>JAABUQ010000406.1_pt1 | contig 99751 bp, 108 predicted proteins | sample 5560001 | NCBI WGS metagenome assembly JAABUQ01 (sample SAMN10711888, study PRJNA513371) | rock metagenome | isolation source: Antarctica rocks | place: Antarctica: Victoria Land, Finger Mt nord | collected 2015-12-18
CCATCACCATCGCCATGTTGATCGCGAAGTAGAAGAAGATCGTCGTCGCCAGCCCCGCCGCCGCGAGCCGGGAAAAGCGCGTCGGTGCTTTCATGCTCGCCCGCACGCCCCAGCGGACGATCAGCATGAACGCGAGGATCAGCAGGCAACCGCCGACGAACCCCCATTCCTCCATCATCGTTGCCAGTGCGAAGTCGGTATGCCCCTCCGGCAGATATTGAAGGTGGCTTTGCGTGCCGTGAAGGAACCCCTTGCCCCAGAACCCTCCCGATCCGATCGCGATCTTCGATTGGCTGATGTGATAACCGGTGCCGAGCGGGTCGCTTTCGGGATTGAGGAAAATCGCGATTCGGTGCCGCTGATATTCGTGGAGCGCGAATTTGTAGGCGAGCGTACCAATCACTGGCGCGGCGATTGCGGCCCCCGCGAATAGGCGGAGCGGCACCCCCGCGAGGAACATGATGGTGATGCCCCCTGCCGACACCATCAGCGCGGTACCGAGATCGGGCTGGAGCATGATCAGCGCGGCGGGCACCCCGATCAGCAGCCCGGCGGGGATCAGCGACCGCAACGCGCGCGTCTCGGTGGGCGGGAGCATATCGTAGAAGCGCGCCATCGCCAGCACGATCGCGGGTTTCATCAGCTCGGACGGTTGCAGGTTGATGACGCCCAGATTGAGCCACCGCTGACTGCCGCCGCTGACCTTGCCGAGCAGCTCCACGACCACCAGCAGCACGACCAGCCCGCTATAAGCGGGCAGCGCGCCCTCGCGCCACACCCGCTCCGGCACGCGCGACAGCGCGGCGGCCGCGACCAGGAACACGACGAATTTGATCCCCTGCGACTGCGCCCACGGATGGATCGATCCACCCGCGGCGGAATAGAGCACGAGCAGCCCGAATCCGCCGATCAGGAAGGTAACAGACAGCACCGCCCAGGGCAGCCGCGTCAGCCCGGCGGGGACGAAACCGGCGCGCGCGCTCATCGGTCGTTCCCCGGCGAGCCGTCCGTCGCGGGTCCCGCGCCGTTGACGATGTCGCTGTCCACCGCCGCCTTGCTCGCGTCCGCGGCCTCGGTTGCGGCCGACACCGCGGGCGCGGCGGTGGGAGCGGGGGCGTCGGCCTCCGTCAACGCCGCCTGCGCGGGCGGTGGCGCGGTGGCGGCGGCGCGGTACTCGGCCGCCTGCCGGGCCATTCGGGTCGTGATGTCGCCGCCCCAGCTCGGCTCCAGCTCGGCGAGCGTCTTCAACGCGCGATCGCGGTCGAGCAGGTAGGTCATGATGTCGCGGCCGATCCCGGGAGTGTCGAGGTTGCGCACCGTGTGGCCGCCATGCTCCAGCACCACCGCCGCCGCGAACCGGGGTGCCTCCGCCGGCGCGAAGCAGACGAACAACGCATGGTCACGCAGCTTGAACGGAAGCGAGGCGTTCTTGAGCACGCCGTGGCTGCGCTCGGCCATCGTGATCCGACGTACCTGCGCGGTGCCGGTCTTGGCGGCGATGGTCGCGCCGGGCACGGCGAGCCGCGCCGCTCCGCCGGTGCCGCCGCCGTTGACCACGCCCCACATCGCTTCGCGCACGATTTGCAGATGCGCGGCGTCGAAGGGCAGCGCGGGCGCGAGGCGGGTCGCGCCCATCCGCAACCGAGGCTCGATCCCGCGCCCCGAAGCGATGCGCGCCGCCATCACCGCGAGCTGCAGCGAATTGGACAGCACGTAGCCTTGGCCGATCGAGGCGTTAAGCGAGTCTGCAACCGTCCAGTCACTCTTGTATTTGCGCCGCTTCCACGCCGCGTCGGGGACGGTGCCATAACGCTGCCCGCCGAGCGGCAGGTCGAACTTCGCACCCAGCCCCATCGCGCGCGCGACCGGCGCGATCCGGTCATAGCCGACGCGCCGCGCCATCTCGTAGAAATAGATATCACAACTCTGCATGATCGCGTGCCGCATGTCGATCGGGCCGTGGCCACCCTTCTTGTGGCAATGAAACAGCCCGGTGCCCAGCCGCAACGCCCCCGAACAATTCACCCGCGTCGCGGGATCGACCCCCGCCGCCTGCAGTGCCAGCGCGTTCATCGGTTTGACCGTCGAGCCGGGCGGGTACAGCCCTTGCGTCACCTTGTTCATCAGCGGCACGTGATCGTCGTCGGACAGCATCTTCCACTCCAGATGGCTGATCCCATCCGAGAAGCTATTGGGATCGTAGGCTGGCACCGATGCCATCGTCAGGATCTCGCCCGAGTGGCAGTCGAGCACCACCGCTGAGCCCGAGTTGGTGCCGAGCCGCCGCGAGACATATTCCTGCAAGCCGACGTCGATCGTCAGCCGCTCGGTCTTGCCCGGCACGTCGGGGCGGGTCGCGAGTATCTTCACGAGTCGCCCGTGCGCGGTCACCTCCACCCGGCGCGCGCCCGGTTTGCCGCGCAGGTCCGCTTCCAGCACTTTTTCCAGGCCGTCCTTGCCGAGCTTAAAGCCCGGCGTGACAAGCAGTTGCTCGTGGGTCTTCTTGAACTGCTCCGCATTGGCCGCGCCGACGTAGCCGGTCAGGTGCGCGACCGCCGCGCCGGCGGGATAGTTGCGCGCGAACCCGCGGGTCGGCGCGACGCCGGGCAGTTCGGGCAGGCGCACGTTGACCGCCGCGAAGCGCTCCCAGTCGAGCTTCTCCGCTACCTGCACCGGCTGGAACCCGGCCGCGCGATCGAGATCGGCGACGATGCGCGTCATGTCGTCGGGGGACAGCCGGAGCAGGTTCCGGAGCAGCGCCAGCACGCGCCCGCGGTCCTCGAGCAGGTCGGGGATCAGGTCGACGCGAAAGTCGGTGCGGTTGTTGGCGATCGGCTGGCCGTGACGATCGACGATCCAGCCGCGGCGAGGCGGCACCAACGTCAGGTTGACACGGTTGCTCTCGGCCAGCGTGTTGTAATGTTCGTTCCTGGCGATCGACAGCCAGCCCATCCGCGCCGCGAGCCCCAGCGCAACCGCGCCTTGCGCCCCGCCCAGCACCAGCGCGCGGCGATTGAAGCTGAACACTTGTGCTGCCTCGGTCACGGGACGCGGCGGCCGCTTCATGCCTGTCCCCGGTGGCGGTCGATCCACGCGCACAAACGCGCGGCGGCGGGGAAGAGCAGGGCGGCGACCACGATCTGCGCCCCTAGCATGATGCCTGCGATGGCGTGGAGCGGCGATGCGAGAAAACGCGCGGCTACGATCACCAGCGTGACCAGCGCGGCGGCGGTTGCCCAGTCCTTGCCGAACGACCGAAACATCGTCCGCCGCTCGAGCGCGTCGACAGCGAGCATCGCCAGCGTCCACAACAGCACGGCGCTGCCGAGCGGTTGACCGCTGACGAGATCGTCCGCGAACCCCAGTGCGGCGGGCGCCCAGAAACGGAGCGAGGCGGGCGCGAGCAGCCGCCACGCGAGCAGCATCAGCAGCCCCGTCGGCGGCAACAGCGGCCCCGGCCCGACAACGGGCACGATCGCGGGAACGAGCGAGCCCAGCACCACCGTCATGGGCGGCAGCGCGCGCGCACGACCGGGTGGGAGCACCGGCGCGAACGGCTTGGCCGGGGCAAGCGTCACGGCTTGGCGCGACGCGGCGGCGGGGGCGGGGGCAGAAACGCATGGCGGACGAGCGCCACGTCCAAGGCGTTCGGGTCCGCGAGCACGCGCGCCAAGCCGCCGTCGTTGGTGCGCCGCGTCACCTGCGCGACCGGCACGTCGGGCGCGAAGATGCCGCCAGCGCCGGACGTGACGAACAGATCACCAGGCTGAATGTCGCCCGCCGCCGGGTTGACGGATCGCACTTCGACCAGCGCGTCGCCACGCCCGGCGACGATCGCGGGCAGCCCGTCGCGCGCGCGGCGGGCTGGAACGATGCTGTCCGGGTCGACGAGCAGCAATACGCGCGCAGTGTTGGGGCCGGTCTCGACCACCCGACCGATCAGCCCGTCGGGACCCTCCACCGGCTGTCCCTCGCGCACGCCCTGCCACAGCCCGGCGTTGAGCAGGCCGTATCGCCGCGTGCTGCCGGCGGTGGAGCTGACCACGCGCGCGCTGACCACCGAATCCGGGCTGGCGTCCCGAAGATGTAGCAAGCGGCGCAGGCGCGTGTTCTCGCCGTTGAGCACCCGCGCGCGGGTGACCAGCCGGTTCGCGACCGCCATTTGCGCGCGCAGCCGGCCGTTCTCGCCATGAACCTGGACCCAATCGCCGATCGACGCTGGCACCCCCGCCACGTTCCGGCGCGCGCTGCCCAACGCGCCCGCGACCGGCACCGTGAACTCGGCCGCCGCCGATCGCAGTGCGGCGAAAGCGGGCGGGTCATAGGCGGACAGCGCGACCAGTACCGCCCCGACGATCGCCCCTGCGATCGTCAACACATAACTGAAGAATAGCGCATTCTGCGCCCGGCGGGAAAAGCCGGGCCGACGGTTGGGGGGCGGGGCCATCGCTCAGCCCCGCCCGTCCGCCACCCCCGCGAGAGCGGGAGTCCCGCCTGGTCGAACGGCGACGAACGCGCAATGCCAACCTGCGCAGGGAAGGCGGGTAGGGTGCATGCAAAAACGCTCACCCGTTCATCAACACGCCGCGGTAGATCGGATCCTCCAGCGCGCGGCCGGTGCCAAGCGCGACGCAGGTCAGCGGGTCTTCGGCGACGGTGACGGGCAGCCCGGTCGCGTCGCGCAACACATCGTCCAGCCCTTCCAGCAACGCACCGCCACCCGTCAGCACGATCCCCTGGTCGACGATATCGGCGGCCAGCTCGGGCGCGGTATTCTCCAGTGCGACCCGGACGCCCTCGACGATCGTCGCCACCGGCTCGGCCAGCGCCTCGGCGATCTGGCCCTGGTTGATCTGGATCTCTTTGGGGACGCCGTTGACGAGGTCGCGCCCCTTGATGTGGACGATCGCGCCGATCCCGTCGGCGGGCGGGCGGGCGATGCCGACTTCCTTCTTGATGCGTTCGGCGGTCGCCTCGCCGATCAGCAGATTATGATTGCGACGGACGTAGGAGACGATCGCCTCGTCCATCTTGTCGCCGCCGACCCGGACCGAGGTGGTGTAGGCAAGCCCGCGCAGGCTGAGCACTGCGACCTCCGTAGTGCCGCCGCCGATGTCGACCACCATCGACCCGATCGGTTCGGTGACGGGCATGTCCGCGCCGATCGCCGCCGCCATCGGCTCCTCGATCAGGAATACCTGACTTGCGCCCGCGTTCTGGGCGGCGTCGCGGATAGCGCGGCGTTCCACCTTGGTCGAACCCGACGGCACGCAGATCACGATCTCAGGAAAGCGCCACGGCCGCGCCTTGCCGCCATGCACCTTCTGAATAAAATACTTGATCATCTGCTCGGCGACATCGATGTCGGCGATCACGCCATCGCGTAGCGGGCGGATCGCCTCGATCGTGCCGGGCGTCTTGCCCATCATCAGCTTGGCATCGTCGCCGACCGCGCGCACCTTCTTGATGCCGTTGATGGTCTCCACCGCCACGACGGATGGCTCGTTGAGGACGATGCCGCGACCGCGAACGTAAACCACCGTGTTCGCGGTGCCGAGATCGATCGCCATATCGTGCGAGATGAGCTTGAAAAATCGCGAAAAGCCGAAAGCCATAAGGTCCCGTCCAAGCGCGCGGCGAGGCGCGCGGTTTCCGTCCATCCGCGTGATCCCGCCAACGCCTGAGCCGGCATGGCCTGGATGCAATTGCGGGGTCGCGGGATGACCTCGCTTGGGCTAGGGCCTAGCCTGTGTCAATACGCCGCCTGCCCGAACATTTGGTCAACCGGATCGCCGCCGGTGAAGTGGTGGAAAGACCCGCCAGCGCGTTGAAGGAACTGGTCGAGAACGCGATCGACGCGGGCGCGACGCGGATCGTGGTGGCGCTGTCGGACGGGGGATTGACGCGGGTCGAGGTGACGGACGACGGTTGCGGGATGTCGCCCGCCGACATGGCGTTGGCGCTGGAGCGGCACGCGACGTCCAAGCTGCCCGATGAGGCGATCGAGGCGGTGGCGACGATGGGCTTTCGCGGCGAGGCGTTGCCGTCGATCGCCAGCGTCGCGCGGCTGACGCTTGAGTCGCGTGTGCGGGGGCAGGACGGCTGGCGGCGGGTGGTCGACAACGGCGATTGCGTGGCCGAAGGACCAGCCGCGCTCCCGCCCGGCACCCGCGTGGTGGTCGACGAGTTGTTCGCGCGCGTGCCCGCCCGGCGCAAGTTCATGCGCTCGGCGAGGGCGGAATACGCGGCCTGCCTCGACGTGGTGCGACGGCTGGCGATGGCGCGCGCGGATATTGCGTTCAACGTCGAGCATGATGGACGGCGCGTGTTGTCCGTGCCCCCGGGCGAGGACCGTCCGACCCGCGTCGCCGCGCTGACGACGCGCGAGCTGGTCGATAACGCGGTGCTGCTCGACGTCTCGTGGTCGAAAGGCGCTCGCGAAGGCTGGCGGCTGGAGGGCGTCGCCGGGCTGCCGACCTTTCATCGCGGCGTCGCGGACCACCAATATCTGTTCGTCAACGCGCGGCCCGTGAAGGACCGGCTGTTGCTCGGCGCGATCCGGGGCGCTTATGCGGAGATGATGCCGCGCGACCGGCACGCGGTGGTGGCGTTGTTCCTCGCCGTTTCCCCGAGCGAGGTCGACGTCAACGTCCATCCCGCCAAGACGGAGGTGCGCTTTCGCGAACCGGCGCTGGTGCGCGGGCTGATCGTGTCGTCGCTCCGCCGCGCGCTGGACGAAGCGGGGCACCGGGTGGCGCACCGGCCGGCGGCCGACGCGATGGCGATGTTCCGGCCGGCGGGGAGCGTCTCGGAACAGGCCACATCAAACGGTTGGTCCGACACCGGCAGCATGTCGTTCGATGGCGGATATGCGCCCTCGCCCTCGTACCCCTCGCGCGGCGAAGGGGGTGGGATAGCATTGCACGAGCGCCGGACCACCTTCCTCACGCCGCCGCCCGCCGGCCGCGCGGAACCTGCGGCGGAGCCGATCCCCGACTCCGTCGAGCACCCGCTCGGCATCGCGCGCGGGCAGGTTGCGCGGACCTATATCGTCGCTGAATCAGCCGACGGGCTGGTGCTGGTCGACCAGCACGCCGCGCATGAACGCCTAGTCCTGGAGCGACTACGCGCCGCCGCAGAGGGTGAGCGGGTCGTGTCGCAGGTGCTGCTGCTGCCCGAAGTGGTCGAACTCGACGAACTCGCCTGCGACCGGCTGGAGGCGGGAGCGGACGAGCTGAATCGGCTCGGTCTGGAAGTGGAGCGGTTCGGCCCGTGCGCGATGCTGGTCCGCGCGATCCCGGCGCTGCTCGGCAGCGCCGACGCAGGCGGGCTGGTCCGTGACCTCGCCGACGAGCTGGATGCGTTCGACGAGGCGCTGTCCTTGCGCGAGCGGCTCGACCGGATCGCGGGAACGATCGCCTGCCACGGTTCGGTGCGCGCCGGTCGGGTGTTGTCGGTCGCGGAGATGAACGCGCTGCTGCGGCAGATGGAGCGCACGCCGCATTCGGGCCAGTGCAACCACGGTCGCCCGACCTGGGTGAAGCTGGCGCATGGCGACATCGAGCGGCTGTTCGGGCGACGCTGACTATTTGTTCATCGACGCGCAACTTTTGTCGCGATGCAGCATTTCAGTTTAACAAATGTTAACTGATCAGCCCCAAGGTCCTTTTGCGATGAAAAAGATTGTTCCGGTCGTGCTCGCTTTGATCCCGCTTTGCGCGATGATCGGCGCTTGCGTATCCGTGCCCTGAAGCGTGTGTTAGCGTCGCAATCTTCCACCGCAAAAAAGCAAAAGGCCGCCCGGTTTCCCGGACGGCCCTTTTTTGTCGACCCTCTCGACCTCAAGCCGCTGGCGGAGCGTCCGCCGTCGCGCCGGGTTCCGCGTTCGGATCGTAATCCTCGGTGAAGCCCGCGTTCTCGCGCTCGTACATCGTCGACATCACGTCGACGCCCTGCGTCTGCATCTCGGCCTCCTCGGGCGAGCGGGCGATGTTGACCTTGACGGTCACCGCTACTTCGGGATGCAGTGTCACCTTGACCTGATAAAGGCCGATCGCCTTGATCGGGCGATCGAGCACGATTGCCGCCTTGGGCACCTTGTGCCCCGCCGCTTCCAGCGTCTCGACAAGATCGCGCACCGCCACCGAGCCGTACAGCTGGCCGGTGTTGGATGACTGACGGATCAGCGTCACCGACACGCCTTCCAGCGTCTTGGCATCCTTTTCCGCGTCGCCACGGCGCGCGGCATTGTCCGATTCGATGCGCGCGCGGTTGGCCTCGAATACCTTGCGGTTGGCCTCGTTCGCACGCAGCGCCTTTTTGCGGGGCAGCAAGAAGTTGCGGGCGAACCCGTCCTTGACCTTGACCACGTCTCCGATCGCGCCGAGCTTCTCGACGCGCTCCAGCAAAATCACATCCATCGCGCGCGTTCCTTACTTAACGACGTAGGGCAGCAGCCCCAGATGACGCGCGCGCTTGATCGCCTGGGCGAGCTCGCGCTGTTTCTTGGCCGCTACGCTGGTGATGCGCGAGGGCACGATCTTGCCACGCTCGGACACGAAGCCCTGGAGCAAGCGTACATCTTTATAGTCGATCCGGGGCGCATCCTTAGCGCTGAACGGGCACGACTTACGGCGACGGAAAAACGGGCGAGCCATTATGCAGCTTCCTCTTCACGGTCACGACGCGGGCGATCGCCCCGGTCCGGGCGGTCGCCGCGCGGGCCACCATCACGACCACCATCGCGGCCTTCACGATCACCGCGGCGCTCGCGGTCGCGCTCCTGCTTGCGCATCATCGCACTCGGGCCGGCCTCGAGCGTGTCGACGCGGACGGTCATGAAGCGGATGATATCCTCGTTGATCTGGGTCTGCCGCTCCAGTTCGGCGACCACGCCCGCGGGCGCATCGATCTCGAGCATCACATAATGCGCCTTACGGTTCTTCGCGATCCGATAGGCGAGGCTGCGCAAGCCCCAGCTCTCGGTCTTGACGACGCGACCCTCATTGTCCTGGATAATCTTGGTGGCGGTTTCCGCCAGTGCGTCCACTTGCGCCTGCGCCAGATCCTGACGCGCAAGGAACACGTGCTCGTACAGAGCCATGCTGCTTCTTTCGGTTGGCCGATTGTTGACGTTCGCCCGGTGCGAACGCCCCTCCGGCTGTCGTGCAAGTAAGCCGAGCGATGGCCGGTAGGCCTGCGCTCGGTCCGAGGCCGGTAGCCGAAGCCGCTCCCAAGGGCAAGCGACTTGCCCCGACGTGACGCATTCCCGTAACGCACCCTGCATAGGAACAGGAGAGGCCCATGCGCGCGTTCATCTTTCCCGGTCAGGGGAGCCAGTCGGTCGGCATGGGCCGCGCGCTCGCCGAGGCGAGCCCGGCCGCGCGCGCGGTGTTCGACGAGGTGGACGAGGCGCTGGGCCAGCACCTGTTCCGGGTGATGACGGACGGCCCGCCCGACGAGCTGACCCTGACCCGCAACGCGCAACCCGCGATCATGGCCAACGCGCTGGCGACGCTCGCCATGCTGGAGCGTGAGGGCGGGGTGCGGTTGGCGGACAAGGCGGACTATGTCGCGGGGCACAGCCTCGGCGAATACAGCGCCTTGTGCGCGGGCGGCACGTTCGACCTGGCGACCACCGCGCGGCTGCTGCGGGTGCGCGGCGAGGCGATGCAGGCGGCGGTCGCGGTGGGCGAGGGCGCGATGGCAGCCTTGATCGGCGCGGATTTGGCGACCGCGCAGGCGATCGCGGGCGCGGCGGTGGACTCGATCCTGGCGGAGGGTGGCGAGCCGCTGGTCTGCACCGTCGCGAACGACAATGACCCGACCCAGGTGGTTATTTCCGGCCACCGCGCTGCCGTCGAGCGTGCGGCGTCGTTGGCGAAGGAGATGGGGGCGAAGCGCGCGCTGATGCTGCCCGTTTCCGCGCCGTTCCACTGCTCGCTGATGCAGCCCGCCGCCGAAGCGATGGAAGCGGCGCTGCTCGACGCGGACCTGCGCGCGCCGCTGGTGCCGCTGTTCTGCAATGTCGACGCGGTCGCGATTGCGGAGCCGGGCGCGATCCGCGCGGCGCTGGTCGCGCAGGTGACCGGCATGGTCCGCTGGCGCGAGTCGGTCTTGGCGATGCAGGCGGCGGGTGTGACGGGTGTGGTCGAGTTCGGCGGCAAGGTGCTCGGCCCGATGGTAAAACGCGTCGCGCCGGACCTGGAAGTGGTGAGCGTCGTCACGCCGGGCGAGGTGGAAGCGTTGGCGAGGGCGTTGTGACGATGCGGTTCCTGCTTTTGACGATCATGGCGCTGGCGTCACCGGCCCTCGCCCAGCGCACCGAGATACCGATACGGCCCGTGATATTGTCCGATGGCGTGCGACGATATTCAGTCACGGTCGAGATCGATGGCAAGCCGGTCGAGGTGGGGCTTGATACCGGCTCGACTGGGCTGCGGTTGCTTCCCGCCGCCGTGCCGAAGGCAGCGACGCGGCGAGGCGTCGAAGTCCGTTATCGTTACGGCTCCGGGATAGAGTTTGCCGGGCCGGCGGTGCCCGTGGCGCTGGCGGCGGGCACGCTGTCTCGGGACGGCGTCCGCGTCCAACGAATCGACAAGCGATCCTGTCTGCCTCACGCCCAGGCTTGCGCGCCGGACAAGATCGCGCGCGCGGATTTCGGCATCCAGGGCGATGGCCTGCCCGGCGAGGGGTTCGCCGGGATCATGGGAATCGGGTTCCGCGCCGATCCGGTCGGCAACCCGCTCGAGGCGATGGGAGCGCGGCGGTGGATCGTCGATCTCCCGCGCGCTGGAGAGGCGGCCGGGCGATTGGTCCTCAACCCGTCCCCCGATGAGGTCGCGCGCTATCGACAATTTTCGGTCATCGGCGACACCAATCAGGTCGCGGGGTGTGTGGTGGCCGCCGACGGCTCGGCCAGAATCTGCGCGCCGACGATGGTGGACACGGGCGCGAGCGGCGTGCGCGTTCAGGGCGGCACGCCGAAACAGATATTCCCACAAGGCACACGCGCGCTGCTCGTCCTCGGCGACGGTAAGGCGGCTGTGTCGATGCCCGTCACGATCGGCCGCCGCGATCAAGCGTCGGGAATGCGGCTGTACCCCGCGCGGCAGGAGGGGCGGCTAAACCTGTCGTTTGGGATCGCGCCCTATCTGCACTGGTCCATATTGTACGATGCCGATACGCGCCGGATCGGCGTCGCCGAGCGCCCGGGAGAGTAAAGCCATGTTTGACCTTTCAGGAATGGCCGCGCTCGTGACGGGCGCGTCGGGGGGGATCGGCTCGGCGATCGCGCGGGCGCTGGCGGGGCAGGGCGCGCGGCTGGCGGTGTCGGGGTCGAACGCGGACAAGCTGGAGGCATTTCGCGCCGGGCTGGAGGGCGAGCATGTCGCGTTGCCGTGCGACCTGTCCAATGGCGCGGCGGTGGACGCACTGGTGCCGCGCGCGGTCGACGCGCTGGGTGGGCGGCTCGACGTCCTCGTCAACAATGCCGGCGTCACCCGGGACAACCTCGCGATCCGGATGAAGGACGAGGAATGGGATCAGGTCATCCGCGTCAATCTGGAGGCGGCGTTCCGTTTGATCCGCGCCGCCGCCCGGCCGATGATGAAGCAACGCTTCGGCCGGATCGTCTCCATCACCTCCGTGGTCGGCACGACGGGTAATCCGGGCCAGGCGAACTACGCCGCGTCGAAGGGCGGGCTGACCGCGATGAGCAAGGCGCTCGCGCAGGAGCTGGCCAGCCGTAAAATCACCGTCAACTGCGTCGCGCCCGGGTTCATCGCTTCGGCAATGACGGACGGGCTGCCCGATGCGCAGAAGACGGCGCTGACTCAGCGCATTCCCGCCGGCAAGCTGGGCGAGGGCGCGGACGTCGGCGCGGCGGTGGTCTATCTCGCCAGCCGCGAGGCGGGCTACGTCACCGGCCAGACCCTCCACGTCAACGGCGGGATGGCGATGATCTAGGCGCGCATGAACTGACGCTTGCCAGCCTCCGGAGCGCGTTCTACGGGCGTTCAGGAAGCATATCGCGCCACGACAACGAGGGACCCGACCATGAGTGACACCGCCGACCGCGTGAAGAAGATCGTCGTCGAGCATCTCGGCGTTGAGGCGGACAAGGTGACGGAAGACGCCAGCTTCATCGACGATCTGGGCGCGGACAGCCTCGATATCGTCGAATTGGTGATGGCCTTCGAGGAAGAGTTCGGGGTCGAGATCCCCGACGACGCCGCCGAGAAGATCACCACCGTCAAGGACGCGATCGGCTATATCGACGAGCACAAGGGCTGAGCTCCTGGGGTTTGATGCGCGGCGTTTGAACGGCTCCCCGTCCCCTGCGTGGGCGGGGGGCCGTTTCGCTGTTGGGAGAGGAATGAATGCGTCGCGTCGTCGTTACCGGTCTCGGCCTCGTCACGCCGTTGGGCGCGGATGTGGAGACGAGTTGGGCGAACCTGATCGCGGGCCGATCGGGTGTTGGGCCGATCACGCGCTTCGACGCGTCCGACCAGAAATGCCGCATCGCCTGCGAGGTGAAGCCCAAGGACCACCCCTATGGATTCGACGCGAACAAGCGCGTCGACCACAAGGTTCAGCGCCAGGTCGACCCGTTCATCGTCTTCGGCATCGACGCCGCCGGGCAGGCGCTGGAACATGCCGGGCTGACCGATATGAGCGAGGCGGAGCGGTTTCGCGCTGGGGTGTCGATCGGCTCGGGGATCGGCGGTTTGCCGGGCATCGAGAGCGAAAGCTTGGTGCTCGCCGAGAAGGGACCGTCGCGGGTAAGTCCGCATTTCGTGCATGGGCGACTGATCAACCTGATTTCGGGGCAGGTCAGCATCAAATATGGCCTGATGGGTCCCAACCACGCGGTCGTGACGGCGTGCTCCACCGGAGCGCATTCGATCGGCGATGCGGCGCGAATGATCCGCGACGACGACGCCGACGTCATGCTGGCCGGTGGGGCGGAGTCGACCATATGCCCGATCGGGATCGCCGGCTTTGCTCAGGCGCGGGCGCTCAATTGCAGCTTCAATGATCGGCCGGAGCAAGCCAGCCGACCCTATGACAAGGATCGCGACGGCTTCGTGATGGGCGAGGGCGCGGGCGTCGTGGTGCTCGAGGAGTATGAGCATGCCAGGGGGCGCGGCGCTCGGATCTACGCCGAGGTCGTCGGCTATGGCCTGTCGGGCGACGCCTATCACGTGACCGCACCGCATCCAGAGGGGTCAGGTGCCTATCGCTCGATGGAAATGGCATTGAAGAAAGCGGGGATGACCCCCGGCGACATCGACTACATCAACGCGCACGGCACGTCGACGATGGCGGACACGATCGAGCTGGGGGCGGTCAAGCGACTGTTCGGCGACGCGATCGCCACGGTGTCGATGAGTTCGACCAAATCGGCGATCGGCCACCTGCTTGGCGGTGCGGGCGCGGTCGAGGCGATTTTCTGCATACTCGCGATCCGCGACCAGATCGTGCCGCCGACGCTGAACCTCGACAACCCGGACGAGGGCACCGATGGCGTCGACTTGGTCCCGCACACCGCCAAGTCGCGACAGGTCAAGGCGGTGCTCAACAACAGCTTCGGGTTTGGCGGCACCAATGCGTCGCTGGTGATGCGGGCGGTTTAGCGGCCGTGCGCCGCCTTGGCTGTTCCGTCCTGCTCGCTGCGCTGGCGCTGGTCGCGGTGCTGTTCTGGGGCGTGCATGATTGGGGCGGCGCGGGTCCGGCGCGCCGGGTGGTCACGGTGACGGTGCCGAAGGGCGCGTCGTTCGCGGGCGCGTCGACGGCGCTGGAGCGGGCGGGGGCCGTCCGGTCCGCGCGTCGATTCCGCCTGTTCGCCAAGCTGATCGGCTCGTCCGCGCCGATCAAGGCGGGAGAGTATCGCATCCCCGCGCGCCTCAGCCAGTCGGACATCCTCAAACTGCTTCAGGGCGGGCGCACGCTGCAACGGTTCGTGACGGTGCCGGAGGGCTGGCCTTCGGTGCTGGTACAGGAGGCGCTGGCCAAGGCGCCCGAGCTCAAGGGCAATGTCGCCAGCCCCGCAGAAGGAAGCGTTCTGCCCGACAGCTACAGCTTCTCGCGCAACGAGCCGCGCGCGGCGGTGCTGACGCGGATGCAGCACGCGATGGACAAATACCTCGCCGTGGCCTGGACCAAGCGCAAACCAGGCATCGCGGTGGCGACCCCGCTCGAGGCGCTGATCCTCGCCTCCATCGTCGAAAAGGAGACGGGCAAGCCAACCGAACGGCGCGAGGTCGCGGCGGTGTACGGTAATCGGCTCAAGCGAGGCATGATGCTGCAGGCGGACCCGACGATCATCTATCCGCTCACGCACGGCAAGCCGCTCGGTCGCCGTATCCTGGAGTCGGAGGTCCATGCCAAAAATGCGTACAATACTTACGCGATGACCGGCCTGCCTGCGGGACCGATCTGCAATCCAGGGCGCGCCTCCATCGACGCGGTGCTCGATCCCGCGCCGAGCGGGGCGCTGTACTTCGTCGCCGATGGGACGGGCGGGCACGCATTCGCCACCACGCTGGAGCAGCATAACGCCAATGTGAAGAAATGGTACGCGCTCCGCCATGCGCGCGGAGAGATGTAGGTTTCGCGTCGCCTATCCGTATGCCTGCGCGAAGGCGGCTGCCGCGCCGAACAGGCCGGGTTGCGGATGGGTGATCAGCTTGACCGGAAGTGACGCCATCAGCTGCTGAAACCGGCCTTTTGCCGCGAACCGCTCCGCGAAGCCCGACAACGCCAGCCGATCCTTCAGCCGCAGGCCCAGACCACCCGCGATCACCACCGCCCCGGCACCCTGCGCGAGCGCGAGGTCGCCCGCGACCGAACCGAGCGCAAGGCAGAACCGGTCGAGTGCCGCAAGCGCCAGGCTGTCGCGCCCGTCGAGCGCCGCCGCCCATAGCGCCTTGTCGTCGAGCTCGGCCACGGTCCGCCCTTCGATCGCGGCCAGTGTTTCATAGATGGCGACGATTCCCGGCCCCGCGCACACTCGCTCCGCCGACACGCGCGTGAACCGGGCACGGAGGCGGGCGACCAACGCATCTTCGATCGTGTCGTGCGGCGCGAAGTCGATGTGCCCGCCCTCGGTCTCGAGCACATGGTAGCCGGTGGACGTGCGTAGCAGTTGCGCGACGCCGAGTCCGGTGCCCGGTCCGCAGATGGTGATCACACCCGCCTCGGATAGCGGCACGTCCGGCCCGCACAAATGCTCGAACTGATCGCGCGCCGCATGCTGCACCGCATGTCCGACCGCGCCGAAGTCGTTGATCACGAGATGCGCGTCGACTCCGAGGCGCTCGTTGATCAGCGCCGGGCGGATCACCCACGGATTGTTGGTCAGCTTGATGACCTCGCCCCCGACCGGCGAGGCGACCGCAATCGCGGCGGCGCGCGGCAGCGCCAGCCCAATGCATGCGCCGAACGCCTCCCACGCGGTCTGCAAGCTCGCATAGTCGGCCGCGCGGAGCGTCACCGGGTCGCTCAATGCTACGACGCAGCCGGCCGCCACCGTCGCAATCGCGAAGCGCGCATGTGTGCCCCCAATGTCCGCCGCGACGAGGTCCACGCGGTTATGGTGCCCAGTGGATGTCGACGGGCAGGTCCGCCTCGGCCAGCACCCGGCCGATTGGATAGGGGGAAGACGGACCCTGCTTGATCGCGCGCTCGATCACGTCGCGCTTGTCCTGCCCCGTCACCGCGAGCGTCAACGCCTTGGCGGAGGTGATCGCCACACGGCTGAGCGTCACGCGCGGCACGGGGGCCTCGGGCGGCAGCGGATCGGGCATCACCCCCAGCGCGCGTCGCTCGCGCGGGCCGTTCAGCGCCTCGTCGAAATCCGGACCTGGGAAGATGGACGCGGTATGCCCGTCCGCCCCGACGCCGAGCAGCACCAGGTCGAGCGGCCAGTGCAGATCGGCGACGCGCGCGTCCGCCGCGCGGCCGGCGGCGCGATAATCCGCGGCCTTGTCACTGATCAACGGGATCACCCGCGCGCCGACCGGGATGAACGCCTTGCCGAGCATCGTCGCGTTGGAAAGCGGGTCGCCCAGCGGCACGATTCGGTCGTCGCCGGGAATGATCGTGACGCGCTTCCAGTCAAGCTTCGCCTTGGCGAGCTTGGCGTAGATCGGTGCGGGCGTCTTGCCGCCCGCGAGCGCGATCACCGCCGCGCCGCGCGCGTCGAGCGCGGACTCGATCACGAACTGCACATCGCCCGCGACCGCGCCCGCCATCTCGGCCGCGTCCTCATAATCCCACCATTCGATCTCGGTCATCATCGGTCCTTAGACTCAATCGTCCTGCCACGTCACCCCGTCGCGCTCGGTCAGCGCGACCGCGCCCGAGGGACCCCAACTGCCCGACGCATAGCTCTTGGGCCGCGTGCCGTTGGCGGCCCAACCGGCGCGGATCGCGTCGATGAAGGTCCATTGCGCCTCTACCTCGTCGCGGCGCACGAACAAGGTCTGGTCGCCCTCGATCAGGTCAAGGAGCAATCGCTCATAGGCGATCCGCCGCCGTTGCTTGAACTCCTCGTCGAGGCTGAGATCGAGGGGTACTTCGCGCAGGCGAATGCCGTCGCGGTCGAGGCCGGGTTCCTTGGCCATCACCAGCAGCTGAATATACTCCTCCGGCTGCAGCCGGATCACCATCACGTTGTTCTGCAACTGGCCGCCGTGCGACGCGAACATCGAATGCGGCACGGGCTTGAACTGGATCGCGATCTCCGATCGGCGGGTCGCCATCCGCTTGCCGGTGCGCAGATAGAACGGAACGCCCTGCCAGCGCCAATTGTCGATATGCGCCTTGACCGCGACGAACGTCTCCGTGTCGCTCGGCTTGCCGAGTTCGTCGGCGTAACTTTTGACGATTTCGCCCCCGCTCGCGCCCGCGCCGTATTGGCCGGGCACCACGTTGGCCCGGACATGATCCGCGTTGATGAGGCGAAGCGAGCGGAGCACTTTCACCTTCTCGTCGCGGATCGCGGTGCCATCGAACTGCGTCGGTGGTTCCATCGCCACCAGTGAGAGCAGCTGGAGAATGTGGTTCTGCACCATGTCGCGCAGCGCGCCGGTATCGTCATAATAGCCCGCGCGGCTTTCCAGCCCGACCGTCTCGGCGATGGTGATCTGGACGTTGTCGATCCCGCGCGCGTTCCAGATCGGCTCGAACAGCGCGTTGCCGAAGCGGAGCGCGATGATGTTCTGGACCGTCTCCTTGCCGAGATAATGGTCGAAGCGGAAGGTCCGGTCCTCGGGAAAGGCGGCGGCGACCGCGTCGTTGATCTCCTTGCTCGACGCGAGATCGTGGCCGAGCGGTTTCTCCAGACCGACCCGGACTGTCGCACCGGCAAGCCCGACCTGCGCCAGCCCTTGCACCACCGACTCGAACAGCGACGGTGCGGTCGACAGGAAAACCGCAAGTCCGCCCACGACGTCGCCGACCTTGGCGGCGAGCGCGTCGAAGCTGGAGGCCGCGCCGACGTCGAGCGGGACATATTGCAACCGCGCCAAGAAGCTGGCGATCGTGTCGGGGGTCTTGCGGTCGGCGGGCAGGAACTTGTCGAGCGCCTTTGCCGCGAAATCGCGGAACCCCGCATCGTCGTAATCGGACCGCGACGTGCCGGTGATCGTCAACGCGTCGGGCAGCAGCTTGTCCGCGTGCAGATTGTACAGCGAGGGTAGCAGCATCCGCTGCGACAGGTCGCCGGTGGCACCGAACAGGAGCATGTTGCCGACGGGCTGACGGGACGTTTCGTTCGGCATGGTATTTCCTTTGAAGGGTTGCCCGCGTCGGGCCGCTATAGCCTGAGCCCGGCGAGCGGATCGAGTCCGGCCATCAGGTTCAGGTTCTGCACCGCCGCGCCGCCAGCGCCCTTGCCGAGATTGTCGAGCGTAGCGACGAGCCGCACCTGCGCCTCGTCCGGACTGGTGAAGACGTAAAGGTCGAGCGCGTCGGTGGGGGCCGCGTCCTGGTGGAGCGCTAGTTCCTCGGGTCGGCCGTCGTGAACGCGGATCACGGGCTGACCGTCGAACGTAAGGTGGAGCACATCGAGCAGCGCAGCCCTGGAAGGTCTGCGGGGCAGGGCGGCGAGCGGGAGCGGCACCTCGACGATCATGCCTCGGAACACGCGCGTCACCGTCGGCGCAAAAATAGGCGCGTGGGCCAGGCCGGCGTGGACCTGCATCTCCGGTACATGCTTGTGTACGAGGCCGAAGCCATAGTCGCGAAAGCCGAGGTCAGGCTCCGCCTCGAACCGCTCGATCAGCGCCTTGCCGCCGCCCGAGTAGCCGGACACGGCGTTGACGCTCAGCGGCCAATCGGCGGGGATCAGCCCCGCCTGCACCAACGGCGCGACCAGCGCGAGGAAGCCGGTTGGGTAGCAGCCGGGGTTGGACACCCGCATCGCCCCCGCGACGTCGAAGCCCAGCTCGGGAAAGCCGTAGGCCCACCCCGCCGCTACCCGGTGCGCGCTCGACGCATCGATCACGCGGGTGCGCGGGTTGCGGATCATTGCCACCGCTTCGCGCGCGGCGTCGTCGGGAAGGCACAGGATCACGACGTCCGCGTCGTTGAGCGCTTCCGCGCGAGCGTGCGGTTCCTTGCGCCGCGCTTCTTCCAAGATGACCAGTGACAGGTCGTCGCGCCCCGCCAGCCGCTCACGAATTTCGAGACCTGTCGTCCCCGCGGCCCCGTCGATGAACACCCGCACGCTCACGCCGGATCGCCTAGCGCGGTGCGGTCGAGATAGCCGACCAGCGCGCGGTCGGGCGCGCGTCCCCAGGCGTGGTCGCCCGCCAGGTCCAGCACCTCAAACACCTCGCCGGGGGACAATTCCGCCACCACCTCGCCGTCGCGAGCGGAACGGAGCACGGTCGCGTGGGCGATGCGGCATGGCATCGGCGCGGCGAAATGCGGCGCGACCACGCGCCCCGCCAGCCGGATGTCGGCAAGATCGTTGCGCACCGCGTCGACGCGCGGGTCGAGCGTCACCGATCGCCCGGTCAACGCAAAGCCTTTAGGCGGCGTGCTCGTGTAGGCGGGGATGTTCGGCAACGCCGATGAACTGTCCGAACTCCTCAAGAAAATCGGCCCCCTCGGACGTGCGCGCGACGAAGATGTTGCGCTTGTCGGTATCGTCGCGTTGGCGGCGCAGATAGCCGAGCCCGCCCAATCTGTTCAAGGCGCGCGTGACAACCGGTTTGGAGACGTTGAGTCCGTGCGCCAGCCCCCGAACCGTATGCGGTCCCGGATTGAGGTACACCACCATCAACAACGCCATCTGGCGATTGGTGAGATCAGGCTCGCCCGAGCGTACATAGTCGACCAGGGTCGCCATCCAGCTCTTCAATATCGGTTCCGCGGCGGTCGCCAATTCGTGCCTCCCGGCCTTATGGATGGGCGAAGATGTGGCTGCGTTAACGAAGCGTGGCCCGGCTTGTTTCCTTGCCCGTTCGTCCCCGTCCGCCGGATTTGCGCGTCGGTTGATCGCCGGCGAGGCGTCGCCTATGTGCCCCGCAGCCGCTTGTCGGGCGCGTTCCTCATCCAGGTTGGTTCGAATGTTTACCTTTCTGCTCGTCGTCCACGCCGTCGTCGCCGCCGCGCTGGTGACCGTGATCCTGATGCAGCGCTCCGAAGGGGGCGGGCTGGGCATGGGCGGCAGCCCGTCGGGGCTGATGAGCGCGCGCGGCGCAGCGGACTTCCTGACCCGCGCCACGTCCGTGCTCGCGGCCGCGTTCATCGGCTTTTCGATTCTGCTGGCGGTGCTGGCGTCGACCCGGCACGCGACCGCGACGCTCGACACTTCGCTCGCCAAGCGCGCGGCTCCAGCGGCGGCGCAGCCCGCGCCCACGCAGCCGGTCGCGCCGACCCCCGCCGACAACGGCGCGGTCCCACTCGCCCGCTGATCGCATCGACCGGTCGATTTCATCGCGCCCCGGAGGAGTCGGGCGCTTGTCCATGCTCGTGTTCCAAGGCTAGGCATCCCGTCCCATGGCGCGGTTTATTTTCATCACCGGCGGCGTGGTCTCCTCGCTCGGCAAGGGTCTTATGGCGGCGTCGCTCGCGGCGCTGCTTCAGGCGCGCGGCTATCGCGTCCGCATCCGCAAGTTCGACCCGTATCTGAACGTCGATCCGGGCACGATGAGCCCGTACCAGCATGGGGAGGTGTACGTCACCGACGACGGCGCGGAGACCGACCTCGACCTCGGTCATTACGAACGCTTCACGGGCGTCGCCTCGCGTCAATCGGATAATATTACTTCGGGCCGCATCTATCAGCAGATCATCACCCGCGAGCGGCGCGGCGACTATCTTGGCGCGACGGTGCAGGTGATCCCGCATGTCACTGATGCGATCAAGGCGTTCGCGCGCGCCGACATCGACGACCTGGACTTCGTGTTGTGCGAGATCGGCGGCACCGTCGGCGACATCGAATCGCTGCCGTTCATCGAGGCGATCCGCCAGTTGCGTAACGAGTTGGGGCGCGGCGGATCGGTGTCGATCCATGTCACGCTGGTCCCCTACATCACCGCCGCGGGCGAGCTGAAGACCAAGCCGACCCAGCATAGCGTCCGCGAACTGGCTGCGCTGGGCGTCTCGCCCGAGGTGCTGGTGTGCCGCTGCGAACACCCGCTGCCGCCGTCGGAGCGCGCCAAGATCGCGCTGTTCTGCAACGTGCCCGCGTCTGCGGTCATTCCTGCGCTTGACGCGAAAAGCATCTACGCGGTGCCGCTGCAATACCATGCGGAGGGACTGGACGAGGAGGTGCTGCGCGCGTTCGGCATGACGCCGTTGTCGGCGCCCGACCTGACGCGCTGGCGCGACATCGTCGAGCGGCTGACCAATCCCGAAGGCGAGGTGACCGTCGGCGTGGTCGGCAAATATGTCGGGCTGCAGGACGCGTACAAGTCGCTCAACGAGGCGCTGGTTCATGGCGGAATCGCCAACCGGGTCAAGGTCAATATCGACTGGATCGACGCCGAACTGTTCGAACGCGAGGACCCGGCCGAGATCGCCGCGCGGCTCGACCCGTGCCACGCGATCCTGGTCCCGGGCGCGTTCGGCGAGCGCGGGGCGGAGGGCAAGATCGCCTCCGTCCGCTTCGCCCGCGAGCGCGACATCCCGTATTTCGGCATCTGTTTCGGCATGCAGATGGCGTGCGTCGAGGGCGCGCGCGATCTCGCAGGGATCGCCGACGCGAGTTCCACCGAGTTTGGCCCGACGTCCGAACCGGTCGTGGGCCTCGTCACCGAGTGGATGGGGCATGTCGGGCTGGAGCGGCGCGAGGCGGCGGGCGATCTTGGCGGCACGATGCGGCTGGGATCATACCCGGCGCGGCTCGACGGCAACAGCGTTGTCGCGGCGATCTATGGCGGGACGGACGTGAACGAACGTCACCGGCATCGCTACGAGGTCAACACCAATTACCGCGACGCGCTGGAGAAGGGCGGGCTGGTGTTCAGCGGCATGAGTCCCGACGGCGCGCTGCCCGAGATCGTCGAGCGGCCGGACCATCCCTGGTTCGTCGGGGTGCAGTTCCACCCGGAATTGAAGAGCAAACCTTTCGACCCGCACCCGCTTTTCGCCAGCTTCATCGCGGCGGCGGTGCGGCAGAGCCGATTGGTGTGAGCGACGAAGCGCTTGGAGGTCGAGGTCGGGAGCGGATTTAGAACGCGGGCGAGAGGGGGCGTTCGGGTCGGTAGGCGCTTGGCGGGCGCGACGACGGCAAAGCCGCCGTCGGACGGGATGCGCCAAAGCGCCCCCGCCGTCCGGTTGAGCGACGTTGGGCGTCGCTCAACGGCAAACGCCCGGGCCGTTTCCAGCCCGGGCGCCTGCGTGACGATCGCTCGTCAGCCCCCTTGTGCCTGGCCGTCCGCGCGGTTTCGCTGCGGCGCTGGCTTGGCGTTCCCCGAACCACGGCCATCGGCTGTGTCTCGATGCGCAAAGGGTATGGCAGCTTCGCGCCGATGTCATCAGTCATGCCGCCTCGTGTGACCGATTGCCGACATGATGTTGCGATCGCGCAACAGTCGCCCCGGTTTGCCTGTGGTGCGCGCGCCGCGTAAAGGCGGGACTCCTCCCTTCTGGCTCCCTTCCATGATCCTGTCCCGCTACGAACGGATGATTGCCCGGCGCTATCTGCTGCCCGGCAAGGGAGAGCGATTCATCGTCGTGGTCGCGGCATTCAGCTTGGGGGCGGTGATGCTCGGCGTCGCCGCGCTGGTTATCGTGATGAGCGTGATGAACGGCTTTCGCGCCGAACTGTTCGACAAGATCGTCGGACTGAACGGCCATGCGGTCGTGCAGGGGATCGGCGGGCGCTTGCCCGACTGGCGCCGCGTCGCGGCCGAGGCGCGCGCGACCCCCGGCGTGACCCGCGCGGTGCCGCTGATAGAACAACCGCTGATGACCAGCTATAACGGCCGCGTCGAGGCGGTGCTGGTGCGAGGCCTCCGCGTCGCCGACATCCGGTCAAACCCGAGCATGCGCCCGGTGTCGGGCAGTCTGGCCAGTTTGACACCGGGCAGCGGCAACGTCGCGATCGGCTCGCGGCTCGCCGAGGCATTAGGCGCGGACGTCGGCACCGAATTGTCGATCATCAATCCCGCGGGCCAGAGCACGCCGTTCGGCACTGTTCCCCGTATCGTCAACTATCGCGTCGCGGCCATCTTCGAGATCGGCGTGTACGATTACGACAAGGCCTATGTCGTTATGCCGGTCGAGGACGCGCAACAGCTGCTGCTATTCGGCGACGCGGTTAGCATGATCGAGGTCAACACCGTCGACGCGGACAAAGTGGGCGCGATCCTGGCCTCGCTGCGCGACAAGGTCGCGGGCGACGCGGTAGTCGCCGACTGGCGGCAGACCAACGCCTCGCTGTTCGAGGCGCTGTCGGTGGAGCGGGTGACGATGTTCTGCGTGCTGTCGATCATCATCCTGGTCGCCGCGTTCAACATCGCCTCGTCGCTGATCATGCTCGCACGCTCCAAGACTCGCGACATCGCCATCCTGCGAACGATGGGCGCGACGCGCGGCGCGGTGCTGCGCATCTTCATGCTGGTGGGCACGACGATCGGCGCGCTGGGCGTGGCGGCAGGCTTGCTGCTGGGCTTCGTCGCGCTGCATTACCGGCAAGGGGTGGTGAACTTCGTCCAGCTGATCACCGGGCAAAACCTGTGGGACCCGTCGATCCGCTTCCTGACCGAGTTGCCGTCCAAGACCGACCCGGCAGAGGTCACCGGCATCGCGCTGGTCGCGCTGTTGCTGAGCTTCCTCGCTACGCTCTACCCCGCGTTCAAGGCTGCGGGGACCGACCCGGTGCAAGTGTTGCGCTATGAATGAGCCGGTGCTCGCCACCGCCGCGCTTGCGCGCAGCTTCACGCAGGGGAGCGAGACCATCGCGGTGCTGCGCGGCATCGACCTGGCGATCGCGCCGGGCGAGATCGTCGCGTTGCTGGGGCCATCTGGGTCGGGTAAGTCGACCTTGCTCCAGGCGGTCGGCTTGCTCGAAGGCGGGTTCGCGGGGTCCATCCGCATCGGGGGCGTAGAGGCGTCGCGCCTCGACGCGCACGCGCGCACGTTGCTGCGGCGCGACAGTTTGGGGTTCGTGTATCAATTCCACCACCTGCTCCCCGACTTCAACGCCGCCGAGAACGTGGTTCTGCCGCAACTGGTCAAGGGCGCGGGCAGGGCAGAGGCGGACGCGCGCGCCACCGCATTGCTGACCACGCTCGGGCTGGGGCACCGGCTCACGCATCGCCCGGCGCAGCTGTCGGGCGGCGAGCAACAGCGCGTCGCGGTCGCGCGCGCGCTCGCCAACCGCCCCGCGCTGATCCTCGCCGACGAGCCGACCGGCAATCTCGACGAGCATACCGCCGGCATCGTCCTGTCCGAGTTCCTGCGGCTGGTGCGCGAAGAAGGCAGCGCCGCGCTGGTTGCGACGCACAACGAGCGGCTGGCGGCGAGAATGGACCGGGTGCTGCGTCTCCATGACGGCATGCTGGCATGAGCGCGTGGCGCGATACGCCCACGCTGGCCGGTCGGCATGTCACGCTGCGCCCGCTGGAACGCGATGATCGGGACGGCATCGTCGCCGCGTTCGCCGGCGGCATCGAACGGAGTTTCGCCACGGTCATTCCACGCGAGGACAGCATCGACGCCTGGTATCGGCGGATTGGGTCGGAACAGGCCGCCGGACGGTCCATGCCGTTCACGGTGCTTGACGCGACCGGGGTAGTCTGCGGGGTGACCCGCTTCATGGAAATGCTTGAAGCGCATCGGCGCGTCGAGATTGGCGGCACCGTTTATGCCGCGCGCGTGCAGCGGACCGGCGTCAATACCGAAGCCAAGCTGTTGCTGCTTGGCCACGCGTTCGAGGCGCTCGGCTGCCAATGCGTGCAGATTTGCACCGATTTCTTGAACCGCCGCTCGCGCGCAGCGATCGACCGGCTCGGAGCCAAGCAGGACGGTGTCCTGCGTGGCGAGATGGTGATGCCCGACGGACGCGTGCGCGATACGGTGATCTACTCGATTTTGGCGCAGGAATGGCGAGGCGTGCGGCAGAATCTCGAAGCCTTGCTCGCCGAGAACGAACCAGCATGACCGCGATCACCGATATGACCGTCCGCGCCTCCGACGGGTCATCCATTCCGCTAGCCGTCTATGCGGGCAAGGTGCTGCTGATCGTCAACACCGCATCGAAGTGCGGGTTTACCTCGCAGTATGCCGGGCTGGAGACGCTGCATCGCGAGCTGGGGCCGCGCGGGCTGGCGGTGCTCGCCTTCCCCTGCAACCAGTTCGGCGCGCAGGAGCCGGGCGACACGGCCGAGATCGCCGGCTTTTGTTCGCTCACTTATGACGTGACATTTCCTGTTTTCGCCAAGATCGACGTAAATGGAGCCGATGCCGACCCGCTATTCGATCGGCTCAAAGCGGACGCGCCTGGCCTGCTTGGGCTGCGGTCGATCAAATGGAACTTCACCAAGTTCCTGGTCGACCGGGGCGGGACGGCGGTCCGCCGGTACGCCCCCACGACCACGCCCGAGGCGCTGCGCCGCGACATCGAAGCATTGCTCTAGCCGCTTTCCCGAATCACCGGCGCGCGCCATATGACAGGGATGTCGCATTCCGGATTCGTGCCGCTCCGCATCTTCTCCTCGTACACAATGCTCGACGGCGCGATCGAGCCCAAGGACATCGCCAAGCAAGCGGCGAAACTCGGCTTTCCCGCCGCCGCACTCACCGATCGGAACGGGCTCTACGCGGCGATGGCCTTTTCCGACGCGGCGATTGGCGCGGGGGTGCAGCCGGTGATAGGCGCGATGCTGGGGGTGCTCCGCCCCGACCGGCCCGACGGCGCGGCCCCGATGATCGACTGGCTGGCGCTCTACGCGCAGAACGAGATCGGCTACACGAACCTGTGCGCGCTGGTGTCCATCGCGCATCTTGGCCGCCCGGGCGATCAGGCGGCGCATGTCGGGTTCGATGTGCTCGCGCGTCATGCCGAGGGACTGATCGCCCTGACGGCAGGCGGGGAAGGCGCGCTCGCGCGGTTGCTCGCGGAGGAGCAGCGTGACGCGGCGCTGGCCTATGCCGACCGGCTGGCGGCGCTGTTTCCCGACCGGTTGTTCGTCGAGCTGGTCCGCCGTGAAAACTCGGTCGAGACCGACGCGGAGCCGCATCTAATCGGCCTCGCCTATGCGCGCGGCTGGCCGTTGGTGGCGACCAACCCATGCTGCTTCGCGGAGCGGTCTTTCGGCGAGGCGCACGACACGATGTTGTGCATCGCCAGCTCGACCTATCTCGACAGTGACGAGCGGCCGGCCAGCTGCCCCGACGCCTGGATGAAACCCGCCGCTGTTATGCGCGAGTTGTTCGCCGACTTGCCCGAGGCGGTCGACAACACACTGCTGGTCGCGCGCCGCTGCGCCGTGTCCGCGCCTAAGCGCAAGCCGATTCTACCGAGCCTGGCGGGCGATCCGGCGGCAGAAGGGAACGCCCTGCGACGTGACGCCCGGGCGGGGCTGGAGGCGCGGCTGAGGCGGATTGCGGAGCTATCCGGCAGGGAGGGCGAAGACTGGACTGCTCCCTATCTCGCTCGGCTCGAGTTCGAGCTCGACGTTATCATCCAGATGGGCTTCTCCGGCTATTTCCTGATTGTCGCCGATTTCATCAAGTGGGCGAAGGATCAAGATATCCCCGTCGGCCCGGGGCGCGGGTCCGGCGCGGGGTCGGTCGTCGCGTGGTCGCTGACGATCACCGACCTCGACCCGCTCGCGCTCGGGCTGCTGTTCGAGCGGTTTCTCAATCCCGAGCGCGTGTCGATGCCCGATTTCGACATCGACTTCTGCGAAACCCGCCGCGGCGAGGTGATCCGCTACGTTCAGGAGAAGTACGGCCGCGATCAGGTCGCGCAGATCATCACCTTCGGAAAGCTGAAGGCGCGCGCAGTGCTCAAGGATACCGGCCGCGTGCTGCAGATGAGCTATGGCCAGGTCGACCGGCTGGCCAAACTGGTGCCCAATCACCCGACCGACCCGTGGGACCTTAAACGCGCGCTTAACGGCGTCAGCGAGTTGGCGCGCGAATACGCCAACGACAACGGGGTCAAGCGCCTGTTCGATCTCGCCACCAAGCTGGAGGGGATGCCGCGCCACGCCTCCACGCATGCGGCGGGCGTGGTGATCGGCGACCGCCCGCTCGCCGAGCTGGTGCCGCTGTTCCGCGACCCGCGATCCGACATGCCGGTGACGCAATTCGACATGAAATATGTCGAGGGGGCGGGGTTGGTGAAGTTCGACTTCCTCGGCCTGAAGACGCTGTCGGTGCTGAAGAAAGCGGTGCAACTGCTTGCGAAGCGGGGACTGTCGGTCGACCTCGATGCGCTGACCTGGGACGACGCCAAGGTCTATGAGCTGCTCCAGCGTGGCGATACGGTGGGCGTGTTCCAGCTTGAATCGGAGGGGATGCGGCGCACGCTGTCGGCCGTGCGCCCGTCGAACTTCGGCGACATCATCGCGCTCGTGTCGCTGTACCGGCCGGGGCCGATGGACAACATCTCGAGCTTTGGGCGGCGCAAGAACGGCACGGAGCGGATCGACTACCCGCACCCGCTGCTCGAGCCGATCCTGGCGGAGACCTACGGCATCTTCGTCTATCAGGAACAGGTGATGCAGGCCGCACAGGTGCTCGCAGGCTTTAGCCTCGGCGGGGCCGACCTACTACGTCGCGCGATGGGCAAGAAGGTGCAGGCGGAAATGGACGCACAACGCGCTGGGTTCGTCGACGGGTGTGGCACCGTCAACCGCATCCGGCCTGCCGAGGCGAATACGCTGTTCGACCTGATCGACAAGTTCGCGGGCTATGGCTTCAACAAGTCGCACGCGGCGGCCTATGCGTTGCTCGCTTATCAGACCGCGTGGCTGAAGGCGCATCGTCCGCACGAATTCTATGCCGCGTCGATGTGCTTCGATTGCGACCTGACCGACAAGCTGGGCATATTCGTCGAGGACGCGCGCCGGCTTGGCGTTGAGCTGCTCGGGCCGGACATCAACCGCAGCGGCGCGGAGTTCGGGGTGGAGCGGAGCGGAGAGGGACTTGCCATCCGCTACGCGCTGGCGGCGCTCAAATCGGTCGGCGGCGGCGCAATGGACCGCGTCGTCGCGGAGCGCAATTCAAACGGCGCGTTCTCCGGGGTCGACGATCTCGCCCGCCGCCTCGACCCGCGTTCGATCAACAAACGCCAGCTGGAGACGCTCGCGGCGGCGGGTGCGCTCGACGCGCTCGACGCGAACCGCGCAGGGCTGCACGCCGCCGCCGAGACGATCCTCGCGGTCGCGCAGCGCACGCATGAAGGCAAGACCAGCGGCCAGCACGGGCTGTTCGGCGAGGCGGAGGTGAGCGGCGACGCGATCAAGCTGCCGCCCGTCCGCTGGAGCCTCGCCGACGCGATGGAGCAGGAGAAGCTGGCCTATGGCTTTTACTTTTCCGCGCATCCGGTCGACCGGCATCGGCATCTGGCGACCATGCACGGCGCGCGAACGTACGCCTCGCTCGGCGAACTGGCGATCCCGGAGGACGGCGCGCGCGCGGGCGCGACTCTGGCGGCGCTGGTCGAGGACACGCGCTGGCGCACCTCGGCGCGCGGGCGCAAGTATCTGATGGCGACGCTGTCGGACGCGAGCGGGCAATATGTCGCGACCTGCTTCGACGACGCGGTCGCCAAAGACCTGGAAGACGCGGCGAGGGCGGGGGGCTGTGGGCTGGTCACCGCCGAACTCGATCGCCGCCCAGGCGAGGATGCGCCCCGCGTGACCGTGCGCCGGATCCAGCCGTTCGAAGGGCTGGCCAACAATGCGCGCTTCATGATGGAGGTGGTCGTGTCCGACCCGGGCGTGTTCCCCGCGCTGGCCGCGCTGCTCGCGGAGCATCGCGGCGCGCGTGGCGAGATCAGGGCGCGGGCGGTGCTGGAGGGGAACGACGCGCTGCTGCTGCTCGGCCGCGACTTCCTGCTCGATGGCGAGCTTGCGACGCGAATCGAGGCGATGCACGGTGTCGCGCGCGTTGAGCTGAAGAGTTCGGAAACGAGGCTGGCGCTGGTGGGATAGGAGCGCAAGCATGAACCTCGGCGGGATGCAGGACCATGAGCTGCGCGTGCTCCGCCTGCTCGATCACGCCACGCGCGAGCGGGGCGGGCGTGAGATCGTGACGCGCTGGGCGGACGGGCGCGTAACCCGCACGACCTGGGCCGGGGTCGCGCGCGATGCGAAAAAGCTGGCGCAAGCGCTTGAACGGACCGGCGTTCGCCCCGGCGACCGCGTCGCGACGCTGGCGATGAACCACGCGCATCATCTCGCGACCTGGTACGGCGTGATCGGGATGGGCGGCGTCGTCCACCCGATCAACCCGCGGCTGTTCGACGAGCAGCTCGTCTATATCGCCAACCACGCCGACGATCGGGTGCTGTTCTATGACCGGGCGTTTCAGCCGATCGGCGACCGGCTCCGCGCGCGGTGGACCAGCATCGAGCGGTACGTCGTGATGGACACCAACGATGCGGACGGCTTCGGCGCGCTGATCGCGTCGGAGAACGACGACTATGACTGGCACGAAGGCTCGGAGCGCGACCCGTGCATGCTCTGCTATACCAGCGGCACCACCGGCAACCCGAAAGGCGTGTTGTACGAGCATCGCTCCACGGTGCTGCACGCGATGACGGCGGTGATGCCGTCGGTGTTCGGGCTGTCGTCGCGTTCGGTCGTGCTGCCGGTGGTGCCGATGTTCCACGCCGCCTGCTGGGGCGTGCCGTTCGCGGGTGCGATCGCGGGGTGCAAGCTCGTCTTCTCGGCGGTGAACGACGCCGCCATATTGTGCGAGCTGATGCGGGCGGAGGAAGTGACGCACTCGTCGGGTGTACCGACGGTGTGGCTCGGCCTGTTCGCGCACATAGACGCGACCGGGGAGACGCTGCCCGCGCTGAGGCTCGCGACCATCGGCGGTTCGGCGGCACCGCGTGCGATGATCGAGCGGCTGATGGGGATGGGCGTCGAGGTCGCCCATCTGTGGGGTATGACCGAGACGTCGCCGATCGGCACCGCGGGCGCGCCGCCGCCGCATTGGCAGGCGATGACCCGAGATGAGCAGGTCGACCTTGTCGCCAAACAAGGTCAGGCCCCGTTCGGCGTCGAATTGCGCACCCTCGACGATGCGGGCCGCGAGCTGCCGCGCGACGGCGTCAGCGCCGGGCGGTTGCACGTGCGCGGGCCGTGGGTGGTGAAGCGATACTTCAAGGCGGAAGCGGACGCGATCGATGCGGACGGCTGGTTCGACACCGGCGACGTCGCAGTTCTGCACGCCGACGGCACGATGCAGATCACCGACCGTGCCAAGGACGTGATCAAGTCGGGCGGCGAGTGGATCAGCTCGGTGAAGCTGGAAAATGCCGCCGTCGGCTGCCCCGGCGTGGCGGAGGCGGCGGCGATCGGGGTGCCGCATCCGAGATGGGACGAGCGCCCGCTGCTGCTGCTGGTCGTCAAGCCGGGCGCGACCGTCAACGAGGCGGACATGCTCGCGCATCTGTCGACGCAAGTGGCGAAATGGTGGCTGCCCGACCGGGTGCTGTTCGTCGACGAACTGCCGCACACCGCGACGGGTAAGCTGTTGAAGACGGCGTTGCGGAAGCGGTACGGGCAGCAACCGTTCCCTGCCTGAGACTTACCGCTGGTCCGACCCCGCGCCCTCCGCTTCACCACCGTGCAGCCCCTCGTCGATCTCCACCTCCGCCTCGGTCTGCGGGCCGGCGTCGTTGCCATAGCCCGCGCCCGACTCCTCCTCGCCCGACGCCGGGGTGGGCGCGTTCAGCGCGTCGTGCTTCTCGGGGTCCGCCATGATCCGCTCCTGTGATGACCTGCTTGCAGAACGACCCCGGCCACGGATCGTTGCCTCATCCGAACAGCTCGCCCTGCGCGCCCGGCGGCGGGCGGAACAGGTCGCTGCGCAACCGGATCCGGTCGCCGTTCAGCCCCAGCCGCTTGCATGCGATGTGGAAGCGCGCGCGCAACAGCTCCGCCCACGGCCCCGCGCCCTGCATCCGCGTGAAGAAGCCGGGATCGTTGTCGCGGCCCGCGCGCATCGACTGGATCGTCGCCATCACCTTGCCCGCGCGCTCCGGGAAATGCGTATCGAGCCAGGCGCGGAACAGCGGCGCGACTTCCAACGGCAGACGCACGGGAATAAAGAACGCCGCCGTCGCGCCCGCCTCAGCCGCCGCGCTCAGGATCGACTCCAGCTCGCCGTCGGTAATCGCGGGGATTACGGGCGCGACCGAGACGTACACCGGCACCCCCGCCGCCGCGAGTCGTCGTACCGCCGCCAGCCGCCGCGCGGGCGCGGGCGCGCGCGGCTCCACCGTCATCGCGATCCGCGGGTCGAGCGAGGTCACCGACACACACACCGCCGCCAGCCCCTTCGCCGCCATCGGCCCGAGCAGGTCGAGGTCGCGCGTGACCCGGTCCGACTTGGTGGTGATCGTCACCGGGTGATCGCACGCGGCGAACACCTCCAGCACGGAGCGGGTGACGCGCCATTCCGCCTCGACCGGCTGGTACGGGTCGGTGTTGGTGCCCAGCGCCATCGGCGCGGCGACATAGCCGGGTCGGGCGAGTTCGGCGCGGAGTAGCGCGGCGGCGTTGGGCTTGGCGAACAGCCGCGTTTCGAAATCGAGTCCGGGCGACAGGTCGTGGAACGCATGCGTCGGCCGCGCGAAGCAATAGATGCAGCCGTGTTCGCACCCCCGATACGGGTTGATCGAGCGGTCGAAGGGAATATCGGGCGAGCGGTTGCGGCTGATGATCGTGCGCGGGTGCTCCGCCGTCACGGTGGTGCGCGGCGGCGGGGCCGCGCCGTCGATCAGCCCCCGCGCGTCGAGCCAGTCGCCGTCCGCCTCGCGCGCGGGAAGCGCGAAGCGGGTGCTCACCTCGTTCAGCGTCGCTCCGCGTACCGCTCGCGTTTTGCCCATTGACGAGGGCTAGGCGAGCTTGCAGAACATAGCAAGAACGATTGGGGAAACGGCAATGGCACGCTTCGGCTATCTCGAATTGCCGGTGACGGACATCGCGCGCGCGAAGACATTCTATGCGGCGGCGTTCGAATCGGCGTTCACCGATTTCGGCCCGACCTATGCGTCGACGATGACGGGCGACACCGACCTGGGGTTGCAGGCGGACGCGGCGGAGCAAACCGCGGCGGCGCTGCCGGTAGTGAGCGTCGACGATCTCGAGGGTGCGCTGGCGTCGATAACCACGGCGGGCGGCACGATCACCAAGCCGGTCTTCGCCTTTCCGGGCGGGCGGCGGTTCCACTTCCGCGACCTCGATGGCCACGAACTCGCAGCCATGCAGCCCGACTGAGATCTGGACTTCAGGCTATTCCCAGTACCAGCGAGCGCATCAGCGGGCGCGCGATCGGCACGTCGAAGCGACAACCGATCATCTCGTCGCCGCACCACATCACCGTCGCTCCCACCGCCGCGCCGCCCAGCGTCAGCCGCACCCGGTCGCCGACGGCGGCATCCTCCGCGCCCGACAATCGGCAACCGAAGGTGGACACGTCCACCAGCGACACCGCCTGGCGCGTGTCGTCCGATCTGCTCAACCCCGCGCGGGTCATCTCAACCGATCGTCGCATCGCGCGACGATGATCTGCGAGCAACGGCCCGACGCGGAGTATTTGTGAAGCTTGAGTCGCCATGTCACCGCCCGGTGCCTAATCTGAATAAACAACCTACCGCCACCATTAGTTAAGGCAAGGTGTCTTTGGCGATAAGTCGTTGGTCCAGCGCCGGACCGTCATCCATCTGCGGTAAGTGACGATTGCTCGATCTGTCGCACGCTCGACAAGTGTTCGCTGGCCACGATGGTCGGGTCCAAACCCGGCCGCATGCGCGACATATGCCGAACAAGTTCGCCGCGTGGTTGCGCGTTCCACCTTGGGATGACCACAGGATTGGAGGGTCGAAATTCCGCGGACGCGATACCATCATGCGAAGAGCCGGAGCGAAATGCCTTATCGCTCCGTCAGCCTCGGCATCAGCTCGACGAAGTTGCACGGTCGATGCCGCGCGTCGAGCTGGTCGCGCAGGATGCCGTCCCACGCGTCTTTCACCGCGCCGGTCGACCCCGGCAGCGCGAACAGATAGGTGCCGCGTGCCACCCCGGCGCAGGCGCGCGACTGGATGGTGGAAATGCCGATCGTCCGGTAGCTCAGCCAGCGGAACAGCTCGCCGAAGCCGGGGATTTCCTTTTCCCACACCCGCGCGAACGCCTCGGGCGTCACGTCGCGCCCGGTGACGCCGGTGCCACCGGTCGAGATCACGCAATCCACCGCCGGGTCTTCGATCCACCGCTCGAGGCGCGCTACGATCAGGTCCGCCTCGTCGCGTACGATCGCGCGCGCGGCGAGCAGGTGTCCCGCGCCCGTCAGCCGCTCGACCAGCATGTCCCCGGACCGATCATCGGCCGGATCGCGCGTGTCGGACACTGTGAGCACCGCGACGCGGACGGGCACGAAGGCCCGCGTCGCGTCAATCGGCACGGGCGGCGGGACTGGAAATCAGGCTGGCGGTGACATTCCTCGCCGGACGCGCGTTCAGCCGCACCATCGCCGGACCCGGCAGGCCCGGAAAGCGCGGCCACATACCCTGCGCCAGCGCGGATCGACTGGAGGACGCGGCGCGACCGCTCTGCGCTTCGTACATCCAGTAATTGCGCAGCACGGTCATCACATAGCCGCGCGTCTCCCAGTACGGGATCGATTCGATGTAGAGCAGCGGGTCGCCCCCGTCGCGCACGGTCGCGTTCCACATCTGCACCGGCGCGGGACCGGCGTTGAAGGCGGCGACCACCTTGGGGAGCAAGCCGCCGGTGATGCCGGTCATGTCACGCAGCCGCTCCAGATGACGCTGGCCGATGCCGATATTGGTCGAGGGCCGGGTCAGCGCCGCCCGGTCGACCGCGCCGCCGTTCTCGCGCGCGAAGTCGGTCGCGGCGGCGGGCATGATCTGCATCAGGCCATAGGCCCCGGCCGGGCTGGTGACGCGGGTGCGGAACTGCGATTCCTGCAGCGTGTGCGCCCACACCAGCGCCTTGTCGACGCGCCAGCCGCCGTCGGGCGTCCAGCTCGGCGCGGGATAGCGCGCCATCAGCGGCGGGGTCGCGCCGACGGGCGCATTGTGCGACAGCCACAGCGCGGTCGCGGGCAGGTCGAGCTTGGCGGCGATCCGGCTGAGCGCGGGGTAGTCGGCGGGGCTGCCGATCTGCGCCTGCCGACGGATCACCTGCTCGGCGAGCGCGTCCTCGCCCACCTCGACCAACGCGGCCGCGACGCGGATGTTGGGGCGGCGCTCGAGAGCGACCCAGTCCGCCGTCACGAAGCGGTCGCCAGTGGTCTGCTTGACCTCGACGATCCCGAGCGCCTGACGCGAGAGCAGCCCATAAAAGGTCTCGCGATACTGGGCCGCGTTCTTCAATCGCGCCTCCACCCGGTCGGGTCGTCCGCAAACCATGTCCGTGCGCGCGGCCCAATACAGGCCGGCCGCGCGCAGCTCGGTATCGCCCGCGCGGCTCGCCGTATCCTCGAACGCCTTGCCCGCCGCCGCGCAGTCGTTCTGACGCCACGCCGCCAACGCGCCAATCCAGCGCGCCTGCACCGCCCAGTCGCCGCTACCCGCCGCCGCCTTGGCCTCCATCGCGCGCGCGTTCGCGTCGTCGCCCGCGAGGTAATACATCCAGCCGACCTTGTGCTGCCACTCGGTCAGGGCCTCGGGCGACAATCCGTCGGTCGCGTCGAGCAGCGCCTGCGCGGAAGCACCGGCATCGTCCTTGACGAAAGGCTGCATCCGAGCGGCGAGATCGGCGGCGACCGCGTCACTCTTGACGCTCTTGGCGCGGAGCCGGTTGGGCGCGCCGTCGATCCACAACAGATGCTGCGCGACGGGGAGGTCGGGCACCACCTCCGCGCCCTTCGCGCGCGCCAGCCGGGCGAGCTGTTCGGCTTCGGGCAGCTCGGGGGCTTGCGTCAACAAATCCACGATCGGCGCGGCCTCGACCTTGGGCGAGCCGTGCGCGGTGTAGAGTTCGGCGCGGGCGATGGCGTGGAGCGGGCCGGGGGACAGCGTGTCGAGCGACAGCTGCGCATCCTGCCAACGCTCGTCGTGGATCGCGGCGAACACGGAGCGATAACCGTCGCGCTGCGCGGCGTCGAGTTGGGCGGGGATGCCATCGGTCCCCGCCGCCGCGCTCGTGTCCTCTGCCGGTGCCGCCGCCAGCGCCGGGGCGGGCAACAGCGCCGCGCCCGCCAGCAGCAAAATCCAGCCCTCGCGCATCACTCGCTCCCCAGCAGCCGCAAGTCGCGCCAAGCGTCCGCCTTCGCGAATGGCCGCTCGAGCAGCAGGCGTGGGTGCAGACTGGCGACGATCATCGTTGCCGCTTCTACCCCCGCCGGACCGCTCGTGTGGTTAATCCGGTGCACCGACCCGCGCGCCTGATGACAGTTGATCCCAAGCAGCGCACGGCTCGTCGTCTCACCAAGCAGTAGCGCGCGGACGGGCCGCCCCAGCGATAGATGGTGCCGGGCGACCTCGGCGAGTCGAGGCTCGACCTCACGCCCGATCCGCCCCGCCGGCGGACGGGCGATGGCGAGCGGCACGACGAAAACCCCGTCGCGCGACAGACCGATCGCGGCGAGCATTCGCTCCAGCAATCGCCCCTGCGCTCCGCTGAGCAGACACTCCGCCTTCAGGTCCTCCCGCTCGGGCAGGTCGGTGAAGATCCACAGCGGCGCGCTGGCGTGCCCTTGCGGACTCAGCCGCCCCCCTGGCCACCCCGCCTCCGGTGCGTCCGGCCCCGTCCGCCACGCGGCGAACGCCTCGAGCGTATCGGGTAACGTCGCCATCCGGAGCGCCGGCGCGATCGGGGCGGCGAAGGCAGGTGCCACGGCCGCCGCGAGCCAGTCGCGCGGTTGCTCGTCGACCAGCGTGTCGACGCCCGCCTCGCGCCACCAGTCCAAGGCGCTTTGCGTTAACTTGCGCCAATCGAAATTCTGGTCCGCGCCCATTATCTCCTCCGCAAGCCACCCGGTTGACGGCAACGTCAATCAAGCGCCACGACGTACCCGACCACCCGTTCCGCGCGTGCGCCCGGTCGCGCCGCGCTCGTCACCCTTGGAGCGATCAATGCCCGAACGTGAATCGATGCCGTATGACGTGGTGATCGTCGGCGCGGGGCCAGCCGGGCTTTCCGCCGCGATCCGCCTGAAGCAGCTCGCCACTGACGCCGGCGCGGAGCTGTCGGTCTGCGTGCTGGAAAAGGGGTCGGAGGTCGGCGCGCATATCCTGTCGGGGGCGGTGATCGACCCGACCGGCATGGACGAGCTGTTCCCCGATTGGCGCGACACCGACTGCCCGCTCGCGGTCACGCCGGTAACGGAGAACTATCATTGGGTGCTGACCAAGAAGCGCAAGTTCAACCTGCCGCATCTGTGGACGCCGCCGTTCCTCCACAACAAGGGCACTTACACGGTCAGCCTCGCCAGTCTGTGCCGCTGGCTGGCGGGGCGGGCGGAGGAGCTGGGCGTCGAGATCTTCCCCGGCTTCGCGGCGGCGGAAGTGCTGTTCGACGACCAGGGTCGGGTCAAGGGCGTCGCCACCGGCGACATGGGGGTCGCACGCGACGGCACGCACAAGCACGATTATCAGCCCGGGCTGGAGCTGCACGCCAAGTACGTATTTCTCGCGGAGGGCGCGCGCGGGCATTTAACCAAGGAGATCATCCGCACCTTCGACCTGGCGCGTGACGCGCAGCCGCAGGTATACGGCATCGGCATCAAGGAGCTGTGGGACCTCGCGCCCGAAAAGCATGTGCCCGGCCGCGTGGTGCACACACAAGGCTGGCCGCTGACCGAGACCGACGGGTCGAACGGCGGCGGATGGATCTATCATCAGGCGAACGGGCAGGTGAGCATCGGCTTCGTGACGTGGCTGAGCTACACCAACCCGTACCTGTCGCCGTTCCACGAGATGCAGCGATGGAAGACGCATCCCGCTGTGCGCGACCTGTTGGAGGGCGGCAAGCGCGTGTCCTACGGCGCGCGCGTCATCAACGACGGGGGATTGCAGTCCATCCCCAAGCTGACCTTTCCGGGCGGTGCGTTGATCGGCTGTTCGGCGGGGTTCCTCAACGTACCGCGCATCAAGGGCACGCACGGCGCGCAGCTATCGGCGATGATGGCCGCCAAGGCCGCGTTCGACGCGATCCAGGCCGGGCGCGAGCATGACGAGCTTCACGCCTATCCCGAGGCGTTCGAGGGTTCAGCGCTGAAGAAAGAGCTGTCGATCGTCCGCAACGTCGTGCCGACGGTCAAGAAATGGGGCGACTCCCTGGGTTCGGCCTTGTCGGGCGTGATGATGTGGACCGAACATTTCGGGCTGAAGACGCCCTTCACGATGAAGCACCACCCCGACCACGACACATTGTGGCGCAAGGACCTGGTCAAGCCGATCGACTATCCCAAGCCGGACGGCGTGCTGACCTTCGATCGCCTGTCATCGGTGTTCCTGTCGAACACCAATCACGAGGAGGACCAGCCGGTTCACCTGACGCTGCGCGATCCGGCGGTGCCGATCGAGTACGACCTGCCGATGTTTGACGAACCCGCGCAACGCTATTGCCCGGCGGGCGTATACGAAGTCGTGGGGGAGGAGACCGGCGACCCGAAGTTCGTCATCAACGCGCAGAATTGCGTGCATTGCAAGACGTGCGACATCAAGGATCCGTTGCAGAACATCAACTGGGTCGTGCCAGAAGGCGGGGGTGGGCCGAACTATCCGAATATGTGACACGCGCCGCTCAAGTGCGGCGAAGCCGCGCATGAGCGCCAAAGGCGCGTGTCCGACGCGGAATTTACTTCCGCGTCGCGCCCGCCCGGAGAGCTGTTCTTCCTCGCCCAAATCCCGTCATCCCAGCGAAAGCTGGAATCGTTCCGCCCCGCGGTCTCCTCCCTCACAGCGATGCCAGCTTTCACTGGCATGACGGCTCGGCATAGCAAAGTAACGGCAGACCTGGTCCCTTACCCGACGTGTAGCGTTACCGATCCATGATCAGTCCCCGTCTTCTTCTCTCCTTCCTGCTCGCTCTTCCAATCCCTGCGCTCGCCACCCCCGGCGACCTTTCCGCTTATCTGCGCGCGCGCGCCGCAGACGCGGACGGGCGCGGCGAGGCGGCGGCGCATGACTATGCCGTCGCGCTCGCCGCCGCGCCGGACAACGTGCTGGTCGCGATCCGCGCTTATCGCGAGGGGCTGGATGTGGGGGACCTGCCGCTTGTCGACCGCGCCGCCGCTACCTTGGCGCGCGCGGGCGTGTCGCCGGGCGATGCCGCGCTCCAGCCGCTTGCGGCGGCGGCACGGGCCAACGACGCGGGTGCCGCTCGCGCCGCGCTGACCGATCTGGCGCGAGGGCCACTGGCCCCGCTCGTGCCGGCGCTCTCCGCTATCGTCGCCTTCGCCGACCACCGCGACCCGTTTCCCGCGCTCGACGCCACCGCCGCCGACCCCGTATCGCGCCGCGTCGTCGCCGAGACACGCGCGCTGCTGCTGATCGAGAGCGGTCGCGCGGACGAGGGCGTCGCCGTCGTCCAGGCATCGACCGGGTCCATCAACGGCAATCCCGAACTGCGTTTCGATGCCGCGCAGGCGCTCGCGGAGCGGGGCAGGGTGGATCAGGCGCGCGCGATAATCGCCGGCGACGATCCGGTGCTGGCGCGCCTGCGCCAGACGCTCGGGCGCGGCGTGCGCCCCTCGCTAGGCCATGACATATCGCGCTTCTACACGCGATTGGCGGTGGCGATCGCGGGCGGGGAGCCGTCGCCGCTCGTCGTCGCGCTGGCCCGCGCCGCGCTCCGCTCGGACCCGGGCAACGATCGCGCGCGCGTGCTGCTCGCCGACGAACTGACGCGACGCGGTGCCTATCCCCGCGCGCTCGCGTTGCTCGAAGCGGTCGACGCGGGCGGGCCTTACGCGGGCGTGGCGCGTACATCGCGGGTATCGGTACTCGCCGCGAGCGGGAACACCGCCGCCACGCTCATTGCCGCGCGTCCGCTCGCGGCGCGCGCCGACGCGACGCCCTACGACATCCAGCGCTATGGCGAACAATTGCTGGCGGCCGGCCGCGCCGACGAGGCGGCGACGCAGTATCGGCGCGTGGTCGCCGCGTCGCCACAAGCCTATGACGTCTGGCTGCAATATGGCGGTGCGCTCGACCAGGCGCATCGCTGGCCCGAAGCGCGCGCGGCGCTGGAGCGCGCGGTCGCGCTGGGCGCGGATGAGCCGCAGGCGCTCAACTATCTGGGCTATGCGCGGATCGAGCATGGCGAAGCGGTCGCCGCATCGGAGGTGATGCTCGAGCACGCCGCGCGGCTCAGGCCCGACGATGCTTCCATCACCGATTCGCTCGGCTGGGCCTATGTTCAGCGCGGGCAACTCGCGCGCGCGCTGCCGTTGCTGGAACGCGCGGCGGAGGGCGAGCCGACCAACGAGACGATCGCCGAGCATCTCGGGGACGCCTATTGGGCGACCGGTCGCCGCTACGAGGCGCGCTATGCCTGGCGGGCGGCGGCGCTGGTCGCGAACGCGGGCGATGCGCCCCGGTTGACGGGCAAGATCGCGCACGGGCCGGAGAAGCGTTGATGCTGGACGACGGAGTGATCGTGGAGCGCGCGCCGGCGAAGCTCAACCTCGCGCTCCATGTCCGCCGTCGTCGCGCCGACGGGTATCACGATCTTGAAACGCTGTTCGCCTTTGCAGAAGATGGCGATACGGTGTCCGTCGCCCGCGCACGGACGGACAGCTTCGCGATCACCGGCCCGTTCGCGGACGCGCTGTCCGATTCGCTCGCCGACAATCTGGTCACCCGCGCCGCGCGCGCCTTCGCCGACGCGTTCGGCATTGCTGAGCGGCACGCGATCACGCTCGACAAGCATCTCCCCGTCGCGTCGGGTATCGGCGGCGGCTCGGCGGATGCCGCGGCGACCTTGCGCTCGCTCGCTCGGTTGCATGGCGTGGGCGCGACCGATGCCAGGCTGGCCGCGATCGCCACACGGCTCGGTGCCGACGTGCCCGCATGCCTGCTCGGGCGGACCGCTTTGGGGACCGGGCGCGGAGACGCACTCACGCCACTGGAGCCGCTCGGCGGCGTGCCCGCGTTGCTGGTCAACCCCGGCGTGGCGATGTCGACGGCGGCGGTGTTCGCGGGCTGGGACGGTGTCGATCGCGGCGCGATCGCGTACGGATCGGTGCTCGACGTCGCCCGTGCGGGGCGCAACGACCTGCAGGCCGCGGCGCTGGCACTCGCGCCCGTCGTCGGCGACATGCTGGCTTGTCTTGACGCGATGCCCGGCGCGACGCTGGTCCGGATGTCGGGTTCCGGCGCGACCTGCTTTGCGCTGTTCGGGACGGCTGGCGCGTGCTTGGCGGCGGCAACTTCGCTTGCCGACGAGCGCCAAGGCTGGTGGCTGCTCGAGACCAAGCTGACCTGACCGCAGGACAGCGGAAAACATCTGTTCTTGTCTTGTTCCAGCAAACAGAAGATGTACATAGGAACTCTGACGCGTTGAACGGTTCGCGCGCTTGCTTTAGCAGGAGGGTTCCTCATGGCCGCTAGTCTGAAAGTGATCGATACCGGCATGGCTACCGCGACCACCGACCGTCAAAAGGCGCTCGACGCCGCGCTCGCGCAGATTGACCGCGCGTTCGGCAAGGGCTCGGCGATGAAGCTGGGTGCCAAGGAGACGATGCAGGTCGAGGTGATCTCGACGGGCTCGCTCGGACTCGATATCGCGCTGGGCGTTGGTGGCCTGCCGCGCGGGCGCGTGATCGAGGTATATGGCCCCGAATCGTCGGGCAAGACGACATTGGCGCTGCATGTCATCGCCGAAGCGCAGAAGACCGGGGGCACCGCCGCGTTCGTCGACGCGGAACACGCGCTCGACCCCGTTTATGCCAAGAAGCTGGGCGTCAACATCGACGAGCTGATCGTGTCTCAGCCCGACACCGGCGAGCAGGCGCTGGAGATTGTCGACACACTGGTCCGCTCCAACGCGGTCGATGTGCTGGTGATCGACTCGGTCGCCGCGCTGGTTCCGCGTGCGGAGATCGAGGGCGAGATGGGCGACAGCCATGTCGGCCTGCAAGCGCGGCTGATGTCGCAGTCGCTTCGCAAGCTGACCGGTTCGATCAGCCGCTCGCGCTGTATGGTGATCTTCATCAACCAGCTGCGGATGAAGATCGGCGTCATGTATGGCAACCCGGAGACGACGACGGGCGGCAACGCGCTGAAATTCTATGCGTCGGTTCGTCTCGACATCCGCCGCATCGGCCAGATCAAGGATCGCGATGAGATCGTCGGCAACGCAACACGCGTGAAGGTGGTCAAGAACAAGGTCGCGCCGCCGTTCAAGCAGGTCGAATTCGACATCATGTATGGCGAAGGCGTGTCCAAGATCGGCGAGATTTTGGACTTGGGCGTCAAGGCCGGGCTGGTCGAGAAGTCGGGGTCATGGTTCAGCTATGACAGCGTCCGCATCGGTCAGGGTCGCGAGAACGCCAAGACGTTCCTGCGCGACAACCCGGACATGGCCGCTCGCCTCGAAAAGGCGATCCGCGCGCGCACCGATAAGGTTGCCGAAGAGATGATGGCCGGGCCGGATGCGGACGACGATATGTGATCGGCGGCCTGCCGACGTGATCCGAATGGAGGCTCGACGGCGACGGCGGGCCTTCTTCGTCTGGAACGCGGTCAGTCCGCACGCGCGCGCTCCAGCGAGTCGAGAATTCGCGTCGCCGCCATGAATACCGCGACGGGCGAGGCCGCGAACAGCAGCTTGCCACCGAAACCGGGGTAAAGTTGCATATAGTGGACGCCGCGTTCAACCGCGCCGCAGCCTAGCCCGTAGATGACGAGAAACGCCTCGAACTTGGTCTTGATCACGAACAATCGGGAGAAGCGGGTCCACATGGCTGACGGGTTGCAAATCGCGCGCCAATCGAGGATTTCCGCCATCTGCGGGTAAACGAACAAGGTTAGCTGTCAGTTAAACCGACAGGGGGCAGATACGGCGCGAACGCCGCGAGGACGTCCGCGTACAGCCGTCGCTTGAACGGCACCGCGACGTCGGGAAGTTCGCTCGGGTTCGCCCAGCGCCAGGCGCAGAACTCGGGATGGTCGGTGTCGAGGTCGATCTGATCGTCGCGTCCGAGAAAGCGGAACAGGAACCAGCGCTGCCGCTGGCCGCGATACCGGCCTTTCCAGACCGTGCCGATCAGCTCGGGAGGCAGATCGTAGATGAACTCGCCGGGTGCGGCCGCGATCAGTTCGGCCAAGTCGGGCGCGATCCCCGTTTCTTCCCAAAGCTCGCGTCGCGCGGCGGCTTCCGCGTCCTCGCCAGCGTCGACGCCGCCTTGCGGCATTTGCCACGCCTCCAGCGAGGTATCGATGCGCTGGCCGACGAACACTCGGCCCTGGCGATTGATCAGCATGACGCCCGCGCAGGGCCGATAAGGAAGCTCCGCCGGAGTGCTCGCGCCGGACAGGCTGGGGATGGGTTTGGTCATCGACATCTCACGGGTGGCGCGTCGCTGCGGGCGCGCTTACCTAATCCAGCGTGATCCATGTCGTCCACCACCCCGATTACGTCACCGCCGGGCCGGCTCGCGGCACCTATCGTTGGGGCAAGAACGGCGCGATCCGGAACGTGTTGTTCGAAGCGGGCGAGCGTGTCGCGTGGCACCGGCCCGAGGCAATGCCGCGCGAGTGGCTGGAGGCGGTCCACGATCCCGACTATGTCGCCGAAGTGCTGGAGGCGCGCGTGCCGCCCGACAAGGAGCGACGGATCGGATTCGCCGTTTCGTCCGACGTCGCGCGCCGTGCCGTGGCGGTGCCGGGGGGAACTTGGTTAGCCGCCAGATTGGCGTTGCGGTACGGCTATGCCGCCAACACGGCGGGGGGCAGCCATCACGCGTTGGCGGGCACGGGCGCGGGCTATTGCGTGTTCAACGACCTCGCGCTCGCCGCGGTGCGGCTGGTCGAACAGGGCGACGTGAAGCGCGTGGCGGTCGTCGACGTCGACGTGCACCAAGGCGACGGCACCGCCGCGCTCACCGCCGGGCGACCCGGCATCGCCACCTATTCGATCCACGCCGCCAAGAACTTCCCGGTCCGCAAGGCGCGCTCGACGTTTGACGTGGCGCTGTCCGACGGGATCGGGGACGAGGAGTATCTCGACACGCTTGAGGCCACGCTCGCGCCGATGCTGCACGAGTGGCGGCCGGAGCTGATCCTGTACCAGGCCGGCGTCGATCCGTTCGTGGGCGACCGGCTCGGGCGGCTGGCGCTGAGCGAGGAAGGGCTGGTCCGCCGCGAGCAACTCGTCGCGCGGCTGGCGATCGAACGCGGCATCCCGCTCGCGAGCGCGGTGGGGGGCGGTTATGGCGACGACGTGCTCGCGATCGCGCGGCGGCATGTCGGAGCAATACTGACGCTCGCCGAGGCGTTCGGGGGCGGCGTAGCGGAGCTTGCTGACGGCGCGTCGCATTCTACCTTGGCCCGAGCGCCCCGACGCGCTTAGAGCAATCGACCACCGCACCCACAAGGACCTACCATGGCGACCGCCGCCCATATCGTCACGCCCGAAGAAGCCGCCGCTCATCCGCTGCTCGAATCCGTGGTGGTCCGGTTCGCGGGTGACTCCGGCGACGGGATGCAGCTGACCGGAGGGCAGTTCACCTTGTCGACCGCGCTGGCGGGTAACGACCTCGCGACGTTCCCCGACTTTCCGGCCGAAATCCGCGCACCGCAAGGCACGTTGTTCGGCGTCTCTGCGTTCCAGATCAACTTCGGCTCGGCCGACATTGAAACCGCCGGCGACCAGCCGGACGTGCTGATCGCGATGAACCCGGCTGGGCTGAAGGTGAACGTCGACGCGCTCCGGCCCGGCGGGCTGATCATCGCCGACGAGGGCGAGTTCACGCAGCGTAATCTCGACAAAGCGAAGTATGCGAGCAGTCCGCTCGACGACGGTAGCCTCGCGCGCTGGCAGCTGATGCGGCTGAACATAAGCCAGGCGACGCTCGAGGCGGTGAAGCCGTTCGGGTTGGGCAACAAGGAGTCGCTGCGCTGCAAGAACATGTGGACGCTGGGGCTGGCGTTGTGGATGTTCGACCGCGATCGTCAGCCGATCGTCGACTGGCTCAAGAGCAAGTTCGCGAAGGCCCCCGTGCTCGCGGAAGCGAACATCGCCGCGCTCAACGCTGGCCACGCCTATGGCGAGACGGCCGAACTGGCCGGGCCAATGAAACAACACCACATTGCCCCCGCGCCGGTCGAGCCGGGGCTGTACCGCACGGTCACGGGCGCGGAGGCGATCAGCCTGGGGCTGGTCGCGGGCGCGAGCCTCGCGGGGCTGCCGATGTTCTTCGGCGGTTATCCGATCACGCCTGCGAGCGCGATCCTGCACCACCTCGCGCGGTTGAAGGAGTTCGGCGTCACCACCTTCCAGGCGGAGGACGAGATCGCGGCGATCTGCTCGGCGATCGGCGCCAGCTATGCGGGGCAGCTCGGCGTCACGTCGTCGTCCGGGCCGGGCATCGCGCTCAAGGGCGAGGCGATGGGACTGGCGATCATCACCGAACTGCCGCTCGTCATCGTCAACTCTCAGCGGGGTGGTCCCTCGACGGGGCTGCCCACCAAGACCGAGCAATCGGACCTGTACCAAGCGGTGTACGGCCGCAACGGCGACGCGCCGATGCCCGTGCTCGCCGCGCGCTCGCCGGCGGACTGTTTCGAGGTTGCGATCGAGGCGGTGCGGATCGCGGTCCATTACATGACGCCGGTGATGGTCCTGACCGACGGTTATATCGCCAACGCCGCCGAGCCGTGGCGCGTGCCGGACATGAGCGGGTACAAGCCGTTTCCCGTGACGTTCCTGGAAGACGTGCCCGAGGGCGGCTTTCAACCCTACGGCCGCGACGACAAGCTCGCGCGGCCTTGGGTCAAGCCCGGGACGCCCGAGTTGCTCCATCGGATCGGCGGGATCGAGAAGAAGGCGGGCACGGGCAACATCGACTATTCGCCCGAAAACCATCAGGACATGACCGAGCTGCGCCGCGACAAGGTGCTCGGCGTCGACGTACCCGACCAGCAGGTCGAACTAGGCGAGGCGAGCGGCAAGCTGGCGATCGTCGGCTGGGGGTCCACCTTCGGTCCGATTCATCAGGCGGTGCGCCGCGCGCGTCGGCGCGGGCTGGACGTCAGCCACATCCACATTCGCCACATCTGGCCGATGCCCGCCAACCTCGGCCCGCTCCTCAAGGGGTACGAACACATTGTCGTGCCCGAGATGAACACCGGCCAGCTCAAGACGGTGCTGCGCGACCAGTTCCTCGTCAATGCCAGGCCGCTCAACAAGGTATCGGGCCAGCCCTTCCGGATCAGCGAGATCGAGGCGACGATCGCCACGTATTTCGGCGAGGGACGGATATTGGACGAGGTGCCCGCGGATCACACGCAGGTGACTAACCCAGTAGCAGGTCACGACGACGGCTCGCTCCACGCCGACCACCTCTCGCCGCAGTCGGCGTAGTAATATGGCGATCTATAGCTACGACGAAATGCGTGAAAACGTGCGCGTTGATGCGCGGCGCAATGATCAGCTTTCCCGCGAAGACCCTTTGGTAATTTGCTTAGCTTCGATTGCTAACAGTTTGGGTCGCCTAGTAGAGCAAATAGGCCCGGCACGAGCTGACTTCGCGTTAGCAGTCGAGGCGCTGCAAATCGTCGCGCGACGGACAGAAGACTAAGAAAGTCACATTACGATGAACGACATGACCCCCCTCGCGTCCAAGCCCAAGGATTGGGAGACCGACCAGGAAGTGCGCTGGTGCCCGGGTTGCGGGGATTATGCGATTCTGAAAGCGGTGCAGCGCACCATGCCCGAGATCGGCGGTCGGCCGGAGAATACGGTGTTCGTGTCCGGCATCGGCTGCTCGAGCCGATTTCCCTATTACATGGAGACCTATGGCTTTCATACCATCCACGGCCGCGCGCCGGCGGTGGCGACGGGGGTGAAGCTCGCCAATCCGGAGCTCGACGTGTGGATCATCACCGGCGATGGCGACGCGCTGAGCATCGGCGGCAACCACACGATGCACCTGATCCGCCGCAACCTCGATTGCCAGGTGCTGCTGTTCAACAACGAAATCTATGGTCTGACCAAGGGGCAATATTCGCCCACGTCACGGATCGGCACGCGCACGCCCTCGACGCCGCTCGGCTCCGTCGATCGGCCCGCCAACCCGTGCGCCTTCGCGCTCGGCGCAGGCGCACGGTTCGTGGCGCGCGGGATCGACGTCCACAAGCGCCTGCCCGAAGTGCTCAAGGCGGCGCACGCGCACAAGGGGACGGGCTTCGTCGAGATTTTCCAGAACTGCATCGTCTATAATGACGATGTGTTCGCCCCCTTCACCGAGCGCGCCAACGCGGCCGACGCGCAGCTGTGGTGCGAGCATGGCAAGCCGTTGCTGTTCGTTGGCGGTCGGCAGGGTCTGGCACTCGACGCGGAGCGGTTGGTGCTGAAGGTGGTCGATGTCGTCGACGGCGACTGGCAGGCGGCGGGCGTGCTTGTCCATGACGTGACCAACCGCACGGTCGCGCATCTGCTGGTCGAGATGCCGTTCGGCGCGTTCCCGATGGCGCTGGGCACGATCTACGACGACCCCGCGCCGACCTTCGAAAGCGCGGTGGTCGAGCAGAACCGGCAGGCCAGCGTCGGCAAGCGTCCCGAGCTGCAGAAGCTGCTCAGCCAAGGGCAGACCTGGCAGGTAGACAAGCAGCCGCATGTAATTTGACTATCCGGCAATGGCCTGATGCGACGAGCAGCCTTTCCCCGGAGCGCCCTCGCGAAATGATAGGTGGCTTGGCGGTTCGAAAGCGCGTGCCGTGGCGTCGCCGTGCGCTGGCCGCTCCGTTTCACCGCCTGCTCGACCGCATCGATGCGGGGCTTGCGGCGGGGGCGATCGAGGCGGTGTTGCCCGACGGCACGGCGCGCCTGCTCGGTGGGCGAGCGTCGGGGCCCGTTGCGGTGGTCGATCTCCACCGCTGGCGAGCCTTGGTGCGGCTGGCGATGCAGGGGTCGGTCGGCTGGTATGAGGGGTGGGAGGCGGGTGACTGGTCCAGCCCCGACGCGGTACCGCTGTTCGACCTGTTCATGCGCAACGCTCGCTCGCTGGGCGATGTGGCGCGGGCGGGTGGGGCGGCGAGGCTGCTCGCCCGCGTCGGGCATGCGCTCCGCCGCAACCACCGGCCGGGCGCGCGGCGGAATATCGCGGCGCATTACGACCTAGGCAACGACTTCTACCGGGCGTGGCTCGACGACACGATGACCTACTCGAGCGCGATGTTCGGCTCCGAGCCGATGTCGCTGAGAGCGGCGCAGGATCGCAAACTGGCTGTGATGCTGGAGCGGACTGGAGTTATGGCGGGCGAAAGCCTGCTGGAGATCGGCTGCGGCTGGGGGTCGTTCGCCGAAGCCGCGTCGCGGGCGGGGGTGCGGGTCCATGCGGTCACGCTGTCCGCCGAGCAGCGCCGTGCGGTCGAGAAACGGATAGCCGAGGCAGGGCTGACCGGGGTCGAGGTGACGCTGACCGACTACCGCGATGTCGCCGGGCAGTATGATGGCGTCGCCAGCCTCGAAATGGTCGAGGCGGTCGGCGAGGAATACTGGCCCACTTACCTGCAGACGGTCGCGCGCGTGCTCAAGCCGCGGGGCCGGGCGGCGTTGCAGTTTATCACGATCGACGACGCGATTTTCGACCGGTATCGGCGCAATGTCGACTTCATCCAGCGCTATGTGTTTCCGGGCGGCGTGCTGATCGGCGCGGGGCGATTGCGCGCGCTTGCCGAGGCGGCGGGGCTGGCGTGGCGGGACGAGCATCGCTTCGGCCTCGATTATGCCGAGACGCTGCGGCGCTGGCGGGAGCGGTTCGACGCGGCGGTGGCGCAAGGACTGCTGCCGGCGCAGTTCGATGCCCGGTTCGTGCGGCTGTGGCGATACTATCTGATGTATTGCGAAGGCGGGTTCCGGGGCGGCGGCATCGACGTGATGCAAGTGACGCTGGTCAAGCGCTAACTCTCGACCCGTTCGAACCAGCCACTCGCGAAGCGCTCGCCCGCCAGCGCGGCGATGCGCTCGCCGACGACGCCCGGCTCCTTTACAGTGTCGGGATCCTCGCCGGGAAAGGCATCGGCGCGCATGGTTGTGCGGGTAGCGCCGGGGTCGACGATCGCGGTGCGGAGCCGGCCGAGGCCCTCCATCTCGTCGCCATAGGCCGCGACCAGCACCTCGAACGCGGCTTTCGAGGCGGCGTATAAGCCCCAGAACGCGCGCGGGTGGCGGGCCACGCTCGAGGTGACGCCGATCACGCGCGCGTCGGCGGAGCGGCGGAGCATCGGGTCGAACACGGCCAGCATCGCCGCCTGCGCGCTGACGTTGAGCGTCAGCACCGCCGCCATCTCCTTGGGGTCGATCGCGGGCACGGCGGACAGGCTGCCCAGCCGGGCGGCGTTGAGGACGAGGATGTCGAGCGCCTGCCACCGCTCGCCAATCGCCGCCGCCAGCCGGGCGATGCTGTCGGGCTGAGCGAGATCGAGCGGCGCGATCGTCGCCGATCCGCCCGCGTCGAAGATCGCCTGCTCCACCGCCTCCAGCGCGTCCGCGTCGCGCGCGGTCAGCACGACATGCGCGCCCCTCGCCGCCAGCGCGTGCGCGGTCGCCGCGCCGATCCCGCGGCTGGCACCGGTGACAAGCGCGAGCTGGCCGTCGAACGGCTTCACGCCACGCGTTCCGCCAACAGCGCGAACTGGTCGACCTGCGAATTCTCGTCCTGGTCGGTCAGCGTGGTCGGGTAATCGCCGGTGAAGCAGGCGTCGCAATGGCCTGGACGGATCGTGGGACGGCCGTGCCCGCCCAGCGCCTTGTAGAGGCCATCGATCGACACGAAAGCGAGGCTGTCGGCGTGGATGAAATCGGTCATCCCGCACAGATCGTGCTTGGCGGCGAGCAGCTTCGCGCGCTCGGGCGTGTCGACGCCATAGAAACAGCTGTGCCGCGTCGGCGGCGACGCGATCCGCATGTGGACCTCCGCCGCGCCCGCGTCGTGCATCATCTCGACGATCTTGAGGCTGGTGGTCCCGCGCACGATCGAATCGTCGATCAGGATCACCCGCTTGCCCTTGATCAGCGCGCGGTTGGCGTTGTGCTTCAGCTTGACGCCGAGGTGGCGGACCTTGTCGCCTGGCTGGATGAACGTGCGCCCGACATAATGCGATCGGATGATGCCGAGCTCGAACGGGATGCCCGACTGCTGCGCATAACCGATCGCGGCGGGCACCCCCGAATCGGGAACGGGCACGACCAGGTCGGCCTCCACCGGCGATTCGATGGCGAGCTGCGCGCCGATCGCCTTGCGCACGTCATAGATCGAGCGATCGCCCGCGATCGAGTCGGGGCGGGAGAAATACACCCATTCGAAGATGCACGGGCGCGGTGCCTGCGAAGTGAACGGCCGGATCGATTTCACGTCGGTGCCGCGGATGATGACCAGCTCGCCCGGCTCGATCGAGCGTTCGAATGTCGCGCCCACCACGTCGAGCGCGACCGTTTCGGAGGCGATGATCACCGCGTCCTCTAGCCGTCCCATCACCAATGGCCGCACCCCCAATGGGTCGCGGCAGGCGATCATCCCCTCGGGGGTCATCGCCACCAGGCTGTACGCGCCCTCAACCTGCTTGAGCGCGTCAATGAACCGGTCGAGCAGGGTGCGATAGCTGGAGGTCGCGACGAGGTGGATGATCACCTCGGTATCGGAGGTCGACTGGAAGATCGCACCGCGCCGGACCAGCTCGCGCCGTAGCCGCGCGGCGTTGGACAAATTGCCGTTATGCGCGACCGCGAACCCGCCGCTGGCAAGTTCCGCGTAGAGCGGCTGGACGTTGCGCAACGTGGTGTCGCCGGTGGTGGCGTAACGGACGTGCCCGCACGCGGCTCCGCCCGGCAGCGCGCGGATCACGTCGTCGCGGTCGAAATTGCCCGCGACATGGCCCATTGCGCGATGCGTGTGGAACTGCGCGCCGTCCCAGCTGGTGATCCCGGCCGCCTCCTGCCCGCGGTGCTGGAGCGCGTGGAGCCCCAGCGCGACCAGCGCGGACGCCGCGCCGTCGGAACCGGAAACGCCGAACACGCCGCACTCCTCGTGCAGATGATCGTCGTCGAAGGGGTGGGTGGAGAGCATCGCTCGCGCCTTGTGATGTGGCGCGGCATATAGGGGGGTCGGTTCGGAATGTCGCCTCATTGTCACACAAGTCAGGATCGGTTCGCCGCAGAACCGGGATCGGGGAAAATGGAGGGACCGGAGCCTGGCTCCGTTCCGCCCGGCAACGTGACGCACATGTCGCGCCCGTTCGGACATCCCATTACGCTGTCGAGCAACAATCTTGCGTCGATGCCCTGTTGTGCCCAGAGCGCCGCGCGGCGGTCGAGCGCGCGCAGCGCGGCATAAGCGAGGCGGTTGTCGTGACTGGTCCGCCAGCCGACATGGCGGCCGCGATGGAACACCTCCGTCCGGCGCGCGACCATTCCCCCTGCCATAGCGGCGTCGAGCGCTTCCTCGGTCCCGCGGCGTTGCGCCTCGTCCCACGCGCGCGAGAACGGGCTGTCGTCGCCGGCGCGGACCCGCAGCCGATAGGCGGAGCGCGGGTTGCGCCCGACGCTGCGCGCCGCCGCCGCGACCGTACCGCAGCGCGCGAGCGCGGCGACGAAGGCGCGTTGAACCTCCGACGACCACCCGTTCGCGCCGCGATAAGCGGTGACGACGGGCGCGAACAGGAGCAGGTCATCGACGTCGGGAAGCGGATCGGGATCGGACATAACAGGAACGATGCCACGAGCCGGGGCGTGTAGGACAGCGAATAATGCCGCCCCGATTTAATGCTGACGGCGCGTTTGCGTCAGTTGTTGCGGGCCTTGCGCGCCGCGTAACGGGCGTCGCGCGCGGCCTTCATCTCCGCCGGGCTGGCGGGCTTCAGGCGCGCCGCCTTTAGCGCCGCGGCCGCCTCGGCTTCCGCGAGCGCGGCCGCATCGGCGGCAGCCTTCTCGGCCTTGATCGCCGCTTTTTCCGCCTTTGCCGCCGCGAGTGCCGCCGCCTTGACGGTTCGCTCCTCGGCGAGCGCCTGCTCGCGTGCTTCCCACGCCAGACGCCGTTCCGCTAATACCGCCTCGTCGACCGCGGGCTTCGCTTTCAGCAGATCGAGCGCCTTTTGCTTGGCCTTGCCGGCCGACGCCGCGCGATCGTTGAAGGAAGGGTCTTTGAAGGCCGCCACAAAATATCCTGCGTTGAATAGCGAGTCTCGAGCGAGCGCGACTTATGCGGCGATGGCCTCGGTTTCAAGCATCCGGCGCTGCTCGTTATCGGGTCGGTGGATGCGACGGCAGCTATCGTCGATTACTGTGACGATCTGATCGAGAGGTCCGGGCGGCACTCACATACAAAGGCAGGCCGGTCAGCCGAAACTTGAAGCTAAGCTGAGAGGTTGGCCCAGCCGGATCGCCGAACCCTTGCCGCAGCCCACCACGCCGTCGCCCGCGCGATCAGGTAGGCACCAAGCGCCGATACAGCGAACACGCCCATAGTCCGCCAAGTCAAATGTGAAGGTCGACCAAACTGATAATCTCCCCACGATGCCCGAGCCGATAATATCGTCGTGGCCATCGTCACGATCCAAGTAATGCTAGAGGTAACGGAAATACCCAAAACTTCGACAATTCAGCGTTATAGAGGTTAGTCCTAACCGTCGACAAGGTAGTTCTCAATTTTATTCGATATAACTTGATAGCCCATCCAATTTAGATGCACTTTATCTTTGGTAAACTTATCTAAAAGAATCCCTTTGGGCGCCAAAACATCGCTTATGTCGATAAACGTGCAAGTGGGCTGCACGCAGATGCTGCGTTCAAAAGTGCGCAGATCACGGAGGTAGGAGCTTCCATAAGGAAATGCGGTTGGAACGCTGGATATCATGAAAAGCTTCTTTCCATGCAATAAGGAAAGGATAGCCTTCATATTGTTGTGAGTTGTAGCCAACAAAGCGTGCGATTGAAGGTCATTTATTCCGATCCAAATTATGACCGTTTTAGGCAGGAGTTCCCCCTCTTTTATACGCCTCAGTAGGCCGCCCGTCGTTTCTCCCATAATCCCGTTTCCCGCAACGTCGCTTCTCTGCAACAGTTGCGGCCAGTCGCCCAATGCTACCATTGAGTCTCCAATGAAAGCGATACTCTTCACGGGTCGACGTTTGAATATTTCCGCCTCTCCGATCCACATCTGATCGTCGGTAGGCTGATAAGGGTGTACGACATGAATTGCACGAAGGACCCAATTGTATGGCGGCATTCGCGCAATACAGTCTAAATAGCCCAATATAAAGAAGCACAACGCAAACAGACCAAGCCAAACGGACTTAATCAATGGGCGACGGGCCAAATTATCGATTGATTTGTAGATTGGGTTTGTTTTCATCGCGCATTAGTCGGAGAAAGGGACAAGGCATCGTGGAGCCGCTTCGTAATTCGCAAGCAGTTCGCGGAACATGACCAAAGACCCTCTCCCAATCGTCAAGGGGAGAGATGGCAGCTCCGTCCTTCACGGTCAACGATCACATCCCATTAGCAACAGCGTCCACGATGAGATAGTCGACCGGCAACACATCGGCCGGCCGGCCTACCGCCCGACTGGGCGGCGAAGAGCAGCGTTGCTATGACGAGGCTATGCAACCATTCCGCGACACCACGCTTTCACTCGCTCCCGATTACGGGTCCACCGGCCTCGTCACCGCCGTCGTCACCGATCGCGCGACGGGCGATCTGTTGATGGTCGCGCACATGAACGCGGATGCGTTCGCGGCGACGCGGGCGAGCGGGGAGGCGGTTTTCTGGTCCCGAAGCCGGCGGCGATTGTGGCGCAAGGGCGAGACGTCGGGCAATGTGCTGCGGGTCGCGGAGATCAGGATCGACTGCGACCAGGACGCGGTGCAGCTGATCGTCGATGCGGCCGGCCCCGCCTGCCACACCGGCGCGCGGTCGTGCTTCTACCGGCGGGTGGAGGGTGACGCGCTGGCGCGGGTCGAATGAGAGTCGTGTCGCTCGCCGCCTTGTTGCTCGCCGCCTGTCACGCCGCGCCCTCCGCCACGCCTCACGGGACCACGCCGGGCGATCGGCTGGAGGCGGCAGCCGAGGCGGCGGGCATCGTCACCGACCCGGCGCGGGTCGACCCGGTCGGCGTGTACGCGCGCGATACCGACCGGGTCTGCGTCGTCCCCGGCGGCGCGGGCGCGTATCGCGTCGGCGCGCTGATCAGCTATGACGATGGGCAGGGCTGCGCCGCGAGCGGCACCGCGACCCGGACGGGCGACCGGCTCGACGTCCGTTTCGGCGAATGCCGCGTCGCCGCGCGGTTCGAGGGCGACCGGGTGAGCTTTCCCGCCGAGCTGCCCGCGGCGTGCGCGACCGTCTGCACCGGGCACGCCACGCTGGCCGCGCTGGATGTCGAGCGGTTGAGCGACTCGCCCGCCGAAGCGGCCGCGCTGCGCGACGCGAAGGGCCAGGCGTTGTGCGCTGCTCGTTGACGCTTACACCAGTGTAAGTTAGCGCCGGGCCATCAACGCCGAGGACCCCCGATGCCCAGTTTCACGCCCCCCGTCCGCGACACCCGTTTCGTGCTGGAGCATGTCGTCGGGCTGCACCGCTATGCCAACCGGCCACGGTTCGAGGCGGCGACCCCCGATGTGGTCGACGCGGTGCTGGAAGAGGGCGGGCGCTTCGTCGCGGAGGTGCTGTTCCCGCTCAACCAGGTCGGCGACCGCGAGGGCTGCACGCGCCACCCCGACGGCAGCGTGACCACGCCGACCGGGTTCAAGGACGCCTATCGCCAGTTCGTCGAGTCCGGCTGGGCGACGCTGGGCAACGCGCCAGAGTTTGGCGGGCAGGGAATGCCGCACGTCGTCTCGACCGCGTTCCAGGAATATATGATCAGCGCCAACATGGCGTTCGCGATGTATCCCGGGCTGACGCACGGCGCGATCGCGGCGCTGATCGCCAAGGGCTCGCCCGAGCAGCAGGCGATGTACCTCCCCAAGCTCGTGTCGGGCGAGTGGGGCGGCACCATGAACCTGACCGAGCCACAATGCGGCACCGACCTGGGGCTGATCCGCACGCGCGCGGAGCCGCAAGCCGATGGGTCGTACCAGCTGACCGGGACGAAGATCTTCATCTCGTCGGGCGAGCACGACCTGACCGAGAACATCATCCACTTGGTGCTGGCCAAGACGCCGGGCGCGCCGGACAGTTCGAAGGGCATCTCGCTGTTCGTGGTGCCCAAGTTCATCGTCGAGGCCGACGGATCGCTCGGCGCGCGCAACGCGGTCACTTGCGGGTCGATCGAGCACAAGATGGGCATCCACGCCAACTCGACCTGCGTGATGAACTACGACGGCGCGACCGGCTGGCTGGTCGGCGAGGAAATGAAGGGCCTCGCGGCGATGTTCATCATGATGAACGCGGCCCGGCTCGGCGTCGGCTTGCAGGGGCTGGGCGTCGCGGAGGTCGCGTACCAGAACGCGGTGACCTACGCGCAGGACCGGCGGCAGGGGCGGTCGCTGACCGGATCGAAGGAGCCGGCGGAAAAGGCGGATACGCTGTTCGTCCATCCCGATGTGCGGCGGATGCTGATGGAGGCGAAGGCCTATACCGAAGGGCTGCGCGCGCTATGCCTGTGGGGCGCGCTGCAGGTCGACCTGGAGGAGAGCGCGCCCGACGAGGACGAGCGGCAACTGGCGGCGGACCTGATCGGGCTGCTGACGCCGGTGATCAAGGGCTATGGCACCGATTTGGGCTATCTGATCGCGACCAACGCGCAACAGGTCTATGGCGGGCACGGCTATGTCGCCGAATGGGGCATGGAGCAATATGTCCGCGATGCCCGGATCGCGATGATCTATGAAGGCACCAACGGCGTGCAGGCGATGGACCTGGTCGGCCGCAAGCTGGCGCAGAACGGCGGGCGCGCGGTGCAGGCGTTGTTCCGCATCGTCGGCGAGGAGGTCGCGGCGGCGAAGGGCGAGGCGGCGACCGCCGACGTCGCCGAGCGATTGGGCAAGGCGCTGGGCGATCTGCAGGCGGCGACGATGTGGTTCATGACCAACGGCATGAACAACCCCGACAATGTCGGCGCGGGCGCGTATAGCTATATGGAGCTGATGGGCGCGGTTGCGATCGGGCTGATGTGGTTGCGCATGGCGCGCGCGGCCGCGACGTTGAAGGTGGCGGGGGAGGGCGACACGGCGTTCCTCGATGCCAAGCTCGTCACCGCGCGCTTTTTCGCGGAGCGGGTGCTGCCGATGACGGGCGCGCTCCGCCGCAAGATCGAGGGCGGCGCGGAGGCGGTGATGGCGCTGCCGGTGGAGATGTTCATGGCGGCGTGACGTCGGTCATTCCGTTTTCGCGCTCGGCTTCGGCGTCGATACGGCGGCCGGCTTCGTCTCCGTCTTTCGCCGCACGCCATTCAACTCCGCGGTGGGCTTCGCAACGCCGGTCGGCGTCGGGGTGGACGAAGGGACAGGCGTAACAACGACCTGCGCGTCCGCCGTCGCCGGCTGGTACACCTGCACCTTCAGGCATCGCCTCGGGTCCGCGCGCTTGACCTGCTGACAATTCCACAGCGTGCGCTCGATGCCGGCCGCTCGGTCGCGCAAATAGCCGAACGTCATCGCGGCGAGATCGCCCGCCTGGAGCGGAAGCCGGGCGGGCGTTCGCTTCGCGTCGGTCCACCCGTCGAACTTGCACGTCGCGCGCTCGCCACAGGCCTTGGCGGCAAGCGCCGGATACAGCGCGGGATCGGTGCCGCGCGGGATCGCGATCAGGAAGCTGTTCGCGTCCGATGCGACGGGCCTGGGGTCGAACGTCCGGGGCGCGGCGGCCGCCAGATCGGCGGTGACACCGCCATCGGCGGTTGGGTCCACCAGCGGGTCCGACCACTCGAGCGCCAGCGCGGGGCGGTGCGCGTCGGACAAGCTCGCGAGCGCCTCGACCACCGGCTCGCCCGGTTGCGCGTGCCGATCGAACGCGGGCCGCGTGCCCCACCAGCCGCTCCAGCGATAGAATAGCTGGGTATGGACCGCGACGATCTTGTCGAGGCTCGCCTGCCAATACGGCACCACATAGTCGGTATGGTAGTGCGTCGCATAGCCGACCGGGCGATAGACCGCGCCCGCCAGCGCCTCGGTCGCGAGGTCGCGCGCCGCGCGCCACAGCGCGTCGGTCGGCTTGCGCCGGGCGATCGAGCCGTCGCAGGTGAAGGTGAACTGGCAACCGGTGCGGCGTTCCGACCCCTGAAACACGACGCCGCACACCGTCTTGGGAAAGGCGGGGTGGCGGACGCGGTTGAGGACCACTTGCGCCACCGCGCGCTCGCCCGGCGGATCGTCGCCCGCCTCGTAATAGACCGCCGCCGCCAGGCAATCGCGCGCACGGGCGGTGTCGCTCGCGTCCTCGCCGATATGGAACGGGCGTGCGGCGGGATTGGGCGCGTCCGAGAACGCGACCCCCGCATTGTAGGCTTGCGCCTCCTCGGGCGACAGGTCCGCGATCGCGACCGGCTCGACGGCGGGCAGCTCGGCCGGCGGCACGACGCGCCGGGCCGGCAGCGCCGCACGCCCATCGCGGCGCGGCACCACGCGCGGGCCGTAGCGGACCGCCAGCGTGGGCACGAGCAGCGCCAGCGCCGCGATCCCGACCAGGATCGCGTGCAGGAGACGATTGGGCAACCCGCTCAGCTTTCGGGCAGGAAGTCGGGGACCGACAGGTATCGCTCGCCGGTATCGTAATTGAAGCCGAGCACGCGCACGTCGTCGGGGAGGTCCGGCAGCTTTTGCAGGATCGCGGCCAGCGTCGCGCCCGAGCTGATCCCGACCAGCATACCTTCCTCGCGTGCGGCACGGCGCGCCATGTCCTTGGCGACGGCGGCGTCGACCTCGATCACGCCGTCGATCGCATCGGTATGCAGGTTCATCGGGATGAAGCCCGCGCCGATGCCCTGGATCGGATGCGGCCCGGGCTGGCCGCCCGCGATCACGGGCGAGGCGGCGGGCTCGACCGCATAGGCCTTGAAGTTGAGCCAGACCTTCTTGAGCGTTTCGGCGATGCCGGTGATATGCCCGCCCGTACCGACGCCGGTGATCATCACGTCGATCGGCGTGTCGCGGAAATCGTCGAGGATCTCCTGCGCGGTGGTGCGGGTATGGACTTCGACATTGGCCGGGTTCTCGAATTGCTGGCACAGCCACGCACCCGGCGTGGAGTCGACGATCGCCATCGCCCGTTCGATCGCGCCCTTCATGCCCTTTTCGCGCGGGGTGAGGTCGAACGTCGCGCCATAGGCCAGCATCAGCCGGCGCCGTTCGAGCGACATCGACTCGGGCATGACCAGCACGATCTTGTAGCCCTTCACCGCCGCGACCATCGCCAGGCCGATGCCGGTGTTGCCGCTGGTCGGCTCGACGATCGTGCCGCCGGGCCGGAGCGAACCGTCGCGCTCCGCCTGTTCGACCATCGCCACCGCGATCCGGTCCTTGATCGAGCCGCCGGGGTTGGACCGCTCCGACTTGATCCACACCTCGCTATTGGGGAACAACCGCTGCATGCGGATGTGCGGCGTGTGGCCGATCGTATCGAGGATCGTGTTGGCCTTCATGGCTGGGTCACTCCGTGCGGGATTTCGGCGTCGAACGTCTGAGGTGGATCAAAGCTCGTCGCGGCGCGCAGTTCCGGAAACAGCCGCGACCAGGCCAGCGTCACCGCGATCGCAGCGACCCCGCCAACCACGACCGCGCCGACCGGACCGAGCAGGGACGCCATCAACCCCGTTTCCGCTTCCCCGAGATCGTTGGAGGCGGAGATGGTCAGCTGCGACACCGCGCTCACCCGCCCGCGCATCGCATCGGGGGTGTGAAGTTGGATCAAGGACGAGCGGACGTACACGGACACCATGTCCGCCGCGCCCGCCACGACCAGCGCCGCTAGGCTGAGCGGGAACGAGGTCGACACGCCGAAGACGATAATCGCGCCGGCGAAGATCAGCACGCTCCAAAGCATCCTGCGACCGACATCGCGCTTCATCGGATGCACCGCGAGCCAAATCGACCCCGCCGACGCGCCGATCCCCATTCCGGCGGCCAGCAGTCCGAACCCGGTCGCGCCGACATGCAGCACGTCTCGCGCATAGATCGGCAGCAGCGCGGTCGCGCCCGCCAGCAGCACCACGAACAGGTCGAGCGTGATCGTCGCCAGCACCAGCCGGTTGCGCCGGACATAGCCGAAGCCGTCCAGCACGCGCCGCAACGGGTGGCGGTCGGTCTGCGCGGGCGGCTGCGCGACCGGGCCGATCGTCAGCAGCGCGGCGAGCGCGAGCAGCAGCAGCACGGTGATCGCCGCGTAGGCCACTTCCGGGCGGATCGCGAACAACACGCCGCCCAGGCTGGGCCCGGCGATGCTGCCCACCTGCCACGCGATCGAGCTGACCGCGATGGCGGTGGGCAGGCTTTCGCGCGGGACCAGATTGGGCGCGAGCGCGGAATAGGCCGGCCCCGCGAACGCGCGCGCGACACCGACCAGCGCCGCCGCCCCGAACAGGAACGGCAGCGTCAGCGCCCCCGCCATCGTCAGCGCGCCGAGCACGGCCGCGATGACGATGAGCAACGTCGTCGTCACCCGCGCGATCCAGCGCCGGTCGAGCGTATCCGCGACCAGCCCGACCACGGGGGTGAGCAGGAACAGCGGCACGAATTGCACCAGCCCGATCATGCCGAGCAGGAACGCCGCTTCCCGCACGTCGCGCGTCTGCCGCGCGATCGCGTAGACCTGCCAGCCGATGATGATCCCTTGCGCGCTGGTCGCGATCGTGCCCGCCAGCCGCGACAGCCAGTAGGCGCGGAACGCGGGGATGCGGAACGGGTGGGGGGCGTCGGCGATCACCGCGCCGTCCTAGGGTGGGTTGGCGAACAGGGAAAGCCGCCGCCCGTGATTGCGCGCGCTCGGGCAAGCTGGCTATAGCGCCCCATCGCTCCTCGAACGAGGGTTTCCCCGTGGCCAAGGCTTCTCCCATCTCCGTCCCGCCCACGCCCAACCGCGAGCGGCCCGCCGAGCCGCGACCCTATCAGGCGACCCGCGACGAATTGATCCGTTTCTACCACGACATGCTGCTGATCCGCCGTTTCGAGGAAAAGGCGGGGCAGTTGTACGGCCTGGGGCTGATCGGCGGGTTCTGCCACCTGTATATCGGGCAGGAGGCGGTCGCGGTCGGGCTGCAGTCCGCGCTGTCGGACAAGGACAGCGTGATCACCGGCTATCGCGACCACGGCCACATGCTGTTGTGCGGCATCCCGCCCAAGGACGTGATGGCCGAACTGACCGGGCGCGCGGCGGGCATATCGAAGGGGAAGGGCGGCTCGATGCATATGTTCAGCGTCGAGCATAAATTCTATGGCGGCCACGGCATCGTCGGCGCGCAGGTGTCGCTCGGCTCCGGGCTGGCGTTCGCGCACAAATATCGCGGCGACGGCGGCGTGTGCCTGGCCTATTTCGGCGACGGCGCGGCCAATCAGGGTCAGGTGTACGAGAGTTTCAACATGGCCGAGCTGTGGAAGCTGCCGGTCATCTATGCGATCGAGAACAACCAATACGCGATGGGCACCAGTGTGAACCGCGCCTCGGCGGAGGACCAGCTGTACCGGCGCGGCGAAAGCTTCCGCATCCCGGGGATCCAGGTCGACGGCATGGACGTGCTCGAATGCCGGGGCGCGGCCGATGCCGCGCTCGAATGGACGCGGAGCGGCAAGGGGCCGGTGATCCTGGAGCTGAAGACCTATCGTTACCGCGGCCATTCGATGAGCGACCCCGCCAAGTATCGCAGCCGCGAGGAAGTGCAGGCGGTGCGCGACAAGTCGGACCCGATCGAGCACGTCAGGAAACTGCTCACCGACCAGGGCGTCAAGGAAGACGAGCTGAAGCGCGTCGACCAGGACATCCGCCGCGTGGTGAACGAGGCCGCCGACTTCGCCGAACAGACACCCGAGCCTGATCCCAAGGAACTCTACACCGACGTGCTGGTGGAATCTTATTGATGCCGATCGAGATTAAGATGCCCGCGCTGTCCCCGACGATGGAGGAGGGGACGCTCGCCAAGTGGCTGGTCAAGGAGGGCGACAGCGTCAAGTCGGGCGACATCCTCGCCGAGATCGAGACGGACAAGGCGACGATGGAGTTCGAGGCCGTCGACGAGGGCACGATCGCCAGCATCGCGGTTGCGGAAGGCACCGATAATGTGAAGGTCGGCACGATCATCGCCACGTTGGCGGAGGAAGGGGAAGCTACTCAAGAGTCCTCTCCCCTTCAGGGGAGAGGGTTGGGAGAGGGGCAGTACGCGAACGGCACGCACCCCGCGCTTCCCCTCTCCCCGGCCCTCTTCCCTGCAGGGGAGAGGGGGACGGCTGTCACCCCGTCCGACCAGAAGACCGAGGACCAGCGCGCCTCGGCCGATCAGCCGACCGGCACTACGCAGCTGGTCGAGGCGGTCGAGAAGACCGCGTCGGGTGAGGCCGAGGTCCCCGCGGGCACCGAGACGGTCAAGCTCACCGTTCGCGAGGCGCTGCGCGACGCGATGGCGGAGGAGATGCGCCGCGACGACCGCGTGTTCGTGATCGGCGAGGAGGTCGCGCAATATCAGGGCGCGTACAAGGTGACGCAGGGCCTGCTCGACGAGTTCGGCGAGCGGCGGGTGATCGACACGCCGATCACAGAATACGGCTTTACCGGGATCGGCACCGGCGCGGCGATGGGCGGATTGCGGCCGATCGTCGAGTTCATGACGTTCAACTTCGCGATGCAGGCGATCGATCACCTCGTCAATTCGGCCGCCAAGACCAACTACATGAGCGGCGGGCAGATGCGTTGCCCGATCGTGTTCCGCGGCCCCAACGGCGCGGCGTCGCGCGTCGGCGCGCAGCATTCGCAGAACTACGCGCCCTGGTATGCCAGTGTCCCCGGGCTGATCGTGATCGCGCCCTATGATGCGGCGGACGCCAAGGGGCTGCTCAAGGCGGCGATCCGCACCGACGACCCGGTCGTGTTTCTCGAAAACGAACTGATGTACGGGCGCAGCTTCGCCGTGCCCAAGCTCGACGACCACGTCCTGCCGATCGGCAAGGCGCGGGTGGTGCGCGAGGGCAAGGACGTGACGATCGTCAGCTATTCGATCGGCGTCGGCGTGTCGCTGGAGGCGGCGGACAAGCTGGCGGCGGAGGGCATCGAGGCGGAGGTGCTCGACCTGCGCACGCTCCGCCCGCTTGACACCGCGGCGGTGCTGACCAGCCTGGCCAAGACCAACCGGATGGTGGTGGTGGAGGAAGGCTGGCCGGTGTGCTCGATCAGCAGCGAGATCATCGCGATCTGCATGGAGCAGGGCTTTGACGACCTCGACGCGCCGGTGATGCGGGTGACGAACGAGAACGTGCCGATGCCCTACGCCGCGAACCTGGAGCAGATCGCGCTGATCAACGCGGACAAAGTGATGAGCGCGGTGAAGAAAGTCTGCTATCGCGGTTAGCGCACCTTGCTAGGCGTTGTGCTTGTCGCACGTTGATGCCGTGGCGGTAGGTGAGGGATTGTAGAGCTGCACGAAGCTGCGGTTATCGCGCACCACGAAGGACGCGATGTAGTGGATAATTTGTGGGCTGGTGTAGATCGTCCCGAACAGCGGCTTGTAGAGATAATTTACTTCCACGAACATCACGCCCGTGTCGTCGGGGGCGGCAACGGGAGCAATTGGCGGGCCTAGATTGCGGACCGTGGTTCCCGCATTGGCCTTGGTCGCGTCCGAACCCGCGCTCGTGGGCACGGTGCCGTATGTCGAATCATAGCCGGTGCCACTCATCGCGCCGATACACCGTTGCCAGTGAACCCGCTGAACACGCGCCGTGTCATAGCTTTGCTGGATATTCTCCAGGCTCGACAGCGTGATTCGGCCACCGGTGGTCAAGCCGATGCCCGCGCCGTCCAGCTTCGCGCCCGTCAGCACATCGTTGACGTCGACCTCGCGCATGTTGCTCACCCCGCCGCCAGCATCGGTGCCGACGCGTGACGCGTTGTCCGCCAAATTGAGGGCGTACTGGCTCACGCGCAGGTTGGCGAGCGCGATGCTGGACAGCTCGATACCCCAACACCCGACCGCCAGGACGATCGGAAGCGTCAAGGCGAACTCCACCATCGCAACGCCGTTCGACCCGCGCGATAGTCGAGCAAAGAAGGCCGCGGTTCGGCGGGGGCGGGAAATCTGCATCATTTCGGGCAAATCTGCTTTGGTGCGTAAGCGTTCTGGGCCGCCCAGGGCTGGTTCTTCAGCACTGTCCTTCCGGTGAGCGTGGCGGTTTGTGACATGCCGATCAGGGCCGCCACCGGAAACAGCCGTTGGTAGTAGATGCGAATGGAATAAACGGTCACATCGTTGGCGCTACCCTGACCGGTCGAGCCGGGGTCGGCGTCCCAACTGGAATTACCGTTCAGATCCGTGAAGCAGTCCTTGGTCGAGTCGTAGACGCCGGTCCCGGCCGTGTCGACGAACGGCTCGGGGGCAACCGCGGCGAATGAAGCATAGCTCGACCGCTTGCTGTCGAACGTGGCATCTGTCGCCACCTGCCGCACCATCTGCATCACGGTCGCGTCGATCTGACTGGTTTGACCGCCCGCGCCCTGAATGGTCGAGTCACGCCCCGCCTTTTGCACCGCGCCGGTCAGGATCGCCTGAACATATTGCTGGTACGTCAGTTCTCCCAGTCCCATGATCACAGTCAGCATCACGGGAAGGACCAGTGCGAATTCGATGATCGTCGCTCCGCGCCGGCCGCGTGCCAGACGGCGGAGGAGCGACGGGGCAAGGGCGGTCACAGGCTGAGCCTCAGCTTCGCGACGCGCTTGGCGATGGTGACGAAGGCGGCGGTCAGCTGATCCGTGCTGGCCGCGGGAAACGCCTGGCCGGGCGACGCGCAATAGGTGAGATCATCGGTCAGTCCGGTGCCGAGCGCGACGACATAGACGGTGATGCCGCGCGCCTTGGCCGCGTCGCATTCCGCGCGGAAGCGGGCGGTGTGATTGGCGTCGCCACTGGCCTTGTTGGAACCCGTCCCCGTCCGCTGGTCCCAGAGTTCCACGCCGTATTGCCCATATGAATATGGTGATGTGTCCATAGTGCCGTCGGTCATGAACACGATGGAACGCGCGGGGGGGTTGCGCCCCGACCAGGCCGCGGTGTCGGCCGCGAACACGCCGTTGGGGGACAGCATCCGCGTACCCCAGATCATGCCGACATCGTGATACGTACCGCCAAACGGCTTGAAGTCGTTTGCGTAAACATAATCATGGACCTGCTGCGAGCTCATGACTTGCAGCCGCTGCGCCGGCATGCCGCATGCGGCCGACTTGTCGTAGAAGCTCCCGTATTTGTAAGAGACGTCCGAGTAGTATTTGGGTGACGCCTCGTTGACGCTCTCGTCGGCAACGCTCTGCTGGCCCAAACTGCCGCGCAGCCACACCACATCGGGCCAGAGCGGCCGCCACTTGTCGGCCGCGGCGCTGGGCGCGAAATCGGGGTTGAGGTCATCGGGCAGGTTGCTGGTGCTGAACGACGACGCGGTGGTCGTGTCGACTTCCTCGATGCATCCACGCCATCTGGACGTCGACGGGACGAGCCGGGTCGGGTCGGGCACGCTGCCCCCATTGGACAGCGTCCCGACATACTGGCTGATATTGAGCGGCCATTGCTGGTAGCTCCACATCGCGCGCACCGGCTGTTGCTGGCCCGAACAGGTTCCGCCGTTCGCCGATGTCCAGGTCAGGTTTGAATAGTTCGCCGCCATGTAGAAGCCGGCGTTGCCCCAAGTCGGCCCCGTCTGCGCATAGCCCGTCGCGGGAGAGCGCTGCGCGACGCAATTTGCCTGTGGAATGTTGGTCAGCGTGGCGGTGGTCACGCCGCGCGCCGACGTTCCGTTGGCGAGCGTGTAATTGCCGCCGTAATTGTAATCGCCGCTTACTTGACGGCTCTGATATTTCCAGGTGTCGGTCTGCAGATATTGGGCGGGGATGGCCGCGCCGACGTTGACCGCCGACGTATAAGGCACGAAGCCGTAGCGGAAATGCATGATCGTATTCGCGTTCGCACGCGTGGTCGTATCGGCGTTGGCACGCATGGTCGAATCAAACAGCATCACAGCCTGGCGCAACGACTCGATCTTTGAATACATCGTGCTGCCGTTGACCTGCGTCGGCGGCTTCTCCGGGTCGTAATAGCCGGGCGTCCCGTCGGTGCGGTTAAACGACGTCGATGCGGTGCCGCAGTCCGAGGGATCGCTCGGGTAGCAGGACATCGAACCGGTCGTATCGAGCACGAACATGATGTCGTTGTCGGTCAAGTCGAGCACCGCCTGACACGACACCGAGAGGTCAACCGGCTGGACACCGAAAAAGCTCATCAGCGCCATCGGGACCGTCACGGTGGCTGTGGCGGATACCGCATTGGCGACCGCGGACTGACCCTGCTTCAGTTTCTGGGGCGTGAAGACGGGATTGGCGGCCTGAAACCAGCCGGACTGAAAGTTATTTTTGAAGAACTGCTGCCCTTGATCGTTGGCGATCTTGTCCAGCGCCTTTGTGGGATCGGCGTCGCTCATCGCATGGCGCGCCGCCAGTACGCCCGCGTCGCACGCCTGCTGGAGCCGCACCTTCACGACGTACAATCGTGCCATGTCTATCGCCGAGCCGGTGAACCCGATCAGCGGCACCAACGACGCGGCCATGATCGCCATCGTGTTGCCCGCCGTGTCGCGGCGCAGACGGGTGAGAAAACCCCGCTGTTCGTCTTTTCCTCGTACCGCCCGCATCGTCCGCGCACCCGCCCCAATCCAAGTGGCGAGTCCATGCGGCGGAACCGGCTAACAGGCGTTCAATCGGCATGGTTAATGAGAGCCGAAGCGACCCGGAACGCTCGCTGGCGCTGAGCTATGCGCCCGCCGCGTCACGGGCGGGGGTGTCGGCGTTGTTCGCGCTCGACGCGCAGTTGGCCGATGTGGTGCGGACCACGCGCGATCCAATGGTGGGGCAGTTGCGGCTGACCTGGTGGTTCGAGGCGCTGGCGGCGCTCGACCGGGCACCCGCGCCCGCGCAACCGGTGTTGGCCTCGCTCGCGGCGTCGACGTTGCCGCATGGTGTGAGTGGCGCGACGATCGCGGGCATCGTCGAGGGGTGGGAGGCGCTGCTCGATCGCGAGCCGCTGACCGCCGACCGCGTCGCCGAGCATGGCAAGCGCGGCGCGCGGTTGTTCTGGGCGGCGGCGCGCCTGTCGGGTGCCGGTCCGGGCGACCCGGTGACGGTCGCGGGGCGGGGCTGGGCGCTGGCGGACCTGTCGCGGCATCTCAGCGACCCCGCCGAGCGCGAGATGGTGCGCGCCGCCGCGCTGCCGCTGCTGCTCGAAGCGACCGCCGCGCGCTGGACGCGCCGCGCGCGTGCCCTGGGGGCATTGGCGCACCTTGCGCGGCTGGACCTCGCCCCCGACCCGCTGCCGCCGGGCGCGCCGTCGCGAGTGGCGCGGATTGCCTGGCATCGCCTCACCGGGCGCTAGACAAGTGCCGCGCAGGCGGTAGCGTGCCCGACGGGCAAACGGGGGACGACGATGTGGCGGTATCTGGCCGGCGGCGTGGCGGCGCTGTTGATGGTGGGCGCGGTTATGCTGTTCCTTAACAAGCGCGCGCGCAGCGATTCGGTGCTGCCCGCGCTGTCCACTGCCGCCGCACTGGCCGCGCAGGCGGACGCGCCGCTGCCCGACACCGTGCCCGAAGCGAGCGAGAAGACGCGCGAGCAGAAGCGGTTCGACCGCTATGACAAGGACCGCGACGGCAAGGTCACGCGCGAGGAGTATCTGCAGGCGCGGCGCAAGGCGTTCGCCAAGCTCGACCGCAACGGCGACGGCGTGCTCCAGTTCGACGAATGGGCCGTCAAGGCCGAGACCAAGTTCGCGGCCGCCGATGGCGACAAGTCGAGCACGCTGACCGCGGTCGAGTTCGCGACCACGGCGGTCAAGCGCAAGGCGGCGCGCCGGGTGAAATGCCCGGAGCGGCAGGCGGCGGTGCCGGCGGAGGCGAAGGCGGACGATGAGGGGTGAAACGGTCGGATCAGGCCGCCACGGCTTCCCTTGTGCTGGTTCGGTCCATCCACTCCGCCAACGCCTGCCTGCCTCGCGACGTATAGAGCTTCTTGCGATCGGCTTTCTTCGCCCGTTCCGTGATCGGTGGAAACAGCCCGAAATTGACGTTCATCGGCTGATACAGCTCCGCGGCCGCCGCGCCGGTGATGTGGCCCAGCAACGCGCCCAGCGCGGTTTCCGGCGGAGGCGGGGCGAGCGCGTCGTCCGCCAGTTCCGCCGCCGCGAACCGCCCCGCGAGCAGGCCGATCGCCGCGCTCTCGACATAGCCCTCGCAGCCCGTGATCTGCCCCGCGAACCGGATGTTCGTGCGCGATCGCAGCCGCAACGTCGCGTCGAGCAGCACCGGCGAGCGAATGAACGTGTTGCGGTGGAGTCCGCCCAGCCGCGCGAACTCGGCGCGCTCCAGCCCGGGAATGGTGCGGAACAGGCGGACCTGCTCGCCATGCGTCAGCTTGGTCTGGAAACCGACCATGTTCCACAACGTCCCCAGCGCATTGTCCTGGCGCAGCTGCACCACCGCGTGCGGCCAGCGCCCGGTGCGCGGGTCGTCGAGGCCGACGCCCTTCATCGGCCCGAAGCGGAGCGTGTCGACGCCGCGCTCCGCCATCACCTCGACGGGCATACAGCCCTCGAAATAAGGCGTGTCGCGCTCCCATTGCTTGAAGCTGGTCTTCTCGCCCGCCACCAGCGCGGCGTGGAAGGCGATGTATTCGTCCTTGCTCATCGGGCAGTTGATGTAATCGTGGCCATCGCCCTTGTTCCAGCGCGACTGGAACCAGGCGGTGTCCATGTCGATGCTGTCGCGGTAAACAATGGGCGCGATCGCGTCGAAAAAGGCGAGGCTATCCGTGCCGGTCGCCGCGCCGATCGCGGTGGCGAGCGCGGGCGCGGTCAGCGGGCCGGTCGCTACGATCGCGGGCGCGTCCGGGAGCGCGTCGACCCGCTCGCGCACGATCGTGATGTTGGCATGACTCGTCAGCGCGGCGGTGACCGCGGCGGAGAAGCCATCGCGATCGACCGCCAGCGCCGAGCCGGCGGGCACGCGCGTCCGGTCGCCCTCGCGCAGGATCAGCGAGCCGAGCGCGCGCATCTCTTGATGCAGCAGCCCGACCGCGTTCGAGTTCGCGTCGTCGGATCGAAAGCTGTTGGAGCAGACGAGTTCGGCGAGCCCGTCGCCCTGGTGCGCGGCCGTGGTGTCGCCGCCGCCGCGCATCTCCGACAGGCGAACGCGCCACCCGGCTTCGGCGAGTTGCCATGCCGCCTCGGAGCCCGCGAGCCCGCCGCCGATCACCTGAATGTCATGAGTCATGGTGTCGCCTAGCCGCGCGCGCCGGGGGGCGGCAAGCCGCTACAGCGTCGCGCGGATCGCTCGCGCAGCGGCTGCCGGGTCCGGCGCGGCGGTGATCGGGCGGCCCACCACCAGCACCGACGCGCCCGCGTCGAGCGCGGCGCGGGGGGTGACCGTGCGTTTCTGGTCGTCGGTGCCGTCCTCCGCGAGGCGGAGGCCCGGGACGACGAGGAAGCCCGCCGGCCACGCCGCGTGGACGGCGGCGACTTCCGCGCCCGAGCAGACCACGCCGTCCACCCCGGCGGCGCGGGCAAGCCGGGCGAGGCGGAGGACGTGCGCGTGCGAGTCGCCGCCGATGCCGGTGTCGGCCAAGTCGGTCGCGTCGAGGCTGGTGAGCATCGTCACCGCCACCACCTTCGTCGCGGGCGGAGCCGCTGCTTTCGCCGCTTCCAGCATCGCGCGGCCGCCGCCGGCGTGGACGGTGATGATCGCCGGTTCGAGCAACGCGAGCGCGCGCACCGCCTTTGCGACCGTGTTCGGGATGTCGTGCAATTTGAGGTCGAGGAAGATCGGCAGCCCCGTTTCCCGCATCGCGAGCACGCCGGCCGGGCCGTTGGCGGCGAAGAACTCCAGCCCCAGCTTCACGCCGCCGACATGCGCGCGCACTCTCCGCGCGAGGGCGACCGCGTGCGACAGATCGGGCGTGTCGAGCGCGAGGTAGAGCGGATTGCTCACGGCCGAACCACGATCGGCGCGCGCGCGGGCAGGTCGCCGGGGTCGAGCGGCGCGTGCGGCACCGTCACCGGTAGCGCGCGAAGATCGGCGAGCTGTCGCTCCACCGCGCCGAGCCGCTGCCGCAGCCGCCAGCGGATGACGTGCTGAAACACCAAGGTCGGCACCAATCCGAGCAGGAAGGTGACGAGCAGCAGGAACGGCAGATTGGTTTCCGCGATCAGCCCGCCGGGCAGCTGGATCGGCACGCTGGTCCAGTTGCCCTGCGTGAACACCGCCGCGACGAACGCCAGCAGGCACCAGAAAAGGATCCTGAGAAACTGCATCGCTCGCTCCTTCCCGGCATGGCTAACGTGGCGGGGGCGTGTTGGCCATAGCGGGTCAGGCCGGCTCGAGCGTCGCCCAGATCGGCAGGTGGTCCGACGCCTTGCGCGCGGCGGCGCTGGCGTGAACGCCGCAATCGACGAAGCGCCACCCGCGCGACACCATGATGCGATCTAGCCGCCCGACCGGATGGCGCGCGTGGAACGATGGGCCGGTAGCGGCGAACCGGTACGCACGCCCGAAGTCTCGCAGGCAGCCGGAATTGGGACTCCACGCGTTGAGGTCGCCCATCAGCACGGTCGGCAACCGGTCGTCGCTGTCGGCGCGGGCCATGATCGCGTGCGCCTGCTTGCGACGCCACAGCCCCGACAAGTCGAGGTGCATGCCCACCACGCGCAACGCCTGGCCGCGCACGGACAGGTCCGCCATCACCGCGCCGCGCGGCTCCAGCGCGGGCAGGTGGATGGCGGCGCAATCGTCGATGGTGGCGGCCTTGCGCACCAGGATGACGTTGCCGTGCCAGCCCATCGACGCCGCGCGGAGCGACAGCGGCACGGCCTTCCAGTCGCCCCGCTCCTCGAGCATCCGATGATCGAGCACCTGCTCGCGCGCGCCGAAACGCCGGTCCGCCTCCTGCAGCGCGACGACGTCCGCGTCAATCTCGCACAGGATATGCAGGATCCGCTCGGGGTCGCGGCGACGATCGGTGCCGATGCCCTTGCGGATGTTGTAGCTGGCGACCTTGATCATTCGCGTGGGGGACCGCCGGGTAATGGTGCCGGTTGCAGGAATCGAACCCGCGACATCCAGTTTACAAAACTGGCGCTCTACCAACTGAGCTAAACCGGCGTCGGTGCCTTGTGCGTCAGGTGACGCCGAAGGTCCAGCCTTCGGTGCGGGCGATGTCGGGGGTCATGTCGGCGGGATGCCACAATGCCATCCGGCTCGCAGCTCGTCGCAGCCAGACGGCGGTGATTAGCGCATCCGTGGTATGGTCGTCCAACGCCGACGTTTCTGCGGGTTCGCTGACGCCCAACTCAGCCAAGGCTGCGTCAAGTTCGACTTGGGTGCGTACTTTCGAGCGGCCCAGCGGGCGCGCCGCCTCGCGCGCCGCGATCGTGGTGTATATCTCGACCAAGTACGGCCCGCTCGCCGGGACGGGATCGAGCGGCCACAGGGGGACGCGCCCGGCCAGGCGGTTCAGCACACGCATCCCCGTAAGGCTCGACTTTCCGACCTGCGCAGCCCCAATCAGGTTGAAGCAGATGGACGGCGACAGCTTCGCCTTGACCTGCTGCTCTTCACAGATGCGGAGACGGCCACGTCCGGCCTCGAAAGCCGTGCCGACCCTACCGGGACCGCGAAAATGCTCGCTGGCGTGTTCGTGATCGACGAAACTACCAACGCCGAAATGACGATCGGAGGCGCAAATCTCGTCAACTAACGACCAGAGCGACCGCATGTCGGTTGGGGACTGACCCCATCCCGGAAAGTAAGCGCCCTGGCGGACGAAGGGCAGCGACGGCGAGAAGTCAAACCCGATCAAGGCCGGCGTTTGCGCCTCGGCATAAGCGTTCAACAAATCGAGGATTGCTCCGCGCGACCAACCCTTCGGGGGCGGCGCAAGAACGCGCGGGGACGCAGAGTCAGCGTCGCACTCTGCGACCGCGATGCCTTTGAGGTGTTCGCCGCTCGCGCCCGACCAGTCGATAGCGACAAACTTCGTGAAGCGGCTCACGTCGTCGACGGTCGTGGAGAAACGCAGATCACGCAACGGGTGCTTAAAGAGGTGATCGAAAGCACCGGAGTATACCTGGTCCATAATCGCTGCCTCGTTCTCTTGGGCGCGTTGGTATGCGTCGGAAGCATCCGCATCATTCACCATCAACCTTCTCCCTTGATATGTTCCGCCTTCGCTCCGCCCGCAGCGCGTCCCAATGCTGAAGCCGTTCGCGCAACCGCGCTTCGAAGCCGCGCTCGGTCGGTTCGTAGAAGCGTCGCGGTTCCAGTTCGTCCGGCCAATAGTCCGCGCCCGAAAAGGCGTCGGGTGTGTCATGGTCGTAGGCGTACCCCGCGCCATAGCCGAAATCGCGCATCAGCTTGGTCGGCGCGCCAAGAATCGATTTGGGCGGGCTGAGCGAGCCGGTCTCCTTCGCGGTCGCCCATGCCGCCTTTTGCGCGAGGTAAACCGCGTTCGATTTGGGCGCGGTGGCGAGGTACAGGCACGCTTGTGCGATCGCGAGTTCGCCTTCGGGACTGCCGAGGAAGTCGTACGCGTCCTTGGCCGCCATGCATTGCGCCAGCGCCTGCGGATCGGCGAGGCCGATGTCCTCCACCGCCGCGCGGGTAAGGCGGCGCAGGACGTAGAGCGGCTCCTCGCCCGCGCTCAGCATCCGCGCGAGGTAGTAGAGCGCCGCCTGCGGGTCGGAGCCGCGGATCGATTTGTGGAGCGCGCTGATCAGGCCGTAATGGCCCTCGCGGTCCTTGTCGTAGTTCGGCACGCGGCGTTGGAGGAAGCTGCTCAGCGCGAGAGCATCGAGCGGTTCGGCGGGCGCGGCGGCGAACAGGGTTTCAGCTTGGTTGAGGAGGAATCGCCCGTCCCCGTCGGCGGCGGCGACCAGCGCTTCGCGCGCAGGCGGCGTCAGCGGCAGCGAGCGTTCCATCGCCAGCTCCGCGCGCGCGAGCAACAGGTCGAGCGCGGAGGTGGCGAGGCGGTGCAGCACCAGCACCTGCGCGCGGCTGAGCAGCGCGGCGTTGAGCTCGAACGACGGGTTCTCCGTCGTCGCGCCGACCAGCGTCACCGTGCCGTCCTCTACGAACGGTAGGAAACCGTCCTGCTGCGCGCGGTTGAAGCGGTGGATCTCGTCCACGAATAACAGCGTGCGCTGTCCGGCGCGGGCGTGATCGCGCGCCTCGGCGAACACGCGCTTCAGGTCCGCGACGCCCGAGAACACCGCGCTGATGGGGACGAAGCGCAGGTCGACGGCGGCGGCGAGCAGGCGCGCGATCGTGGTCTTGCCGGTGCCGGGTGGTCCCCACAGGATCAACGACGACAGCCGCCCCGCCGCGACCATGCGGCCAATCGCGCCCTCGGGGCCGGTGAGGTGCTCCTGCCCGACGACCGCGTCGAGGGCGGCGGGGCGCAGCCGGTCGGCGAGCGGGACACCGGGGCCTGACGCGCGATCGGGCGGGGTGGGCGGATCGAGCGCGGCGAACAGGTCGGCCATTCCCGCCATGTAGCGGCCACCTCTCCTCCCGTCATGCCGGACTTGTTCCGGCATCCACGGTTGGACGGGCATAGCCTGACGCGAGGGCGCGGGCACCTATGAACCTCGGCACAAGGCCGAAGTGCCTGGCAGAACCTTGACACTTCGATCTTAAGATATATCTCAGTGCTATCACGACTCAGTCAAGGACTAACATGATGTTCGGAATGCATGATCGAGGCTGTGGCCCGCGCGGTGGACGCGAGACCTCTTGGTGGGAGGTGGCGCGCGCGGTTCACGAGGCGCGGCACGGCCGGCAGGGCGGCAACGGCGGCGGCGGACGCGGGGGGCGGGCGCGCATGTTCGATGGCGGCGAACTGCGGTTGGCGCTGCTCAAGCTGATCGCGGACGAGCCGCGCCACGGCTATGACCTGATCCGCCGGATCGAGGAACTGACTGCCGGCTCCTATGCGCCGAGCGCGGGGGTGGTCTACCCGACGCTGACGCTGCTCGCCGACATGGGGCTGATCGAGGAGCAACAGGCCGAGGGCGCGAAGAAGCGGTTTGCCGCCACCGCGGAGGGCCGGGCGCATCTGGCGGAGAACGCCGACGCGGTCGCAGTGCTGTTCGCGCGGCTGGAACAGGTGGGGGCCAGCGCCAAGCGCACGGACGGCGCGCCGATCCGCCGGGCGATGGCGAACCTGCGCCACGCGCTGCAGGAGCGACTGTCGCGCGGCGAGTTCTCGGAAGACACGATGCACGACGTCGCCGCGCTGCTCGACGAGGTGGCGCAAAAGATCGAGCGGCTTCGGTAAGGGGGTGCGTGCGCGGGTGGTCGACGACGGTGACGTGCCGCAGATGCGGACAGTGCCGGAAGGGCCTTTTCACCTAACGCCCCGGCCGTCACCCCGGCCTTGTGCCGGGGTCCACTTGGCTGCGCGCGCCAACCTATCTCACAGATGCACTACGGTAGACCCCGGCACGAGGCCGGGGTGACGGGGATGAGTTCTGGTCAGGATCCGTCCTACCGCCCTGTTCCGCTGGCCGCCTCCATTACCTCCAAATACGCCCGCAACACCGCCTCGTTCGCCCCGTCCCAGCTCCACGCGCCCGCGCGCGCGTGGCCCGCGCGGCTCATCGCGGCGCGCAGCGCGGGTTGCGCCACCACGCGCTCGATCGCGTCGGCATAGGCGGTGACATCGCGGGGTGGAACCAGGAAGCCGGTCACCCCGTCCTCGACCAGATCGACCGCCCCTGTCGCGCGTGCGGCGACGACGAGGACACCCGCCGCCATCGCTTCGGACGTTACCTGGCCCCAGGTCTCGGTAACGCTGGGATTGAACAGGATGTCCATCGACGCGACCGCGCGGCCAAGATCGTCGCCGCGCTGAAATCCGGCGAACGCCGCCTCGGGTACCTTGTCCGCGAACCAGCCGCGCGCGGGACCTTCGCCGATCACCAGCACGCGGTGCGGCACCCCGCGCGCGCGCAGCGCCGCCACTACGTCGGCGAACACGTCGAGCCCCTTTTCCAGCACCAGCCGGCCGAGAAAACCGACCGCAATCTCCTCGTCGCCGATGCCCAGCGACCGCCGCCATTCCAGACTGCGCGCGTCGGGGCGAAAGCGCGTGTGATCGACCCCACGCGGCCACGAAGACATGGGGGTCGTCACCCCCCAGCCGCGCAGTAGATCGGCCATCGACGGCGTCGGCGTCAGCACCCGTGTCGCGCGATTGTAGAAGCGGGTCAGCGCACGGACCACCAACGGCTCGAGCAGGCCGAAGCCGTAGTAACGTGGATACGTTTCGAACCGGGTGTGGACGGAGGCGACCACCGGCAGGCCCCGCGCGCGCGCCCAACTGGTCGCGCGATGGCCTAGGAACTCGGGCGCGGAGACGTGAACGAGGTTGGGCTGGAACCGCGCGAGGTCGGCGCGGGTGCGGCGTGGAAGGCCGTGAGCGAGCTTATACTCCTCGCGCCCGCCCGGGACAGCAAAGGCGGGCACGCTGACCAGCTCGCCCTGCGGCGCGAACGCCGGCGTCGCGGTGGTGGGGGAGTAAACCCGCACGCTGGCCCCCTGCCGCAGGAGATAGCCGACGAGCAGGTTCAACGCCTGATTCGCGCCATCGCGGATGTAATTATAGTTGCCGCTGAACAAAGCGACGCGGAGGCCAGCGGGGGACATCGGGCGATATCGGTAACCTGCGTTGCGCGCGGGCGCTACCCGCTCATTTTCGCGAACGCATCTCCGCCGCCGTTGCGTTCCCCTCTCGTTCCGCTATTTCGTTGCTATGGCGAAGACCCAGAAACGCTATGTCTGCCAGGCTTGCGGGTCCGTGTCGTCGCGGTGGGCGGGGCAGTGCGCCGACTGCTTGGAATGGAACACGCTGGTCGAGGAGGCAGGCGCCAACGTGACGCCGTTCGCCGCGAAGCATAATCTTCAGGGTGGCGGGCGCGCGGTGGCGATGGTGGGACTGAACGCGGAGATCGCGCTGCCCGAGCGGATGGCGAGCGGGATCGCGGAGCTCGACCGGGCGCTGGGCGGTGGCTTCGTGGAAGCGTCGGCGACGCTGATCGGCGGCGATCCCGGCATCGGCAAGTCGACGCTGTTGCTCCAGGCTGCGGCGAAGCTCGCGCGCGCCGGGCGGGGCGTCGCCTATGTTTCGGGGGAGGAGGCGACCGACCAGGTGCGGTTGCGCGCGCGCAGGCTGGGGCTGGGCGACGCGCCGGTGCAGTTGGCGGCGGCGACCAGCGTGCGCGACATCCTCACCACGCTGAGCACGGGCCGCGTGCCCGACTTGCTGGTGATCGATTCGATCCAGACCATGCACTCCGACCTGATCGAGGGCGCGCCGGGCACCGTCAGCCAGGTACGCGCGTCCGCCGGAGAGTTGATCCGCTTCGCCAAGGAGCGCGGCACGGCGGTGGTGCTGGTCGGGCACGTCACCAAGGACGGCTCGATCGCGGGGCCGCGCGTGCTCGAGCACATGGTCGACACGGTGCTGTCGTTCGAGGGCGAGCGGTCGCACCAATACCGCATCCTGCGCGCGATCAAGAACCGCTTCGGCGGCACCGACGAGATCGGCGTGTTCGCGATGGCGGACGAAGGGTTGGCGGAGGTGTCTAACCCGTCCGCCTTGTTCCTGACGCATCGCGAGGAGGGGGTGACGGGAACGACGGTATTCCCGGCGCTGGAGGGAACGCGGCCGGTGCTGGTCGAGATCCAGGCGCTGGTGGTGCGACTGGCGAGCGGGGCGACGCCGCGCCGGTCGGTGGTGGGGTGGGATGCCGGGCGGCTGGCGATGGTGCTGGCGGTGCTGGAGGCGCGGTGCGGGCTGTCGTTCTCGTCGGCGGAGGTGTATCTTAACGTCGCGGGCGGGTATCGCGTGCAGGATCCGGCGGCGGACTTGGCGGTCGCGGCGGCGCTGGTGTCGGCGCTGTCGGAACGCCCGGTGCCCGCCGACGCGGTGGCGTTCGGCGAGGTGGCGTTGTCGGGCGAGTTGCGGCCGGTGGCGCATGGCGCGCTGCGGCTCAAGGAGGCGGGCAAGCTGGGGTTCGAGCGCGCGCTGGTGCCCGCGTCGGTGAAGGGGGAAAAGACGGGGCTGGCGCTGAGCGGGTTCCGGACGCTGGGGGAGTTTACGGGGCATATGCTCGGCAAGTGATCCTCCCCGTGAACAGAGAGGATCAAGAAAATCTCGACTCACGCCGCGCTCCACGGTGTATGAGGCGCAGATGGGATTCTCCGCGCTCGACATCCTGGTGCTGCTTGCGGTCGCGGGGTCCGCGCTGCTGGGCGTGTCGCGGGGGTTCGTCACCGAAGTGTTGTCGTTGTTCGCCTGGGTCGCGGTGGTGTTCGCGCTCAAGCTGTTCCACGCGCCCGTCGCCGCCGCGCTGGCGGGGCCGGTGGGCACGGTGGCGGGGGCGGCGGTGCTCGCCTTCGCGCTGGTGGCGGGCGTCACCTATTTCGGCGGGCGGATGCTTGCGCGCGCGATGGGCAAGCGGACGCGCACGTCGGTGCTGGGGCCGGTCGATCGCGCGCTTGGCTTCGGGTTTGGCGCGTTCAAGGGGCTGGTGCTCGCCAGCCTCGCCTTCCTGCTCGTCGCGCTGGTGGTGGACACGTTCGACGGCGGCCCGACCCGGCGTCCGGCGTGGATCACGCGCTCGCGCACCTATCCGCTGCTCAACGCGACCAGCGCGAGCATGGCGGACATGATCGACCGCCGCCGCCACGGCCGCCCGGCGTTGGGCGACGACGCCGCACCGGCGGATAACGCCCGATGAGTACGACGCTATACAACGCGGAAATCCTGCGCATGGCGGCGGGTATTCAGCACCACGCCCGGCTCGCCGATCCGCACGCCACCGCCGAGCGGCGCTCGCCGATCTGCGGCAGCCGGGTGACGGTGGACGTCATCCTTGGCCCCGACGGGCGAGTGGCGGAGGTCGGCCTGCTGGTCCGCGCCTGCGCGTTGGGTCAGGCGTCGTCGGCGATGCTGGCGGCCGAAGTCCTGGGCAAGTTGCCCGCTGAACTCGCCGCCGCGCGCGACGCGGTCGCCGCCTGGCTGGCGAGCGGGGAGGGGGAAGCCCCCGACTGGCCCGGGCTTCACCTGTTCACCCCCGCGCTCCCGCACAGCGCGCGCCACGCCTCGATCCGGCTCGCGTTCGAGGCCGCGGCGGAGGCGGCCGACGCGGCGGCGCGGCGCTGATGGCGGGCGGGCTGCTCCGCGACGCGGTGATCCTGTTCGGGTTTGGCTTGTTCTTCGCGATCCTGTTCCGGCGGCTGGGGCTGGGCGCGACGCTGGGCTATCTAGTCGCGGGCGCGGTGGTCGGGCCGCAAATGCTGCACCTGACCGGCGACGCGGAGGGCAAGCTGGGCGTCGCCGAGCTGGGCATCACGCTGCTGCTGTTCCTGGTCGGGCTGGAGCTCAACCCTTCAAGGCTTTGGAAGCTGCGCGCCGACATCTTCGGGTTCGGCTTGCTGCAGGTCGTGTTGTGCGGCGCGGCGCTGGTCGGCGTCGTGGCGGGGCTGACCGGCTTTTCGCTCGCGGCGGCGGTCGCGCTCGGGCTGCCGCTGGCGCTGTCGTCGACCGCGCAAGTGCTGCCGATGCTGCAGTCCGCCGGGCGGCTGAGGACGCCGTTCGGGGAACGGGCGTTCTCGATCCTGCTGCTCCAGGACCTGTCGATCGTGCCGTTGATCACCGTGATCGCGGCGCTCAGCCGCGCGCCCGTCGACCCGCACGCGCCGCCCGGGTGGATGCTGGGGGTGCGAACGGTGCTCGCGGTGATCGGGCTGGTGCTGGCGGGGCGCTTTCTATTGCGGCCACTGTTCCGGCTGATCGGGGGATTGGGCGAGCGCGAGATGTTCGTGTTCGCGGGGTTGTTCGCGGTGATCGCGGCGGCGGCGGTGATGGATGCGCTGGGGCTGTCGACCGCGTTGGGTGCGTTCGTCGCGGGGGTGATGCTCGCCGACTCGCCGTTCCGGCACGAGCTGGAGGCGGATGTGGAGCCGTTCCGCTCCATTCTGCTAGGGCTGTTCTTCCTGTCGATCGGCATGCTGCTCGACCTGCACGCGATTGCGGCGCGGCCCGGGTTCGTGCTGGGGATGGCGGCGGCGCTGATCGCGACCAAGGCGCTGATCGTGTTCGGGCTGGCGCGCGCGTTCGGGATGGCGTGGCGGGGCGCGCTCGTGCTGGGCCTGCTGCTCAGCCAGGGGGGCGAGTTCGGCTTCGTGCTGTTCGCGCAGGCGCAGCGCGCGCTGCTGATCGAGCCGCAGGCCGCCAGCCTGTTCGGCGCGGTGGTGACGCTGTCGATGGCGACGACGCCGTTCCTGATGATGCTCAACCGCCGCATCCGCGCCCCGGACGAGGCGCGGGAGGAGCGCGACGCGCCGATGCCCAATGGCGCGAGCGCGTTGATCGTCGGCTATGGCCGGTTTGGGCAGACGGTGGGCCAGATGCTGTGGGCGCAGGGCGTGCCCGTGACGCTGATCGACACCGATATCGAGATGATCGACGTAGCGGGCGAGTTCGGAGCCAAGGTCTATTACGGCGACGGCACCCGGCTCGACCTGCTGCGCCAAGCCGGCGCGGCTGAGGCGGCGCTGATCTGTTTCTGCGTCGATGGCGACCAGATCACCGCCGAGCTGCTAACGTGGGTACAGGCCGCGTTCCCGCATGCGACGCTGTTCGTGCGCGCCTACGACCGCCGCGCGGTGATCGCGCTCAAGGAAGCGCCGGTCGAATATGTCGTGCGCGAGGTACTCGAATCGGCGGTGCAAATGGGTCGCCGCGCGCTGCGCAGCCTCGACGTCGACGAGGCTGAGATCGAGCGGACGGAGGCAAGCTATCGCGCCACCGACCGCGAGCGGCTGCGGCTGCAAAAAGAGAGCGGCCTGCGCGTGGCGATGAACCTGGGCGCGGATGTTAGGATCGGCGAGCGATGAACGGATTGTGGGTGGCGGCGGCGCTGTCGGGCGCGCTGGCGGTGATGGCGGGCGCGTTCGGCGCGCATGGCGCGAGCAGCGCGGCGGCGGCGGAGCTGCTCAAGACCGGCGGGCAATATCAGCTGGTCCACGCGGTCGCCGCGCTGGTGGCGATGCGGATGGACGCGAGGGGACCGGCGTGGCTGTTCGTGAGCGGAGGTGCGGTATTCGCCGCGACGCTATACCTGATGGCGCTGGGCGTGCCGCGCTGGTTCGGGGCGATCACGCCGGTGGGGGGCGTGCTGATGATCGCGGGGTGGGTGTGGTTGGCTTGGATAGGAATGCGGGGGTGAAGGTAGGAAACGCCCCAATAGTCAACGTTGGCGCGAAATTTTGTTTGGTGTAGTTGGTGCAGCAACCCAAGCAGGAGTCGCGCAACCGTGAACAAAGCTGCTGCCTGCACCATCGGTGCAATCACGCTATTTTCTGCATGCTCAAACGCGCACTTGAGAACGAATGCCGCTACCGAATGCCCGGTCAGGATGGCGGCAGGTCCCAGGCCAGCTGGAAAAGGCACGATAACTAGGTTGCTTCTTCAAGGCGAAGCGATGGCTTTGCTCTCGAGAACTCAGGTTATCGTAGGGAGGCCGATCGATAGCGCTTACGTAAACAACATACGTGCAGTTATCCGAATTAGCGATGGAACCATGAAAACCGTACTCTTGCCGTATAACATGACGGCAGATGTTGGTGATCGTATTGCGTTCCAGAGCTCCTATCTCAGCTCACCGCCACTATGTAATTACGTGCCAGCATTGGCGACGCGCAAGCTCTGATCGAATCAGCGGCCCGATGCACTAGTCGTTCACCGCTGAAATACCTGTTCAGGATATTGTCGGCTGGCGGCAGCTTTCCACCAACAGCGGACGTTCAGTTCACCTTGTCCGCTACCGCTTCTTCCGGCAGGCATCCGAACAATACACCACGTTCTCCCAATCGCGTGCCCACTTCTTGCGCCAGGCGAAGGGGCGTCCGCACGCGGGGCATATCTTGGCCGGAAGGTCCTGTTTTCGGACGCCGTTTGGCATCAGCGTTCCCTCAGGTCCGCAAACATCGCGCGAAGGCGTTGGTCATCGGGTTGAGCACGCTGTTGCTCGACGTTGCGTCCGCCAATGTAGCCTCGTCAAGAACCCGATCGGCCGATTGGATTCGTCCAGCGCGCTCAAGCTCGAGCAGGAGGGTTCCCGTAGTCACGAGCAACGCCGCTTGCGCCACTTGATAGCGGCGCAAGTCCGAGTCTTCGTATAAAAGCATGATTTGCTCGGTGGGATGTTCAGTGGAGAACGAATTCACTACTTCGATTGCGGCCAAGTCGCCGAACCCTTTTGCTCGCTCGCCTGCCTCTTTGAGGATCAGCCACTCGCGAGCACGCGATGTAGGAGCGATCCGCACCGCTTTCGACCGACGATTGACCCAGCCCACGAGGCGCTCGCCATCGACGAAGCCTTCCCGAGTCGCCTCGAAGAACACGACGTCCGGTATTTCGCTCGGCGCGTCCAGTTCTAGGAGCAGGTCAAGCTGATCTGCCCTCGCAAGCGTGATCAGCGGCGAGGTGTCGGTGACAATAAGCGCAAATCCGCTCATTGACGGGTTGCGGTAAATGCTTCGCGAACCAGCGCTCGCCCACGCGCAAGCGCAGCGGCATTGGGGCCTTCGTCACCGATGATCGGCGGACGCAAGCCAAGCGCGCCAAGGCCGTCGAGTACCTTCGAATATGTCCAGCCGGCATCGTTCAACTGCTTCCACGCTAGCTCGCCAGCCGCGTAGCGGCGGAGCGCGTTAGTGCTCTCGTCTTTCATCTGGCGCTCCGCTGTTCGTCGAGGAACGTCGCTACGTCCGCCAACTCCACGTTCCGATCCAGATATGTCCGCCCGATCCCGCGCGCCAGCAGGAACGGCAACCTGCCGCCGCTCGCCTTTTTATCGTGGTGCATGTGCTCGACCAGCCGCGCGCCGCTCGCGCGTATGCCGGTCGCGGCTAGCCCGTCCGGCAGGCCGACGGCCCGAAAATGCGCCGCCATCCGCGCGGCGTCCTCCGGCGGGCACAGCCCCCGCTTCGCGCTGAACGCGAAGGCGAGCGCGCAGCCGGCGGCGACGGCTTCGCCGTGGAGAAGCGAGCCGTCGTAACCCGCTTCTGCTTCGAGCGCGTGGCCGAAGGTGTGGCCGAGGTTGAGCAGCGCACGGCGACCGGTGGTCTCGAATTCGTCCTCGCCGACGATCCGCGCCTTGGCGGCGACCGCGTGCGCGATCGCTTGTTCGCGCAACGCGAGGTCGCCCGAAAGCAACGCCGCTCCGTTCGCTTCGCACCAGGCGAAGAAGTCCGCCTCGTCGATCAGCCCGTACTTGACCACCTCCGCATAGCCCGCGGCCAGCTCGCGCGCGGGCAGGGTGGCGAGCACCGCCGGGTCGATCAGCACCAATGCGGGCTGGTGAAACGCGCCGACCAGGTTCTTGCCCGCGCGCGCGTTGATGCCGGTCTTGCCGCCGACGGACGAGTCCACCTGCGCCAACAACGTGGTGGGGATCTGCACGAAGCGGACGCCGCGTTTCAGGATCGCGGCCGCGAACCCGGCGAGATCGCCGATCACCCCGCCGCCAAGCGCGATCACCACATCGCTCCGCTCGACGCCGAGGTCGAGCAGCCGGTCGCACAGCAATTCCAGCGTCGTCCAGCTCTTCGACGCCTCGCCCGCCGGGATCATCACCGTCTCGCTTCGCACAGCCGCGGCCAACAGCGAGGTTCGCAAGGTGGCGAGGTGGTCCGCGACATTGGCGTCGGCGACGATCGCGACCGGGCGCGTGCCGACCAGCGGCGCGATTTGCTCCCCGGCCCGCGCGAGCAGTCCGGACTCGATCCACACCTCATAGCTGCGCTTGGCCAGCGCGACCGGAATTACCTTCATGGGCGCAGCGCCTGCAGAATCGCGACCACGGTCGCCTCGTGCGGGGCGCGATGGCTGGCGACGTGGATCGGTGCCTCGGCGTAGACGGGATCGCGCACGCGGGCGAGTTCGGCCAACACCTCCAGCGGGTCCTTGCCGCGCAACAGCGGGCGCGTGTCGCGGCGCTTGACCCGGTCGGCGAGCACCTGCGGGTCGGCGCGGAGCCAGATCGCGACCGACTGCGCCAGGATCAGCGCGCGCGTGCCGTCGTGCAGGAACGCGCCGCCGCCGGTGGCGATCACCTTGGGCGTACCGTCGATCAGCCGTTTGATCACCCGGCGCTCGCCGTCGCGGAAATACGGCTCGCCGAACCGCGAGAAGATGTCGGCGATGCTCATCCCCGCCGCGGTCTCGATCTCGGCGTCCGCGTCGACGAACGGCAGCCGCAGCCGCGTCGCGAGCCGTCGCCCGACCGTGGTCTTGCCGACCCCCATCAGCCCGATCAGCACGATCGGCCGGCCCGCCCAGGCGGCAGGTGCCGAGCGCGGCGGGTCGGAGGAGCGGCTTTGCAACATGGCGGGGGTCGCTATACAGCCCGTCCGGCACGGGGCAAAACCCGCGCGGGTATTAGGGCGAGAGTGAATGTCGCGTTTGGTGGTGGTGCTGGTTGCGGTGCTGGTCGTGGTCGTCGGTGGGCTGTTCCTGCTTGCGGGGCGCGCGCATGAGCGGCCGCCGGTGCGGGTGGAAAAGGCCGTGAACCTTGCCAACCTCCAGGGTTAGGCTGCTCGCGGCGGGCGGCGCGGTAATCGCGCTCGCCGCTACCGCCTGGGCGCAGGAGCGGCCCGAGTCCATTTTGCCGCCCGGTTTCGGGCAGCCCGTCCAGCCGTCGCCAGCGCCGACCGGGACCCAGCGCCCGCCCGCGACGCCGGGTCCGATGATCCAGCCGATCCCGCGCGAGGAGCGGCAGGCGAAGACCCCGTCGGACCTGCCGTCCGCTACGCCGACGCCGACACCCGCGCCGACGATCGACCCAAAGGTGTTGGCGGAGTATGAATTGCCCACCGCCGCGCGTCGCTCGCTGGCGATGGTAGGCGTCGGTGACGTCGGGTTCGACGCGGACGCGTTCGGGGGTGCCGACGGTCGCACGCTGGAAGGCTGGATGCACGGCTTCCGTGGCCCGCTCGCCTCGCGCTGGCTGGAGATCACGTTGCGCCGCGCGCTGGCGGGAACAGTGACGACGCCGCGTTCGGTCAACGGCGCGGATTTCGCGGGCGAGCGGGCGTGGCTGTTGCTGCGGCTGGGCGAACCGGTGGCGGCGCGCGCGCTGGTGCAGGCGGTCGACCCGGACAACTATACGCCCAAGCTTTATCAGGTGGCGATGCAGGCCGCGCTGGCGACGGGCGACCCGGCCGCGACCTGCGCGCTGGTCGATGCTGCCAACGCGCGCGCGCCCGAGCCCGCGTGGCGGCTCGCCAAGCCGATCTGCGTGTCGCTGGGCGGCGCGCCCGCCGCCGCTGCGCCGCTGCTCGCCGCCGCCAAGCGCGCGCGGGTAGCACGCGGGGTTGATTTCCAGCTCGCGCAGAAGGTGGTCGGCGCGGGCGGGCAGGGTCGCCAAGCGGTGACGATCGAGTGGGACGGGGTGGACCGGCTGACCGCGTGGCGATGGGGGCTGGCGACCGCGACCGGGGTCGATGTCCCCGACAGTCTATACGCGACCGCCGGACCGCAGCTGGCGGGCTGGCGCGCGCTGACGCCGGCGATCGCACCGGCGAAGCGGCTCGCGGCGGCGGAGACGGCGGCGGGGATGGGCATGCTGTCGAACGCGGCGATCGTCGATCTCTATGCGACGCAGGACGAGGATGAGGACGCGGCGGCGTCGGCATCCGCGAGCGACCTGCGCGAAGCGTATACGGGCGCGACGCTCGACGCGCGGCGGGCGGCGCTGGGGCGGCTGTGGGGGGTGGCCGACGCCAATGCGCGTGTGCCCTATGGCCGGCTGGTATTGACCGCGCGAGCGGCGGCGCGGCTGCGGGTGGTCGAGAAGTCGCCGGACGCGGACCGGCTGGTCGCCGCGATGCTCAGCGCGGGGCTGGACCGTACCGCGCTGCGCTGGCGGACCGTGGTGCCCGACGGGGGCGACGCGTGGGCGATGCTGTTGCTTGCGGACCCGGACGCGACGGGAACGGTCGCCTACCGGACGCTGAGTGCCTATGCCGGGACCGGCGACGCGGCGCTGAAGCAGCGGTTCCTGTTCGCCGCCCTGGCCGGGCTGGGACGCTTGTCGCCCGACGACGTGGAACGCGGCGCGCGCGCGCTGGATGTCAAGATCGGCGCGGAGAACAGTTGGACGCGCGCGCTGGACCGGGCGGCGCGCGACCGTCAGCCCGGGACGGTGGCGTTGCTCGCCGCGATCGGCGTGCAGACGCCCGCCTGGCGCGGGGTGCCGCCCGAGGCGCTGTACCGCATCGTCGGCGCGATGCGCGCGGTCGGGCTCGACGGCACCGCGCGGATGGTCGCGGCGGAGGCGATCGCGCGGGCATGACCGATGCCGCATTGATCGACCGCTTTCTCGAGATGATGGCAGCCGAGGCGGGTGCCGCGCGCAATACCCTGGCGGCGTATCGGAGCGACCTGACGCAGGCGTTGGCGGTGCTGGGCGGCGCGCTGGCGAGCGCGGACGCGGCGGCGCTGGCGCGGGTCGCGGATGGATGGGCGGAACTGAGCCGGGCGAGCGTGGCGCGCAAATCGGCGGCGCTGCGGCGTTTCTTCGCGTTCCTCGCGGAGGAAGGCTTGCGCGCGGACGATCCCGGCGCGGCGCTGCCCCGCCCCGGCGCGCGGCGACCGCTGCCGCGCGTGCTCGGGCATGCGGACATGGACCGGCTGTTCGCCGCCGTCGCCGCGCGGCTGGCGCGGGAGCCGCTCGACCCGCGCGACCTCAGGCTGTCGGCGCTGATAGAGCTGCTCTATGGCTCGGGCCTGCGCGCGAGCGAGCTGGTCGGCCTGCCGCGCGATGCGTGCGCGAGCGACCGGCCGTACCTGATCGTCAAGGGCAAGGGCGGGCGCGAGCGGATGGTGCCGCTGTCCGATCGCGCGCGTGCGGCGGTGGCGGCGTGGCGCGCGCACGTCGCGGCCGACCGCCTGTGGCTGTTCCCGTCGGCCAAGTCGCACCTGTCGCGGGTGCGGTTGTTTCAGCTCGTCAAGGCGCTCGCCGCCGAGGCGGGCGTGCCGCCAGACCGGGTCAGCCCGCACGTCCTGCGCCACGCCTTTGCGACGCACCTGCTGGAGGGCGGCGCGGACCTGCGCGCGCTGCAGGCGATGCTGGGCCATGCCGACATCGCCACCACCGAGATTTACACGCACGTCGACGCGGCGCGGCTGGTGGAGCTGGTGAACACGCGCCACCCGCTCGTTGACGCTCTTTTGCCCCAAGCCTAACCGGCTTGGGCGTGCGGCACCGGCCCGCATACGGAAACCAAAAAATGCCCACGTTCCTGGACTTCGAGAAGCCGATCGCGGAATTGCAAAACCGCATCGACGAGCTGCGCGAGACGGCGGCGGACGGCGCGGTGGACATCGATTCGGAGGTCAACAAGCTCCAGGCCAAGTCGGACAAGCTGCTCCGCGACACCTTCGCCAGGCTGACCCCGTGGCAGAAGACCCAGGTCGCGCGCCACCCGGAGCGGCCGCATTTCAAGGATTATGTGGCGGGGCTGTTCGACGAGTTCGTGCCGCTGGCGGGCGACCGCGCGTTCGGCGACGATCGCGCGATCCTGGGCGGATTCGCGCGGTTTCGCGGACGACGCGTGATGGTGTTGGGACATGAGAAGGGCGACGACACCGCCAGCCGGCTCCGCCACAATTTCGGCATGGGCAAGCCGGAAGGGTATCGCAAGGCGATCCGGCTGATGGCGCTTGCCGACCGGTTCGGGCTGCCGGTGGCGACGCTGGTCGACACCTCCGGCGCGTTCCCGGGCATGGAGGCGGAGGAGCGCGGGCAGGCCGAGGCGATCGCGCGTTCGACGGAAGCGGCGCTGGCGCTGGGCGTGCCGATGGTCGCGGCGGTGGTGGGCGAGGGCGGTTCGGGCGGCGCGGTCGCGCTGGCAGCGGGCAACCGGGTGCTGATGTTCGAGCACGCAGTCTATTCGGTCATCAGCCCCGAAGGCTGCGCGTCGATCCTGTGGCGGACGGCGGACAAGGCGGCGGACGCGGCCGAGGCGATGAAGGTCACCGCGCAGGACCTAAAGGCGCTGGGCGTCATCGACACGATCGTCCCCGAGCCGCTGGGCGGCGCGCATCGCGACCCCACGGGCGCGATCGCGGCGCTGGGGACGGGAATCGAGAACGCCCTGATCGAGCTGACGGGGCGCGACGCCGATGAGCTGCGTGGGGACCGGCGTGACAAGTTCCTGCGCGTGGGCCGCGTGTGACATGAAAAAGGGCGGCGGTGCCGAAGCTCCGCCGCCCGATCCTAACTTCCGGAGAGTGCGACTTAGTTCGTGGTCGCCATCTTGGTCGAAACCTTGTTGAAGGTCGTGGACAGCTGGTTGCCGATGCCCTGCATCGCGGCGATCGCGGCGACGGCGATCAGCGCGGCGATCAGGCCGTACTCGATCGCGGTGGCGCCCTTGGAATTCTTGGCGAAGTTACGAATCTTCTGCATGTGTGTTCTCCGATAAGAGGCTTCATTCACCCGGCTGAGCCGGGTCTCCCGGAGCAGCATGCGAATCATTAGCGAGGGTGGGTTGAGAAAGGTTTAAGGGCGCGACGCCCGCGAACCATCGTCAGTGCGCGTTCTGCACCTTGGTGCTGACGTCGTTCCACATCGAGACGGTGATGTTCGCCACCCCGGCGAGGCTGGCCAACATCGTAAGGACGACCAGACTGACGATCAGCCCGTATTCGATCGCGGTCGCGGCGGCCGTGTCGCGAAGCACGGCGCGCAACGCCACGCGCCAATTCCGGTGGTGTCGCTTGCCGTCCGATGCGCGCTCGCTCATATGACGAGATTAGCCGATCGGAGTTAACGGATGCTCAACACCGCCGCCATGCTGGTGGTCGCGGCGACGCTGATCCGCGCGGACGGGCGAGTGTTGGTGCAGCGTCGTCCGGCGGGCAGGGCGCTGGCGGGATTGTGGGAGTTTCCGGGCGGGCGCGTCGAGCCGGGCGAGACGCCGGAAGCTGCGCTGGTGCGCGAGTTGGCGGAGGAGCTCGGCATTGCGGTTGACCCGGCGGACCTCGAACCGCTCACCTTCGCCAGCGAGCCGCAGGATACCCGGCACCTGTTGTTGTTATTCTATCGCTGCGGGATTTGGGTTGGTGAACCGAAGGCGCGGCACGCGGATGCGCTGCGCTGGGCGACGGCGGCGGACCTCGCCGCGCTGCCGATGCCCGCGCCCGACCGACCGGCGGTGGCGCTACTCGCGGCGACGCCAGCGGGCGAGCGCGGCGGCGGCGGCAAGCAATACTAGCCCCTGCACCGCCTTGCCCTCACGCCGCAGCCGCGCGAGGCCGACCGTGGCGAGGCCGGTGGTGAGCATGCCGACCTTGCCCAGCCGCGCCGTCTTGGCGGCCCGCGCCGCCACCCGGCCGCGCGCATAGTCGCCACTGAACGACGGACCCCCGCCGCTCGACATGGCGGGCTTGCTGCCTTCCGCGACCGCATCCGCGGAGTTTGTGTCACGCTCGCCCGTCGGCTTGTCGCCGGACGTGGTCTCCTTACCGGTCTGATGCTCGAGTTCCGCGTTCAGCTCCGCGCCGAACAGCAGCACATAGGCGGACAGATACAGCCACGTCAGCATCACCACGATCGCGCCGAGCGAGCCGTAAGTCGCGTTGTAGTTGCCGAACTTGCTCACATAGATGCCGAACACCAGCGTCAGCAGGATCCAGAACACCGCCGCGAACAGCGATCCCGGCGTCAGCCAGGTCCATTTGGCGCTCTCGCGTGACGGGCCGTAGCGATACAGCGTCGCCACCGCCGCCGCGCCCGCCGCCGCCAGCACCAGGTAAGACACAATGCGCCCGATCGTCAGGATGACGACGTTGGTGTCGGGAAGCAACGCCTCCAGTTTGGCCATCGACGCGATTGCGACCGCGGCGAGCACCGCCATCAGCACCGCCGCGCCGGTGATCGCAAGCGCGAGCAGGTTGAGCTTGATGAACCCGCGCTTCTCCTCCTCCTGGTACGCGACGTTGAGCGCGGTGACGACCGCGGTCGCGCCGCTGCGCGCGCTGAACAACGCCAGCGCGAGCGCGATGACAAGGCCGACGCCTTTCTTGCCGCCGGAGGTGTGGACCGCGCTCGACAGCTGTTCGCCGACGAGCTTGGCCGCGTCAGGCGGCATGATGCTGGTCAGCGACCGGACGTTCTTGGCGACGGTGGCGGGGTCGGCGGCGAGGCCATAGATCAGCACGGTCGCGGCGATCACGGGCACGAGCGCGAGGAAGCCGTAAAATGCGACCCCCGCCGAGATCAGGCTGATATTGTCCTTGCCCTGCCGCGCGCCCGCGCGTTTCAGCACCGCCCACCATCCCGCCGCCGGGATCGCCAGCGGACTGTCCGCGCCACGCCCTTGTCCATTGCCGCGGTCAGCCATTCCCATCTCCTGTTGTCCGCCCAACCGTTCGCCTACGGGTGCGGTTGCGTGAGGGGACGATCGCGGCACGAAATGGGACGGGCGGATGAGGCGAACCCGGCGTTGGTGTACGCCCATGACCTGTGTGGCACGGTCGGGCGCGATCTGGCCGAGGCGGACGCGGACAAGACGCGGGTCTTGGCGACAGTCGTGGCGGCGTTGACGGCGGAGGGAGGAGTTGACGGGACAATTGGCCGCGACCGGGTAGACACCATGCCGATGCGGCTGCTCGCCGCACCCAAGCGCGACTCCAATGCGCGCTACGACGGCAGGTGAACGGCGCAAATCTTGTTGCCGTCGGGATCGCGTACATACGCCAGGTGCATGGGTCCCATGCCGCTGTCGCGCAGGCTCGGCGCGTTCTCGATCGACGTGCCGCCATGCGACACCGCTGTGTCGTGGAATGCTTGCACCTGCTCGAGGGAGCCGCATTTGAAAGCGATCGTTCCACCATTACCGGATGTCGCCGGCTGATCATTGATCGGCTCGGTAATGCAGAACGTGCTGCCATCGTGACGATAGATTAGCCGCACATGGCCCGTCTTGGCTTGATTGCGCATCGGCTCTTTCGCGCCGAGCAACCCGAGGGCTGCATCGTAGAACCGCTTCGATCGCTCGATGTCGTTTGACCCGATCATTACATGATTCAGCATTCGTCTTCCTTAAATTACACGCGGCAAGGCTCAAGCGACAAGATGGATGACTAGGTTCACCCCTGCCGCATTTCCTTCCAGCAAGCTTGAAGGGAGAGTCAAATTATCCGTTCCGAACTGTCCGCTTGCGGATTAGCGCCGCCTCACCGTCCTCCGCCACGTCCGCATCGCCTCCGCGCCCCATTGGTATTTGTACCCCTCCTCGCCGCGCAGGAAGTGGAACTCGCGCGCGCTGTCTTCCATGCACGCCTCGATCAGGCGCGCGAAGGCGAGGGTGCCGAAGCTCTGCTTGGCGACGGAGAAGTCGCTGCCGATGACGTAACTGTAGCCGCGTCGCGCGTCGGCGAAGGCGAGCAGGACGGAGACGATGCGCACGTCGTGGCGGACCACCACCAGCCGGAGCAGCCCGGCGGCGGCGAGCGCGGGGGCGGCGGCGCGGTGGAACGCCTGCACCTGTGGGGAGGCGAGCATGCCTTCCTGTCCCTCCAGCCGCCAACGGGCGGCATGGAGGTCGAACAGCGCGGACAATGCGTCGTCGATCTGGTGCGGGGTCGCGAACGCGACGGTCACGCCGCCGAGCGCCGCCGCACGGTGGCGATCGTGGACGACCTTGCGCCGCTGCGTCTTGCCCAGTTGGGGCAGCAGCGGCGGGGTTGAGGGCAGGGTGAGGACGGGGCAGGTCTCGCACGGGGTCTCGGTGACGTGCCACCCGCTCGGCACCTCGCCGAGCAACGGCGAGTCCTCGCGCACGTCGTGGAGCATCAACTCGTCCCAGCGGTCACCCGTGGCGAGGATCGCGCGCCACAGCGCCTCGCGCGCGCCGGGTGCAGCCGGGTCGACCAGGGCGTCGAGGTAATCGCTTTGTGTCGCGCCGACCGGCACCAGCCGGCGCACGCCCGCGTCGTGCCACACGAACATCGGCAGCGCCGCGATCAGTTGGCCGCCCTCGTCGCGCGCTTCGACGTCAACGCGCTCGCCGCCGCCCAGATGCGTCCACCACGCGTCGAGCCAGGCGGGCGACTGAAACGGCGTCGCGCGCGGGTCGGCGCGGAACAGCGCAGAATATTCGTCGTGGCGCCAAGGCGCTGGGGGCTCGTCGGAGGTCATCCGCGGCGCAAGTGGAAGCCGCGCCCGTCCCAGATCGCGAACGGCCGCTCGCCGGCGCGCTGCACGGAAAAGCCGTGTCGCGCCGCCACCGCATGCGCCTCGGCGACATCGGCCGCATCGTCGCCGCGATAGGACCAGTTGAACACCAGCAGGTCGCCGCCCCGGGTCAGCACCCGCGCGATCTCGGCCAGTTGCGTGTCGAGGATGTCCGCCTGCACCAGGAACGGCCAGCTATCCGCCGCGACCACGATGTCGATGCTCGCGTCCGACATCGCCAACGTGCGCCCGTCGCTCTGCTCGAAGCGCAGATTGGGCGCGCTCGCGCGGGCGCGGGCCTGTTCGATCATCCCGCCCGACACGTCGACGCCGATCACGTCGCGCGCGAGCGGCGCGAGCGCGGCGGCGACCCGGCCGATGCCGCAGCCGAAGTCGAGCACGCAACGACCCTCGACCAGTGCCCATGCCTGGATCACCGCGACCAGCTCGTCGGTCGCACGGGCGAGCAATGCGGGGTCACCGAACGAGTAGAACGCAACCCCTGCTTCTGGCGCGGTCGACGCCAGCCGGTCGAACAACGCCGCTGCGCTGGCGGGGTCACTCGCGTCGAACCCGTCGCGGGCGAGGTCGCTCAACCTTGTTAGGCTCCCGCGATGCGCGCGGGCCAAGTCGGCAATCGGCGCGGGCAGCGCGTCGGCATCGGGTACTTCCCCCGACAGTAGCAGTTGCGCCAGCGCGATCTCGCGGGAGATGACACCCTCCGTATACCGGTCCAACACGGTTTGCGTCCACGTCATGCGCTCAGCCTGTGATAGAGATCGAAATAAGCCGCGATCGTGTGCGTTAGCGGAAAACGCATCTCGGCGGCTTGGCGGCATTTGAGCGGGTCGAGCGCGTCAATCCGGCGGATCGCCGCCGCCATCGCGGCCACGTCGTCGACGATAAAGCCGGTCAGGCCATCCTCGACGATGTCGGGCAACGCGCCCGAGCGATAGGCGATCACGGGCGTCCCGCTGGCTAGCGCCTCCATCGCGACCAGCGACGATGTCTCGGCGGCGGTGGAGGGGATCAGCACGCACCGCGCGGCACGGAGCAGCGCCGCCTTCGCCTCGCCGCCGACCGGGCCGAGATAGCGGCGGTCCGCGTCGAGCCGAGGCGCAACCTGCTCGGCGAAGTAGCGCTCGTGATCGGGATAGGGGAACACCTTGCCCGCGACGTCGAGCGGCACCCCCGCCCGCGCGGCGGCGTCGAGCGCGTCGTGGAAGCCCTTTTCCGGCGCGATGCGGCCGAGCACGAGCGCTCGGTCGCCCCTGCGGCCGGGGTAATATCGGTCCAGGTCGACGCCGTTGGGAATGGGATCGAGCAAACGCACGCCGGGTGCAGCGAGGCTTGCTTGGCTAGCGGACACGGGCTGCAGATAGGTGCGGGGGCGTCCGGGGACGAGCCACTCAGGCGTGTACCAGGCGAGCGGGAGGTGAAACGTGACCAGCACCGGCGGGCCGGGAGTGGGAAGGTAGGAGCCGAAGTCGAACCCGTGCAGATGGACGAGGTCGGGACCGTGGCGCTCGATCGCCTGGGCGACGCGGGCGCGGACCGCGGCATGGGTGTGTTCCCATACCTCGCCCTCGATCGGCCCGTCGGGGGTAGGGATGGTCAGCAGGTCGCCGGTGACGGACGAGCCCTCGGGCGCGACCACGATCGAGCGGTGGCCCGCCGCCGTTAGCGCCTGGTCGAGAGCGGACAGTACCTGTTCCGATCCGCCCGCCGGATCGGCGGTAACGGGTGCGAAGGCATAGGACACGGAGAGGATGGTCAGCGTCATGCGAGTGCTTGCGCCACGATTTCGCGCCAACGGTCGGAGGTCAGCGCCCAGCCGAAGCCGTCGTACAGCGCCGCTTCGCCGGGCGGAGGCCGGGTGAAGTCATACGCCGGGGCCGCGCGCCAGCGTTCCGCCTCCGGTCGCCAGTCGCCGAAAACCAATGTTTGCGTGGCATGCGCCGCCAGCGCGGCATCGACGCGCGCGCGGTCGGCGGGGTCGAGAGCGCGCGTCTGCTCGGGGCTGGCCGGGTCGGGGATGAGATGCCCGAACGCGCGGGTGCCGCCGATCTGCGCGTAGCAGGCGAACTCCACCACCGGCACGCTGGCCACCCGGCTGACGGCGAGCGCGACCGCGTCGTGGTCGGGATGGCCACCTTCATACGGGTGCGTGATGACCAGCTCGGCTTGCGCCAGATCACCGCGCAGGCGAGCGATGATCGTGGGCAGGTGCAGCACCGCGTCCTTGTCGCGCACCTCGTAGCGGATCAGCTTCGGCTTCGCGTCGAGTGCCGCCAACGCTCGCGTCAGTTCTTTTTGCCGGGCCGAGGAGTAATCTTCGCGCGCGGCAAATCCGAGCCGATGCGCGTCGCCCATGTCCTCGGGCGCGCCGTCGGTGACGAGGATCAGCGTCAGGTTGCGCAACCGATGCAGCGCCGCGCCCGCCCACAACGTCTCGTCGTCCGGGTGCGCGACCACCAGCGCGACCGGCGCGTCGATCGGGTCGCCTCCGGCCAGCCGCTCCGCCCAACGATACGCGTTCATTTGACCCCGCTCGCCAGCAGCGAAATTGCCGACCGATACCCGCCGAGCGTCCCCACATCGACATAGCTATTGCCCGCGCGCACCCCGACCGCCTCGTTGCCGAGCGCCAGCCAGGCGTTGACCAGCGTGCCGAAATATTCGTCCCCGCGCCCCGGCTCGCGCCAGAGTCGGTGGAGGTCGTGGAGCACATGCCCGGGCATCTTGAACGCACCCCACACCCAGTGCGTGCGCGGCTCCGCCTGCTTGACCCGCACCTCCTCGACCCGGCCCGCCGCGTCGGTGACCACCGCGTCGAACAGCTCGGGATGCTCGACCGGGAACAGCAGGAACGACAGCGTCTCGTCGGGTAGTCGGGCGAGCGCGTCGAGCGGGAACCAGATCGTATCGGGCAGCCCGACCAGCACCGGCTCGTCCGGCGCGATCAGCGGGCAGGCGCGGAAGATCGCGTCACACAGGCCCGCCGCCTGCGGCTGGACGACGAACGCGGTATCGACCTGGCCCCCGTTCGCCGGAAGTCCACCGCCGTAATAGCGCACGATGTCGGATTTGGTCGGCGAGATCACGAAGCAGACCTTGGTCGCGCCGCCCGCCACCATTCGCTCGACGAGATATTCGCTTACCGCCTTGGGCCGCTCGCTGCCGTCCGCGTCCACGCGGCTGCCGACGGGGAGCAGCTCCTTGGAAAAGGCGAGCGGCTGGATGCGGGTGCCGTTACCCGCGGCGGGGATGATGCCCCACATCAGGCGGCGGCGCGCTGATGCGTCGGGATGCTCTCCAGCAGCGCGACCAGTTCGCTCGCGCGCGCATTGGAGCTGTGTTCGGCGAGCACCCGCGCGCGGGCGGCGGCGGCGATTCGCGCCAGCTCCGCATCGGACAGCGCCAGCGCGTCGAGCACGTCGCTGGCCCGGGCCGCGAGGATGATCTCCACACCCGGGGTGAAGAACCGGTCGAGCCCTGCCCAATCGTCGCTGACGATCGGCGCGCCGCACGCCGCCGCCTCGAACAACCGGCCCGACGGACACCAGCCCATCGCCGCCATGTCCCGGCGCGTGACGTTGAGCGTCAGGCGCGACGAGCAGAAGAACGCAGGGTGCTCGGGCGGGGCGACGTGGCGCAGGAACCAGATGTTGCGCTGCCACGGGAAATTCTGCGGATAGCCCGACCCGCCCAGCACGAAGCGCCGCTCCGGCGCGGCGCGAGCGGGCGCGATGAACAGCTCGTCCAGCACCGGCTGACGATCGTCGGCATAGGTGCCCAGATACGACAGGTCGCCGCGATAGTCGGGCGACGGCGCGACCGGACGATGCGCGCGTGGGTCGACATGGCCGTACAGCGGCGCGGTCCGCCGCGCGCCGAGCTGCTGTTCGAGCGCGTCGAGCGCCGGACCGCCGGTGTAGCTGAGCACCAGATCGAACGCGCCGAGCCCTTCAGGCGGCAGGTACGCGACCAGCTCGCCCGCCGAAATCCGCGCCAGTGTCACGGGCGTATCGAGGTCGTAGAACACGCGCGCGCCGCGCCCCTCCGCCTCAATCAGCCGCGTAGCGGCAAGGGCGTCGGGGCAGTAGGAGGTGACGATCGCTACGTCGGCGTCGAGCAACGCGCGCTTGGCGGCGAGCACGTCGCCCCACTCGCGATACAGTATCAGCCGCGCGCCGGGCAGCTCGGTCAGGTCGCGGTGTTGCGCATAATAGGGTACGTCGCGTTCGACGAAGGTGACGTGGTGCCCGGCACGCGCGAGGCCGCGGATCAGCCCGCGCCACAGCGTCGCGTGACCATTGCCCCAGGACGAGCTGACGGTCAGCCCGAACACCGTGATCCTCAACGCTTGCCCCCGTGTCGCTTCGTCGCCCGCCCTTCGCCGATCCGTTCCGGCGGGGCAATGCCTTACGCCGCGTCGTCGACCGAGGGCCGATAGCGCTTCACCGCCGGGTCGGAGTGGCCGGGGAAGCGGCCCTTGACGCATTCGTTGAAGAAGCGCCCGGCCGAGCTTGCGCGGCCAAAGGCGTCGTACACCGCGCGCGGCACGCCTTCGTACACATGCCGCCGTGAATTGCGGAACCATATTCCCAACGTCTCGCGCTCGTCGTCGAACACGATGCGGTCGATCAGCGACGAGCGGAGGCGTTTGGCGCGCATCCCGTCCCGACAATCTCACGAATCCAGCGTTCCACATGGGTCGCGCGGTATCGACGAAGCGAGTCGATCGCGCGCCGGAGCGAATCTGGATGGAGGCCCGACCGGGAATCGAACCCGGGTGCAAGGATTTGCAGTCCTCTGCGTCACCACTCCGCCATCGGGCCAAGGCGGCGCAAATGCGTCGGTTTTCCGTGGTGGTCAAGCTCGGGTTAGCACCCGGTCCCTGGCGAGTTAGCAGTATCACCTTCTGTTCCGTCACGCTCTCGCCTCCAGTTTAGCTAGCGCGGCCGAACTGCGGCGGCGCGCTGCTAGGTAGTTCATCGCCTGCTGATAGGTACGGTGCCCGACTACCGACGAAGCCTCGGCAACGGTGCAACCCGCCTCTTCCAAGCGTCCGGCGGCGGCATAGCGCAGCCCGTGGCACGATCGCGCAGGCATGGCCTCTACCTTGGCGCAATGATCCTCCACCGCTTTCCGCATCGCGTTGGCGGTGTACGGCCGTCCTAGCGCGTTGCGAACGATCCTACCCCGGCGCACTTGAACCGGGTCAAGCGCCGCCCGGAGTGCAGGGTGGCAGGCGATATCGACCGGCTCACCAGTCTTAGACTGGCGGACGCGGACGAACGACCCTTGATAAGCAGTCCACTCCATCGTCGCCACGTCCTCGCATCGTTGGCCTGTGCAGAGCAGCAATGTGACAACGGTTCGCAGGTGCGCGGGCGCGGTGGCGAGGAACAGCGCAATCTCCTCTTCCGACCACGGGGTGATGGTCTTTGCGCGAACCTTTAGCCGCTTGAAGTCGGCCGCGGGATTGGTGCCGGGCTTCACGCGCCCGTCCTCCGCCGCCCAGGTGTAGAGGCGGCTGACCATCTGTTTCAGCTTGTGGGCCTTGCGCGGTGTTGCGGACAGGTCGTCGCGCACCGCCTTTACCATCTTGGTCGTGACCAGCCGATAAGTGCAATCGCCCAGCTCGGTCACGATCAGGTCGAGCGTCCGGTGATAGTCGAGTTGCGTTGCCCCCCGGAGCGCGCGGTATTCGGCGCTGGCGCGATAGACCGCGACCAGCGCGGCGATCGATGTTTCAGAGGGCGCGGAACGGCCTTCCGACAGCTTGACCAGCTCGGCGTAGCGCGCATGGAACGCCGCATCGCTTGGCGCGCCGGGAAGCGCGACGTGGAGCGCGCCGCGCCGGAAGCGCCAGAACACCCGGCCGCTTGGCTTGCGGATGACATAGGTGAAAGGAAGGTTAGCCACGGGCACGTCGCCTCTCCAAGAATCGCCGCTCTTCCTCAGCAGCTTCTTCCTGTTCAGCGCGATCGTCTAGCGGCTGATCGCTCAGCCGGTCCGCCCAGCGATCTAGGTCGTGGCGGTCGTACAGCCGACGCTTGCCCATGCGCTTTGCAGCCGGGCCGTTCTCACGCAAGGTAGTAGCGGACAAGCCGACGTACGCCGCCGCCATGTCCACGGCCATAAGGCGCGGCCAGTTGGGCAAAGCGGCGCGTTCCGCCTGCATCACCCCTCCTCCGCCGCCATCAACTGGCGCTCATAATCCTCGCGCAGGTCCTTCATCGTGCTCTCCGGAAAGGCGAGCAGCCGAGTTCCGTTCATCGCCATCGACACGGGCATATCGAACCGCTTGGCGGCGGCGATCATGCCTCGCGCTATGTCCTGCACGGATGATCCGACAAGCCCGTCCAAGGGCAGGATGACGGCGTGGCGGGGGTTGACGTTGACCATCACCCTTGCTCCCCGGCCAACATATTGAGCACAGCAGCCGGATCATCCGCGCATTCCATGACATAGCAGACGCCGCCCGGCTGCCGTGCTTCCGTCCGGCCCAAGCCATAGTCCCGAAGCACAGTGCCGACCCGGAACCGCAAGCCTAGCCGAATAGCAATGCGCTCTGCCGATCGCGCGCAGCCGCCGTTGCGGACTTGTCGCAGGCCTTCGTTGTTATGATGACGACGGGTCTTCACTTTTGCTCCCCGGCAAGCGCGCGAATACATGCCGCAATGTGATTAGCTAGATCGGGGGCGCGAGGCGTACCCCAGCCGTTCAAATGCTCCGCCACCCGCGCAGCCTCGCGCAGGCCCGCCTCATAGGCGTACAGGGATGCTACGTCGGTAGTGGGGTCGGTCATCCTACAGCCTTTCGTGCTTCGTCGGGGGAGCGGTTCGGGTCGGCCGGCGTCACGACCCGGAAGCTACCGCCAAGGCCAAGCACCTTGCGGGTGGCCAGAACGTGCGCCAGATGCTCCGGGCGGGGCTGGTGGTGGATCGTTGCGGTCACGCCGCCCTCCGCTCAAATACTACCGGCTCCATCACCTGCGCGCTCGGGTGGCCGATCGCATCGTCGCCAGTATCGAACGCCAGTACGTCCTTCCCCACGCGGCGGATGATCGCGGCTCGGGGGTGCAGGCGGCGGACGCTGGCGGTGTTGCTGTTGAGGTGAGTGTGGATCATGCGGCTTGCTCCGCCAACAGTTCGTCGGTGATCCGCTCGGGTTCGGTGCCGTCGTGCTGATCGCCGTGGTCGGCGTCGGCGCGGCCTTCGGGTTCGTGCGCCTCCCATGCGCGCTCGGGAGACTTCGCGGCCGGCTCCGTCTCCTTGTCGGCGGTTACGCCAGCCGCCCACGTCGCCAGCCGCGCGCCAACCTTTTCATCCAGCGGTGCGCTTCGCTGGCGAAGACCCATGAACTGCTCCGGCAGCTTGATCATGGTGCGCTCGCCGACTTGATCGGAATGCCACGTCGGCACGCCGCCCGCGCCGGGGAGCAAAAGCGCGTTGAGCGTCTGCTCGAATACGAACTCTTCGCCCGCGATCGGCATGAAGCCTTGAGCCTCCACGACGTTCTTGCCGTCCTTCTTGACCGGCTTAGACGTGTTCTTTGCTCGAAAGCAGAAAATGAAGTTGGCGTTGAGTTGGAGCATGCCGTTGATTAGCGCTCGCCGCTTCGCTTTCGGCTCTGCCCAGGCGAGCATCTGCATCTGATTTCGCTTGCTCTCGTTGCCGCCCGTCATGCGCGTCAGCACCTGATCCTGTAGATCGATCATCCCGCCCGGCCCTTCATGTTCGTGACTCATGCTGTCGACGATCACGACGCCCGCGCCTTGCTTGACCGCCCATTGCAGTGCGGCGAGATAGTCAAGCGATCCGAATGGCGCGTCGAACGGGACGTGCTTGAACTTGAACTTGTCGGCATAGTGGAGGGCGCGGCGGCTCTCTGTGTCGATGAAGTAAATATCCCCGCCGCTCACTGACTGAATGCCAGTCGCGAGCCGCAAAGCGGTATAAGTTTTGCCACCCCCGGACGGCCCCATAAGACCGACTAGCAGTGGCACCTTCTCGCGCTTGGCTTCGGTTGCGGTGAACGTGCGGTTGGGTAGAACGGTCGCCATCATGCAGCCTCCAGATATTCGGCTTCGGTCCATTCGCGGACCTGCCAGGGGGTCGGTTCAACCTGCATGGGGGTATAGGACGGCCATTCGCCCGCCTTCATGCAGCGATCGAAAATCGAGAAACCGCGTTCGCAGTCCATGCGCGAGCCGGTCCGCATTCCTTCGGTCGCGGTCGCCTCCCGCGACAGGTGCGGCGGGTCGGACTCCACGAACAGGAAGGCGAACCGCGCGTCGGTGCCGGTCAGCCGCGTGAGGCCATCGCGATACCATGCCTCTTGCCGTCCATAACCGCGCGCGAAGGCCCGCCGAACGGCGTCGTCGCTCGCATCGGCGCACGTCTTCACGTCAAGCGCGAGCGCCCGACTGGGGCACCACACATCGAGCATGGCCCGGCACCAGCGATCACCGCGAAACCAAGCGATCACGACTTCAGTCTGATAATCGGCACCGTTGACCACCGCTTCGATCTGGTCGCTGATCACCGCCGCCATCGCCTGCGCTTCGGTCAGCTTGTCGGCTAGGACCGGGATTAAGCCGGACGCCTCAGCTTCGGCCTTCGCGACTTTCGCCTCTTTGGTCCGGTAGTCGGGGGCGTCGATCACCGCGTAATCAGCGCCCTTGCCAAGCGCGAGCCGGTGTACCAACGACCCGCGATGCTGCGCAGCGGTCGACTGGCGTTCCGGCGAGCCGTCCCCCAACGCGGGATGCTCGAAAGCGAACCGTGCGGGGCAGGATGCGAGCAATGTCCCGATGCCGCTATTGGTGAGCGCGGGCGCGGGGCACGGTTCGGCGAAGTAGTCGTCCGGAATGAGTTGAGGGTAGAAGCCGGGCGCGGTGATCAGGTTCACAACAGCACCCCCGCGATCAGCACGATCCACACACACGCGGCCGCGATCAGCGCGGACAGCGGGTGTTCGGGCGAACATGTATATACAAGCTTAATCTTGTGCAGCACAGACGAACCTTCCCTTGTCTCTATTTGACGATTTCGCCAAACTACGAAGATCGCATCTTCTCTCGTCTGTAATATTAAGTTCGTAGCCCTTTTTATAAGATCGTTCCGCGTTTGTAACTTGTGAGTGCGAGCCATGCTCAAGCAGCATCAAGTTCTCAATGCGATTGTCGTTACGAATCCCGGCGTCGTATTGGTCCAGCACGCTCATTGCGCCCTCCGATGCTTGACGCCTACGACCAGCCGACGCGCGTGAAGCGCCCAATGATCTATTCCGTAGGCCCCGAACTTGCCGTCGAGCACATCGGTGATGCACTCCAACAGCTCCTCCACCAGCGCATCGGCGTTCTCCGCGATCGGCTCGGCATCGTTCAGCGCGGCGGTGTAGCCAGCGTGGAACTCGCCCTTGCCCGTGCCGCCGAGCGCGTCGATCTGGCGTGCGATGGTGGTCATACGTCACCTCGCGCTTTGGCAGGCGGAGCCTCAAGCTGCTCCATCATCGCATTGATCGCCCAATCGGCATTGCCAGCCAACTTGGCAGCCCTGCGAAGCTGCTTGGAGCACTCAGTCAGCGCCCGCTCAAGTTCTTGTACGCGAAACAGCAGCTTGAACTTGTCTAGAGCCTGCTCGACTTGCCCATTTTCGGCTTCGGTGAGGTCGCGATCCATATCCTCAATGATGTCAATCTCGGCCTTAGCTTCTTCGACCGAAGCGGCGGTGCCAGCGCGATTATCGAAACTGTCCGGTGCGCCGTCATAGTCGTCATGCCAGAACGAATAGTCGAACTTGCGCGTCGGGATCGGCTTGGGGCCAAAGTCGATTGTCCACTTGCCATAACGGTAAGCGGAACAGGTCGCTGCGCACGGGCCTTCGTGCCCGTCGCCGCGCGAGCAATACCAACCGGCGGGCGGGATGGTGCAGGCCCCGCTCACGACGCGCGTCCCAAGTGCTTTTCCGCCAGCTCGCGCTTGTCGGCTTCGGGCCAACCACTCGGATAGGCGAGCATCTGCACCGCGATCATCCGCTCGTTCACGGCGTTCAGGTCCGCCATGCACCCGGCAATCGACCGCATCCGGCCAGGGGTGGTGTCGAGCGGATTCATGCCGTCACCTCGACGGGTTCGCCAGCCGCGTTCAGCCGGTACGTCTTGCCAGCTTCCACGCCATGCTCGCCGATCATGAACGATCGAACCAGCTTGAGCTGCATCGGGTACGCGTCGGTATCCCAATAGCTGATAGTGATCGCGGACGATGCGTGATCGGCGCGCGCGGAGCTGTACGGGCCTAGCGCAGCGGCAATGCTGCTCGGGCCAGAAGTATGGGCGGCGGACCTGTACCCGGTCGTCGCGGCGGCGGAGCTGTACCCGGTCGTCGCGGCGGCGGAGCTGACCCCGGTCGTCGCGGCGGCGG
>JAABUQ010000407.1_pt1 | contig 99750 bp, 80 predicted proteins | sample 5560001 | NCBI WGS metagenome assembly JAABUQ01 (sample SAMN10711888, study PRJNA513371) | rock metagenome | isolation source: Antarctica rocks | place: Antarctica: Victoria Land, Finger Mt nord | collected 2015-12-18
CACCGGGAGCCGCAGGCGCACCGGGAGCCGCAGGCGCACCGGGAGCCGCAGGCGCACCGGGAGCCGCAGGCGCACCGGGAGCCGCAGGCGCACCGGGAGTTGCATCTGTAGTGCCGGGGGTAGCCGGGGCAGCGGGCGGCGTCGCGTCCATCGGAGCGGGCGCGGCAGGGGCCGCCGGCGGCGTTGCATCTGTTGTACCGGGAGCCGCAGGGGCTACAGGCGGTGTTGCGTCCATCGGTGCAGCGGGGGCGGTCGGCGGCGTCGTTGTATCGGTGGTCGCCGCCGGAGGCGCTGTGGTGTCGGTCGAGGGCGGCATCAGCACGGTATCAATAATATGAATTGTTCCGTTGCTGGCTTTGATGTCCGCTTTGGTGACGGTAGCGTCATTGATTTTGAGCTTGCCTTTTTTGCCTTTGGTCACCTGCAATGTTGCGCCTTCGACAGTGGGAGGCGAAGTCGGCGAGGTCATTGCCATTGCATCCGACGCCATGATGTTCGCTGGGATGACATGGTAGGTCAAAACCTGCTTCAACTTGGCGGGATCGGCTTCCAGTGCGTCTAAAGCGCCGGCAGGCAGTTTGGCGAATGCTTTGTCACTGGGCGCGAAGACTGTAAACGGGCCGGCCCCTTTCAGCGTGTCAACCAGCCCGGCAAGCTGAAGGGCCTTTACCAATGTGGTCAGGTTCTTCGCCGCCATTGCGGTCTGAACAATGTCGAGCTGGCTTGCAGGCGCAACCGGATCAACCGTAGTTGCTGGCTGCGTGGACGATGTCGAGCTAGAGCCGCCGCTCGTGGGCATCGAGCCGCCGCTCATCGGCATAGACGACATACTGCTATCGCTCTTGCCCAAAGACATCGCATATTTGTTCAGCGCGTCGTAATCAGAGACTTCCTGCTTCTCTGTGTCGACAGAATAAACATCAGCAAGCTTCAGATTGTACATTGTGGCAATCGCCGGGAATGTCTCGCCGCGTGTGACCATCCCGGAGACGGTCTTGAATGGCAGCAGAGTTTCCTTGCTTATCTTAATAATCGTCGCAATTTGGCTATCTGTGAGGCCCTTTGCGCGGGACTGCTCCAGGTCGGTGGCATCAAAAATCCGGTTGTTCAGGATTTTGTAGTCGGTCGGCAGGTTCATCGGCGGGGTCGGCACGGTGGAAGACGACCCAGACATCGGCATCGTAGACATCGGTGCGGACGATGCGCCGCCGGCCATCGGTGCGGGGGCAGTTGAATCCGCGCTAGGAGCCGGTGCTGCCGTAGCGCCGCCCGTTTGACCGGGAGTTGCAGGCGCAGTGGGTACATTTGTCGAATCCGCCGTTGGGGCTGTCGGATCTGGCGGGGTTGCCGTCGGAGCCGGCGCAGCCGGCATGGTCGGCGTGTCCGCCGCCTGGGCAAAAGCGCTTGGCGCGGCGGCCAGCATCGCGGCGACGGCGCTGGCAAGCGCCCAGCGGTGCAAAGTGGTTCGAGTGGACATAGGTGGGACTCCTTTTTACTAAGACCGTCCCAGGCGGCTGCAAGCGTATACGGCAGGCGGGCTGAACGGGTTTCGGTCAAGTTCTGCTTTGTTATACCTGCGAACCGCCGAAAATAAAACACTCCCAGCACGATTGCCGGTATAATTTTCTCCAAGAGAACTGAAATTTTATGGCTGGACGCACTTATCTGAAGCAATATCTCGGCGAAAACGGTGCCCTGAAACGCGCCCTGCCGGGCTTTACGCCCCGGCCGCAGCAGCAGGCCGTCGCGGCGGCGATTGACGCCGCGATGTCCACACCTGGCGGCATCGCGCTCATTGAAGCTGGAACCGGCGTCGGCAAAACACTGGCGTATCTTCTGCCGGCCCTGAAGCACGCCAAGCCAAACTGCCGGATTGTCGTCTCGACGCACACGCTCGCGCTGCAATCCCAGCTTGCCGGCAAAGATGTTCCCCTGGCTCAGTCTGTCTGGAAAATGCCGGGCGAAGCCGCCGTCGTCAAGGGTCGGGGCAACTACTTGTGCTTGCAGGACTTGGACGCCGCACGCGGCGATTTGTGGACTGTCGGCGACCCGCAGTTTCTGCAAGTTGCGGCTTGGAGCAAGACCACCGGCACCGGCGACAGCGCCGAGCTTGATTTTACCTACCCCGGCTGGCCCGAAATCCGGGCCAATGCCGATACCTGCAAGTCGCAGGAGTGCCGGTTCTACGACCGCTGCTTTTATTACCGAATGCGCCGGGAAGCGTCGGAAGCGGAGGTTTTGCTGGTCAACCACGCACTTTTTCTGTCGGACCTTGCCGTGCGCCGGAGCGGCGAGCCGGACGCCAAGCTCCTGCCCGACTACGACTTTGTTGTCTTTGACGAGGCGCACCATCTGGAAACCGCCGCCGCCGCCGCGTTCGGGATCGCGTTTTCTTCCCAGCGTCTGCCCGGCCTGATGGACAAGCTGCGCCGCACCGCACGAGTTCTCGACATGAACACCGACCGCCTCAAAGCCATTGAAAATAGCTCGCAGGCTCTGTTTGATCCGTTCCTGCACGGCGGCCGCCCGGAATTTGTCGTTTCCGACATCCTGCGCGGCGATCCGGCTCTCGACTCCGCCCGCGCCCAGGCCGCCGCCATCGGCGTGCTTCTCGACTCAACCGCAACCGAGCTTCTGAAGCAGGACACCAGCGGCCAGCCAGCCTTGAAAGACCGGGTGGACGGCCTGCGGCGGCAGTGCGTCCGGGCCAAAGAAGAGCTGACGTTGGCGTTCGGCGGCGACGATTCCAACTTCGTCCGCTGGGGGTCGCTGGGACGTGCCGGGCGGCGCGGGCCGTCCGCGACCATCAACTGGACACCGGTCTCAGTCGCGCCTATTCTCTCTGCCGCCCTCTGGAAACAGCCGCGCTCGGTCGGCGCAGCGCTTATCTCGGCGACACTCTCCACCGACGGCGGCTTCGGCTACGTCCGCAAGCGCCTCGGCCTCTCACCGACCGATCCAAACGTCACCGAAACCATTGTCGGCTCACCGTTTGACTATGCAAACAACTGCCTACTCTACCTGCCGCGCCACCTGCCGATGCCGTCCGATGATCCCGGCTACTCCTACGATGCTGCCAATGAAATGATCGCTCTCATTGAAGCCTCGCAGGGCGGCGCGTTTCTGCTGTTTACGTCGTACCGGGCGATGAACGCGGCGTATGACCATCTCACCCAGTCGGAGCTGCCCTACCCGCTTCTGCGTCAGGGCGAAATGCCGAACCCGAAGCTGATCCAGACGTTCAAGAACGAGAAGAACGCCGTGCTGTTCGGCACCCAGTCATTTTGGGAAGGTGTAGACATCCCCGGTGCCGATCTGCGTTTGGTCATCATAGACCGCCTGCCGTTCGCCGTCCCCGACAGCCCGCTTCACAAGGCCCGCGTGGATGAAATCACGGCCTCCGGCGGAGACTGGTTCAACGACTTCGCGCTCCCGCAGGCCCAGCTTCGCCTCAAACAAGGATTCGGGCGTCTCATCCGCACCAGTCAAGACCGAGGCGTTGTCGCCATCCTAGACACCCGGCTCGTCCGCAAGACCTACGGGTCGCGCTTCTTGCAGTTCCTGCCCCCTGCCCGCCGGGTCTACGACCTCGCCGAAGTGGAAACTTTTTTCAGGGAGGATGAGGCAGAAAAATAAAAAACCTACTTTGGGTCAGCACCATCAACGCCGCTCTTTGTGCACTCCTTCTCCTGCCTGCCTGCCATGCGGAAAGTGAGCAGTTCTCGCGTCAGGATCAAGCGGCTGCCATTGTTCTCCGCAGCGTATCGCGCTCTCGTGAAGGAATAAAAATCAGGCCGGTCTCAGTCATTTATGTCCCCCCTGCTTCCCTGTCTCTCAATCAGCCGCATCGCCGCATTCAAGCCACCCATCTTTATCTTGTCACCCGCCAGAGTATGTTTTACTCGTTTTATCTGACGCTCACCCAAGTTAAATTAGAATGGCAGGCACGGCTCGTTCCCCAAAGTGACAAAACGGCGATGGAGCCGACCGGACCTCTCGGCCGGTTGCTGGAGAATTCAGGCAGGCGCATCCCGAACCACGCTGCAATTGGAAAACAGGGGAACGGCGGCTCCTTCCTTGGCGATATGGATAACCCAAGCCCTCTCATTCTTTACCATCTTGTTGAAGGAAGATTGGTTCGGGCTGACGAATGATAGGGTAAAGTAGAACGAACGTTGCACTCTGAGCGTTCAGTCACTGTAACCCAAGAAGGAGTCACACCCCATGGCCTTTGAAGTCCCCGCGCTGCCGTATGCCTACGACGCGCTTGAGCCGCACATTGACGAAGCAACGATGCATCTGCACCACGACAAGCACCATCAGGCGTATGTCACCAACCTGAACGCGGCTTTAGACAAGCACCCAGAGCTTGCCGGCAAGTCGCCCGAAGAGCTGCTCAAAGACCTGAACGCCATTCCCGAAGACATTAAAGCGGCTGTCCGCAACAACGGCGGCGGCCATGTCAACCACACCATGTTTTGGGAAATCATGGGACCCGGCGGTGGCGGTGAGCCGACCGGCTCCCTGCTGGACGCGATTAACTCGACCTTCGGCAGCGTAGATGCGCTCAAAACCGCTGTCAACGATGCCGGGGTCAAACGCTTCGGCAGCGGCTGGACCTGGCTCGTCAAGAGCGCCGACGGCTCGCTTGCCGTGGTCTCGACCGCCAACCAGGACAACCCGATGAGCGAAGGCCATACTCCCCTGCTCGGCAACGATGTCTGGGAGCACGCTTATTATTTGAAGTACAATAATCGGCGCCCTGAATATCTTGCCGCCTGGTGGAATACCGTCAACTGGGATGCTGTCGCCACGCGCTTCGCAGGTTAAGTGAAAGCCAAAAAAGCCCCCGGCACTCTGCTGGGGGCTTTTTATTCGCCTATATCCTTACGTTCCCGGCGCGTATACTTCCACGCTGAACAGCGAGTAGCCAAACTTAGTGGCTCGCTTTGTTCCGTAAATCCGTACATACCGAGCGGCGACCGGCGCAATGTGGATCGTTTCCGGGTCTCCTGTGCCGCTGTCGGTGTGGTAAACATCGGTCCAAGCCGTGCCGTCGGCGCTGACCTGAACCGAATACGCACTGGCATATGCATCTTCCCACAGCAGCTGAACGTGGTCCACTGTCACGGATTTGCCCAGGTCTATCGCAACCCACTGCGGGTCGGCGAAATTGGAACTCCAGCGCGTGCTGTCGTCGCCGTCAGTGACGCTTGACGCAGGCGTATCAGGCATCTGCACCGAGGAAGCCGTGGCCGGACGCTTGTAGGCTAGGTCGTTCGGGTTGTGCCTCGGCACCGCCGGCGCTCCCATCCGCTGAATGGCCTCCGTATAGTTCCCGTCTAGCCGCAGGCTGGCCTGACGCCGAATGTCCCGCGAAGACGCGCCGACCTGGATGTCATAAACGCCGGCATCTGCCTTCCACTGCTTGCCGGGAACGTCGCAGTACGCGAAATCGCGCCCCCGCAGCGTCATCGTGACGGTCTTGGTCTGCCCCGGCAATAGGTTCACTTTGCCGAAGCCTTTCAGCTCGCGTACAGCTTTGGCAATGGTCGGCGCCGGGTCATGCACATACAGCTCGACCACTTCCGCCCCTTCCCGGCGGCCTGTGTTCGTCACGGTGACACTCGCGGAAACAGTCCCCTTCGGCGAAAGCGCCGGGCGGGAGAGCCGGAGCGGCCCGTACTGGAACGTCGTATAGGACAGCCCGTAGCCGAACGGGAACAGCGGCGCAAGTTTGGCTTTATCAAAGTGCCGGTAGCCGACATAAATTCCTTCGGCATACGTCACTTGCCCATTAACGCCGGGGAAGTGGCCGAAGTCAGGATACTCTTCCCGCCGTGCCGCCAAAGTCGTCGGCAGCTTACCGCTGGGGCTGACATCGCCGAACAGCACCGACGCCAGTGCATGGCCGCCCTCATCGCCGGGGAACCACACTTCCACCAGCCCCGGCACGCTCGCCAGCCAAGGCATCAGGGTCGGCGTACCGTTGTTCAACACCACAATCGTCTTCGGGTTTGCGGCCACAACCGCCGCAATCAGGGCATCCTGATTGGCCGGCAGAGACATCGAAGGCCGGTCCTGGCCCTCGCTCTCAGTCCCGGCGGTGGTGACGACAACCACTGCGACGTCGGACCGGCGGGCGGCATCAGCCGCATCGGCAAACAGAGGCCGGCCGGGAAGAACCCAGTTGAAGCGCAGAGACGCATCCCCGCCCGCCTGGAAATACTCGATCCGCAGGGAGTGCCGGGACCCCGCCGCAAAATCGGCTTCAATCGTCTGCGTCGAAAGCCCGCCCTCAAACCAGTGGTCAATCACCTGCTTGCCGTCCAAAAACAGCCTGTAGCCGTCGTCCCCCGACAGCGACAGCGCGTAATGCCCCGCCGCCGGCGCAGTGATAGCCCCCGTCCAGCGGACACTGAAATTCGTGCGCGGTACCCCCGCCGCCGGCACGTCATGCGCCCAGTCAAATTGAAGCGTGGGGTCAACGCGGGTCAGCGCCGGTTGTCCTGCGAGGTTGCGGTTCGCGAAATACTCGCCCCGCAAGCCGCCTTGTGTTCCCGCCGGCGGGTTGAGCGCGGACGCCGGAACGGAAGCGCCGCTTTGCGTTCCCGCCGCGTAGTTCACCGTGACGCCGCTGCCGACGCGCGTCTTGATCCCATCAAATGGCTGGATCGCGTAGAAGGGCTGGACAGAGGGACTGCCCTGCGACCCGAACTGCATCCCCTTTGCCCCCGGTCCGATCACGGCGATGGACTTGATCTTGGACGCAGCGAGCGGCAGAATGCCGTTCTGGTTCTTTAAAAGCACCATGCCCGCGCAGGCGGCGTCATACGCCAGCTTCTGATGGGCGGGCGAGTTGAGCTGGCTGTGGTCCAGCCGACGCGGCCCGTCCAGCAGGCCAACTCGAACAACCGTCCGCAGGATGCGCTTCACAGAGTCGTCAATCTCTCCTTGCGTAATGCGCCCGCTCTTCAAAGCACGCGCCACTTTGTCATGCGTCAGATAGGTGCCGCCGGGCATCTCTAAATCGTTGCCTGCGCTCACGACGCCGGCGGTTTCATGCACCGCCCCCCAGTCGGACATGACCAGCCCATCCCAGCCCCAGTCGTCTTTCAGGATGTCCGAGAGCAGATACTTGTTTGCGGTCGCATAGTAGCCCCCGACACGGTTGTACGACGCCATGACCGACCACGCATGGCCGTCTCTCGTCGCGGATTCAAACGCCGGCAGGTAAATCTCCCGCAGTGTCCGCTCGTCTACGTTGACGTTGACCCCGAACCGGTCCACTTCTTCATTGTTGGCGGCGAAGTGCTTCACGCAGGCCGCGCAGCCGGTGCTTTGCATTCCCTCCACATAGCCGACCGCCAGCCGCCCCGCAAGAAACGGGTCTTCGCTGAAATACTCCGAGTTCCGCCCGCCGAGCGGCGACCGCTGAATGTTGACTGCCGGCCCCAGCAGCACCTGCACCCCGGTTCCTTTGTTCAAGGCTTCTTCGCCAATGGCTTTGCCAATCTGCCTCACCAGCAATGGGTCCCAGGATGACGCCATCGTCACCCCCGACGGAAACTGCGTCGCCGGCCCCTGCGTGCTGTTCTCGCCGCCGCGCACCCCCTGCCCGGCATCCGCCATGCTCATTCCCGGAACACCGAGACGCGGCAGAGGCTGGCTGGTGAAGCCCGTTCCCGTCAGGAAGCCGAGCTTCTCATCTTGGGTTATCCGCCCGAACAGATCATTGACCCGTGCTTCCAGCGGTGCATTTGGGTTCTTGTAAAGAGGAGTTTGAGCGTGACAGCCTGACACGGTCAGCAAGAGGGCAAAAGCAGAAAATGCGGCACGAAAGCCGCTGAGGAATTGAAGGGTCATAATGTGTAGAAAAACCCGGCACTGGAAGTGCCGGGCAATTTTGCCTATCTTGCAGACGCCAGCTTCTTCTGGCCGACCTCCCAGGTATGCTCCCAGGGCCGCTGCGCCAGTTCTTCATAGCGCCCGGAATAGGGTTCCAACTTCCAGCCCATGAAGGCCCAGCCGACATAGTTGCCGACATCCCAGATCTTCTCGGACGGCAACTGTCCCTTGAACTGCGGCATCGCGCTTCCCGGAATGCCGTACAGCACGACGTAATAAATGTCGCCGTTTGAGATCGAAGACACTTCGTTTTTGCGGTAATCGTAATGGTAGCCCGGCTGGCCGCCCTGCGTGCTGGCTCCCGACGCCTGCACCAGCGTGAAGTCCATCGGCGGCGGGTTCAGGTAGGGCTTCGACGGGCCGCGTCCATCGCCGTGTTCCCCGTGGCACCCCGCACAGTAGGCGACATACAACACGCGCCCGCGCTCGACCGAGCCTTCGGTCACCGGCTCCGGGTTCGGCATGACAAGCCAGGAACTTGGAATGGTCGAGTTCAGATACGCGACATTCTCGCCCGGCCCCTTCTGGTAGTACTTGATCAGGTTGACTTTCAGGTCACGCTGCTGGTTCGCCCGGCTCACGCCCATCTTGCCGCCGAGGCACTGGATATAGGCAATCAGGTTAGCCCGGTCTTCGCCCTGAATATAGGAAAACGACGGCATGAACGACTGCGGGCGCGTATAGCGCGGGTTCTGGAAATGCGCCCAGTGCCAGTCATCTGGGTGGTAGCCGCCCTCGCGGAACAAGTCCGGCCCGTTGCGGGACGTGCCGACCGCGTGCGGCGAGTCAAAAGCGTAGTCGCCCGGCTGGGCGGCCAAACCGCTGCCCATGCCCCAGTCCATCGGGCGCGTGTCCTGCGAGTGGCAGTAAACGCAGCCGTTCTTGATATAAATCTCGCGGCCTTTCAGCTGCTGCGATGTATACTGAAGCGCGTTCGGGGTCGGGTTCGGATGGAAGACCTGCGGCGGCAGGATTGCCATCACCATGATCCAACTAAACATGACGAAAATCGAGCCGAATAAAATTGTCAGCGGTGTCATTTTCATGAACGGAACATATTTCTAAAAACTAAGTTCTAACTCTAGTCTACAACCGCTGTGCGGTCGTCGAACTCGCCTGCCGGTGCGCCGATCTCCTGCAAATCGGCAATTCCCAAGTTGCGCTTCTCCGCGTCGGTCGGCAGCTTCTGGCGCACCGTCATCCACAGGTTGATGAACTGAATGATGACGGCAACCATATACATGCCGCCGAAAACGCTTCGCAGGACAAAATAGGGCTTGACCACCGGGTAGGCTTTGACAACCTGTTCGCCGAGCGATACCCAGGCGCTTGCCTGCGCCAGTCCTGCCGATGTGATTGCCCAAAAGTAGCCGTTGATCCCAATCAGCATCATCCAGTACTGGAAGTCAGCCAGGTTCCGGCTCCACAGCGGCTTGCGGACAATCTGCGGCACCATATACAGCATCGTCGCCGACGAGATAAACGCAAACGCGCCGAGAAACGCGAGATGAGAATGCGCGATGACCCACTGCGTGAAGTGGACATACCGGTTCACCGTCATCAGCGCCTGCACCGACCCCTGGAACGAGACGGCGAGGTAGAAGAATGAGCCGGTCAAAACATACCGCAGCGGAATGTTTTCCAGCATCTGCCCCCACTGCCCGCGCATCGTCATGTAAATGTTGACGCTGAACGAGAACACCGGGATAATTAGGCCGATGGAGCCGACAATCGAGATCACTTTCAGCCAGTTCGGAATCGGCGCTTGCAGCAGGTGATGCTGCCCGGTGTTGGAATACAGCAGCGCAATAGACCAAAACCCGACCAGCGACATGAGGTGCGAGTACAGCGGGCGGCGCGACAGCTTCGGCACAAGGTAATACACCAAAGCGATGCCGCCGGTCGTGATAAACAAGCCGAACAAGTTGTGGCCATAGAACCATTCCCAAACCGCGTCGTTCAGCCCAATCAAGGACCCCGAACGCTGGAACTGGGTCGCGCCGTCCGGCAGACGGGAGGCATCGTTGTTCCACAGGATATGCGAATGGCCGCCGGCATCCAAATAGGTGCTAAACGGGTGCCACATCACATTGCCGATGAAGTACATCATCGCGACCCACACCACCGACCCGCCGATGTACCACAGCGAGACATACATCTTCGGCTCCCGCCGGGCGGCGATGGTCTGGAAGATAATCACGCCGTTGACGCACATGAGCGTCAGCACCGGCCAGTCAATCCACCAGGGAAACTCCGTATATTCCTTGCCCTGCGTGTCGCCGTTCAAGATCGCCCCAACGCCGAGCAGGACTGCAAGGTTCCAGAAAAACAGCAGCAAGTTCGCCGCCCGGTTCGTCCGCAGCGGCGTCTTGCAAAGGCGCGGCACAATAAAATACCAGCCGCCGAACATGCCCGATCCGAAAATTCCGAACAACCCCATTGCAATATGCGCGGGCCGGATCCGGCTCCAAACAAGCTGCGGGATGCCCGAAAACAGGTCCGGCGTCGTCAGCTCGTTGGACGCGATAAACCCAAAAATCGTTGTCAGGACAATCCAGAATGCACCGGAAAACAGTCCGTGCATCGCCGCCGAGTCCGGCCGGTCCAGCCGCTCCCAGAACGCAGTCAGCTTCGACGAGTTTTTTCTTGTGCGCGGCGGCCCGGAGCCGTTATGAGCCGAAGGCAAAAGTGAGGTGATGGACATGGAGCAGGCTTTCTAAAAGCGAAAGAGAAAGTCAAAGAGCAGACAAAAGAGCGAGTCACAAATCTCTGGCTTTATTATACTCAAACTCCACGCAAAACAGAAGCCTTTTTGCAGATTTTCTGCCCGGCCATGCCATCAATAATCATGGCTTACCCCTGCCCGATGTCGCCCGGCGTCCTTTTCTTCCGGGTGGCCCATGGTATGTCGGAGGCCGGTAGGGATAATTCGGCTCGAAGTGTTCCCGGACGCGGCTAGGATGGCTTAAACCCCGTGCCGGTTCGTTTTCGCATTTTTCGAACTCTGGTTCAGAGTACATTTCCCGACGCCCCACAGCCCCCAATACTAGGGGAGCAAGAGAGGAGACTGTTTGTTTGGTTCCCCCATTGTTGAGGGCGACGGGGAGTTCGTTTTGGCATCTTTCGGCCTCTTCATTTGAGGCTGTGTCGGGTGGGGTTGTATCGAGTGGGGCTTGCCGCAGATCGCGTGCGGAGCGGGCGGTGTCTTCGCGCAGGCGGATCAGATGGTCGAACATCTTCATCTCGACCAGCGCGTCGGTTTCCGGTTCGTCGCGGCACTCGCGGTCGGAGATATGTAGGTCTTCCAGCACCTGATCGCGCAGGCGACGGGTGTAAAGCTGGGGCGCGTCCTTGCCGAGCATCTTGACGGCGGTGTCTATCTGGCGATGGAGGGCGGTTTCGTGGCGCAGCACTTTATCCAGCCGGTCAATCCGTTCGGCTTCAGTGAGCGTGTCGTCTTCAAAAAGCTGGGCCTGCCAGCGGTGAAGTCTCCGCAGACGCCAGGAGGCAGCGGCGATCTTTTCGGTGTAGTGGAGTTCAAGGAGATTGCGCGGGGCAAGCTGGATGGTCCATTCCGCCAGCAGTCGCCCGTAGCCGTCGGGGTCTTCGCCCAGGGAGGGCAGGACGACATCGCGGGCGAACAGCCCGTGGGTGGTGGCATTGCGGCTGGCGATTGCCTTGCCGGGGTCGGAGGTCGGCATCGAAAAACCTACTTTCGCATCAAAGCGTGTGACGCTATGACTGTGTTATGCTGCTGTGCCGCCCCACCCGGTTATCGGCAGAAGCCCCGCCTTTCTTCACACCCGGCTTCTCGCCGCTGAAATTCTGCGCCCCCTGAAGTCAGTCGTGCCGGCCCCGCCCGACCTGCTGCCGCCGACGTCGCAGTTGGTGTAGGTGCGGGTGTTGCCGTTGCCGTCCACGAGGCTTGACACGAAGCCCACGCCGCCGCTCGTGTAGCTGATGGTCGCGGTGCTGGTGCCGGTCTCGTTAGCCGTCAGTGAGGCCAGAGGGAAGTTCGCGTTGTTATAGTCAGAGAAAGCCGTCTTAACCATTTGTGTCATTTCAAGGGTGCAGTCCAATATCTTAACTAGTTGTCTAATCCCAGGGGTTCACCCCACAGCGAAGCTAACAACTAATCCTACATAGTGGGTGGAGGCGGCCATATTTCGCGCTCAACTATTACAGGGGTAGGAGGCTGCACCTCCTCTTTCTGAACCAGGACGAGGAAAGTCAACCAAAATCGCATCCAGCCATATATCAATAGCAAACCAGCTATTAGTCCTATAACAATTAGCGGATAGCTGCCATGTTGCGCTAAACCTGACCAATATCGTGGCTCTAAGGCATATAAAAGCGCTCCTATAGCAGCAAAAGTGTAGCCTACTGCCATAGGCAGGAGCCAAATTAAGTAGATATACTGATGTTTTCTGACAACCTGGATCAGACTTCCGTTAGCGCAACTGCAAATAATTGATGAAACTACTAAACTAAATATCTCATATTTATTGCTCATCATAGCTTCTACCCCTATAAATCTTCGTATGAAACGGTGTATTATGTTCTTGCTTCAAGCTATGGCTTTTCATCTTTACTGCTCCACTCGCTGTCATATCCATAATAACGAGGCAAATACGCAATTAAGCGATTGACTGAAGTACGCCAATCTTTATCGCCCATTGACCTGAACTGATCCAACTGTTTCATAACATTTACCCATCTTACCTGCGTCTTCAGATAATCGTCTTCTTGGAGCATACGATAGCAAAGAAGGCGAAACTCAGATTCATCTGTGGTCTCTGCTAAAGCGACTCGGAACATGCGCTCCATTCGTTTCCCTTCTGCTTGACCCACTGAAAAGTCAAGCAACGATAGTATCTTTCTAAAAAAACTCATTTTTGATCGTCGCTTCACTGCTCGCTAAGGATTCGATTGTTGCCTGTCCTGTAGAGCAACATGGGAACGGCCTCGACAAGATCAAGACTGTTCCCATGTTCTGTGGCCTGGTGCGGCTAATTGTTTGTACTGGACAGTGTGTACGGATGTAAGGTGTTGTGCCAATCATTGGAGAAGTCTGATCCAGGGCCAAAATTTTGGTTGAACCAGTTCGTGGCACCATTGGTTGTCGAGTTGACAGCCCCACTTACGCCATTGGCTATTCCATTAGCTGCACCTTGTATCTCGCCACATAGCCACTGCGCCGCATCTCCTAGTGGATTGATATAACCAGGCGGTAAAGGCTCTCTGTCAGGGGGAGACTCGCCATTGATTCCACCGGGCATCACTATTGGAACGCCACCAGGAAAAGGACCGCCCAAATAGCCTGGATTTCCGGGGTCTTGACCGACTGGACCTGCTTGAGTCGGATCGTTCTGACCTGGAATTGTAGGAATACCACCTTCGGGATAGCCGGGTGGCATAGGCCGGTCAGGACCATACCCGCTTGGATCAACCCGGTTGCCGGGATTGTTGCCGACATACCCATAAAGGTTGACGCCGCCCCGGTAGCTGAGGGGGTCCCGCGTGAGCCATCTTCCATTGCTGGGGCCGTAGAAGCGGTGGGTGCAGAGGATGAACCCAGTTGGCGAGTTCGCATAAACGCCCGTCGACGTGTCCGTATAATACCCCGCCTGCGCCCCAAATCCATATGGGTCGGCTTGGGCCGCTGCGGTCGTCGCTGTCCGGCTCCCGAAGCCGTCGTACAGGTCGCTGCTCGTCACTGCGCCCGTGCTGTCTAAACGCTGGGCGGTGTTCCCCCGCTCGTCAAAGGTATAGAAGGTCGTCGCGCTGCTTGAATAGGAGCGCACTGAGACCAGCCCGTCTGCGCCCACCGTGTTTGTGCTGGCTAAGCTGCCATTGCGAGAATACTGAGCGGTGAGGTAATCGCCGTCATAGAGTTCGTAAGTGCTGATCGAGCCACTGACGGGTTTGATGGTGCTGCGGTGGCCGTCGCCATCATAAGCATAGTAGTAGTAGCCTCGCGCTGTGACGGACAACCGGTTCTCCGGATCGAAGCCAAGCGGGAACCCCTTGTAGCTGGTCGGGTTGCCGTTGCCGTCATAGCCGTAGCCGGTGCCGGTCTGCTGATTATTAGCGTTGAAGGTATTGGCGCTGCCCTTGAAGCTGGTCGGGTTGCCCGGCCCGGTGCTGGTGCCGCCGTCGTAGCCGTAGGCGAATGTGCGTAGTAGTTCGAGGTTTTAGTGTGCCAAAACTACCACCATACCGCAGCACTGCGGCGTGGAGCGGGCGGATAGGGAAACAGCTTGCCACCATCATGCTATCACCGATTGTCCCTAGCGGATACGCTTGACAATCTTTGTGGCACGCTGCCATTGGTTTAACTTCCAGTATTCTTCCCACCATGCTATGTCGAACTTGTAATCGCTGGCTTCATTCTTGATACGGGCAAGGAAACGCTTTTCTTCTTGATCACAAATGCGTTCGATCCTTTGGAAGTTTCGTTTGCTGTATATTATATTGTGCGCCTCTATTTCCGCATGTGTCGCCTCATGGATCAAAGTACAAGCCAACTGCACAATGTAATGATGTTCATTCACCTCAAAGTCAAACTTAGTCAAGTCAACGATGCAAGCCTGTAACCAGTCTCGGTACTCTCCGCTTCCTAAGCACAATCTGTTCACAATATACCGGAGCCTTCTCTGTAAACGCTGAAAACGCCGGGTGTCGTGAGCCTTTATTAAGTTTATCGCTTGAATGATATAACCCAGATGTTGCTTCTTCTCGAAAGAACTAGAATTTGCTAATTCACAAATTTTTATGCCCTCGTAAACTTGTAACAAAGTGTTGTCATAACCCCATCTAACAATAGGAAGCATTAGCTTTAGAATAATCTGTTTCATTGATGTTGGTTCAACTACTTTAAGAGTTACGCAGTTGGAGACTAAATCAGCGCGAGTGAGCAAATGAAGTTACTCTTGGCTTGACTTCAACTGCGTAACTCCCAACTTATCAGCAATCAGTAGGCTGTGGGTGCATAATTCTTTCAATGCACGGGAAGCAAATGTAGATAATAGGAATATCAACAATCGGTGGCACTGGTGGCACCACGACTGGCGGCTCCACGACCGGTGGTTCAGGGTCAGGAGGAGGACTTGGCCCGGAACCAGGAGATGATGGTGCAGGAGGCTGTTGAAACTGAATGGGAGGTCGCCTTGGGCCAGCTATACCGCCGCCACGACTTCCTGTGATACCACCAATAACGCCATCAATAACGAGGATTATCTTGATAATGATCGGCGGCAGAGGCATCATTTCGCCGCTTGGATCAATTTCATTCCCAGGATTGTTCCCTACATACCCATAGAGGTTGACGCCTCCCCGGTAGCTGATGGGGTCCCGCGTAAGCCACCGCCCGTTGGTGGGGTCGTAGAAGCGGTGGGTGCAGAGGACAAGGCGCGTCGTCCGGTCCGTCTGGTAGCCTGCCTGCCCCCCATAGCCCCACTCATCTGATACAGAAGACGTTCCCGTCCGCGTCCCGTAAGCGTCGTACATCGCGCTTCCCTGCACCGCCCCCGTGCTGTTAAGCCGCTGCGAGACGTTGCCGCGCTCATCAAAGGCGTAGAACACGGTGGCGCTGCTGGTGTGCTGAGACACCAAGCCGTCCGCCCCAAACGTGTTGGTCAAGGCCAAAGATGCCGGCCCGGTGCTGCTGGTCGCGGCAGGCTGAAGGCCAGGGCCACTGCCGCCTTGATACACCGTATATTCGCAGACCGGCTGGCTGCCGTCGTACAGAAAGTAGGTCAGCAGGTAGCCCGGAGTGCCGCCGGTCGGGGCGACGCCGTCCTGCTGATGCACCATGACCCGTAGGCCGTCACCGCTGTAGGTGTCGGACTGCCCGGCGATCCCAGTAAGGGTTCCATAGGTGGCCAGCCGCTGTTCGGGGTCAAAGGTGAGGGTTTGGCCCCGGTAGGTGGTGGGACTGCCGTTGCCGTCATAGCCATAGCCCGTGTTCGTGATCTGGTTGTCGGCGTTGAAGGTTTTCGTGTTGCCCTTGAAGGAGGTCAAGTTGCCAGGACCGCCCGGTGTGCCGCCGTCGTAGCCGTAGGAGAATGTACCACTGGCGCGGTTGCTGGTCTCGCCCGTCAACTGACTGCGGTTCATTTGCGGGTTCGCGGACTGGCCGTAGTCATAGGCGTAGCTGGTCGTGCCGCTGTAGCTTGCGGGCGCACCGGGCATCGAAGCGGTAACAAACAGGCGGTTGCCGACGCCGTCATAGCCGCCAGTCGCGGGAACATGGTAGTCGGACAGAGTAGAGCCGCTGAGGCTGTTCAGCAGGTCGGTCGTGCGGCCCTGGCTGTCGCGGGTAAAGGTTGTGACGGCCCCGTTCCCCAGCGTCTTCGTTTGCAGCCAGCCGTTATCCTGGTACCCATAGCGCGTGGTCTCACTGTTGTCGTTCGTGAGGCTGTTCAGGCGGCCCACAGCGTCATAGCCGTAGCTAAAGTTGCGGCCATCGGCAGTCATGCTCTGGCGGCTGCCGATAGGATAGAAGCCGTAGGAGATCGTCTTGGCACTAAAGCCCGTCCAGGTGACGTTCTTGGTCGTGAGGTCGTCGGTGTCGTCATAGGCGTAGGTCTGGCTGCCCGTGCCGTCGGTCATGGCACTGCGCCGCCCGTAGGGGTCATAGGCGTAATGGACGCTACCGATGGTGCCGCTGGGGTAGGTAATGTCGGTCAGCAGGCTTTGGGGATCGGCGTAGGTGTAGCCGGTGGTGACGTTGTTGCCGTCCGTGCGTGAAAGCACATTGCCTGCCCCATTGTAGTTCGTGAAGCTGGTCGTGTCCTTCGTGCCTGCCGTCAGCGGGGCAGTCGGCGTTCCCGCGCCGGGGTAGACAACCTGGGCCAAGTAGCCCGCCGGGTTGTAAAAGTAGCTGGTCGTGCCACCCCCGCCGTCGGTCAGCGTCTTTAAGCGGTACTGACTGTCATAGATGTAGGAGACAGGCTCCGTGCTGCCTTTGGCAGTGAGCAGTTCCCCCTCCAGCCCATAGGCGCTGACGGTCTGGCGGATGGCCCCACCGTTGCCTTCGTCGTACTGCGTGGTGGCGGTCATCGGGCCGTACTGCAAGGATGCGGTAGGCCACTGTGCGGTGGCGAAGCTGCTCGGCTCGGCGAACAGGTAGCCCATGAGGCTCCCAGCATGGCCGCTGCCGGTCTGACCCGTCGCAGGCAAGACCGTTTGCAAAGGCGCGTTCCCGATGGTATAGGTCTGGTCGGTCTCGTTGCCGAGGGCGTCTTTAATTCCAACTGTGTTGCCCTGAGCATCATAGCGCAGGTGCGTGATCTTGCCGAGGTTGTCCGTCACCGTGAGGGGCTGGCCGATGGCAGCAGGCTGGCTGTAGCCGCCATCCGTCGTGTAGTTCATCGTCGTCGTGATGACGCTGGCCGCGTTGTTACCGGGGCGGGTGACGGTCAGGACGTTGCCGAGGCTATCGTAGGTGAACGACGTGACGGCAGTTGACGTACTGCCGACCGTGTCGGGCAGAGGAGCAGTCACGGTCTGGGGCAGGCCGCTTGGCTCGAAGTAGGTGTAGGTCGTCGGAGACTTGCTGCCGGTCTGCACCGAAGCCAGCTCGCCCAGACCGAAGTTCGTGGTGGGATAGCTGTACGTCGTGGCGGCAGGAGTGCGAACGCTGCTGCTGGGCGGCGTCATTGAAGTCATATTGGCGTAGCTGTCCCAAGTCATCTGGCTGGTATTGCCGTTGCCGTCCGTGACCGACGACGGGCGGTACGGGTCGTGCGGGTCGGAGAATGTCTTGCTCGTCAGCAGATGGCCGGAGCCATCGGTGACGCTTTTGGCGCTCATGTACATATCCACGCCGCCGATGTAGGAGTAGGCGACATTGTTGTTCTTGTCAGTGACGGCAACTTTGGTGTAGTTGCCCTGTGTGCTGGTCGTGTTGCCGCCGGCGTCGCAGTTGGCGTAGGTGCGCGTGTTGCCATTGCCATCCACGAGGCTCGCCACGAAGCCCGCGCCGCCGCTGGTGTAGTTGATGCTCGCCGTGCTGGTGCCGGTCTCGTTCACGGTCAAAGAAGCGGTCGAAGGCGTGGGGCCTGACGGCGACGGGACGGTGATGGTGTGCAGCACCGGCTCGGAGTAGTTCTGGTCGTCGGTGTAGGACTGGTAGCCGTAAGCGTACTTGTCCGGGAGGCTCGATGAACTTAGGGAAGCCGTCGGAACGATCTGCGAGACGTGAGTTAAAGAAGCCGCCAGAACGAACCCTGGTCCGAGCGGGGCGGATTGGTAGGCGACGCTGCGCCCGTAGCAGTCGGAAACGGACGTAACCCCGCCGCCGCTGTTGCGGCTGATGTTCAGCAGAGTCGTTCCGGTGGCATTGGTGATGCTGCTCAGGAGCGGGAAGTTGTCATAGTTGTAAGTAACGAACGCACTACCGTTGTAGATGGTTGTCGTAATTGGAGCGGCGTAGTTGAACGTGATGGCGTTGCCGTTGCGGTCCACGATTTGGTGCAGGACATATTGAGATTGGCCGTCGGCACTTGTTGTAACCCACTTTGTGCGATCCTTCCAGGTAATGACGAAGTGGCCCCAGGCGCTGCCATTGTCATAATCCCATTCTGCCAGAAAGGGCGCACCTGCCTGTGGCGTACAAATAACGTGGGGCGTCCCGAAAGTGGGAACCGAGGGAGCCGTGAAAGTGACGGTGCCGCCATTGGCGAGGTACAGGGATCGCGATCCGGCGATTGGAGCAGCCGCTTGAACCGCGAACGACCCAAACTCAACGTAGAGACCGCCTGTGTTATGTTGATACTCCCACGAGTACGTTGCCGAAGGCGACGCATTGGCCGGGATCGAAAGCGAGTATCTGCTATTGCTCTGGCTGTTGGGCGAGAAGATCAAAGACCATCCATTTGGCGCAGTATTAGTCGCAACCGTCGTGGAACCTTGACTAACCGTCCATGTGTCGGCTGTGTTGCCGGTTCCGCCGCTGCTTGCACCTTGATAAGCAATGACAGTATTTGTTGTTCCGGTCAGGAAGTGCGGGTCGGCGCTAGACGGGATGGCGTTGGAGTTCCGCACACCGACAGCATAGCCCTGAGACCAGCCGAACCCGTAGTCATCCGCCTCATAAGTCGGCACGTTTTCTCCGCGCAGGCTGTCGTAGAGCCGCGTCCACTGCACCGATGGACCCACTGGATTGTAAACAGTCAGGTCTGCGGCAGGGCGGTATTCTTCTTCGCCGGTCGCCAGATTGACCGGATCGCCCCCGGAAGGACCACCGCCGCCTGTACTGCCGCCGCCGAAGAGACCGCCCAGGCTCCCATCGCCGTAGCGGTTGCCGCCGCCGAGGGCATCAAAGAAGCAGCAACTGAGGCAATCCGCACACTTCAGGGCATCCCACCGCACATTACATTCCGGCAGATAGCCGCCCCAATCGTAGCGTAGAACGTGTTTCCCAAGCCTCGAAAGATGCAAAGCAACCTGAACCGATTGGCCTAGACGCGGCAGACGCCCGACACTCGCCACCTGCACCCCAGCAGGGACAACCCCGCGCGGCGTCGTCGGCAGCGCCGTCATGGCTTTGTCCCACGGGCTGTTCTTAATGCTGACCGTGCAGTAGACATCCGGTTCCAGCAGGTGCCACTGCTTCCAGGTCAGGTTCACCCGCCCGCCCGGCCACGGGCCGCAGTCGCTGCACAAATACGAAATACCACGCTTGTCCGCGCGGATTAGTGCTACGAAGTGGTCATGCTCGACGTGCGCTACCAGCGGCATCGGCAGCGCCATGAGGCCCTGGTCGTCGGCAGTGATCGCGTCTACAGAAACGCCCAGCTTCCGCCCGGCATCCCGGATGTCGCGAAGGCTGCTGCCTTCGCCCGTCACGCGGCAGGTGGCCAGCAGAGTCTTTTTGTCGCTGTGCCGTCCCAGCGCCCGCAGGCCCGCCGCCAGCGCGGCAACACCGCACAGCGGATCAAGGCGCGGCGGTTCAGGGATGCCCTGCGCCGACCGCTCGGCATGGTAGCCCGCGCAGACCGCCGCATGACGCAGCCACAGCGCACACTTCTTGCGGCTGTAGCCGGGCAAGGCGGTCTTAGGAGCCAGCAGGCGGGTAAAGGCGTCTTCCGAGTCCGCGTAAGCGCCTTCCTTGAACAAAGCAACAGCGGTGTCGTAGGAGGCCAGGCCGTAGAGGCGGTCCGCACGAGGCAGCCGGGCGCGGGCCTCGTGGAAGTGCCGCTGCGCCGTTTCGGGCTGCTCATTGGACGCAAGCTGCCATTCTCCAAGCCAGAGATGCAGCAGCGCCGCCTGTGCCGGCGCGGGGTACGCCATCAGCGCCCGGTTCCACGCCTGCACTTGGGGCAGCAGGACAGGATGTTCCAAATGGCCGACTTCATCCAGCAAAGTCAGCGAAGAGATTGCCTGGGAAGGCATGGAAAACTGCATGGCCCGGACAGGCACGCCGACAACAGAAGGCGCTGAAACTGCCTGAGCCGGGGCTGTTCTGAGGAAAGGTGAAGTCACGGGATGAAAGGCGGGTGCTTGCGAAAAACGAGAGTGCGGAAGGCTTTTACTAAGTTCGCTGTGATTTGAGGCGGCCATCGCGACACCGGCTCCGGCAAAGGACCAGAAGCAGCACAAGGCCAGCAAGAGGGAGAAGCCGCGCAAGAATGGCAGGCGGCGTAGAGAACGGATGGAGGGAAGATAACAGGAGGTAGCAGGATAACGGGAGGCAGAGGAAGATCGGTTCATCGGTGTCTCTTTCTATCGCAAGCGAGGAAGCATAATGCCTGAGAGTTCAGGCGACACAAAAGGCCGGTGACGGACAGGGGAGGCTACTGGTTGTCACAGGCGGCTACTCGGAAGTTGCACCTTTGGAAAGAAAGGTGCAGGTCGTACCGGAAGATTTCGTATCCGAACATACCTCACAGAAGTAACGCGCCCGTCTAAACAAACAGCGGGGTTGACTTCATACTAACACAGGCCGGCGATTATGTCAATAGGATATGGAAAATTATTTTCGTCATGCCTGCCTACTGCCACGCGGCTGAACAGAGGAGGCTGCTCGGACCGGGTATCATAAGCGCCATGAGCTTAATCCGCCTGCATAATGTTACGATGAAGTACGAGGACCATTTGGTTCTGCGCTCAGTTTTCTTTAAGCTCCAGCCCGGCGAGCGTGTCGGCCTGATCGGCAAGAACGGCACGGGCAAGACCACTATTCTGAAGCTGATTCTAGGCGAAGCCGTACCGACTGAAGGCACGGTTGACTACGCGCCGGGACTGAAAATCGGCTACTTTTCCCAGTTCTCGTCGCTTGACGGGCGGCTGTCGGTGCAGGAAACACTGGAAGCATTGTTTGCGGACCTCCAAGCGATGGAAGCGGAGCTGGACCAGGTCGCGGCGGCGCTGGAGACGGTCGAAGACGCGGAGCCGATGGAGCGGCTGCTTTCGCGGCAGGCGGAGCTGCTGGATGCCATGAACCACAAAGGCGGCTGGGACTATGGCCGGCAGATTGACACCGTGCTGACCAGGCTCGGCTTCAGCGCGGAGCATCGGGGAAGGCCGATTGAGCAGTTATCGGGCGGCTGGCGGAACCGGGCGGCGCTGGCAAAGATCTTGCTGGAACAGCCCGATGTGCTGCTTCTCGACGAGCCGACCAACTACTTAGACGTCGCCGGACTGGCCTGGCTCGAAGGCTGGCTGTCTCAGTTCAAGGGCGGCCTTCTCTTGATTTCCCACGACCGGCAGTTCCTGGACGGCGTCGTGACCCGCATTGTCGAAGTGGAGAACTACGGCCTTCAAGAGTACGCGGGCAAGTTCAGCGATTATGTCCGCGAAAAGCAGTTCCGTTTAAAGACTTTGGAGCGGCAGTTTCTGCATGAAGAAGAGCTGCTCACGTTTGAGGCGGAAGCCGTCACCGACCGGGACGAAGCGCGGCGCAATCCGACCCAAGCCTTGCAGCGCAAGCTGGCCGATCTCAAAAAGCGCAAAGAGCCGCGACCGGTAGATGTTCTGGTCACGTCTCTTTACAGCAGCCTGCGTGTTCCCGACAAGCTGGCCCGCGCCGAACATTTGGCGAAAGCCTACGGCGAGCAGACGCTGTTCCATGACCTGTCTTTTGAGATTGAAAAAGGCGAGCGGCTGGCGATTGTCGGAGCGAACGGCAGCGGCAAGTCGTCCCTTCTGCGGCTCTTGACCCGCCGGGAAGACCCCGACAGCGGCGAAATGGTCTGGGAGCGCGGCATCACGTTCGCCGACTTCAACCAGACTTATGCCGAGCTTGATCTGACCGACACCGCCACCCACGCCGTCAATACCAGCGGCGGCGCAGGCAGTCTCGCGTTCAACGCCGCCCGCAAGCAGACCGCCAAGTTTCTGACGCTTCTGCAATTCTCCGAAGCCGACTTAGCACGCAAAATCGGCACCCTGTCGGGCGGCCAGCGGGCGAGAGTTGCTCTTGCCATGTGCCTGCTCTCTGAGGCCCAGGTGTTGATCCTGGACGAGCCGACAAATCACCTGGACCTCACCAGCACCCAGGTCATGGAGCGTGCTTTAGTTCACTTCCCCGGCGCGATTATCGTCGTCAGCCATGACCGCTTCTTTTTAGACAAAGTCGCCACCCGTCTGCTCGTATTCGGCGAGGGCGGCAAGCTCTCGCTGTTCAGCGGCAACTGGACCCAGTGGCAGGCGGACCAAACTTGATTCTTGGCGTACAATTTTGCGAAAATCATGCAGGAGAATAAACGCCGTGTCGGGAAACTACTTTCCAGAGACAAAACTCAGGAGGCATGAGAGCTAGTGGAAACAATTCATATCGGTATCATTGGGGCCGGCGGGATCGCAAAAGGCAAACACATGCCGTCCCTTGCCCAAATCGAAGGCGTCGAGATGGTCGCCTTCTGCGACCTCGAAATGGACAAAGCTCAGGCCGCCGCGAAGAAATACGGCACCTCGGACGCCAAAGTCTATGTGGACTATACCGAGCTGCTTCAAGACCCGAAAATTGATGTCGTTCACGTTCTGACCCCGAACGATTCCCACGCCGTCATCACTATCGCCGCGCTCGAAGCCGGCAAGCATGTCATGTGCGAAAAGCCGATGGCAAAAAAGGCCGCCGACGCCCGCCGGATGCTCGAAGCCGCCAAGAGGTCCGGCAAAAAGCTGACCATCGGCTACCAGACCCGCCACACCGCCGAATCCAAGTATCTAAAGAGCCTGTGCGTCGCCGGCGAGCTGGGCGACATCTACTACACCAAAGCCCTCGCCATCCGCCGCCGCGCTGTCCCGACCTGGGGCGTCTTCCTCGACGGCGACAAGCAGGGGGGCGGCCCGCTGATTGACATCGGCACCCACTCGCTCGATCTGTCGCTCTGGATGATGGACAACTACAAGCCCAAGTCGGTCATGGGCAGTGTTTTCCATAAGCTGTCCAGAACAAAGAACGCCGCGAACGCCTGGGGACCCTGGGACCCGGACAAGTTCATGGTGGAAGACTCGGCCTTCGGCTTCATCACCATGCAGAACGGCGCGACCATCAACCTGGAAACCGCCTGGGCGATTAACCTAGTTGAAAATGCGGAAGCCCAGTGCATTCTGGCTGGAACGAAAGCGGGCGCGGACTTCAAGGGCGGCCTGCGGATCAACGGCGAAAGCCAGTCGGCGCTTTACCTCAACAAAATCGAGATCGGCGGCGGCGGCGTCGCCTACTTCGATAGCAAAGGGACCGACCCCGCGCTCGAAGAAGCCAGAGCCTGGATCAACGCCGTTCGCACCGACACGCCTCCGGTCGTTCTGCCTGAGCAGGCGTTAGTCGTATCTGAAATCCTGGAAGCCGTTTACGAATCGGCGTCCACCGGCAAAGCCGTCTACTTCGACAACTAAGCCCTGACTTCTCCCGGCAGGAAGCAAGTTCTCACTTGCTTCCTGCCCCTCTGCCGATAAGAAACCCGTGCCATGAACATTAAGTCATCCCTGCTTGCTCTGACGACATTTGCTCTCGCCGCCCCTGCCGCCCATGCCCAGATCAGCGGGTTCGGCACGTTCGCCCCGGCCAACGGCAGTGCGATCAACAATGGAAACTCGCTTACCCTTACCAGCAACACCGGAAGCGAAAAAGGCAGCATCTTTGCTTCCGCCGCTCAGAACATCAGCAATGGCTTTGATGCAAGTTTTGTCTACACCGTCACCGGCACTCAGACCGCCGACGGCCTGACATTTACGCTCCAAAACGATCCGCGCGGCACGGCAGCCCTCGGCAGCGGCGGCGGGTATTTGGGCTACGGCGGCGGAACCAGCGCGATCACAAACAGCGCCGCCGCCGAGTTTAACTTCAACCAGTCGAATTCCACCGGCTTTGACACGAACGGCGGCATCGGAACACCGACGAACATTCTCAACGGCGTCACGCTCGCGTCCGGCTCGCCCGTCGGCGTTCACTTGGTCTACGACGGCGCGACGCTGACTGAGACGCTGACCCAATCGGGCAGCACGTTTTCTGTGCTTTACAATACTGGCAGCCTGCAAAACGCTCTCGGCAGCTCCTCCGCCTTTGTCGGTTTTACCGGCAGCGACGGCGGCGGCGCATCCACCCAGACCGTCACGAATTTCACCTTTGCGAACAGCCCGGCGGCTGTTCCTGAAACCTCAACCACCGTTTCCTTCGGACTGCTCCTGATGCTGGGACTCGGTGGGATCGCAGTCGCTCGGAAGAAGTCAGTGGCCTAAAGCGCTCCTATCCCCTATGAAACAACTTAAGTACATCGCGTCCCTTCTATTTGCCTTTTGCCTGCTTTGCACTTCTGCTGCCCGCGTCCACGCTGCCGGCTGGCCGAACAACAATGACCGCATCTTCCCGGCCTTGCCTGCCGCAAGGCCGTACATCAACTTTGACGGGCGTGGCTTCCTCATCCACGGCAAGCGGACGTTCATTGTCGCCGGTGAATTGCAGTACCCCCGCACCCCGCGTGCCTTGTGGCGCGACCGGCTGCTGCGGATCAAGCGAGCGGGCTACAACACGGTTCAAACTTATACGTTCTGGAACTACCATGAGCCGAAAGAAGGAAAATTCGAGTTCACCGGCGAGAAAGACTTGAACGCCTACCTACAGCTTATTCACTCGCTGGGAATGTACGCCATTGTCCGCATGGGGCCGTATGTCAACGCCGAATGGGACACCGGCGGCCTGCCGGTCTGGCTGCGCTTCAAGCCGGGTCTGCGGCCCATGACCGACAATGCGCCGTTTTACCGTGCCGTCACGCCGTACTTCAACAAACTCGTGCCGATCCTCGCAGCGAACCAGATCACGCGCGGCGGGCCGATCCTGATGGTCCAAATGGAAAACGAGCATGTCCTGCCCGGCGGCGTGGGCGGCGGAACCGATCTGCCGAACCCCTACTACAAGTGGTACTACGCCAAAATGCGGGCAATGGGCCTGAGCGTTCCGCTGTTTTTCAGCGGCCTGAACCATTCCGACGACCCCGCCGGCGACTCGCCGCTTGACACGTCCTCGCGGACCTCGCCCTGGTACTCAACCGAGTTTTGGACCGGCTGGGTGGGACGCTACGGCGTTGACGCCGACCGGGAAAAGAAGCTGGAGCGGGCGACCTGGAAAGTGATCGCCTACGGCGGCGCGGGTTACACGCACTACACAATGGCCGGCGGCACGGATTTCGACACCTGGAACAACAACGAGCAGGCCGCGTCCTATGACTTCGGCTCGCCCATCGGCCAGGCGGGCGATCTGCGGATCGGCTACTACTACTGTAAGAAAGCCGCCCTATTTGCGACAAGCTTCCAAAGCCTGTTGGCGCTTTCAGTTGCGAAAGACGGCGGCGACGGCGCAACCGCCACAGGCAGCGGCATCCAGATCACCAGCCGTAAAGGCCCTGCCGGGGAAGCTTTGTTTCTGTACAACCGCACCGGCGCTCCGGTTGCAACGCAGATTAAGATCGGCACAAGCTTCTACCCCGCCGCCGGCCCGATCAGCATAGACACAGGCGAGATCCTGCCGGTTGTCCGTGATTATCCGCTTGCGCCGGGCGTGATGCTGACACTTGCGGCGGCGCGGGTTCTCGGCACTGCCCGGTACGGCGCGTTGACCACACTTGTCATTTACGGCAACCCAAAAGAGCCGGCCGAGATGCATTTTGCCGCCGCCCATGCCCGTGCCGCCGGGGCGGCCTCCGGGCTGGCGTTCTCGGCTACCGGTATCACTTTCAAGACAGCCATCCCATCCAAGATGCCGCGCGTCAGCGCCTTTCAGTCAGGAAAGCAGACCGTGCGTATCCTGACCATGCCGGCCGAAATGGCCGACCGGACTTGGTTTCTAGACGGCGGCCTGATCGCCTGCGGCCCGAACTACATAGGCGACGTGCAGCCTCTGGGGAACGGTACAGTGCGCCTCGTCACGGAGCGCAGCAGTCTCGGACCTGCGCCGGCTCACCCCCTGCCTTCTTTGCTGTACACATCGGAGAGCATGAAGCCGCTGATGCTTGCTGCTCTGCCGGGCGGCACTGGGTCGGCGGGACCGCCCGCCCTCGGCCCCTGGCAGGCGGACTCATCGGTGCCGGAGGCCCAGCCCGCCTACAAAGACGCCGCCTGGAAAGCCAGCGCCCAGCCACTGCCGATGGGCGCAGACGGCGACTACAGCGCCTACGCCTGGTACCGCACCGTGATCAGCGTGCCGGCCGCCGGAACCTATCAGCTTAACCTCACCGCCGGCGGCGACTGGGTGAGCTGCTTTGTCAACGGCAAACATGCCGCAAGCTACCTGACCCCGGACACCCGCCGCCTCGCCGTTGACCTGCACGCCGGGCCGAACAAAATTGCGTTTTTAACCGCCCATTATGGCCGGGACAAGCTGTTCAATTACTACGGCCCAATGGATATAATAGATGCCAAAGGCATTGTCGGCGCTGTGACGCTGACAAAAAACGCCGGGACGACAACGGAGCTGAATGCTTTCCGGTGGCAGACTGACGATCAGGCACCAACCGACGCCGAAAAGCAGACCGCGCCGGGCCTCGACACGTCCGGCCCGGCCTGGGCCGATGCAACCACCTCCACCGACGTGTTCGGCGGTGGGCGCATCGGGTATGCCTGGTTCCGGGCTGTCCTGCCCGACGCGCCCGGCCCGCATCGCCGCCTTTACTTCCACAGCATTGACGACTTCGGCACGGTCTACTTGAACGGCAAGCAGCTCGCTGCCGGAGTGACGCTCAACTCGGATACCCTTGTTTCGCTTGACCCGGCTTGGAAGGAAGGCGGGCCGAATGTCTTAGCGGTTGCCGTTCAGAATACCGGCGGTCCCGGCGGCCTGACGGGAGAAGTACGTTTAGAAGCGGGACTAGAGGACGGGACGCCCGTCAGGAGCTGGAAGATGCACGGCGGTATTTCCCTGCCCGCCCTGACAGCAAGGTCGTGGAAGCCGCTGAACGCTTCAACCGCCGGAGTACCGACGTTCTATCACGCGGTCTTTCAAGATACGCCACCGACGGAAACTGGCCCGCACCCGATCCTGCGTGCAACGATGGCCGGCCTCTCGCGCGGCTTCATGTGGCTGAACGGGAAATGCCTCGGCCGCTACCCGGAAAAGTCGCCGGTGGACAGCCTATATCTCCCGGAGTCGGTGCTGCGCTCCGGCAAAAACGACCTTGTCATCTTTGACGAAGACGGGAACTCGCCCGTCGCCGTCCGAATTGTTGTCGAAGCCGCTGCCAGCCGCACCGGGAGCATTCTAGCAGCCCGCCCCCATGCTGCGGCTAGTCCCCGTTGATCTCGGTCGGCGCCAGCTTCCGCGCCTCAAACCCGGACGGCGGGGTGAACGTTTCAGACATTCCCTCACCCGCTTCCGGGGCAGGTTTGTGAACGCAGGGGAAGTCCTTTTCAACGAAGTAGCGCAAAGACGACGGCTGATCTTGGAAATAAACGCCTTCGGCTTCCGGGTCGGCAAGCGCCGCCCGGTCAGCTTCCGAGAGGGACAAATGAATGCCGTGCTGGTCTGATGCCAGCCTCGTCTCGGCTTCATTTGGCTGAAGTGTCACGTTCCAAACCTGCATTCCGGGAAACGCAATCTCTTCGCGCACCGCCTCGCCATTTGTGATCGCCTGAAACTCCGACGGCGTGATCCGCAGCCGGATGCTGCTTCGGTTCCAGCGTACTTTCACAACGAGCCGCCTTTCGCACCGGTCGCCAGCCGCGCATCGTCCGGGTTGTCCGCCGACGGCTTCCCGGCAGCGACAAACGCCGAGCGCAGAGCAAATCCGCCCACCAAGCTGATCACGCTTGCCGCAACAGAAAATGCCCGTTTGCTTTTCTGGGGCACCGGCAAATGGTTGAGGATTTCCGGCAGGACAATCGCCATGCCAAGCGCCCCGCCGAGATAATCCCGCTTCAGCTTGCCATGCAGGAGCGGCTTTGCCAATTCTCCAGCTCGCATAAGGAACCCAGTGTGAGCGGCGGCTTCAGTAACACGCGCCAGCGTCTCGACTTTTCCGAGCGCGTCTGTCGCTGGGCCTTCTTTGCCCGCCACTTCCAGCGCTAGACGGATCGCGCTGGCTCCCGCGCTGACCGCGCTTGCGCTGAACAGCGGGCCGATCCAAACGTTCCGGCTCCAGATCGGCGTAGACGTGGTGCTGAGCAAAATGCTGGTGTAGCCCGCCAGTAGCAGCCCTAATGGAACGCCCGCGCCGTCGGCGACAATGCCTGCCGTCTCGTCCAACGCTTTTGCCCCGCCGGTCAAGGGCGCATCTTTTCGGAGGGTTCGGAGCAGCTCGCGCAGGGCAGCGATCCCGCCCACCAGCGTGTAGACGGTCAGCGTCCAGCTTCCCAGGTTCATCGGCGACGACGGCTTCCAAATCCGTAGCATATGATGGAAGCGGCTTCTGTCGCCGAGGTCCCAGATCAAAAGCGGCGCACACGGCAGCGCGGCCAGCGCGGCGATGAGAGTTCCGTACTGCGTCACCGGCCGAAGCTTGCCGTGGCCGAACCGGTCGGCCATGCGGGCGATGGAGAACGCGCTCGACGACAGGCCGCCGAGGAAGAAATAGATGCCGATTTCCTTGGTCCAGACCGGCGACTGCAAGGGCGTAATATCGTAATACGCCGGCGAGCCGTCGTCTTTGTCCCCCGTGCTTTTCTTTGTAAACCCTTCCGTGAATGGCGCCTGCTTTAGCGTAAAGCCATTCTTGGTATCACCCGGCATGATGTCCGGTAGCGTATCAAATGGCTTAGGGTCCGGCGCGATACCTTTGGCATTGTCCCAGCGCCCGCGTACTTCGGCTTCCCCGGTTTCAGGCATCGGAGCCTCCTTTGATTAAGAACAGACCCGCCAGCGCCGTTAGCGCCAGCCCCGTCAAGAGGCTTGCCGCGTACCGGTGGCCCTGATGGTGCAGCGGCTGGGGCGGATTTTCCGGCAGGTTGTAGCGGTTCGGGTGATCTTCCAAGAGAAAGAACGAGTTCAGCTTGCCGAAGTCGCCTAGATCGTCCGCGCCGTACAGATATGCCGACGTGTTGCCCTGCGCTTTCAGCGTCTCGACCCGTTCTTTCGCGTGTTCACGCAGCTTATCCACCGGCCCGAACTGGATAGACGCCGTCGGGCAGGACTTCGCGCAGGCGGGAATCTCGCCAATCGTTTGCCGGTCATAGCAGAGCGTGCATTTATGGGCGTGGCCGTCTTCCGCGCTCCGGGCGATGACTCCGAATGGACAGGCGGCAACGCAGTACCCGCAGCCGTTGCAAATATCCGCCTGCACATAGACGTTGCCGTATTCGTTGTAAATCAAAGACCCCGTCGGGCAGGACTGGACGCAGGGCGCGTCAACGCAGTGCTTACAGACATCGCTCATCATCAGCCACCGGCTGCTGGTTTCGCCGATTTGCTCTTGGAACGCCACATGCCGCCATGTCGTCGCCGACAAATGCTCGGTATTATCATAAGATTTCGCCGTGAAATTGTAGCCGTCCGACGGAAGCTGGTTCCACTGCTTGCAGGCCACTTCGCAGGCTTTGCAGCCGATGCACAGGCTGGTGTCGGTGAAGAACCCGTATTGGTCTTCCCCCTCCGGGCCGGGGCTGGGAACTTCGGTGCGCTGCGGCGGAAAGGCATTCGTCAGGCTATGCACTGCCTCCGCCCGTAGCATTTCAAGTTGTATCATGGTGTTGCTTTCAGAAATGGCCCCCACCCCCCGCCCCTCCCCCGTCGGAACGGGAGAGGGGACCAGTCAAGACCGATAAATCTCGTTCCTACTCTGGCTCCCCTCTCCCGTCGCGGGGGAGGGACGGGGGGTGGGGGCTTCCTCTACTTCTTCGGCCCATCCTTCCGAATGGCCCGCTCCAGGTGGCCTTCCGGCTGTGCGCCGGCGGCGGTATTCGGGACCGGCTCGCGGTTCGCCCAGCGATGCTCGGCCTTCGTCGCCGTCTTCGGCTGATCGGGCAGGCGACCCGCGCGGACCCGGCAGGCAAAGACTTTTGCCTCGTGCATGCTCACGTTCGGATCGGCAACCAAGGAAGTCAAGTCATTGGCGCTGCTGCCGACAATTTCTCCGGCAAAGCCCCATTGGAAGGGAATGCCAACCTGGTGGACGGTTTTGCCGTCAATCACCATCGGCTTCTGGCGCCTCGTCACCAGCGCCCGCGCTTCAATCCCGGCGCGTTTGGATTCGCAGACCATCCAGCTGCCGTTCTCAATGCCGTGCAGCGACGCAAGCTCTGGGCTGATCTCAATGAACATCGCCGGCATCAGCTCGTTCAGCCAGGAGTTAAACCGGGACATCGGGCCGCTCAGGTAATGCTCGGTCACACGGAACGTGCAGCCGACCACCGGGAAGTCGTCTTCCGGGTACCGGGCCAACTGGTTGCCCGGCAGGTCCGCAAAGTAGCGCGTCGTCGGGTTGTCCTGCGTCTTGCTGTAAAGCAAATTGCGGACCGGCGACTCGACCGGCTCATAATGGGTTGGCAGCGGCGCGTCTTTCGTGCCTCCGGGCGCGAACAGCCAGGCCAGCCCGTCCGGATGCATGATAAACGGCTGGTCGCCGCCGATGGCCTTCATGCCGACGGCATCTACCGGGGCGCGGTAGGACGGGTCTTTGTCTACCTCAAAGTCCGGCTCGTCATTGCCGTCCCACTTTTGCGCTTCCTTGTTCCAAAAGATCAGCTTTTTGCGCTCCGACCACGGGTTGCCTTCCGGATCCGCTGAGGCCCGGTTGTAGAGGATGCGCCGGTTGTGCGGCCAGGCATAGCCCCATTTCGGGTCGAGCGGGTTGTCCGGGCTGCGGACTCGGTCACGGGCGCGGTTCACATCCGGCGCAGGCGTGACACCGGAATAAATCCAGCCGCCGCAGGCGGTCGTGCCGTCGTCTTTGCATTCGTTAAAGCCGGACAGCAGCTTAAACTTACCGGTTTCCGGGTCTGTCTCGGTTGTGTGGTAGCCGTTGATCTCTTGTAGGACTTTCAGCGCATCGGGTTCGCCGACAATCCGGCTCAGGGTGCCGTCCGGCAGACGTTCCGGCTCATCCTGATCGTAGTCCCAGGTCAAGTGCCGGATCGGCTGGTCTTTTGGAGCCGCTGAGTCTGCGTACATCTCCTTCAGCCGCTTGCCTAAGTTGTACAGAAACCAGAGGTCGGAGCGGCAGTCGCCCGGCGGGTCAATGGCTTTGTCGTGCCACTGAATCAGACGCTGCGTGTTGGTCAGCGTCCCTTCTTTCTCCGGCGACGAGGCCGCCGGGATAAAGAAGACTTCCGTGCCGACTTCTTCCGGCGGCGGTCCTGTTGGGTCGTTCTTCCAGAAGACCGCGCTTTCCGTCTCGAACCAGTCCGCCACCACGAGCCACTTCAAATTCCGCAGGCCTTCGCGGACGACTTTCGCGTTGACCGACCCCGCCGCCGGGTTCTGTCCGAACAGGAAGTAGCCGTCGAAATCGCCTTTTGCCATGCGCTGAAACGCCAGGATCATCGAATAGTCGTCGTCGAGGCGCGGCAGCCAGTTGTAGCAGAAGTCGTTCTCCGGCGTTGCCGCCTCACCGTAATAGGCTTTGAGCAGGCTGACCATGAACTCCTTGAAATGGACCCAGTAGCCGGTCGGCAGGCCCTCGTATTTGACATACTCATCGAGCGTGTCATGGGTTTTATCAGAGGTAGGCTGGGGCAGGTAGCCGGGCAGCAGGTCATAGAGCGTCGGAATATCGGTAGACCCCTGAATGCTGGCGTGGCCGCGCAGGGCCATGATCCCGCCGCCGGGCCTTCCCATGTTGCCGAGCAGGGTTTGCAGAATGCTGGCCGTGCGGATGATCTGCACGCCGGTCGTGTGCATGGTCCAGCCGACCGCGTAGCAGATCGAACCCGTGCGCTCGCGCCCGGAGTTGTCGCAGAGCGTTTCCGCCACTTTGACAATCTGTTCTGCCGTGCAGCCGCAGATGTCGGCGGCGGTTTCCGGCGTGTACCGCGCGAAGTGCCGGCGCAAAAGCTGCATCACGCAGTTCGGGTCCTGCAAAGTCTCGTCGCGCTGAATATGTCCCGCTTTCGAGTCGGCCTGGTTCGTCTGCGGCGACGAGTGCGTACTGGCCCCGCCTTCAATGCCGTGTCCGTGCATCCCCTTGGAATTGCCCGCCATTTTGCCCTGGCCGCTGTCGCTGCCCTTGTCTTCAGTGCCGGGCGGCTGCTTGTAGCTCCAGTGGCCTTCGCCAGGATCATAGGAGCGCGACTCCGGGTCGTAACCGCTGAACAGTCCATTAAGCGCTTCCGTGTCCTGGAACCGCTCGTCCACGACAGTTGACGCATTGGTGTACGCCATCACATACTCTTTGAACCAGCGTTCATTCGTCAGAACATAGTTGACCAACGCGCCCAAAAACGCGATGTCCGAACCCGCCCGAATCTGAACGTGCTGATCGGCCATCGCCGACGTGCGCGTAAAGCGGGGGTCCACATGGATAAGCTTTGCCCCGTTCGCTTTCGCCTTCATCGGCCAGCGGAAGCCGACCGGGTGCGCCTCGGCCATGTTGGAACCCATGATGAGAATCGCGTCGCTGTTTTGAAGATCCTGCTGATACTGCGTGGCCGCACCGCGGCCGAATGTCGCGCCCAGACCGGGCACGGAAGCAGAATGTCAAATGCGAGCTTGATTCTCGACGGACAACACGCCGAGGCCGGCGGTGAACAGCTTTTTGATCAGATAGTTTTCTTCGTTATCGAGTGTTGCGCCGCCAAGCGTTCCGATATTGCGAACCGCGTTAATCGGGCGCCCGTCATCGTCCTTCTCAGCCCATCCGCGCTCGCGGGCCTCGTAGGTTTTCTGCGCGATCCGCTCCATCGCCCAGTCAAGCGGCTTTTCTTCCCAGTCGCTCGCGTAAGGCGCTCGGTATAGAACCGTCTTGACCCGGTTTGGGTTTCGGGCAAGCTGAAAGACATTCGCGCCTTTTGGGCAGAGCGTGCCTTCATTGATCGGCGAGTGCGGGTTGCCCTCGATGTCAATGATCTGGCCGCCCTTAGTGTAGATGTGCTGGCCGCAGCCGACCGCGCAGTAGGGGCAGACGCTTTCGGTGACGGTGGCCCCGTCAATCCGGGCGTTTTTCGTCAGCGTTTGGCGGCTGAACGGCTGCGCCTCACGCCTTCGCGGCGGCTCGCCGCCGGACGCTTTTTGGAACAACGGAAGTTTGAACATGGCTGGTCGCACCTCATTCTAGGCAAAGCCGTGACAGGGAAGGATAGCAGAGTATTCCCGTTCGCACCCGCGTTTTCCTGCCGCTAATCGCGGCAAGAAGAAAATAAAGTTGCCTCAGTCATAACGCAGTTCGGGTATCATCTTCTCATGTCAGCACAACCGCTTCCCTACTACACGATTGAACAATATGCCGCTATGGAAGACGAAGCCCCCTACAAGAGCGAGTTTATCTCCGGGCGGATTCATGCGATGTCCGGCGGCACGCCCAAGCATAGTTTGATCGCCGGCAACATCATTCTTGAGCTGGGTTCCAAACTCAGGGGCAGTCCATGCAAGGTCTACACCAGCGACTTGCGCGTTGGGATCATGCCGATAGATGTGGAAACCTACCCAGACGTCACGATTGTCTGTGGAGAACCGCACGTCAATCCGTTCGATAAGAACAGCGTTATTAACCCCTCGGTGATCTTTGAGGTGCTGTCGCCGTCTACCGAGCGGTACGACCGGGGCGAGAAGTGGGCGCGTTACCGGCGGCTCGATTCGCTCGAAGAATATCTGTTGGTGTCGCAGGACAAGCCCGAAGTCGAGCAGTATGTCCGGCAGGAAAGCGGCCTCTGGAGCTACAAGGCCGTGGAAGGACTGGACGCGGCAAGCGTTTTGACGGTGCTGGGTGTCACGCTTCCACTGGCCGAGATTTACGACAGAATTACGTTTGAGGAGAGTATCAGTGTGAGGGAGGCAAACGATGCCGACACTGCCTTACAGTGAGCCGCCGCAGGAACTCACAGAAGACACCGGCGCACGGTCGCTTGGAGCCGTTTCGACAGGAGCGGCCTCTGCCGGGGCCGTGTCGCTTGGTGCGCTCGCCCTCGGCTCATTCGCTGTCGGGGCCGTCGCGATGGGTGCGTTGGCGATTGGGGCTGTCGCAATCGGGCGGCTGTCCATTGTCAAGTCTCACATCAAATCGCTGGAAATAGACGAGCTGACCGTGCGGCGGTTGACGCTCGAATCCGGCACCGAAACACGCACGGTACCCCTAGACTACAAAGCCGCTGCCAAAGAATTGCTGACGCGATTCAGTCAGTTTGATGACCGGATTGAGCACACCCAAGCCGAAGCGGCGCGGCTTCGCGAAGAAACGCGGGTTATGCTCACTGAAATAGAAGCTCTAGTGAGCACTTCAAAAGCAACCGCCAACAGAACCGAGGAAGCTCCTGAGCAAGAATACAAAATATGATGCCGTCGTCATCGGCGCGGGGCCGAATGGGCTGGCGGCGGCAATTAAAGTGGCCCAGGAAGGCCGCTCGGTGCTTGTCGTCGAGGCCGCCGACACGCCCGGCGGCGGGTGCCGGACCAAAGAGCTGACCCTGCCGGGCTACAAGCATGATGTCTGCTCGGCCATCCACCCCCTCGGCTACGGCTCGCCGTTCTTCCAGACGCTGGGGCTGGAAAAATATGGATTGGAATGGGTCCACCCGGAAGCCGCCCTTGCCCATCCCTTCGACGCCGGCCCGCCTGCTCTGCTGTACCAGTCGGTCGAGGCGACGGCGGCGACGCTCGGCAAAGATGCAGGCAATTACCGCCGCCTGATGGCCCCGCTTGTCCCCAACTGGGCCGAGCTGTCCCTGACCCTGCGCGAGCCGCTGCGGCTGGCCCGATACCCGTTCGGCCTGGCCCGGTTCGGCCTCAAAGCAATGCTGTCGTCCCAAATGCTGACGGAGCAGACGTTTACCGGAGGACGCGCTAAAGGCTTCTTTTCCGGCATGGCTGCCCATTCCATGCTACCGCTCACGCAGTCGCCAAGCGGCGCGTTCGGCATGGCGCTGGGGCTGGCCGGCCACGGCGTCGGCTGGCCGTTCCCACGCGGCGGCTCCCAGCGCATCATTGATGCGCTGGTCGCACACTTGAAGTCGCTGGGCGGGGAAGTCGAGACGAGTCATCGAGTCGAGACGTTGGCCGAGCTGCCCTCGTCGCGGCTGGTCTTCGGCGACATCACGCCGAGGCAGCTTATTCAAATCGCGGGTGACGCTCTTCCGGTTGGCTACAAAGAACAGCTTGGCCGCTACCGCTACGGCATGGGGGCATTTAAGCTGGACTGGGCCTTAGACGGCCCGATCCCCTGGAAGTCGCCGGAAGTGGCGAAAGCCGGGACAGTGCATCTCGGCGGGACCCGCGCCGAGCTGACGGCCTCGGAACACGCCGCCGCGCACGGGGAAATCTGCGACACGCCGTACATTCTGCTGGCCCAGCAGAGCCTGTTCGATGACACCCGCGCCCCGGAAGGCAGGCACACGGTTTGGGGCTACTGCCATGTCCCGAACGGCAGCACAGTCAACATGACAGAGCGCATAGAGAACCAGATCGAGCGCTTCGCGCCCGGCTTCAAAGATCGCATCCTCGCGAAGAACGTCATGGACCCCGCCGCGATGGAGCGCTACTCCGCCAACTACATCGGCGGCGACATCAACGGCGGCGTTCAGGACTGGGCGCAGCTTTTTACCCGTCCCGTCCCCCGCTGGACCCCCTGGTCCACCTCCATTCCCGGCCTCTACCTCTGCTCCTCGTCCACCCCCCCCGGCGGCGGCGTCCACGGTATGTGCGGCTACTACGCGGCAATGGCCGGGCTTGCGAGGCTCAAAACGTAGGGGCAGGGCTTGCCCTTGCTCTTCCCTGTCTCGCGGGTCACGGTCCTAACTCGCTGAACAACACCCGGAATACTGTGGCAGGGAGCTTATCCAGTCTTGTTTTGTGATCGCTAGTAATTTGAGACAAAACGGGTTTAGTAAGCAAAATATAATCGCTCGCTTCCAACACGGCGTTGATGTTTCGGATGTAGTCCTGAGTTTCCTGATTAAGACCTCGATCAAGAACTATCCTCCAAGTTCTGCTCGGATTTGCGTCTTTAGCTCGGCACCCTATCGCGTAAAAGCTTCCTTTGGAACTAACAAAGGTGTTAATCCAGAAAGAGGAGTTGCAGCGTTCATTAACGGGTTTGTATTCTTCATCCAGCATCAGGCAGATTGTCTGTGAGGAGCTATAGTTCATGTCGCCGATGCGAAAAAACTTCACACCGATTTCTTGGGACAGCCTATCGCATAGTTCTTGAACAACTTTGACAAAGTTGTTGGAGTAATTTGCGGACGCTGATAACGCCAGTTTTAGGTGTTCATCCATTATTTCACTTCTTACGCTCCAAAGCCGTAACCACCAGTGACACTTGAACCGTGATCATGCGGCGCAGTTCTATCCCGTCTTTGGCAATCGCTTTTGGCCCCCACAGCGAATACAGCAGTGTCCGGGCCAGTTCTTCCGGCGTCACCTCAAGCGATGAGGCATGAACGGCGTCTTCAAGCAGGCTCCCCAAGTAGGTCTGGAACTTCGCGTAAATCTCTTGCACCACCGGGAGAGTGTGGTCGAAAAACCCGCCGGCGTCCGGGTTCGCCCGCTCCAAATCCCACGACTGGGCGACCCACCGCTCCAGCGCAACCTCTAGTTTTCGTGCCAGGGCGTCGGTGGCCTGTGTGCCGCGAGTGATGTCTCGGAACGCCTCGTCGTTGATCCGGTGGATGACCGCGCTGTAGACGTGTTCTTTCCCCGGAAACAGCAGGTACAGCGCTGGGCGCGAAATCCCGGCGGCTTTGGCGACATCGGCCATTGTCGCACGGGAATATCCGTAGCGCAGGAAGACCTGCCGCGCCGCATCGAGGACGAGTTCTTCTTTTTCGCTGGTCATGGAAAGATTATGACACAGAATGCGGAGACTATTGACATTTCGTGTCTTAGTGTCTATAATAGACAGATAGACGCTAGATGTCAGAGAAAAAGGCGTCATAAATTTCAGAGGAGTATTATTCCATGACAACACCACGCACCTGGTTTATTACCGGAACTTCCAGCGGCGTCGGTCGTGAGCTGACCGAGATGCTGCTCACGCAGGGAGAGCGCGTCGCCGCGACTTCGCGAAAAATTGATGGCTTGAATGACCTCAAAGCGCAGTACGGAGATTTGCTTTGGGTCCGCTTGATGGATGTGACTGACACTGCCGCCGTTCGGCAGGTTATAGACGAAGCGTTTCAGGAGCTAGGGCGCATTGACGTTGTCGTAAACAATGCGGGCTACGCGCTTTTTGGGGCGGCGGAAGAAGTGACCGACGAGCAGATCGTCCGGCAGATCAACACCAATCTCCTCGGCTCGATCTCGGTCATCCGCGTGGCCCTGCCTCACCTGCGGGCGCAGGGCGGCGGGCGCATTCTACAAGTGTCGTCCGAGGGCGGTCAGATCACCTATCCGAACTTCAGCCTATATCACACGACCAAATGGGGGATTGAAGGCTTTGTGGAAGCAGTCGCGCAGGAAGTCGCGCCGTTCGGCATTGAATGCACGATTATCGAGCCGGGGCCGTTCAAGACCGATTTCGGCGCAAATCTGGTCAGCCCGCCGCCGATGGATGTGTACGAGAAGACACCTGTTGGCGACATCCGCCGCGCGATTGCTTCCGGTGCGTTTAAAGCTAACGGAGACCCGAAAAAACTGGCGCAGGCAATGATCGCTTCCCTCGGCGTGAACCCAGCCCCGCACCGGCTAACGTTTGGAAAAGACGCTTATGATCGGGTGCATCAGGCGCTGACGGAGCGTTTAGCGGCATTGGAAGCGCAGAGGGAGATCGCGGGCAGCACGGAAGCGGACGATTAAGACAGCCGCCCACCGCCCGCGTAAATCGTCATGCCGGTATCGCGCAGAAAGCCGACCAATGTTTGATTGTTCGCTTCAGCAAGCTCGGCGGCAAGGCTTGACGCCGCTGAGACGGAGCAGACGACGGGGAAGCGGGCCATGAGGGCTTTTTGGGTGATCTCAAACGAGGACCGGCCACTGACGAGAAGTATCAATGGCTCAGGGTTGGTCCAGGGCAGCCAGCCCTGCTCGACGCCAAAACCGATGGCCTTGTCAGTGGCGTTATGCCTGCCGATGTCCTCGTATACACATAAACACTCGCCGGACGCGGTGAACAGGCCCACGGCGTGCAGGCCGCCGGTGGACTTGAACAGCTCCTGACGGCGGCGGAGAGTGTGCGGCAGTTCCAGCAGGGTTTCAGCGCTGAGGCTGCCGGGAGTCGGCAGAGGCAGAGGTTCGGTCTGCATGGCGACGGCGTCTAAGGCCGCTTTGCCGCACAGGCCGCAGCTTGTGCCGGCCATGAGTGTCCGCTGCCACAGCCGCTCGGCGGATGGCGGCTTGGTCAAGCGCACTGTAATGATGTTCGGGAGTTCGGCGTCGACGGCGTCGCCCTCATCGCAGTAGCGGATTTGTCCAATGTCGGCATTCGACGAAATCACGCCCTCGGTCAGCAGCAGGCCGCGCGTTAGTGCAAAGTCGTCGCCGGGTGTCCGCATGGTCACGGTGAATCGCTCAGAGCCGAGGCGAATTTCGAGCGGTTCTTCAACCACCAGCGCGTCGTCTTTGTCTGTCCAGTGACCATCGCGCAGGCGCGTGACCCTTCGTGTTTTCGCGGCAGCACTCACGTTGGCATTTCTTTCCGAGGGCGAAAAATGGCGGAAGCGGATGGGAATCGAACCCACCCCCCGCGTAATGCGGGACACTGGTTTTGAAGACCAGGGAGGCCACCAGACCTCGAACGCCTCCATCATTGCCGGGGGTGTAGAAACCCCCGGCAAAGAAGCGTCCTGCGGACGAAGACTAAAGCGAGCGTTTTGCAGGCTTTTCCGTGTCCGAAGGACATAGCTTTGCCGGGGTTTTCCACACCCCCGGCATATCAAACCACGTCAACCCATCCTGCCGACGCTCCCGTCACTTCGCCAATGACGGCGGCGGGAACGCCCTGCGCGGCCATTGCCGCCAGCATCGCTTCTGTCTTTTCCCCCGCCACCGACAGCAGCAAACCCCCGGAGGTCTGCGGGTCAAACAGCAGTTCCGCGACGGCGGCTTCCACAGTCGAAGCCAGCGAGACAAAGCCGCCAAAGTAGTCTTTGTTGCGCCCTGTACCGCCTGGACCGACGCCCTGCCGCGCCAGTTCCAGCGCACCAGTCAGCAGCGGCACTTGATCTGCCTGCACCCGTGTCGTCACGCCCGAGGCTCGCATCATCTGGTACAAATGGCCTGTCAGGCCAAAGCCCGTCACGTCGGTACAAGCATTCGGCCCGACCGAGACCGCCGCATCCCGCGCCGCTTTGTTCAGCGTTCGCATTGAAGACAGCGCGGCTCCCATGGCCTCTTCGCTCGCGACCTGCTCCTTGATCGCGGTCGTGATGACACCGATGCCGAGGGGCTTTGTCAGAATGAGCACGTCTCCAACTTCCGCTCCACTGTTGGTCCAAATCGCGTCCGGGTTGACCGTCCCCGTCACCGACAGCCCGAACTTAATTATTGGATCATCTACCGTATGGCCGCCGAGGAGCGCGACCCCTGCGGCCTGGCACTGAGCCAGCCCGCCGCGCAGAATGCCGTTCAGAATGCTTGGATCGGTTCCCGATGGAAAGCAGGTAACGTTTAGTGCCGTGACGGGAACGCCTCCCATGGCATAGATGTCCGAAAGCGCGTTGGCGACCGCGATTTCGCCGTAAGTGAATGGGTCGTCTACCACCGGCGTGATGAAGTCCACCGTCTGCACCAGCGCGAGTTGGTCGCTGAGACGATACACCCCGGCGTCGTCGAGTGTTCCAAAGCCCACTAAAACATTCGGGTTATGATCGACATTCGTAAACAGGTCTTTCACCGCAGCGTTCAGGTCCCCCGGACCAAGTTTCGCCGCTCAACCCGCGCCGCTAACCATCTCGGTTAATCGAATTGGCTTTGTCGTCATCGCGTCATCACCTCCTTCCGGGTAGCATTCTGTCAATCTTTGAATGGTGCAGGCAGCGGCCCGTTCGCACATTCGATTTCGCCCGCCTCTTCCGGCGTCAGCCACTTGACGTGCCCGTCTACATAAGAGTAGTTGCCCGCGCCGGAATGTAGTGTACTTCCAATGAACTCACGCCCGCAAGAGGTTTTAGGAACTGTGCGAGAGTGATGGTCACCTTCACTATCACTCCAGCTTGCATCTACGTTGAACCAGATTGTCGCAGGTGTTGAAAGCAACGCTTCATGCGCCCCCAGCACAGTTTTAGCTGGGAACGGTGGCACGAAGACAGTCAATCTCTGCATATTATAAGTGTAATCCACCGGATAGGAACCGGAAGCCTTTGTTGGGTCAAGAGTAAACTGGTCAGTGATTTCGTTTGCCGGATGGTCCGGGCAGCGGAATATGTCCGCGTTCTTTGAGTAAAAATAGGGCGCATTCGCCCAGGTGTAAGGACTCGGCGGATAGGTTCCACTGTTGTCCTGAACATATTGCTGCATTGCGAGCGCGATTTGCTTCAAGTTGCTCTGACAGACGGTTCTACGGCCTCGCTCGCGCACTCCGGCAAAGACTGGAAACAAAATTGCGGCGATGACCGCAACAATCGCCAGGGCGATAAGCAGTTCAATCACCGTGAACCCTTTCAACCTGCTCGCCTCACTGTTTTCGTTCATCATTCGCCGCTCCTTGACGACATAATGACAGAACGTAGAAAGCGGCGTTTTAGGTTCGGGGAGACGCCGGTTCGTTCCAAAACCGCAAATCGCCGTCGCGCCGGGTCAGGCCGATGCTGTCGAGATACTCCAAAAGCGGCACGGAAAACTTGCGCGTCGTGTTCAGCAGTTGATTGAGTTCCGAGACGCGCAGGCCATCACTGCCAGCAAGCGCACGCTCTAAGACCGGGCCGAGCGCGTCAATGGCGGACTGATGAAAGACGACCGTGCGATTACTCGTGCGGTCGGTCGCCGGGACAAGCGCTCCAGCTTCCACAAGATAGTAGTACAGCGTTTTGCGTCGTCGGTCTCGCTTCAGCACCGCGTCAAGCTCCGGCGGTTTTAACCCGCCTTCCCGAAATGCCGCTTCGATCTCGCGCACAATCTCGCGCTCAATCGCCGACAGCGCGGATTCGGGTGAGTAGCCCACCATCCGTACCAGGGCATCCAGTATTTCCAGCGTTCCAGCAGCCGACAACGCTTGCAGCAACGCCGTATATGCAACAGGTTTGAGCGCAGGCGGCAGCACCCGGCGAAGTTCCTCCGAGGGCATCCCGCGCCGGGTCGGGTGCTTCGCATGAAACTGCGTCACGGCACTGACCGCCTGCGTTTCCAGCGCCGCAAATACGTCCTGATGCAGCACCAGCAACGGCGAACACACAACCACCGGCAGCGTGTCAAGCCGTAATTCTCCGCTCAGGCCGACATCGAAACTGAGCGGCTTCGGGTCCCTTCCCGCCGCGCCTGCTTCGGCCAGCTTCGCCAGAAACCGCTCGGCTTCCGTGCCATGCGCCAGTGTCCGAACATGATGACTAAGCTGCTCTTCGTCCCGCGTGTGCTTCAGCGGGTATGGATCGGCAATCGCTCCGCCGCCGATGGTCTCGGCGGGCGAGAGCAGGCGCAGAACAAACGGCTCGCCCCAGACAAAGACCGCGTCGCCGCCGAGACGCAACTGCACGAAAACGCGCTCGCCGGGGGTGATTTCGTTTTGGCCCAGGGGATAAATACGCGCCGGCACTTCTGCCGTTCCGTGGTGCAGCATCGCCACCGCACCGCGCTTCAGGGGCTTCGCGGCAGACGCCAAAAGCCAAAACTCAGCGTCTACAATGCGCGTCGGGCGCAGCACGCCGACCGCTGCCAGCGTGTCGCCATGCGCGAGGCCGTCTTTTTTGACGCCGCGTAGGTTGACCGCCGTGCGCCAGCCGGGATGCGCCTCAGACACAGGCTGACCGTGGACTTGCAGCCCACGTACTTCCGCCTTTAGGCCGCGCGGCAAAATCTCGACTGTCTGCCCCGTGCGGAGCGTCCCCTGCCGGAGCGTTCCCGTCACAATCGTCCCCTGCCCGGTCAGTGTGAATGCCCGGTCCACCGGCAGCGAAAAGTACAGATACTCGCGCGGCGCTTCTGCCTCTTCTAGCTGGTTGGCGAGCGCACTTTGAAGCGCATTTATCCCCTCGCCTGTCTGGGCTGAAAGCAGCAGCAGCGGCGCGTCCGCCAAAAACGTGCCCGCCAGAAACTCGCGCAGTTCGTCTTGAACGCGCCCTCGCTCATCGAGGTTTGGAACCAAATCGCTTTTCGTAATCGCGACAAGGCCGCGCCTGACACCCAGCAGCCCCATCAGCGCGACATGCTCCACTGTCTGCGGCTTGATGCGCTCATTGGCGGCGACCACTAAAAGCGCCGTATCAATCCCGGTCGCTCCGGCAATCATCGTGCGGACAAACTTCTCATGGCCCGGCACGTCAATGAAATCCATCTCGCCGCCGGGCAGAGTCAGGTGCGCGAAGCCCAGCACAATCGTCATGCCCCGCGCCTGCTCTTCAGGAAGCCGGTCCGTCTCCATTCCCGTCAGCGCCCGCACCAGCGCCGTCTTGCCGTGGTCAATATGGCCTGCCACTCCGACTGTTAAGTGCTTCATAGTGTTGAGGCCGGGGTTATAGAAAACCCCGGCAAAGAAGCGTCCTTCGGACGAAGATGTGAAAGACGCGCGGGATTTTCCGGGTCCAAAGGACATCTCGTACCGGGGTTTTCTACAACCGCGATTCCTGCGCCATCTTCATTGCCGACACGATCAGCGGGAACTCGTCATCACGCACTGTCCGCACATCTAAAGTAAGCCATCCGTCAGACAGCACCGCCATCACTGGCGGGTCGGCCCGGCGCAGGCTTTCCGCAAGCTGCTCCACGCTCTTGTGGGCGCTTTTCACCTGCACAAGCTTAGATGCCAGCGGCACGGTCGGCAAAGCCCCGCCGCCGGTGTAGCCGTCGCCGTCGGCCAGCCGCATTTCCAGTTCGTCAATTTTTGCCAGGGCGTTCCGAAGACGCCGCGCCCGGCGCGTCAGAACGTCTTTTGACGCCGACAGCATGGCTAAGACCGGCACGGTCTGCGTCAGGCGATCTTCGTCCAAGTACAGCCGCAATGTCGCTTCCAGTGCGGCCAGCGTCATCTTGTCGGCACGGAGCGCCCGGAACAGCGGGTTTGCCGCCATGCGCCCAATCGGCCCGGCCTTGCCGAGAATAATCCCACACTGCGGCCCGCCCAGCAGCTTGTCGCCGCTGACTGTCGCGATGTCCGCTCCGGCGCGGATCGTCTCCTGCACCGTCGGTTCGTAGGGCAGGCCGAACCGCGTCACATCTACCAATGCCCCACTGCCGAGGTCGTTCATAGTCAGCAGCCCGCACTCCCGCCCCAATCCCGCGAGTTCCGACACCGATGTCTCCGACGTAAATCCAACAATCTTGTAATTGCTCGCATGGACTTTCAGCAGCACTTTCGTGTCTGCCGTCACCGCATGGGCATAGTCACTCAGCCGCGTCTTGTTCGTCGTCCCGACTTCCACTAGCTTCCCGCCACACTGGACAATCACATCGGGAACCCGGAACCCGCCGCCGATTTCCACCATCTCGCCGCGTGAGATAATCACTTCACCGCCCGCCGCCACCGTAGACAGCGCCAGCAGAACCGCCGCCGCATTGTTGTTGACGACAAGCGCCGCTTCCGCCCCCGTCAGCGTCTGCAATAACTCTTCAATCTGCCCGCCGCGCCCGCCGCGCTTTCCCGACCCTAAATCCAGTTCCAGATTGGAATAGTTTCTCACGACCGCCAGCACTGCCTGTACCGCCACGTCCGGCATGGGCGCACGGCCCATGTTGGTATGGATGACAATGCCCGTGGCGTTAATGACCCGCTGCAACCGCCGCAGGTCTTTGTCATGCAAGCGCTTGGCGATTGCCTCAAATATGTCTGTTTCCGAGAATGGCGGCGTCACGTCTCCCGCCAGAACCCCTTGCCGCAGGGCGTCAATCTCTGCCCGTACTTCGTCCAGCACCACCGAGCGCGGCACGTCTGCCATGAGCGCCTGTGCGTGCGGACTTTCCAGCAGTGCATGGATTTTGGGCAGGTGACGGAGAAGGGCTTGATTGTTATCGGTAATGGTTGGCATTGTTAAAGCATAAATGACAAGATTTCCGGGCATTGGAAATGCCCGTCCCGGAGGCGCAGACGCCGAACGTCCAGGGGACGAAATATAAACCCATTTGCATGGCAATCTTCCGTCCGCAGGACGGTCGGTGCGAAGCACCTCCCAGACGGGTAATTTATTGCCTGGCTTTTGGCACCATGCGTTGAAACGCACGGCTAATCAGCGCAGACGCTACAAAACACCGCTTCGCGGGGTTAGGATAATCTTCTCTTAGTCCCGCGAAGCGGTACTTCTTAGCGTCTTCGCTGTATAGCCGTGACATTTATGTCATGGTTCTCTGCTACGCCCTCGGAGCCGGCGGCCATGTATCCGGCCCGTCTTCGGAAACCGGCGGCACAAACTGCGCTGTGATTCTTAGTCTGCTTTGGTATACTTGAGCGAGCCAAGCTCCAAAACCACATCCTGCAATCGCACAGATAAATATGGTGGAGACAAAGATATAGCTCTCTTCAATGTCCCAAGTTTTTGAGGCGGTGTCTACTGCGTCCGTGAAAATGAAGACTGCGAAGTAGAGAACAAATCCAAACCCGCCACCCAGCAGAAAGCCGACGACGGAAGCCAATCCAACGCTCATTTTGCTTCGTTCTTTCACCCCCCGATATGCGACATCTCGACTTTGGGGCGGCGGGCAGTTTCTTCGGTGCGTATCTCCGAGTAACGGTCTGTTCGCTGGGACCAGATGCCGCGCAGTGCGGACGCGATTTCGGCGTCATCGGCTCCGCCGCGCAGGAGGGCGCGGAGGTCGAAGCCGTCGTCGGCAAAAAGGCAGGTATAGAGCTTGCCTTCGGCGGACAAGCGGGCGCGGGAACAGTCGCCGCAGAAGGGCTGGGTGACGGATGTAATCACGCCGATCTCGCCCTTGCTGCCGTCCGTGTAGCGGAACCGGCGGGCCACTTCGCCGGGGTAGTTCGGCGCGATGGGTTGTAGGGGCAGTTCGGCGTTAATGCGGCGGATGATCTCGGACGCCGGGACAACGTCGTCAAGCTGCCAGCCGTTGGTCGCGCCGACATCCATAAACTCGATGAAGCGTAGTATGCAGTTTGTCCCGTGGAAGTGCTTCGCCATTGGGACAATGCTGTCTTCGTTGACCCCGCGCTTGACTACCATGTTGATCTTGATGGGGCCAAGACCGACTTCCGACGCCGCCGCGATGCCGTCCAAAACGCGCCCGACGGGAAAATGGACATCGTTCATTGCTTGGAAGACCGTGTCATCAAGCGAGTCCAAACTGACTGTGACCCGGTTCAGACCAGCATCTCTGAGCGCCTGCGATTTTCGGACCAGCAGTGACCCGTTCGTCGTCAGGGTCAAGTCGCGCAGGCCGTCAAGCGCCGCAAGCTGGCCGACCAGCGTTTCAATGTCCCGGCGCAGCAGCGGCTCGCCGCCGGTCAGGCGTATCTTCTCGACGCCCACACCCACCGCAACCCGCGACAGGCGCGTGATTTCCTCAAACGACAAAAGCTGACCGGGCGGCAGAAACGCAAAGTCGCGCCCAAAAATCTCCTTCGGCATACAATAAGTGCAGCGGAAGTTGCAGCGGTCAGTCACGGAGATTCGCAGGTCGCGCAGAGGGCGGTGCAGCGTGTCTAAAACGGGAAGCGAAATGGGGACGAACATACGCCCATTCTACCCGAATTTCAGGGCGAACAAATGCCTTAAAAAAGACCGGGAGAATGGATTGACGGGCAGGCGCATGTTGTGCTACAATCTCTGTCCCAACCACGGGTTTTCTCCTTTCCGCGTGTCTGATTTAGAAGGAACCGCCTCCGCAATGAAACCGACTGGCCTGCCCCCAAAACAAGGGCTGTATGACCCCGATTTCGAGCATGATGCCTGCGGCGCAGGATTTGTCGTTAATATCAAAGGCAAAAAGTCCCATGAGATCGTTTCTCAGGCGCTGACGATCCTGCGTAATCTCGCCCACCGTGGCGCGTGCGGGGCGGACGCGAGTTCCGGCGACGGCGCAGGCATTCTCATCCAGGTCCCGCACACGTTCTTTGTCCGCGAAAGCGCAAGGCTCGGCTTGACACTCCCCGATGCCGGGCTGTACGGCGTCGGAAGTGTGTTTTTGTCTCAAGACGCCGGCCAGCGGAAAATCTGCGAAGACCGTTTGGAAGCCGTTGCCGCCGAAGAAGGCCAAGTCTTTTTAGGCTGGCGCAATGTGCCGACCGACCCTTCCACGCTGGGCGAAACTGCCATCGCAGCCCAGCCGGTCATCCGTCAGTTCTTTATCGGGCGCGGCGAAAGCATTGCCGACGCCGACCACTTTGAGCGCAAGCTGTGCGTTATCCGCAAGCGCACCGCCCACACCCTGCGCGAAATGGGCATGGGTGGCAGTGAGCGGTTTTATATCCCCAGCCTCTCGGCCCGCACCCTGGTTTACAAGGGAATGCTGATGCCGGAGCAGGTAGACGAGTTCTTCCCCGACCTGCTTGACCCGAAGATGGAAAGCGCCCTGGCGCTGGTCCATTCCCGCTTTAGCACCAACACGTTCCCGTCGTGGGAGCGGTCGCACCCGTACCGGATGATCGCCCACAACGGCGAAATTAATACCCTCCGGGGCAACGTCAACTGGATGCGGGCGCGGGAACAGCAGTTTGCATCGGCTCTGTTCGGCGACGATCTGCCGAAGATGCTGCCGATCATCAACAGCCAGCAGTCTGACTCGGCGATGTTCGACAACTGTTTGGAGTTTTTGACACTCAGCGGTCGGTCGCTGCCCCATGCCGTGATGATGATGATCCCCGAACCCTGGACGGGCCACGAGAGCATGAGCGCAGACAAGAAAGCGTTCTACCAGTACCACTCCTGCCTGATGGAACCGTGGGACGGCCCCGCGTCTATCGCGTTCACCGATGGTACCCAGATCGGCGCGGTCTTGGACCGGAATGGCCTGCGCCCGTCGCGCTACTATGTTACCAAAGATGATTTGGTGATTATGGCGTCCGAAGTCGGCGTTCTCGACATCGCGCCGGAGCGCATCATTTCTAAAGGCAGGCTCCAGCCGGGCCGGATGTTTCTTGTCGACACCGCCCAGGGCCGGATCATCGGCGATGACGAGCTGAAAGAGTCGCTGGCCCAAGCAAACCCGTACCGGCAGTGGCTTGACGACAACCTCATCAAGATGAGCGACCTGCCCACGCCGACCGACGTGCCGACGACGACTCACGAAACGGTCGTCCAGCGCCAGCTTGCGTTCGGCTACACGTTCGAAGACCTGCGGATACTCATGGCCCCGATGGCCCGAATCGGCATGGAAGCGACCGGCTCCATGGGCAATGATACGCCGATGGCGGTGCTGTCCGATAAGCCGCAGTCGCTGTTCAACTACTTCCATCAGCTCTTTGCCCAGGTCACCAACCCGCCGATTGACTGTATCCGGGAAGAGCTTGTCACGTCCAGCGCCATGACCATCGGCACTGAGCGCAACATGCTTGCACCCGGCCCGGAAAACTGCAATCTGATTGCACTCGAGTCTCCGATCCTGACAAACGAAGACCTCGCCAAGCTGCGCCAGATTGACCGGCCCGGCTTCAGCACGGTGACCCTGCCGATAGTGTTCCGCGCCGCCGATGGCCCCGAAGGTCTCGTTGAAGCGATGGACGCGCTGTTTGCCGCCGCCGACCGAGCGATTGAGGGCGGCAAGAACATTCTCGTGCTGTCCGACCGGGACATGGATAAAGACATGGCCCCGATCCCGGCCCTGCTGGCAACCGCCGGGCTGCATCATCACCTTATCCGCGAGGGAACGCGCACCCGCATCGGACTTGTGCTGGAATCAGGCGAGCCGCGCGAAGTGCATCACTTCTCGCTGCTGGTCGGCTACGGGGTTGCCGCGATCAACCCGTACCTCGCTTTAGAGACGATTGACGACGCGATCCGCGAAAACCTGCTGCGCGACATCACCCCCTACGACGCCAAAAAGAACTACGGCAAGGCGGTCGTCAAAGGCATCGTCAAAGTCATGTCCAAGATGGGCATTTCCACCATTGAAAGCTACTGCGGCGCCCAGCAGTTTGAGGCGGTCGGCCTGCACCAATCGGTCATTGACCGCTACTTCACCCGTACCGCCTCCCGCATCGGTGGCGTCGGCATGGATGTCATCGCCCGCGAAGCGACGATCCGGCACGCTCAGGCGTTCCCAGAGCGTGGGACGCATTCGCGGACGCTTGATGTCGGCGGCCAGTACCAGTGGCGCTCGGACGGCGAGTATCACCTGTTCAGCCCGCAGACCATTCACAAATTGCAGCAGGCGGTTCGGAACAATGACCGCAAAGCATTCACCGAGTATTCCGACCTCGTCAATGAGCAGCTTGAAAAGAAGGCAACCCTGCGTGGCCTGCTCGGCCTGAAACTCGCCCAGGAACCGATCCCACTCGACGAAGTGGAACCCTGGACAGAGATTGTCAAGCGCTTCAAGACCGGGGCCATGTCCTACGGCTCCATCAGCGGCGAGGCGCACGAGGCGCTCGCTATCGCCATGAACCGGATCGGCGGCAAGTCCAACACCGGCGAAGGGGGCGAAGACCCGGAGCGGTTTATCCCGGACGCAAACGGCGATTCGCGAAACTCGGCGATCAAGCAGGTCGCGTCGGGCCGGTTCGGCGTCACGTCAAATTATCTTGTCAACGCCCAGGAGCTTCAAATCAAAATGGCCCAGGGCGCAAAGCCCGGCGAGGGCGGGCAGTTGCCGGGGTCCAAAGTTTACCCGTGGATCGCGAAAGTTCGGTTCTCGACCCCCGGCGTCGGCCTGATTTCGCCGCCGCCGCACCACGACATCTACTCGATTGAAGATCTCGCCGAGTTGATCCATGACCTAAAGAACGCCAACACAAAGGCGCGTATCTCCGTCAAGCTGGTCGCCGAAGTCGGGGTTGGGACCATCGCCGCCGGCGTCGCGAAAGCTAAAGCCGATCTTGTCCTGATTTCCGGTTACGACGGCGGCACCGGCGCATCCCCGCAGACCTCCATCAAGCACGCGGGCCTGCCCTGGGAATTGGGCCTCGCCGAAGCGCATCAAACACTGGTGCTGAACGACCTGCGCTCGCGCATCACGGTAGAGACTGACGGCCAGTTAAAGACAGGCCGGGACGTTGTCATCGCCGCCCTCTTAGGCGCGGAGGAGTTCGGCTTCGCGACGGCCCCGCTGGTCTCGCTCGGCTGTATTATGATGCGAGTCTGCCACCTGAACACCTGCCCCGTTGGGGTCGCGACCCAGGACCCGGAGCTTCGGAAGAACTTCACCGGCGACCCGGCCCACGCCGTCAACTTTATGCGGTTTGTCGCCGAAGAGACCCGCGAGATCATGGCCCAGCTTGGCTACCGCAAATTAACGGACATGGTCGGCCACACGGACCGCTTGGAAGCCAGCCGGGCGATTGAGCATTGGAAGACGCGCGGCCTCGACTTTTCCAATCTGTTCTACCAGCCGGAAGTCGGTCCCGAAGTGGGTCGCTTCAAGCAGCAGGAGCAGGACCACGGCCTTGCAACCGCTTTGGACAACACGCAGCTTCTTACGATCTGCCGCCCGGCGTTAGAGCGCGGCGAGCCGGTCCGCGCGACGGTGCCGATCCACAACGTCAACCGTGTGACAGGAACCATTGTCGGCTCGGAAGTGACCCGCTGCTACGGCGCTGCGGGCCTGCCCGAAGACACCATCAAGCTGACATTCGAAGGCTCGGCGGGCCAGTCGTTCGGCGCATTCGTGCCGTCCGGCATGACGCTGCTGCTGAACGGCGACGCCAACGACTACTTGGGCAAGGGCCTGTCCGGCGGCAAGATCATCATCGCCCCGCCCGTCGGCTCCGGCTTTATCGCCCATGAGAACATTATCATCGGCAACACCGCGCTGTACGGCGCGACCGCCGGCGAAGTCTATATCCGGGGCGGGGCGGGCGAGCGGTTCGCGGTCCGCAACTCCGGGGCCACGGCAGTTGTCGGCACGGTCGGCGACCACGGCTGCGAGTATATGACCGGCGGCCGTGTCGTCGTTCTTGGTCCGACGGGCCGGAACTTTGCGGCGGGCATGTCCGGCGGTATCGCGTATGTTCTCGACGAGGCCGGAGACTTTGCGACCCGCTGCAACAAGCAGATGGTCGGTCTGGAGAAGCTTGGCGACATCGCCGAGATCGAAGAAGTCCGCCAGATGATTCGCCGCTATGTCGAATACACCGGCTCCGACCACGGCGCTCGCCTGCTGAACGCCTGGGAAGACACTGTGCCGAAGTTTATCCGGGTCATCCCGCACGACTACCAGCGGATGCAGGACGCCATTGCCCGCGTCGAAGCGTCGGGCCTGACCGGCGACGAAGCGCTGCTGGCGGCGTTTGAGTCAAACGCAAAGGACACGGCGCGGGCGGGGGGCGGGTAGTCAGGCAAAGAAGAAGCCAAGAGTAACCGGCACTTCCAGTGCCGGTCTACTTTGTAGTGGAAGTCGAAGCGACTAAAGATCAAAAATGGCCTTTCTCTTCCGTAGTCGCTTCGACTTTCACTCAACAATAGACCGGCACTTCCAGTGCCGGTTCCGACATCGTCCAGTCCATTTTAGAATCGCGAGACCATCAATGGGAAAACCGACCGGCTTTATTGAATACCTGCGCGAGCTGCCCCTCGACCGCACCGCCACCGAGCGCATCAAGGACTGGAAAGAGTTTCACCTGCACCTCGGCGAGAAAAAGCTGCGCGAGCAGGGCGCACGGTGCATGGACTGCGGCATCCCGTTCTGCCATACCGGCACCACCCTGAACGGCATGGCGTCCGGCTGTCCCGTCAACAACCTGATCCCCGAATGGAACGATCTGGTTTACCGGGGCCTGTGGCGCGAGGCGCTGGACCGGCTGCACAAGACAAACAACTTCCCGGAATTTACCGGACGTGTCTGCCCCGCCCCCTGCGAAGGCGCGTGCGTTCTTGGCATCAGCGGTCCGGCAGTGACTATCAAGAACATCGAGTGCGCCATCATTGACAAGGGCTTTGCCGAAGGCTGGGTCGTCGCCGAGCCGCCGGAGCGGCGGACCGGCAAGCGGGTCGCCGTCATCGGCTCCGGCCCGGCGGGCCTGTGCGCCGCCGCCCAGCTCAACAAAGCCGGCCACTTGGTGACTGTCTTTGAGCGCGGCGACCGCGTTGGCGGCCTCCTGACTTACGGCATTCCAAACATGAAGCTCGGCAAAGAGCTGGTGGACCGGCGCGTCCGGCTCATGGAACAGGAAGGCATTGCCTTTCTCACGAACACCGAAGTCGGCAAGGACTACGCCGCCGAGTTTCTGCGAAAAGAGTTCGACGCCGTTGTAATCGCGACCGGCGCGACCAAGCCGCGCGGCCTGGCTCAAATCGAAGGTGGCGACCTGCACGGCATCCACTTTGCGATGGACTTTCTGACAGCTAACACGCAAAACGTGCTGGACGGACAGGCGAACCCAAGCTTTGTCTCGGCGGAAGGCAAAGATGTCGTCGTCATCGGCGGCGGCGATACGGGAACCGACTGCGTCGGGACTTCCATGCGCCACAAGTGCCGTTCGCTGGTCCAGCTTGAAATCCTGCCGAAGCCGCCGATGTCCCGTGCCGTTGACAACCCGTGGCCGCAGTGGCCGAAAGTCTACCGTTTGGATTACGGCCAGGAAGAAGCCTTAGCGGTGTTCGGCTCCGACCCGCGCGTCTATTGCACCACTGCCAAGAAATTCGTCGGCGATGCTGACGGCCATGTCAAAGAAGTCCACACGGTCGGGATTGACTGGCAGCACGACGAGAATGGCCGCTTTGTTCCCGTTGAAGTCCCCGGCACGGAGCGCGTCTCGCCGGCCCAGGTGGTTCTGCTTGCGATGGGCTTTGTCGGACCGGAAGACACGCTACTGGAACAAATCGGCGTCGCCCGCGACCCCCGCTCCAATGTCCAGGCGAAGTACGGCGACTACGCGACTTCTATCCCCGGCGTCTTCGCCGCAGGCGACGCCCGGCGCGGCCAGAGCCTCGTTGTCTGGGCCTTCAACGAGGGCCGAGGCGCGGCCCGCGAGTGTGACCGCTACCTGATGGGCGAGACAACCCTGCCGTAATTAAACGAAACAGAATAACACGGAGGCAATGCTGCCCCCCGGCCCCCAATAATGGGGGAGCATGATTAGGATAAGAAGCGGCCTCTTCTCCTGACTCTTACTCCCCCATTATTGGGGGCCGGGGGGCTTTCCCTCGTCACCCTGATGCCCTGCGCGGCTTCGTCAAGCGGCGCTCCGGCGGTTGTAGGGAAAAAGCAGCCAGCATGAGAACCAATTTTTTTTATGGCAGCGCTGCCGTCTTCTCAGGCTCAGTTCTAATTTTAAGGAGTTCTACATGATGATAACACGCAACAAACGCTTGCCGACTTTTGCGGCAGGAGCCGGGCTGCTGCTGGCGGTGGGGGGGGGAGTTCAGGCCGCGCCGCCGGAAAAGGATGCTGGGGTGCAGGCGGTGGTAGATGCGGTTGCTGCGCCGGGGCTGGAACATACAGTGCGGACGCTGGCGGCGTTCCCGACACGCCACACGCTTTCTGCGTCCGGCAGCGCAGCGGCGTCCGAGTGGATTTACGGACAGTTCGCGGCGATCTCGAAAAGCACCGGCGGGCGGCTAGTGGTGGCGCGGGACGCCTGGACACAGCCGGCGGGCGAGCGCCTGACCGCGCCCGTCGAAATGACCGACATTGTCGCGACCCTGCCGGGCGATGTGACGCCGGAGCGCATTGTCATCATCAGCGGCCATTACGACTCGCGCGTGACCGACGTGATGAACGCAACGGGAAATGCACCCGGCGCAAATGATGACGCTTCCGGCGTTGCCGTCGCCCTAGAGCTGGCCCGTGTCATGTCAAGCCATCACTACCCGGCGACAATCAAGTTTGTGGCCGTCACCGGCGAGGAGCAGGGCTTGTACGGCTCGACCCACTTGGCGCAGGAAGTGGCAGACGGCAAGCAAAACGTGCTGGCGATGATCACAAACGACATTGTCGGCAGCTCCCACGGCCAGGGCGGCCTGCACGATGCGGCGCATGTGCGCGTCTTCGCCTCCGGCACAGACCCCACCGAAACGCCTAAGCTTGCGGCAGGACGCCGGGCCGCCGGGACAGACGCCGACACCCCGGCCCGTACCCTCGCCCGTGCAATCTCCGACGCCGACCGGCAGTATGTCCCCGGATTCGGCACTGTCATCATGTACCGCTTGGACCGCTACCTGCGCGGGGGCGACCATGCGCCGTTCGTCCAGCACGGCTACGCGGCGGTGCGCTTGACGGAGCCGAACGAGGACTGGCGGCATCAGCACCAGGATGTTCGAGTGGAAAACGGGGTTCAGTACGGCGACCTGCCCCAGTTTGTGGATTATACTTATTTGGCAAACGTCGCCCGCGTCAACGCCGCCGCCGTCGCCTCGCTTGCTGCGGCCCCGGCTCCGCCGCCGGGTGTCCTGCTGAAAGCCAATCTTAGCTCCGACACAACCCTTACCTGGGACGCTGTTCCCGATGCCGCCGCGTATGAAGTGCTGTGGCGTCCGACGAATGCTCCTGATTGGACTGGCAGCCAGCGCCTCCAAGCTGCCCAAACGGTCACTTTGCCTTTGTCCAAAGACGACTACCTGTTCGCCGTCCGCTCCGTTTCGGCTGGCGGCGCCCGCAGCCTGCCGTCTATCCCCTCAGCGGCTCGCTAATCAGACACAAGAAAACCTCACCCCGGAACTCCGTTCCAACCCTCGCCTTTCTTAAGGAGAGGGTGGCAGCTTGCTGCCGGGTGAGGTTTCTCCTCTTCTTCCTACATATCTGCCGTCAGATACTTCCAAATCCAGGTGCCGTCAGCGAGCTGGATTTTCTCCTGGTGCTGGCCGCGTGTCATGTACTTCGCGTGACCGTCCACAAACCCGACATTCATGCCGCTGCCGGGCCGAAAGTCCGGGTCTACCGTGTTCGCGGGCGAAGCGTAGCCGGGACAGCCAGAAGCGTCCATAGAGGTTCGGATCTGGTCGCCGGCACTGGGAATAGTCGAGGAAATCCTGTGCCGCGCGAAAAAGAACCTCTCCAAAAAGTAACCGGTGGAAGGCTGGTAGCCGAGGTAACCTTCGGTGAACAGCATCGCTTCAGTCGGACGCTGGATTTGCGCCAAGCTGAAGTTCTGAACAACAGGATTAGCGATTGTCCCGCTGATTGTGCTGCTGGGGTACTGCGAGTAGGGGCAATCCGCTGTTCCTTGTCCGCCCCCGGCATTTGCTGTCCCGCGTGCGCCGGCGGGGCTTGCCGGTGTGCCTGCGTAACCGGGTCGTCCGGGCAGCAGCGCATAGTCCGCGATGAGATAGGCCCCTGCGGTGAGAGTGGTATTCGTATCGATCGTGCCGGCATCCGGGCAATGCTCAACACCCATGCTTTTGATATACGGCTGTAAATACTCCGTCCAGGAGTAGATGGTACGCGGCGTGATCTCCGGGGGGTAGATCATCGCCGTAGGAGTCCGGTAAAACAGGCCCGGCAGGACCTCGTCCGAGTCGTTGTAGTACATGGTGTAGCCGAGCGAGATCTGCTTGAGGTTCGACAAGCATTGGGTCCGGCGGGCATTCTCGCGAACGCTTTGGAAGACGGGAAACAAGATGGCGGCGAGAATCGCGATAATGGCGATGACGACGAGCAGCTCAATCAGCGTAAACGCCCGCAAAGCAGGCGCTCGCAAGGCGGATGCCTGACGGGGGTGAGAACGACGCATAGTAAAACTTCCTCTCAAACTCGGCGCGGCATACGGCAGAGTATGGGCGCATTGGGGGTGCGAAAGGAAAACGCTTCGGTGCGTCGGGGTGAGGATCGCCAGGCAAACATCGCCTGGGTTCGAGTGACAGCGGGAGTATGACAGATGTTGGAGCGAATGTCAAGGGGGATGCTTGCTTGCCGCGCATTGACACAGCCGCTCAGAAATGGTACACTTACCCCATAAGATGGAGCTAGACGCACGAAAACAAAAGATTCTAGGGGCCGTCGTCCGCGATTATGTGGAGACGGTCAAGCCGCTCGGCAGCGAGGACCTGGCCCAGCGGCACCGGTGGGGCATCAAAAGCGCGACAATCCGCAATGAGCTGGCGGAGCTGTCGGAACTGGGACTTCTGCGTCAGCCGCATACCAGCGCAGGCCGCATTCCCTCGGACCTCGGCTACCGCTTTTATGTGGACCACTTGATGGCATTCGCCCCGGACGCGGGGGCCGGCCTGCCGCTGCTGGACGAAGAAGACCAGGCGCTGGAAATGGAGCGGCTGCTGCGCCGCACCTGCGCCCTCCTGACACGCACGACCTCGTACACGTCCGTCGCGACCCCGCCCCGGCCTGCCGACACGCAGGTGTCCCAGATCTTCGTCACGCCCGCCGGAGACGACCGCCTCCTGATCGTGCTGATTCTCAGCACCGGCCAGGTCGAAAACCGCCTGCTGTGTCCTGCTCCGCCGGAAGCCGCCGCCGCTTCCCCCGCCGAGCTGGCCGCTGTTGCAAACGCACTCAGCGCCGCTTTGGCCGGACAGCCCCTCGATACCCTGCCGGAAGCTCCCTTTGCGCCGCCGGCGGAGTTTGCGCCGCCCCTGCGGGCCTTGTACGGCATTCTGATCGCGGCTGCCCAGCAGATGGCCCGCCATGCCGCCGATGACGACAGCATCTATTTGGAGGGCGCCAGCGAGATCCTGCGTCAGCCGGAATTCAAAGATGTCGCCAAAATCGAGTGCGTTCTGGAAACATTGCAGCGCGGCACTCTGCTGTTCCAAACGCTTTCCCGCGCTCTGCTGGGCGCCGATGTCACCGTCGTAATCGGCGCGGAAAACCATGTTCCGGCGATGACCGAGTGCAGCGTCGTTTCGGCCTCCTACTACGTCGGCACCCGCAAGCGCGGCACGCTGGGGGTTGTCGGCCCGACCCGCATGGACTACGACCGGGCTGTTCCCGCCGTCGGCTTCTTTTCCCGCACCCTCAGCCGCACCTTGACCCGCTTGGCGGGACTTTCCTAGCCGAACTTCTTCCCAGGAGACCTCCCCTTGCTTCGTTCATTCACCGCCCTCACGTTGTTCCTGATGACAGCATTGCCCATGTCCGCTGCTCCGGCAGCTTCCTCCCCCGCCCCGCTGGCCGGCCCGGCTTCCTCCCCGCCCGGCGTTGACCTGCTGCCGCTGAAAAAAGCGCTGGCGCCGCTCGGCGCCGGCGGCGTTCTGCAATCGCATTCCACGCTTCGCATGACCGCGACCCGCCAGGCCGTCTCCGTGGTGCTTCAGGAAGATTTGCAGATCCTTTCGCGGCGGCCCGGCCGCTTCCATGCCTCGCTGATCCAGTACGATGCGAGCGGCGGCCCGCAGAAAAAGCTGGCCGTGGTCTCGAACGGCGTTTCTGTTTGGACCTATCGGCCCGGCCTGCGCCAGTATTCCGTGCTTACCCTGCCGGCCTTCAAGCAAGCCGACAGCGATATTCCGACGCTTGGACTTGTCATCGGCGGCTTTTATCTCGGTGATGGACACCCGTTCGTCGAGGGCCTCCGCAGCGTAACCGCCGCGAATAACGCCGCCGTGCTGTCCGACCTCAGCCGCATAAACATCACGCTGGCTCGTCAAACAAAATCCGTCGGCAACCAAGACGATTACGTTTACAGCCTTTCTTTCACCAAGCAGAACTTGAAGTACCAGTTTTACGTCAACACCCAGACCGGCGCACTCACCCGCGTTGACCTCATGGGAGCGCAGGGGGACATTGAGGTTTCTTACCGCGAGGATATTCAGAGCATCACACCGCAGCCGCCCGCGCCCAATGCCACATTCGTGTTCACCCCGCCCCCCGGCGTCGCCAAAGCCGCCGACGTCTCCATTAATCCCTTTTAACCTTGCTTTTTCGGCGGTGGTTGACAGGCAGCCGATGATTGACAGGCAGCCGCCCACTTTGGTATACTCGCAGCGCAATTTTATCGAGTTTTCATTGAACGAGGAACCCCATGACACGACAGACACTCGGCTTGACCGCTCTCCTTTTTTCCAGTTTGGCTTTTTCTGGTTTGCCCGGTTTAGCCGCACCTCTTTCTCCTTCTCCCCTTTCTTCTCCTTCCCCTTCTTCTCCCACGGCGATAAACTTTGCTTTGCTCCAAAAAGCGCTGGCCCCCATGAGCGGTGGCAACGGCCTCAAACTCAGCAGCACCGTCGGGCTGACAGCAAATATGTCAGGCGTTTCCGTGACCGCGCACACCCGGCTAGACGTTATTGCTCAGCGTCCAGGGCGGTTCCGCATCACCGCAACGCGGGTCAGCGATCAGGGGGCCGCGCAGCAGCGGTTTGTTCTTGTTTCCAACGGCGTCAAAGTCTGGACCTACGCACCGGGGACAAACCGATATTCGGTCAGGACACTTGCCGCGTTTGACAACAGGGACGACAACTTCCTTTCGGAAGGTCTGGTCACGAGCTTCTATGTCGGTGAAGGGCAGGACTTTATCGCTCTGCTGCACAGCCTGAACGCCGGCGACAGCGCCGGCACACTGCTGGAAATCAGAAAGAGCGGCGGCGTGCTGACTCAGCAGCCACCGTCCGCAGGTAGTCCAGAGGAAACCATCTACCAACTGGCAATCCCGAAAGACAAGTTCAGCTTTTACTTCCATGCCAGCACCCGCACGGGCCAGCTTACTCGTTTTGGGCTGATGGGTTCCGGCGACGGCGCACAAGTAACAATGCAAGAAGACATCGCACAAATTTCTTCCCTGCCAAGTGTTCCAATATCCACGTTCTACTTCGCGCCCCCGCCTGGTGCCGTTCGTGCGGCGAATGTTTCCGTCAGCCCTTAGAGGCAGGTCCTCATGCCTGCCCAAATCTTGACAGCGCCGCCCGAAATCCGGTATTATAGAGACAATTCTGCGGCGCATCGCGTTCGGAGAAAGGGGCCGCTCGCCGTCATGTTAAGTTTATCAAAACGCGCTGATTACGCACTGCTCGCGCTTTCGCATCTGGCTGCCGTGCAGGCTGCCGCGCCCGCGCGTCTTATCAACACAAAAGAAATTGCCGAGCAGTATGAGCTTCCCGCTGAGCTTCTTGCGAAGCTTCTGCAAACCCTCGCCCGCACCGGCATTGTCGCGTCCCATCCCGGTCCGACCGGCGGCTACCGCCTGCTTCGTGCGCCGGGTGCGATTTCTGTCGCCGAAATTATCGCCGCGATTGACGGTCCCCTCGCCATTCTTCCCTGCTCCAACGGCCAGGGGGAAAGCTGCAAGCAGTTCAGCCGGTGTACGATCCACGACCCGATGCACGAGATTGAGCGCCGGGTCAAGAACCTGCTGACCGAGATCACCCTAGCCGATGTCAGCGGCGTGGGTCCCGCTTCCGAGTTGCCGGAACCCGACTGGTCTTCTCTGCCCGACTACTCCGCCCGCTCTTACGCCGCCGGTCTGCCGATGGGGTAACGATTTTGTGCTGATGGGGTAACGATTTTGGGAGCCGCTTGTTCTTATACTGCCGATGCCGCCGAAGCACAGTGAGTCGTTTCGCTCCCTGCCCTTTACCGATATGACACCCATCTACTTAGATAATAACGCCACGACAAAGCCGGACCCGCGCGTTGTGGACGTGATGCTGCCGTACCTCACCGAAATCTACGGCAACGCGGCCTCCCGCAGCCATACGTTCGGCTGGGCGGCGGAAGAAGCGGTCGCAAAAGCACGGGGGCAGGTTGCGGCGCTGCTTGGAGCCGACCCGCGCGAGATTGTCTGGACTTCCGGGGCGACCGAGTCGAACAATCTGGCGCTCAAAGGCGTCCTGGAAAAGCTGGCTCCGGGCGGCGGGCATCTTGTTACGGCCACAACTGAGCATAAAGCAATCTTAGACACGGCAAAGCACCTGGAACACGCCGGGCATCGGGTGACGTATTTGGGGGTAGACCGGCGCGGACAGATTGACTTGAACGCGCTGGCCGATGCGCTGACGCCGGACACAACGCTCGTCTCGGTAATGATGGGCAGCAACGAGATCGGCACACTTCAGCCCGTCGCTGAGATCGGCGCATTGTGCCGCGAGCGCGGGGTGCTGTTCCACACCGATGCAACCCAGTGTGTCGGCAAGATGCCGATAGACCTGAGCAGCCTGCCGGTTGATCTGCTTTCGCTGACAGCACACAAGATGCATGGGCCGAAGGGGGCCGGGGCGCTTTATGTGCGCCGCCGGGCACCGCGTGTCCGGCTGGAAGCGCAGATGGACGGCGGCGGGCATGAAATGGGGATGCGGTCGGGGACACTCAACGTGCCGGGGATCGTCGGCTTCGGCGCCGCGTGCGAAATTTGTCAAAACGAACTGCCCGCCGAAATGCCGCGTCTTGTCGCCCTGCGTGACCGGCTCCTTGACGGCATTCTAGGCACGATTGACGGAACGCAGCTTAACGGCCACCGGACCGAGCGGCTGCCGCACAATGTCAATATCGCGTTTGAGGGGGTCGAGGGCGACGCGCTTCTGACCTCGCTGCCGGAAGTCGCGCTGTCTACCGGGTCCGCGTGTTCATCCGAGTCGCTCTCGGCAAGCTACGTTCTTAAAGCCATCGGCCTGCCGGACGCCCTCGCGTATGCGTCCCTGCGCTTTGGCGTCTCACGCTTCACCACCGACGCCGAGATTAACTATGTCCTAGAGAAGCTGCCGACTGTTGTTCATAAACTGCGTGCACTTTCGCGAAGCAAAGCGCCGATGCTGGTGCATTAACATGAGTGATCTCCCCAACACGACCGAGATAGCCGTCTGCCCCGCCTGCAAGCGCCGCCTGCTGACCCAGACAAGCGCCCTGTGCAACTGGTGCGGAGCAAAGATTGACAACCCCGACTACCAGGCCCGCGCCGCCCAGACCCGCGCCGAGCGCGACGCTTCGGAACGGGCGGCGTTAGAAGCCCAGGTCCAGGAAGAAGCCCAGCATGGCATTCTGGGACGGCTGAAGCGCCTCGGCAAGCAGAACAAAAACACGCCGCCCAAAGAAACATTAGGCTAAGTTAAGAAAGCTGGATTATGCAACAAGACCCGACCCAGGAGCCGCTCCGCAACATCAATCTCGAATCGGCGATACTCGGCCTCCGCATGGCCCTGACCGACGAAGAAGGGGCCGAAGCCCGCACCCGCTTTCTCGACATCCTGCGGGACAGCACGCTCGCCGTCCCGACCATCACGCCGGTGGCAACCGCGCCCGACGGCTCGATTGAGCCGGGCGCCGACATCCAGCTTATTATCGCGACAAACCCCGAAGGCATCAGCGGTGTCCCGGCGTTCACCCAGCTCGGCATTCTCCGCGCGACCCTGCCCCAGCTTGAGCATGGCATGTTTCTGTCGGGAGCGCAGCTTTGCGGCATTCTCGGCGCGAGTGAGCATCGGCTGTTTGTGGACGGCCCGGACGTTCACGCTGAAGTGACGCCCGAAGAAATGCAGGCCATCGCCCAGACCGCCCAGATGATGGCCCAGATGCAGCAGCAGGCGTCCGGCAGCAACGAGCGCTTGGAGCTGGCGCTTGCGGCTCTGCACGGGGCCGACATCACCGAGAACCGCGCCGCCGTCGTTCAGTCGTTCCTGGAAGAGTTCAGCCGTGTTCCAGTCGCTGGCGAAGTAGACGAGGACGCCGAGTGCATTGTCCTCAGCACTGGCGCTCCTGAAGACACGCCCGAAACCCCCGCCGAGCTTGAGCTGTTGACTCAGGGGGACGCCCTGCTCTGCTTCACCAGCGAGGCGAAAATGCGGATTTGGGACGATGCGGGGCGCAATGCCGTGGTGCTGCCCGGCCCAATCATCGCTCAGGTCGCGGCCCAGGCGGAAGTAACTCAGATTCTCATCAACAAAGGCAGTACCGATCAGCGCCTGCTCAAAATTGACGGCGACCGTCTGGATGTCGCGGATACTCAGCCGGTTTAGCCGGCGTAATCCCGTAGATTTACGATTGCCGCCCTGCCGGCTTCACTCCGATAATAGACTCACTGATCGTCAAGAAAAGTGGGTCTATATTATGTGTCATTCTCTTGCCGCGGGCCGCCGCGTCGCCGCCATTTGCCGGGACGCCGAAGCCGCCGACATCCACCAGCAGCTTGCTTCCCGTCTATCCGACCCTGCCGAAGCCGACGCGCTGTGGCTGTTTTGGGTCCAGTGGCGGGCGTTTGGCCGGGCGGCCCTCAGCCGCGAAACCGAGCTTTCCCCCTGGGACGTTGCCGACCGCCTGCGCCGCCTGCGCGAAGCCGGTGTACCCATTTTGTCCTGGTCCGTCGAGACGGATCTTATCGTGCGAGGCCGCTTTTACCGGGAATAACACGGATTGCTAAGACGCAAAACGGGCGCAGGAAGAGATCTCCTGCGCCCGCTTTTGTTGTCTCTGCCGTGAGCCTACTTCATCAAGTGGGCCGGAAGCTCCTTTTGACCGGCGACAATCGCCAGGAAGTTCCGGGACTTGAGCATCCGGGCCGCGACCTTGATTTTCTTCTTGCCGTGCGCCGTCTGGATCGTCACGCTCTGAAGATTGACTTCAAACCGCCGCGCCTTCTGCGGGGCGCGGTGCGCCCACGAGCCGGAGTGCGGGTGGCGCGTCCAGCGTCCTGCCTGGGCTTTGCGCCCGCTGATGTCACATACTTTCGCCATGTTAGTTGCTGCTCCTGTTATCGTGTATGCTGATTTTCGGTAAAGATGACCTACGAGTATAGCACCCGGACGCCGCGCCTGTCAAGTCTCCTCTCGGTTTCGGAAACAATCGCAGGGCGGTTTAGGTATACTAAGGCACTGCTTTTCGCTGGGAGTTTGCTATCAAGTTCGCACCATTACGCCGCTCGGTTCTTCGTCCACGAAGGTGGACAGTAGGCGCTTCGCCCCCTAGCGTAGGAATTTATTCCCACGCTCTTTGTTCTCACGCTCTCCTTCTGCTCGCGTTCTTTACCCTGCAAACGGTAGCCTTTGCCGGACCGCCGTCGCCCGCGCCGGTTGACCCTCACTTCTACGATTACGATGCGTCTGCGCCGTTCCCTGTCACTCAGACTGTGGACAAAGAAGCGATGGCCGAAGTCGGCGGGGACATCCAAGTCACGCGCGTCACCTACCCCAGCCCGGTTATCACGCCCTACCCCGCCAACAACATCGTCACGGCGTTCTTGTTTCAGCCGAAAACCCCTGGCCCGCATCCCGTCATGCTGGTCGAGCATGAGTGGCTTCCCGTCACGCTGACCAATGAGTTTATCCTCTGCGCCACTTTGGCCCGCGCGGGCGTCGCCGCGTTTCTTGTCGTCCAGCCCTACAGCTACAACCGGCGCGTCCTGCCGCGCGTGGAAGATGTCGAGCTGCTGTCTGGCGACACGCATCAGACCGTCGCCGCCGTCCGCCAGGCCGTTTTGGACAATCGCCGCGCTCTGGACTGGCTCCAAACCCGCCCGGACATTGACCCCACCCGCATGGGCGTCGCCGGCATCAGCCTCGGCGGCATTCTCGCGCCCCTCATTGCCGGCGTAGACCACCGGGCGAAAGTCCTGGTCACGATTGTCGGCGGTGCCGATGTCTCCGATTTAGTTTACGACAGCTTTATCACTTACGGCCTGCGCCCCAGTCTGCTGTACCACGGCACGACGTTTGATTCGATCAAGCGCGACTATGCTCCGATTGAGCCGACCAACTGGCTGCAAGGCTTCGATCCCAAGAACGCTCTGCTGTTTAATGGCCGCTTTGACGTGTTCGTCAACCCCAAGCAGGCGCGTCACCTCGCAAACGCCCTCGGCGGCGCCCCGATTGTCTGGATTCCCACCGGCCACTACGGCACGGTCTTTGCCACAAAAAGAATTGAAGCCATCGGCGCCGAGTTTGTCCGTTCCCGCTTTGGCCTCGGCAGCAAGCCATTCACCCCACCGTCGTCGCTACCCGCGCCCACCATCAAGCTCGGCCTTTTGTTCGGCGGCCAGGAAGGCGTCAGCCCATTAATTGCCGACCAGCTTCTCACCGGCGGTCCCGGCGACCGGTATTCGGTGGACGGCCAGCTTACGCTGCACGGTCTCTCAATCGCACCGTCATTTCGGGTAGATGAGAGCAACTCGCTTGGCCTAGAGTTCCCCCTGCTGCACGGTAAGCCCAAGCCTCGCCTGTTTTACTCGTTCACGTTCACGCTGTAGCTGCCTTGCGACGGAGAGGATAAAATGAACATTCGTGACCACAATCGTCAAGCGTGGAATAAACTGGGAGAGCAGGCAAATCGATGGACGGTTCCTTACAGTTTAGCGATCATTGCGGCCGCACGGCGAGGAGAATGGGAGCTTTATCTCGCCGAGTCAACCCCTGTCCCTAAAGAGTGGTTTCCACCATTAGCAGGCGTGGACGTCCTCTGCCTAGCGTCCGGCGGCGGTCAGCAGGGACCTCTGCTTGCGGCTGTCGGCGCCAAAGTTACGGTTTACGACAATTCGCCGGGTCAGCTTGCACAGGACCAGCTTGTGGCCGACCGGGAAAACCTGTTGCTGACACTGATTGAAGGCGATATGTCCGATCTGGGTGAACTCGGTGATGCTGCCTTCGACTTGATTGTTCATCCCGTATCCAACCTGTTTGTGTCTGAGGTCCGTGAGGTTTGGCAGGAAGCGTTTCGCGTGCTACGTCCGGGAGGGATCCTCATGTCCGGGTTTCTCAACCCAGTGCAGTATATCTTTGACCGTTCTCTTGCGGATAAAGGTGTTTTCGAGGTTAAATACAAGATTCCTTATTCCGACACCACTAGTCTTTCACCTAAAGAACATGCCGAAGCTTTCGGAGCCGAATCGCCCCTGGAGTTTAGCCACACCCTCGAAGACCAAATAGATGGTCAGTTAAAAGCCGGGTTTCTTTTGACGCACTTGTACGAATCCAAACGCCGAGGCGATCCGCTTGCCGAGTTCTTTCCCTCCTACATCGTCACATGTGCCTGCAAGCCATTTCCTAAGCCCCTTCAGAACTCTTGAATCCGCCTCACTTTTTATGGTATACTTTGCGGGCGGAAATTCCAAAACCACACTCGCCGGGACGTGCTTTGCTTGTGCCTTGTTACAGGTCGCGAAGACGGTTGATCGGCGGGGACGCACACAACACGAAGGAGCTACGATTTGTCTATTCTCGCGATGAAGGACCTGCTTGAAGCAGGCGTCCACTTCGGCCACCAGACGCGCCGGTGGAACCCTAAAATGAAACGCTATATCTATGGCGGGCGCAACGGCATCTATATCATTGACCTGCACCAGACCTTGAAGCTGTTCGATGATGCCTATGCGTTCATCCAGGAGATTGCGTCCAACCAGGGCAAGATTTTGTTCGTCGGCACAAAAAAGCAAGCGCAGGAAGCGGTCGCCGAAGCCGCCAAGCGTTCGCATTCGTATTACGTTAATTCCCGGTGGCTCGGCGGAATGCTGACCAATTACCGGACCATTTTGACCCGTATTGCCCGCCTGCGGGAGCTGGACCGGCTGGATGCCGAAGGCATTTTGGAGTCCCTGCCGAAGAAAGAAGCCGCCGATCTGCGCGAGGAGCGCGACCGGCTGGAAAACTATTTGGGCGGCATGAAGGACATGAACGGGATGCCCGATGCCATCTTCATTGTGGATTTGAAGAAGGAAAAAATCGCCGTTCAGGAAGCCCGCAAGCTCGGTATTCCGATTGTGGCGATTGTGGATACAAACTGCGATCCCGACGAAGTGGATTATGTCATTCCGGGCAACGACGATGCCATCCGGGCCATCAAGCTGATCTCGAATAAGATTGCCGATGCGATCATCGAGATCCGCCAGGGCGAGTGGCAGGACACCGAGGTTGTCGAAACCGAAGAAGACGCCCAGAAGCTTGGCGAAGCATCCGATGCCGCCGCCGTCGCTGCTCAGTGGGAAGCGTTGGAACAGCGTGTCACCGGCGGCGCTCAGGTGCCGGCGGGCGTCTTTGACCCTAGCCTCGGCGCAAGCGGCATGACCGACGCCGGCAACTCCGGCAGCATTTCCCGCCGCAACGCCTCGCCCGGCGGCGAAGCGATGACAAACCCGGCCGAAGTCGCGCATGAGGTGGCAGAAGAAACTGGGCAGACGACGGCGCAGGGAACAGATTAGGAACGAGGATGCCCCCCCGCCCCAATTCTGGGGAGCCATACAGAGAACAGAGACCGCTTTCAGCACGGGCTTTCCTTCTTAATCCGGCTCCCCAGAATTGGGGCGGGGGGGCCTCTCCGAAATTGAGAGGACGAACTACTATGGCAGACATTACCGCCGCAATGGTCAAGGACCTGCGGGAAAAGACACAAGCCGGCATGATGGAAGCAAAGAAGCTTCTGACGGAGGCCGAGGGCGACATGGACGCAGCAATTCGGCTCTTCCGCGAGCGGAACGCTAAGCGCGAAGTAAAGCCAGACCGGTCAAGCGCCGAAGGCGTTGTTGAGAGCCTTGTGCGCGAGCATAACCAACTTGGCGTCTTGATTGAAATCAACTCGGAAACCGACTTTGTCGCCCGGAACGAAGAGTTCTCCGCGCTCGCCCGCGAGATGGCGAAGCACGCGATTGAGAACCCCGGCGCAGCCACAGTGGATGAGCTTCTGGGAGCTACCCACACCGAGACCGGCAGCCCGGCCAAGCTTCGCATTCAAGACGTCTTCGCCAAGATGCGCGAGAACATCATCTTCAAGCGGTTCGCCGCCTACCAGACCGAAGACGGCACGGTGGATGCCTACATTCACATGGGCGGCCAGATCGGCGTTTTGGTCGAGCTGACGGGCGAAGGCATGGAAATCAAGACGCTGGCCCGCGAGATCGCCATGCACATTGCCGCCGCGAAGCCGAAGTTCCTGAGTAAAGATCAGGTTCCAGCGGAGAAGCTGGCCGAAGAGCGCGACATCGTCAAGACCCGCGCGATGGCCGACCCGAAGAACGCGAACAAGCCTGCGGAAATCATGGACAAAGTCATCGAAGGCGGCGTCGGAACGTTCCTCAAGGAAGCGGTTCTTTTGGAGCAGCCGTACATCCGTGAGCCGAAACAAACCGTTGCCCAGCTCATCAAGGGCAAGACCGAGATCAAGCGGTTCGTGCGCTTTGAGATCGGTGAGGCGTCCTAAGTGTCTGAGACCACTCCTAAGTGGCCCCGTGTGCTGCTGAAGCTCTCCGGCGAAGCCTTCGCCGGGGACGGCAGCCACGGGGTCATTGACTACGCCGCCGTCGCCGCGCTTGCCGCCGAAGTCGCCCAGCTTCAGACCAGCGGCGTCCAGACGGCGATTGTCATCGGCGGCGGCAATGTCATGCGCGGCCAGCTTGCCGAAAAAGCCGGCATGAAGCGTGTCACCGCCGACCATATCGGCATGCTCGGCACCGTCGTCAACGCGCTCGCGCTGCAAGACTCTTTGGAGCGCCAGGGCATTGACACGCGGGTCCAGACCGCCATGCCGATCCAGACCGTCGCCGAGCCGTACATCAACCGCCGCGCCCTGCGCCACTTGGAAAAAGGCCGTGTCGTGATCTTGGCCGGCGGCACCGGCAACCCGTTCTTCACCACCGACACCGCCGCCGCGCTCCGGGCCACCGAAGTCCGGGCCGAGGCAATTCTGATGGCAAAGAACGGCACCGACGGCGTCTACGACAAAGACCCGCGCACGAACTCCGACGCCGTGAAGTTCGACCGCATCTCGTTTGCCGACGCGATTAACCGCCGCCTGAAAGTGATGGATTTGACCGCAATGGCGTTCTGCATGGAGAACAACATCCCCATCGTCGTCTTCGACATCAACGTCCCCGGCAACATCCAGCGCGTCGCCGAAGGCGCTTCGATTGGAACACTTGTCTCCAAAGATGCGTAACCAATAAAAAAGCATGGATGCAACATTTGTGGTCAGGTGTTATCGCGGAGTGGCTGAAGGCCACACTTATTATCAGGAAGCGCTTCGCGGCATAGCTCGTCCGCGAGGCGGTCCCGCGACACCCGCCCAGCACAATCAAGGCTTTACCGATAGCGATTTTACTTCCTGGACGACCGACTGTCAAGTTGCTCGCAAAAAGGCACTAGAGAGTGACATGAATGGTCGTGGTATCATACTGCAAAAAGACTTTGACGAGGCGGAGATCGTCTTATCGCCAGATGCTTATGCAGAGTCAGAAGTGTTTATCCGTGGTTTAGTCACGGACGCTTTAGTAATAGAGGTTCCTTAAGATGAACGTCCCCTTTGAACTGCTGACACTGCTTGTACAAAGCGAACATTTTCCTTTGGCGCAGCAATTACTGCAAGAGATGTCAGGTAACCAGGGCTTTGATCCAACGCCAACTATTGCTCTGCAACAGGTGAGAGACATCTACCGCCAACGCGCCCGCCACATCGAGAGAACTGGTTATCCAATTCACGGCTTTCCTGAACTGGTAAAAGGACTTGAAGCATTTACCCGTGACTCGATCACAATCTTCAATGTCCGTTTTAATAGTGGTGATTACGCAGTCTTTGCCGACCCAACTCTTTCAGAATTAGCCGGTATCTTGAAGTTTCCGAAAAAGACTGCCGCGCAGGAAGCCACTCTTGCGGACTCTAGAGGGCGGCATGAAGCTATGCTTGCTTCTTCTCGGCTGCAAACAGTTTAGCCTACACAATTTCGTCCCAGGAGCAACAAAAATGAGTTTAGCCGATCTCGCCAAAGACGCCGAGCAAAAGATGAAGAAGACGGTGGATGCGACCCAGCATGATTTCTCGACCATCCGCACGGGCCGCGCGACGCCATCGCTGGTGGACGGCATCTCCGTGGAATACTTTGGGACGCCGACCCCCCTGCCCCAGCTCGCAACCATCAGTGTTCCCGACTCGCGTCAGCTTCTCATCACGCCCTATGACCGCAGCATGACGGCGGCTATCGAAAAAGCAATCAAGAACTCGGATCTGAACATTAACCCAGTCAACGACGGTGTCGCGGTCCGGCTGACGATCCCGCCGCTGACGGAAGACAGGCGCAAAGAGTTTGTGAAAATCCTGAACAAGAAGTCGGAAGAGGGCCGGGTCTCGATCCGCAATATCCGGCGTGATGTCAACGATCAGTTCAAGGCGCTCGTGAAGAAAAGTGAAGCGTCCGAAGATGACTCCAAACGCGCTCAGGACGGCCTGCAAAAGCTGACCGACCGCTACATTGTCGAGATTGACCGGATTACTAAAGCTAAAGAAGCCGAGTTGCTTGAAGTCTGATACCGCCGAAATGGAAGCGCTCAAAGCGCGGCTCGATCCTGCCCGGCTGCCGTCCCATGTGGCGATTATCATGGACGGCAACGGGCGCTGGGCGCATGCACAGGGCCAGGACCGGCTGTACGGCCACTGGCAGGGCTACCGGACGCTCAAAGAGATTGTCTCAGCGGCGGACGATCTCGGCGTTCAAACGCTGACAGTTTTTGGTTTCTCTACCGAAAACTGGCGGCGGCCTGAAGCGGAAGTCGGCGGCCTGATGGCACTGATGCAGGCGGCCATGCAGGCCGAAATCGAAGAACTTATCGAAAGCCACATTCACATCCGGGTCACGGGACACCTAAATGATCTGCCGGACTCTTTACGCGAGACGTTTGAAAGTGCGATGCGTCGCACGGCAGACTTCACTCGTATGACGTTCAATTTGGCGATCAACTACGGTGGGCGGGCGGAGATTGCTGATGCTGCACGGGCGCTGGCCGGAGCAGTTCAGCGTGGCGAGATGACGCCGGAGGACGTCACGGAAGAAAGTTTAGCGGCGCAGATGTACGCGCCCGATTTACCCGATCCCGACCTCCTCATCCGCACGGCGGGCGAGATGCGGATCTCAAACTTTTTGCTTTGGGGCATTGCCTACTCGGAGATTTGGGTGACGCCGACGCTGTGGCCGGAGTTTACCCCTGCACTTTTGACCGATGCGCTGGAAGACTACGGGCGGCGGGTCCGCAAGTTCGGCGCAGTCCCCCATCCCGCGTAAGAAGCTATCTTGAAGAACATTGTCATCTTGGGCGCGACGGGCAGCATCGGTACACAAACGCTCGACGTTGCAAGGCGTCTGCCCGACTTCTTGCGCGTCGTCGGCCTCTCCGCCTACCACAACGAGGCATTGCTGCGGGAGCAGGCACAAGAATTTGATGTCCCCATCGCCAATTTGGAATGGGGAGACAGCGCCGATCTGGTGCGGCTGGCGACGCTTCCCAACGCCGATTTAGTTGTTGTCTCCGTCGCCGGAGCCGTCGGCACGGCCGCGACGATTGCCGCGCTGGAAGCGGGCAAAGATGTCGCGCTGGCAACCAAAGAAGTGCTTGTCGCGGCAGGCGAGATTGTGACGGCGGCGGCGCGAAAAAGCGGGGCAAAGCTGCTGACCGTGGACAGCGAGCATTCGGCGATTTTTCAGTGCTTGCAGGGGCAGAAGCCGGAGTTTGTGAGCAAATTGTGGCTGACCGCGTCCGGCGGCCCGTTCCGGGAATGGCCGCTGGAGCGCATTGCGGCCGCGACAGTCGCCGAAACGCTGAACCATCCGACCTGGCCGGCGATGGGCCGCAAGATCACGGTAGACAGCGCGACGCTGATGAACAAGGCGCTGGAAATGATTGAAGCCCAATGGCTGTTCGACGTGCCGATTGAAAAAGTCGGGGTTGTCCTTCATCCGCAAAGCATCATTCATTCACTTGTCGAGCTGTGCGACGGCTCGCTGCTGGCCCAGCTTGGTGTGCCTGACATGCGGGTTCCGATTGAAGTGGCTTTGCTGTACCCGGAGCGGGCTGACTTTGGCGCGGCGAAGTTTGACTTGCTGGCGCAGGCCAAGCCGCTGACGTTTGAAGCGCCGGACGAGACCCGCTTTCCCAGCCTGAGCCTCGCCCGCCGAGCGGCGGAAGCCGGCGGGACTCTGCCGGCGGTGATGAACGGCGCGAATGAAGCGGCGGTCGCGTGCTTTTTGGACGGCAAAATCGCCTTCCCGGAGATCATCGGACTGACCGAGCGGGTCATGGACAGCCACCGGGTTCAGCCGTCGCCGACGCTGGCGCAGATCACGGCGGGGGACCAGTGGGCGCGGCAGACAGTCCGGCAGTTAGTGTAAGGAGAGTTTGGCGTGGCAATATGGGCGAACATTCAGCAGACGGTGACGCTGCTGGTCATTTTAAGCATCCTCGTGGTCGCGCATGAATGGGGGCATTTCATTGTCGCTCGTCTCTGCGGCATCCGGGTAGACGATTTTTCTATTGGCTTCGGCAAGCGGCTGTTTCGCATCGGCAAGCGCGGCGATACCGAGTACAATGTCCGTATGCTCCCACTCGGCGGCTTTGTCAAGATCGCCGGCATGGAGCCGGATGAAGCGCCGATCACCCACGCCAAAGACCGAGTGCTGAGACAAAGCGCCAGTGACCCGGACGCCGGCGAAATCCCTCTGCTGGCGGAGAACCTGGGCGAAAGCACACCCTATTCCGGCCCCGACGGCTTCTACAGCAAGCCTCTTTGGCAGCGCTCGCTGGTTATTCTGGCGGGTCCCGTCATGTCATTCGTGCTTGGCTACGTCATCTTCTGCCTGATGGGCGTGACCACCGGTATTCCGACCGGCAACACCCTCAACAAAGTCGCCATGACCGCGCCCGGCGGGGAAGGCCAGCGGATCGGCCTGCGGATCGGCGACGTGATTACAAGCATCAACGGTCAGCCTGTGACAAGCGGCGAACAGATGGTTGAACTTATTCACGAAAGCGCCAACAAGCCGCTCACGCTGACGGTCAAGCGCGGCACGGAAACATTCACGAAAACAGCCACGCCTAAGCCTGCTTTAGACGACAGCAAAAAGCCTGTGCTGTCGGTAAACACCGTGACGCCGGGAGCGCTGGCGGCTCTCGGCCTACAGCCGGGCGACAAGATCGCGCAGGTGAACGGCACGGATATTGCCTCGGCAGACCAGGCCCAGACGCTGCTCCGCCAGAACCCCGGCAAACCGATCGATATCGCCGTGCTGCGGCACTTGGAAGAAACACACTTGAAAGGGATTCTGCCGGTGGTCACGCCGAATGCGCCGACACTTCAAGCGCAGCAAATCGGCCTGCTGAATATTTTGCCCGTCAAAGAAATCAAGCGTGTCAGCCTTAAAGAGTCGTTTCTCTACGGCAACAAGACGGTGGGGGATACGTTCCTGGGGCTGGCCTACTTGATCCATCACCGGGAAGTGCAGAAAGCCGCCGGCGGGATTATCTTTATGTACCAGGCAACAGGGCTTGCGGTCAAGAGCGGCCTGCCCGATGTGGTCTCTATGATGGCGAGCCTCTCGATTAGCCTGGCAATTTTCAACCTGCTGCCGATCCCCGTGCTGGACGGCGGCCACCTGCTGACGTTCTTTATTGAATGGGTGCAGCGCGGCAAGCGCCTCACCGACCAGCAGCAGCAGGCGTTTTTAATGACCGGCCTCGCTATCATCGGCATTCTCTTCGTGCTGATTATGTCAAACGACATTATCCGCACCGTTACCCATCAACTGCCGCAGTAGGCAGGAACTTCAGGACTTCATGCGTTTCACCCAGTTCTTTGCCCCAACCCTACGCGACGCGCCTTCCGAAGCCGAAATGGTCAGCCATAAGCTGCTCCTGCGCGGCGGCTTTATCCGGCCGCTCGCGAGTGGCGTCTACTCGTACCTGCCGCTCGGCCTGCGGGTGCTGAACAAGATCTCAGACATCCTGCGGAGCGAGATGGACAGCATCGGCGGCACCGAGTTTCTGATGCCATCGCTCATCCCACGCACTCTTTTGGAGGAGTCGGGACGTGATAAGATTGACGTGCTATTCACTGTTCCCGCCCATGACTACTTTCTCGGCTTCACGCACGAGGAAGTGATTACAAGCATCGCCAAGAACGATATTCAGTCGTACAAGCAGTTGCCGTTTTTGCCGTACCAGATCCAGACCAAGTTCCGGGACGAGGCGCGTCCGCGCGGCGGCCTCGTTCGGGGCCGTGAGTTCCTGATGCTCGATGCGTACTCATTCGACCGCGATGAAGCCGCCGGGGAAGCGGCCTACAGCCGGGTCCGGGACGCCTTCGGACGCATGTTCGTCCGCTGCGGGCTGGCGTCGCTCTCGGTGGAAGCCGATTCCGGCGCGATTGGCGGCTCGCAAAGCGAAGAGTTCATGGTGCTGTCGGACGCCGGGGAAGATACAGTCCTGCGCTGCGACAAGACCGGCTACGCCGCCAATGCCGAGCGCTGCGAGGCCGTTCCCGCCCCTGCCGAAGAACCCAATGCCGAAGTCCCGGCAAGGGAGCAGATCGCGACGCCGGGCGTGTCAACGATTGAAGACGTATCGGCATTTTTAAGCGTTCCGGCAACGCGGCTCATCAAAACGCTTATCGTGACCGCGCCTGATGGTACTCCTGTCGTCGCACTCGTGCGCGGCGACCGGGAGCTGAACGAAGCCAAGCTTGCCAAGCTCCTCGGCGGCCCATCGCCGCTGGCCGACGCCGCCGTGGTGCAGCGCGTTACCGGAGCGCCCGTCGGCTTCGCCGGACCTATCGGCCTCCAAGTGCCTGTCCGAGTCATTGCGGACCGTGAAGTCGCGACAATTCGTGACGGGGTGACGGGGGCAAACACTACCGACGCACATTTTGTCCATGTCCTGCCGGGCAGAGACTTCTCAACGCCTGAGTATCACGACCTGCGAACGGCTGTGGCCGGCGATGTCAGCCCCGCCGACCCGGAAGGTCGCCTTTATACGCAGCGCGGGATTGAAGTCGGCCATGTCTTTAATTTCGGTACGCGCTATTCGCTGAAGCTAGGTGCGACCTTCACCGACGAGACCGGAAAGTCGCAGCTCATGCAGGGCGGCTCTTACGGCGTCGGCGTGTCCCGGACAATGGCCGCAGCGGTGGAGCAGCACCATGACGCCGCCGGAATGCTCTGGCCGGTGTCCATTGCCCCGTTTGAGGTAGTGGTTGTCCTGGTAGACCCCAAGAACGATGCCCAGCGAGACGCCGCCGAAGCGCTCTACACTTCTTTGCTGGCCTCCGGCGTTGACGTTCTCCTCGACGACCGGGACGACCGCCCCGGCGTCAAGTTCAAAGACGCCGATTTAATCGGCTTCCCTGTGAAAGTCGTCGTCGGCAAATCACTCTCCGAAGGCACGGTCGAAGTCAGCCTGCGCCGCGACGCCAGCAGCAAAGAAGCGGTCGCCGTCAGTGATGCAGCGGCTCATGTGACGGGCTTAGTGAATGGATTGAAGGCGGAACTCTAGTCAAGGAAGTGGCACAGAAAAGAACCCGGCACTCAAAGTGCCGGGCTATTATTGAGTGGAAGTGTCTCCGACACTGAAGATTAGGTCATGGTTGCTGGCATTTAGTCGCCGCGACTTTCATTCAACAGTAGCCCGGCACTTTGAGTGCCGGGTTCTTTTGCCGAACTTTTTTCCGGATTTCTTTGTGCAACACCGCCTGATCTTTGAAGAGTCTACACAGTCGGGTCTTTCGGCAATCTTAACGTGATAATGGTCCCCTGCCCCGGCTCACTCTGCACGGTGGGACGGCCTCGGTGCTGCTCGACGATGCGGCGGACGATGCGGGTTCCGAGGCCGGTGCCACCGATTTTTGTGGAGTAGGCGGCGTCGGTGAAGAGCTTCGCGCGGACTTCCGGCGGCATTCCCGCGCCGGTGTCGGCGACGGCCAGCGTGTACCAATCGGGGTCGGGATCAGGCGCGACAGTCAGAGTCACCGAGCCGCCGGACGGCGTCTCCGGCAGGGCGTTGTTGACGAGGTTGAACAACGCATTATAAACACGGGATTTATCGAAGACCGCTTCAAACTGGACATCGCCCGTCGCCAGCAGCGTTACCTCCGCCAGCGCCGCCGCACCGGCGAGCGAATTGAGGACCCGCTGCACGGTCTCAAACGGACGGCCCGGCTGGAAATCCAGCGGGGCGACCTCGCCCTTGAGCGCATTGGCAATCTCGCGGGTCCGTGCCGTCACCTGCCCGACGCCAAGCGCCACGCTGTCCCGGACTTCGGCGTAGAAGCTCTCTAAATCGTCCAGTGCGTTTGGCTTGCCGGCACGGACATCGGCGATGCTGCCTTCTAAAGTTTCCACATACGGCAGAACATGGGTCAGCATGTTGCCGATGTCGTGGCTGATCTCTCCGACCGACCGGGCGATCGCAGCCAGGTTTGCCTCACGGGCCAAAAGTGCGTTCTGGGCGCTCATGGTGACGAGGCTGGAGACAATCTCAATCACGGCCATATCAGCAGTGTCAAAGGTCCCGACACGCTTGTTGACAAGCTGGATCACGCCGAGGGGCGCTCCGCCGCGCGTGTGCAGCGGCACAGTCATCAGCGAGCGAGTCCGGTAGCCCGTTCGGGCATCCACCGTCCCGATATGGTCGGCGTCGGCTTCCACATCCGCCGTCACGCGCCCCTGCCCCGACGCGAACACCTGCCCGGCAATCCCTCTGCCAAGCGACAGATCGAGGCTTGTCCCGACAAGACTTTCCCCCACCGGGCCAACGGCGTGGCGGAAGACAAGCGTGTTGTCAGCGGCGTTGAACAGCAGGATCGAGCCGGCGTCGGCATCCACCACTTCCATGCTGGTTTCGAGTGCCTGCCGCAGCAGAGCATTCGTGTCCGTGATAGAATACAGGGCCGCGCTCACCTGCTGCACGGCTTCAAGCTGCCGCCGGGCTAGCGCAAGTTGTTTTTCGCATTCTTCGGGCATAATCACTCAATCGTCTGCAAAAATCGGTATAGTCCCTGCTGCTGGATATAAGCTTCCACCGGCTCCGGGGTCAGGTATTTGATGGAGCGGCCTTCGCGCACCCGCTTTCGTATGTCGGTGGACGAAATCTCCAGGCGCGGGATCGGCAGAAAGTGGACGCGGTCCAGAAACGCAGCGTCCACAATCTCCGGCAGCCGGTCTAGGACAAAGCCAGGGCGGGTGACAGCAATAAATTGGCACTCCCGCACCAGATGGTCGTACTCGTGCCAGGTCAGTATCTCCAGGACTGCGTCGGCCCCGGTGATGAAGTACAGCGTCTCTAAATCCTGGTGGAGGGCGCGGAACTCACGCAGCGTGTCAATCGTGTACGACGGGCCGGGCCGCTCAATCTCGATGCGCGATGCCGAGAAGCAAGGGTTTGATCCGGTGGCAAGCAGCGTCATGGCGTAACGCTCCTCCGGCGAGGAAACGAGGTACGCTTTTTTGTGCGCGGGCCGACCGTTCGGCACGAACACCACCTCGTCGAGCGCGAACGCCTGCCGCGCTTCTTCCGCCATCAGTAAGTGTCCGTAGTGGATTGGATCGAACGTCCCGCCCATGATGCCCAGTCGCTGCATGGCACGCTTTCTAATGTCTCGGTGAGATCAAAGAATACAGAATAAAGCCGAAAATCGCCAAAAGTAAAATGCCCAGCACTGCCAGCAGGATCGGGGAAGACGCCATACGGAGACGCCCCTGGGTCACCGGAACCGGCGCGTACTGCTGCATGGCCTGCACGAGAGCCTCGTAGTAACCCGGCATCGGGATGAAAGCAAGCGAGAAAGTCTTGATTTTGCCCGCGTAGTTCGGGGCCTCGTACACCAGACACGCCTGCTGCTTGTTCGGCGCGAGGGTAACCTCTTTCACACGGTCCCAGCGCACCCCAAGATACTCGTCGTGGCGGAACGCATACTCCATCAGCGAATTGGCAAGCACTGCGACGAGGAGACTCAAAAGAAAGCAAGGAATCAGTACTAAAGCCCGGATTTCCGCGCGTGGAACCGCCTTGCCCTGAATGATAACACCCTCGGCGTCAAATTGCAGGACACCTTCGCGCAAATCAGCGATACACGCTTTTGCGCCGATCGGGCCGGGCGCACGCCGGTACGTCCATCTGAACGGACAAACGGCGAGCGGCTGGACCGCCTGAAACTGACCTGTCGGCGGAGGCGGCCACACGCCGGAAGCCTGGCCGGGCAGCTCGCTGGGCGGGTACTGGTTGCCGGAGTTGTGTGGGTTGATTGGATTCATGTATTCTGTCCTTCTGGTGCCGGGTCTGTCCGCTGATGTCTCAACCCGCCCTCTGATGCCTCATTGGAACGTTGGATCGTAGCCTTCCTTGTGGTTCAAGATTGTGATGCCTGCAAGAGTCAGCAGCAGCAGGAACAGCATAATCCAGACAATCGGCTTTGTCGCGTTCTTCAGGCGACCTTCCCCAATGGGAACGGACGCATACTGATGGACGGCTTGGGCGACCATCTCGTAGTAACCCGGTGCCGGCGTGAAAGCCAGGGAGAACGTCATCATCTTGTTGGCAAAGCTTGGGACGTCGTAAACAAAACACGCCTGCTGCTCGACTGGAGCCAGCAGGATTTCCCGCATCTGACTCCAGCGCATTCCGGTCGTGACGTCTTTGTTTTGAGCCGTTTTGCCCTGGATAATCACGCCCTCCGGGTCAAACTGCATCACGCCTTGCCGGATATTCAAGAGTTCTGCCTTTGCGCCGAGTGGACTCGGCGCTCGCCCGTAGAGCCACTTGAAGGAGCAGGATGCGCCCGGCGATGCTGGTTCCATTATTTTGTCCTTCTAGTGCCGCACCTGGCCGCTGCCGCGCACGATGTATTTGTAAGTCGTCAGCTCTTCCAGGCCCATCGGGCCGCGTGCGTGCAGCTTCTGGTTGGAGATGCCAATCTCCGCGCCGAAGCCGAACTCGAAGCCGTCGGTGAAGCGCGTAGACGCATTGACATAGACAGCGGCGCAGTCCACGCCGTCGGTGAATGCCTGGGCGGCAGCGTAGTCGTCAGTGACAATCGCTTCGGAATGCTGCGTTCCATAGGTATTGATATGGCGGATGGCCTCTTCCAAGCCGGCGACGACTTTAACGGCGAGGACGAGTGCGTTATATTCCGTGTACCAGTCTTCTTCGGCAGCAGGGACGGCATTCGGCAGAAAAGCGCAGGCCAAGTCGTCGGCGCGAGTTTCGACGCCCGCCTCTGCCAGCTTTCGACCGATGAGCGGCAAAAACTCGGCGGCGATGTCCTGATGGACTAGCAGCGTCTCGGCGCTGTTGCAGACAGACGGCCGCTGGACTTTGGCGTTCAGCACGATGCCTACGGCCATTGCGAAGTTAGCATCTTTATCAACGTAGACATGGCAGTTGCCGGTGCCGGTCTCAATGACCGGAACGGTCGCATTCTCCACGACGGTTTTGATCAGCGACGCCCCGCCGCGCGGGATAAGGCAGTCCACAAAGCCGTTCAAAGTCATCAGCCGCCGAGCGGCGGCCCGGTCGGTGTTCTCGATGAGCTGGATCGCCGTGCGCGGCAGGCCGGCATGTTCGAGCGCACTTTGAAGCTCATTCGCCAGCGCGATATTGGAATGAATAGCTTCGGAGCCGCCCCGCAGCAGCACGGCATTGCCGGATTTGAGGCAGAGCGCGGCGGCGTCTACCGTCACGTTTGGGCGGCTTTCATAGATAATGCCGATGACGCCGAGTGGGACGCGCGTCTTCGTGATTTGCAGGCCGTTCGGCCGCCGCCAGCCTGAAAGCACCGCACCGACCGGGTCCGGCAGGGCCGCGACCTGCTGCAAGCCGCTTGTCATCTCGGCGATCCGGCTGGGGTTCAGTGTCAGCCGCTCAACCAAATGTGGCGGCATCTCTTTATCTCGCGCGGCAGCAAGATCACGCGCGTTGGCGTCAAGGATGGCGTATTCCGAGTGTTGAAGCGCACGCGCCATTGCCGTCAGTGCAGCGTTCTTCGGGTCGGTCCCGGTAGTCGCCAGTTCCTGCGCGGCAGCTTTCGCGGCGCGGCCTTTATCTTCGACTTCTTGAATTGCGGCGTCGTTCATCGTGTTTTCGTAGTATCAGGGAGGGTCTAAGTCACAGATTGAAATGTCGGGAACAGCAGCGCGGAGATCATCCACAATGCAACAATCGCTCCGGTGATATAAATTGAAGGCGATGATTTTGAGCGTTTCCCTAACTTCCCCCCCGGCTGCCATGCCACAGCGGCGATCCACGCGAGAACCGGCAGCTCATACGCAGCGCAAACGAGGAAGGGAACGACGAGAGACTTGCTCTGCCCCGCCTTGTCACGTTCGTAGAAACCAAGAAGGAACGCATAAAGCAGCGCCGTAGGGATCTGCCCCGCAGGAGCGTCAGCAGGATAGCCACAATGGAAACCGAGAAAAGACGGGAAGACCACTGCCCCGAAAAACAAGGCTGCCCAAATGCAGGCAAACAATCTTGCGCGTTCGGCGACTACGTTCCAGTTCATGCCGCGCCTCCGCCACATCCACTCAATGCCGTTATTCTAGCCGAATGGGGGAAAGTTGTCAAGCACAAACTTCGAGGGCCGGTTAGAGGTCCAGCACGAGGTTGTCACGGTGAATAATCTCGTCGCTCAGCTTGATGCCGAGGCGCGGCAGGATTTCGGCGGTCCGGCAGCCCATGATTTTTGCCGTTTGCGTGTGGCTGTAGTTCACAAAGCCCTGAGCGAAGGCTGCGCCGCCGGTGTCGGCCAGCCGCACCAGATCGCCCGGCGCAAAATGGCCGGCGACAGACAGGACGCCCGCCGGAAGGAGGCTGCCGCCGGCTGCCAGGATGCTTTGCTTCGCGCCGTCGTTGACCGTGACGGTGCCTCTTGGCACGGCCCCATAGGCAATCCACCGCTGGCGGGAGCGCAGGCGGGTCGGCTTCGGGATAAACTGGGTGCCGCACCGGCCCGCCAGCGCGTCGGCGACGACATTCGGACGCCGCCCGTCGGCAATGAACATCCGTACCCCGGTGCTGGCGCAGATTTTAGCAGCCTGGATTTTCGTCGCCATGCCGCCGGTTCCGAGCAGAGTCTGAACGCCGCCGGCACTGTCTTCCAGCGCTTGGTCAATCGTCTCGACGCTGGGGATAAGCCGGGCATCTGCGTGCTGGGTCGGGTCTTTGTCGTATAAACCGGCGACATCGGACAGCAGCAGCAGTGTGTCGGCCTCAATCAGTGAGGCGACCAGTGCCGCCAGCGTGTCGTTATCGCCGAACTTAATCTCGTCCACGGCGACGGTGTCGTTTTCGTTGACAATCGGCACGACTCGGTGCGCTAGCAGCGTCTCAAACGTATTGCAGGCGTTCAAATAGCGCCTGCGGTCCTGCAAATCTTCGCGGGTCAGCAGGATTTGGGCGACAGGAACCGAATGCGCCCGGAACGCCTCGGCGTAGGTGTGCATCAGAAGTCCCTGCCCGATTGCCGCCGCCGCCTGTTTCTGCGGGATGGAGCGCGGGCGGCCCGGCAGGTTTAGCGTGTCCATGCCCGCGCGAATGGCCCCAGACGACACCAAGACAACGCTGCACCCCGCATTCAGTAGCGCCGACGCCTGCCCTGCAAGGTCCCCGATGTAGGCGGCGTCAGGCGGGCTGCCGCCGCGCGTGAGCGTGCTGGTGCCGACTTTGATCACGATTTTTTGCAGGGGATTGAGAGCCATGTTTGCATGGGAACCCCTCCCGCTCGTTCCTGGCACTTGCGGCATCCTGCCTCAGTGTCGCTCCCTCAGCACTGGCTCCCTGGAAGGCCCCTGTTAGGGAAGGGCTTCAGAGCATTCTTGAAGGCCCTGTGCCTCGGCAAGAAGCACAGGCACCCGGCCAGGAGATTGTCTTTATTGCCCTTCCCTAACAGGGGCCTTCCAGGGAGCCAGTGCTGAGGGAGCGACACTGAGGCAGGATGCCGCAAGTGCCAGGAACGAGCGGGAGGGGTTCTACTCCTCCACTTCCGCTGTTTTCGCCGGGACATCCAATGCATTTTCGTCGAAGAAGTCGAACTCGGCCTTGCCGATCCGCACGGTATCGCCTTCCTGAGCGCCAAGCGTTCGCAACTTATTGATAATACCTGTCTTTTCCAGTGTCCGCTGCAAGCGGCTCAGGGCATCGTCATTGGTAAGCTGGGTCATGGCAATCAGGCGCTCGATGCCCGCGCCGGTGACGACATAGACCTGGTTCGCGGCGTCGTAATGCGCTTCCCAGCGGCGGTCGGGACGCCGGCCCTTGACGGTCTCCGGCGTAATCCGGACAATGCCGTCGTCAAACGGCATCGGCAGGGGCATCTCGGACAGCCTTTGCGCGAGATAATAAACCAGCGGCTCTAGGCCCGAACGGGTTGCCGCCGAAACGACAAAAACAGGCTTGTCTTCGTCGGCAAACTCCGCCCGCAGCATTTCCACGATCTCCGGGTCGGCAATGTCGGTCTTATTCAGGACGACGACCTGGGGAAGCAGCGCCAACTCTTCGTTGTAGTTCGCCAGCTCACGGTTGATAATCGCGTAGTCGTCCATCGGGTCCCGGCCCGATGTGTCGGAGACGTCAATCAGATGGCACAGCAGGCGGGTCCGCTCGACATGGCGCAGGAACTGGTGGCCCAGGCCAACGCCCTCGCTTGCGCCTTCAATCAGCCCTGGAATGTCGGCGATCACAAAGGTCCGCTCGTCGTCCACGCACACGACTCCCAGATTGGGAACCAGTGTCGTGAACGGGTAATCGGCAATCTTCGGTTTCGCCGCAGACAGCGCGGCGATGAGCGTGCTTTTGCCGACATTCGGGTAGCCGATCAGCCCGACATCCGCCAGCAGCTTCAGCTCCAGCGTGATAGACTTTTCTTCCCCCGGTTCGCCGTTCTCGGCAAACTTCGGCGCTTGATGGGTGGAGTTCGCAAAATGCGCGTTCCCGCGTCCACCTTCCCCACCCCGCGCAATCATGGCTTTCTCGCCGTGCTTGGTCAGGTCTGCAATAATCCGCCCTGTCGTCGCATCCGTCGCCGTCGTCCCGACCGGCACTTTCAGCGTCAGGTCGCCCGCGTTCTTGCCGTGCATATCCCGGCTCGTGCCGTGAATGCCGCGCTCAGCCTCATAATGCCGCTGATACCGGAAGTCCAGCAGGGTCGAAAGGTTGGAGTCGGATTCGATATAAATATCGCCGCCCTTGCCCCCATCCCCGCCGTTCGGCCCGCCAAACGGCACAAACTTTTCCTTACGGAACGCCACGGCCCCATTGCCGCCATCCCCCGCCTTCACATCAATCGTCACTTCATCTACAAATATCATAGTTACATTCCTTGAGAACCCCTCCCGCTCGTTCCTGGCACTTGCGGCATCCTGCCTCAGTGTCGCTCCCTCAGCACTGGCTCCCTGGAAGGCCCCTGTTAGGGAAGGGCAGTAAGAACAAGGATGGAGAGAAGAGTGTTTGCCTCTTGCCTGCCCATCTTGGCCCTTCCCTAACAGGGGCCTTCCAGGGAGCCAGTGCTGAGGGAGCGACACTGAGGCAGGATGCCGCAAGTGCCAGGAACGAGCGGGAGGGGTTCCTTATTCCCTCGCATCTATCAGCATTATCGCCGACGATTACCAGTCGGAATGGAGGCACGTCTTGTATTATTTTGCGCCTATCCCGGCGGCAGCACCGGCTCTGCATCTGCCAGCTTCCAAGCCCCTGTCGAAAACTGCGCGGCAGTCCAGGCTCCTAAAGACCCGAACGCCAGCGCGACGAGCGGGCTATTCAGAAAATAATGGATCGCGCCGCTGTGGACGGCTTCCGGCGAGACCAGCGGGATGCGCCAGAAAGGATGCACAAAGCCGGCCACGCAGAACAGGCCGAACGCGGCGGCGGCGGCGTTTAACCCCTGGGCGCGGGCGATGAAGCCAATCGGCAAGCCGCCGAACAGGGATGGCAGGAGCAGGGTCAAGAGCGCTGCCGAGCCGTCGTAGAGGGCGTCGGACTCGAAGACGGTCCCGTTCAGCCACGCCACGCCGAGGGTGTTCAGCCCAAGCGTGAGCGCGAGGCCGGACGCACCAGCAGCCAGCCAGAGGAGCGGGGGCTTCACCCGGCGTCTCCTTCCATGACCAAGACCTGCGAGCCGGACGGCGTTTTCGTGACTTCGATGCGGTTTGCAAAGGCATCTTTCAGCTCGTCAATGTGCGTGATGACGATAATGCGCTTGAAGTCGTCTTTGATCGCGTTCAGGCACTCGATCAGCTTTTCGCGGCCTTTGGCGTCCTGCGAGCCGAAGCCTTCATCTATAATCAGCGTCTGTAAACTCGCACCCGCCCGGTGGGCCAGCAGCTTGGAGAGGGCGATCCGCAGGGCGAACGCCGCCCGAAAGCCTTCGCCGCCGGAATACATCTCCAAAGGCCGCGTCCCCAAGTTGTCGCTGACTTTGATGTCCAGCGTCTCAATCGGCGTGTCTTTTTTCGACTTGGCTTCTTTTAAAGTCTCAAAATAGAGGGACATATCGCCATCGGTCAAACGCTCCAGCAATCTGTTAGTCTCGTCAGCCAGTTCGGGAATGGCGTTCTCGATGATCAATGCCTGGACGCCGCGCTTGCCGAACGCCCGCGTGAGCTGTTCATGGACTTCCTGGTCGTACTTGGCGTCGGTCAGGCGCTTGGCCTTGTCGGCGCGGGCGATTTTCTGCTCTTCCAGGCGGGTCAATGTCTGCTCACGCCGCCCGATGTCCTGCGAGACGGCCGACTCTTCCAGGCCACGCGCGGCTTCCTGTTCTTTGATCTGCTGCCGCGCCGCCTCCAGCCTTGCCAGTTCCGCGCCGACATCGGCCAGCGCGGCAAGCTGCCGACGGCCTGTGTCCTGGTTGGCCCGCCGCGACAGCAGCATTTTTTCGCTGCGCTCCATGCCAGCCACAGCGTTTCGCAGGGCGACTTCGGCGTGTTCTAGCTGAATGTGCAGCCGCTCGGACGGTTCTAGCAAAGCAAGCTCAGCTTTAACAGCAGAGTAATCGGCTTCGACATGAGCGAGTTTTTGCAGGGCGACTTCGTATTTAGCGATCTTGGCCCGCACGTCCGGGGCAAAGTTCGCGTCGGTGGAAACCCGCTCGGCATCTTGGCGGACTGTCAGCAGGTTCGGCAGGGTCTGCCGAGTCGCGTCCTGGTCAAGCAGCTTCTGCTCGATGGCAGCCAGGCGCAAGCGGTCATCCTGAACGCTCCGCGTCTCAGCTTCCAGTGTCCGCAGTTCGTTTTCGCATTTTCCGATCTCTGTTTTCAGCCGCGCCGCGTCGGTTTTGATTTCCTTCTGCTTTCCTTGCGCCAACGTCAAAGCATAGCTATAGTTTGCTTGAATAGAATCAACTTTGCCCGGCGGCAGGTCGGACGCACAGACATCGCACTGCCCCTGCTGGGCGGCGAGAGCTTCCGACTTACGCTTCCAGTCGCGGACTTCGTAATCCAGTGCCGCGCTCTGCTCCCGCAGGCGGCTGAACTGCTCGTTCCACTCCGCGAGAGCGTCCCGCAGCGGACCGATTTGCGCCTCGCTTTGGTCGGCCGCCGCGACACGCGGGGCGAGCCGGTCCCGCTGGGCGGCTAGCACTTCATAGTCTTTGACTTTGACTAACGCCTGCTCGTGGTCGGAAACGGCCCGCTCCAGCCGCCGCTGGACTTCATTTTCCGCCGCCATCAGCTCCTTGTCGGCAGCCGTCAGCATCTGCGTCCCCCGGTAATATTGCTCCAGACCCTTCTCAAGCTCGGTGAACCGCGCCCGCGCCAGGGCTAAATTCGCGTAGCTCGTGTTGATCTCGTCTCGCCGCGACAGCAGCGCCCGCGCGGTGTCCGCCGCCGCCTTATGCCCCGCAAGCTCCGCCGAGACTTCGCGGATTTCTTTGTCCCACTCGGCAATTTGCGCCGTCAGCATCGCTGCAAGTTCCGCCTGGCCTTTCAGCCTGCTTTGCTGGTCTTTGTTGGCGTCCCACTCCGCCCGCAGCTCTTCCCGGCGCAGCACCAACGCTTCCAGCCGAGTATGCAGACCCGCAAGCTGATCGCGCAGGGCCGTCTCGGCGTTCAGTTCAGCGTCAATGCCGCTGATGTCGCGCTCCAAATCGGTCGCGTCCGCCTGGGCTACTTTCGCCCGGTCGCGGGCCTTGGCTTCAAGCTGGTCATAGCGCGACAGGTCGAGAATGTCGGCGAGGATTTCTTTGCGCTTCCCCGGCGTCTGTTTCACAAACTGGTCGGCCTGGCCCTGCCGCAAGTACGCCGAGTTCAGGAACGTATCATACGACATCCGCAGCAGTTTCTGGATGGCGGCTTCGGTGTCCCGGTCCGTGTTGCCGGTCAGTGGGTGCCAGCCGATGCCGAGGCCCTGGTCCGGCGTTTCCCCTTGCAACTGCCAAAGATTGCCGCCCGCTTTCTTGGACCGCTTGCGGACGACCCGGTACCGCTGCCCGTTCATCTCAAACGTAAAATGCACACTCATTTCGTCCGCGCCGATACGGACCAGCTCATCGTGCTTGTTCTTGCCCGCCCGGCTTTCGCCCCACAGCGACCAGGTCATCGCGTCGAGCAGGGCGCTCTTGCCGTGGCCGTTCTCGCCGGACAGGCAGAGGGTGTGCATCCCGGAGAAGTCAATCGCGGGAACCTCCGCGCCATACGACATAAAGTTTTTGAGTTCCAGCCGAATAGGAATCATAGCAGGGTTAGTATACCTGAAAAGCGGGTGTCAGTGAATGGCAGCGGCTGAGAGTGAGGTACAATCACCCTATGAAGCCGACAGAACTGGAGATGAGCCGAATCAAGCGAGCCGCCGAAGAAAAAGAAGTTCGGGCGATTATTGCGCGGGACTTCTCTGCTAGGCGCATGAGCAGTACCCGCTGGCAGGAAGCGATTGACAGCCTTCAAGACGTACCTTATGATAAGGGTCGCGTCAAGTTTGTTGACGTGGGAGAACCGCTTGATGGCTTCCTGACTCCTGCGACAGAAACCTATTTTGACAGCAATTGGGGACCAGTTCTCATCTTATCGGTGGAGTGGCTGGAGATTGATCCAGTTCAGGAAGTGTCGCAGGGATTGCTTCTCAAGCCCCAGCGCATTGACCACAGCGGAGAAATCAAGCGGCGGCTTCAGGTAATCAACGTGCCTTACGAATGGGTAGACGGATACATTCGGATTGTCGGCTATGTTCGGGACGGTGCAAAAGAAGCCACGGAATAAATTCCGAGGCTGGAACAAAATAGCGTCGAAGCGACGCGGGATGTGATTGGTCTTGCTCTTGCGTCCCCTGGACGCTGGTTTTCGGCAGCCTCGGAATTTATTCCGTGGCTCTTCTCAGTTTATGACAAAAAAGCCCTGCCTCAGATGAGGCAGGGCTTTCTTACCGTTGATTGCTGTTGCTTCTTTGCTGTTGCTACTTCGGCGTGAACGAGGTGCCGCAGCCGCAGGATTTTTGAACGTTGGGATTCAAATATTTCCAGCCGCCTTCCAGCAGATTGGCAGTGCTGTAATCTAAGGTCATGCCGGAGATGAACTGGGCGCTTTTTGGGTCTACCATGACGGTGACGCCGTCAATCTCGTAGACCGTGTCGGTGTCGCGGGGCGCTTCTTCGAGGCCCAGAATGTAGGACAGGCCGGAGCAGCCGCCGCCTTTGACGCCGACCCGCAGCTTCAGCGTGTCATCACCTTTCTTGGCGATCAAACGTCGCACCTGAGCGACGGCGGACGGGGTCAACGCAACGGGATGCTCGGCGGCTTCGGTGATTGGTTCTAATGTTACTGTGTTGCTCATTTTTTCCTCTAAAAGAAGCCGAGTTCGAGCTTGGCTTCTTCGCTCATGCGGTCCATACTCCACGCGGGTTCCCAGACCAGCTCGACACTGACATCGGCGACGCCGGGGACTTCGCGGACTTTCTGCTCGACTTGGCCGGGCAGAATGCCGGCGACGGGACAGGCGGGAGAAGTCAGGGTCATTTCGATGTCCACGACGCCATATTCGTCTACATGGATGTCGTAGATGAGGCCGAGGTCGTAGATGTTGACGGGAATTTCCGGGTCGTAGACTTCCCGCAGGGCTTCCTCAACTTCCGCTTCAATCATCAGCGGATACACTTTTTCTGTCGTGGGCATCAGTTATTTCTCACTTTCCGACGCAAGGGCGCGGGCCGCTTCCTGCTTCATGCGCCCGATGACCGACAAGAGGCCGTTCGAGCGTGACGACGAGATGTGCTTGCTCATGCCGATCCGCTCAATGAAGTCCGGCGGCGTCTTCGCAATCTCCTGGGGCGTTCGGCCCGAATACAGGCGGACAGCCAGGGCGATTAGCCCTTTAGGGATGGCGGCGTTGCTGTCGGCATCAAAGTGCAGCTTGTCGCCCTGCTTGTTCGTGTGGACCCAGACCTGAGCCTGACAGCCTTTGACAATGTACGCTTCCGTGTGGTATTCCGGCGGCATCGGCGCGAGCTTGCGGCCCAGGTCTATAATGTACGAGTTCCGCATGTCGGGGTCGTCGCCGAACAGCTCGAACTCTTCCACAATTTCGTCCTGCGCTTCGTCTATAGTCATTTCAATTGCGGTCATGCAAACATCTTTCGGACACGGGCAAGGCCCGTCACGAGCGCGTCAATCTCTTCGCGCGTGTTGTACAATGCCAGCGACGCGCGGGCGGTCGCGGAGATGCCGAGGCGCTGCAAGACCGGATGGGCGCAGTGCTGGCCGGTGCGGATGGCGATGCCCTGTTCATCCAGCAGTGAGCCGATGTCATACGGGTGGATGTCGCCCAGCGTGAACGAAAACACGCTGGCTTTGTTTCGCGCCGTGCCGATCATCCGCAGGCCGGGTACTGCCGTCAGCGCTTCAGTGCCGTAGGCGGTCATTTCATGCTCGTAAGCTGCGATCTTATCCATGCCTAACTCGGTCAGGTAGTCAATCGCGACGCCCAGCCCAATCGCGCCTTCAATGTGCGGCGTCCCGGCCTCGAACTTGTAAGGAATGGCGTTAAAGGTCGTGCCTTCCGTGAACGAGACCGTTTCAATCATGTCTCCCCCACCCTGCCAGGGCGGCATGGCCTCTAAAAGCTCGCGCTTGCCGTAGAGGACGCCGATGCCGGTGGGGCCGTAAAGCTTATGACCAGAAAACACCAAAAAGTCGGCGTCGAGTTCCTGAACGTCAATCGGCAGATGGTAGGCCGACTGCGCGGCGTCTACCAAGACCGGAATGCCCCGCGCATGAGCGAGCGCAATCACGTCTTTGACCGGGTTCACCGTACCGAGGGCGTTGGACATATGGCAGATGCCGACAAACTTTGTCCGGTCATTTAACAGCGCCGCGTATTCATCCATCCGCAGCTCGCCGTCATCGGTGATGGGAATAACCCGGAGCCGTGCGCCCTTCTCCGCGCACAGCATCTGCCAGGGAACGATGTTGCAGTGATGCTCCATCTCCGAGACGATAATCTCGTCGCCTTCCTTGATGTTCTGCCGCCCCCACGTCTGCGCGACCAAGTTCACGCTCTCAGTTGCATTGCGGGTGTAGATGATCTCGTGCGCGTCCGCCGCATTCAGGAAAGACTTGATCTTAACCCGTGCGCCTTCATAGCCGCGCGTCGCCAGCTCGCTGAGGAGGTGTGTCGAGCGGTGGATGTTCGCGTTGTAGTCCCGGTAGTAGTTCGTGATTGCGTCAATCACCGCCTGCGGCTTCTGAGTCGTCGCCGCATTGTCGAGATAGACCAGAGGCTTGCCGTTAGCTTCCCGGTGCAGGATTGGGAAGTCAGCGCGAACGGCCTGCACATCATATACGTCTGTCATGGTATCTTCTATCTAAAGAGCCACGGAGTAAATTCCGTGGATTACAGCGCGATCCCCTGTAAGGCGCGGTCAGCGAGCAGAACTTGGTCAAGCTGGGCGCGTATGGCGTCTATCTTGATGCGGCTGACGATGTCGCTGGCAAACGCATAGGTCAAGAGGGCGCGGGCATTGTCTTTGGAGATGCCGCGAGCGCGGAGATAAAACATTGCCTCGTCCGAGAGCTGGCCGATGGTCGCGCCGTGCGTACACTTCACATCGTCGGCGAAGATCTCAAGCTGCGGCTTGGTATCAATCTGGGCGGTCGGCGACAGCAGCAAAGTCTGGTTCGTCTGCTTGGCGTCGGTCTTCTGGGCGTCTTCGCGCACAAAGATTTTGCCGTTGAAGACGCCGCGCGAGTGGCCGTCCAAAATGCCTTTGTAAATCTCGTGCGAGTTGCAGTGCGGCATCGCATGGTCAATCTCGGTATGGTTATCAATAAGCTGCTTGTCATTGCCCAGATACACACCGTTCAGCGTGCATTCAATGCCCTCGCCGCCTAAATAGGCATTGGCGTCGTTTCGGACCAGCAGGCCGCCCAAACCGACCGAGTGGGACGAGAAGTTCGTCGAGCGGGCAAGCTGAAGCTGCATGGTCGCGACATGGTAGGCTTTTCGGCTTTCGCGCTGCACTTTGTAATGATCAATGACGGCATTCTCAGCCGCCGTGATTTCAGTGACGGCGTTTGTGAAGTAGACCGCATCGGCGGTCCCCGAATAGCTTTCCACAATCGTGGCCTGCGAGTTCATTTCGGCAATAATGAGCGTGCGCGGGTGCGAGACTGTCGGCCCGCTGTGCGGCGTGGACAGAAACAATAAGTGGATCGGCTCGTCCACCACAACGCCGCGCCCTAAATGCACGAACGCGCCGTCTTCCAGCGCCGCCGTGTTCAGGGCGACAAACGCCTGCGTCGTAAACTTCGCGTAGCGGCCAAGCTGGCTCTCAATCAGCTCCGGGGTCGCTTCCATCGCCGCCGCCAGCGTGCTGACTGTGACGCCTGCCGGGAACTCTCGGCTCGACAAGTCAGCTTGAAAATGGCCGTTGACGAACACAAGCTGGGTCCCGCCCATGCCCGCATAGGTGTAGGCAGACAGCGGCTCAGCAGTCATTGCGCTTTCGGCTTTCGAAGCCAGCGCGAACGGCGTCTCGGCTATCGGCGAGACATTGGTAAAGCGCCACTCTTCGTTTCGCCGGGTTGGAAAGCCGTTGGCGGCAAAGCGCACCGCCGCCGACTGCCGCAGGTTCCGCAGCCACTCCGGGCCGGGGGCTTCGCTGCCGCTGTTGCTGCCGGTGAAGTCGCGCAGGTAGCTGTTTTCGGTCGTTGTCATCGTTTCAGTCATAGTCACCCTCTAAGCCGCAACCGGCGTTTGGCCTTCTTCTTTCGCTTCCAGCCAGCCGTAGCCCTGGGCTTCCAGCTCCAATGCCAGCTCTTTGCCGCCGGACTTCACAATCTTGCCGCCGGACAGTACATGAACAAAATCCGGGACAATATAGTTCAGCAGCCGCTGGTAATGGGTCACGACAATGACCGCCCGCTCCGGGCTTCGGAGGGCGTTGACACCGTCGGCGACGACTTTCAGGGCATCAATATCCAGCCCTGAATCGGTCTCGTCCAAAATCGCCAGCTTCGGGTCCAGAACGGCCATTTGGAAGATTTCGTTGCGCTTCTTTTCGCCGCCCGAAAAGCCTTCATTGACCGGGCGATTGAGCAGGCTGGGGTCAATATGCAGGACTTTCATTTTCTCGCGCACCAGCTTCAGGAACTGGGCGGCGTCTAGCTCTTCCTCGCCCCGGTAGCGGCGGATGGAGTTCAAGGCCGCTTTCAGGAAATAGGTATTGTTGACGCCGGGGATTTCGACGGGGTACTGGAACGCCAAAAACACGCCTTCCTGCGCCCGCTCTTCGGGTTCCAGCTCTAAAAGGTCTTTTCCCTCAAACTGCACCTCGCCGCCGGTCACTTCATAGGCGTCGCGCCCGGACAGGACGCCGGCAAGCGTACTCTTGCCGGAGCCGTTCGGTCCCATGATCGCATGGACTTCCCCGGCGTTCACCGTCAGGTTGATGCCTTTGAGAATTTCTTTTTCCGCGACCCGCGCATGCAGGTCCGAAACTTCCAGTAATGCCATAATCTTCTATTCTCTCTTCAGTTGTTTCTAAGACACTTTGCCCTGGCCGACGATGATCTGAATCTCGCGTGGGTGGCCGTTCTCGTTGGTCCCTACCCAGTGGTGGTCTTTGCCGTCATGCCGCCCGCCGTGCGCCTTCATGTCAACGCCTTCAGCATTGGATTTCTTGACCAGTTCCATTGCCTTAACCTGGGCTTCCTGCTCTGTGTGCAGCGTCATGTCATGATGCTGCGGCCAGCCCTTGATCTGAATTACATACTTACTCGCCATCGTGTTTGTGGTCCTTCTTTGCTTATAGTTTTGCTAAAGATTATTTACTCTCGCGTTTGTCAAAATTGCCTGTGCCTCACGACGGAGATTTCGTGCGACGATAGCAAACCGCTGCACTTGAGCCACTGTGAAGCTTACCTCTGCGGCAGGCGCTGTCCATGTCATATCTTCATTCTGGTAAGGATACTCTGTATTCTGCTGATACCTTTGTCCGACAGGAGGAAGCTTAGGCGCAAGCCAGCAGAGATCATAAATATCGGAGTTCCAGCGTGTGAAAATCCGGTTCATATTCGCTGCCAAGTCCGGCCTCTGCCGAAGCGGAAGCCGGACAAGCCGGTTAATCATTTTGAGCGGATAATGCTCCGCCTGCACCCTGTCCAAAAGTATTCCCTGCTCTCGCAAGACCGCATCGATAACGTTGATGGATTTTTCGACAACCTGCTGATACTTTGAGATAGCTTGGCAGTAGGTACTTGAGTCATCGCGCTGAAAAACGCTCTGCGCCGCCGCGTAGTCTGACTCAACTTGTGCCAGCCATGCTTCCGCCTCCGTCATGCTGGAACCAAGCGTTGCAGCATCGCAAGCAGCTCGTCGCCGATGCGAGAACTGTGTATAACCTGATAATGAGTCTTGCCCGCTGTGACCGCTGCCAGCAGAGGCTGGACAGAAGGCCAGCCTTGTTCCACAGCGGCAGATAATTCATTGGTGTTTGTCAGCGTTATGTTCAGCCGGCTGCCTACAGGCAATGGGAAACCGTCGGTTGAGCCATACGCCATCTGAAACAGCGCTTTGTCGTCACTGATCTCATCGTAGCCGAACTGAGAGATGACTTCCAGCAGATAAACGCTTTCTGGGTCTTGCGGGCGATCATAGTAAACCGTCAGCAGAAGCGTTTGATGCTCCAGGCAGCGGTGCTGCTCAATAAGACGCTCGACGTCATGTAGTCTATCCGGAAAGGCCATCTTATTTCTCCCTAGCCGACACTGCCTTCGAGGCTGACCCCCAAAAGCTTCTGGGCTTCGACGGCGAATTCCATCGGCAGCTCGCGGAAGACTTCCTTGCAGAAGCCGTTGACGATCATGGAAACGGCGTCCTCGGTGGAGATGCCGCGCTGGTTGCAGTAGAAGATCTGGTCTTCACCGATTTTGGACGTGGACGCTTCATGCTCCACGGTGGCCGTCGGGTTCTTGACTTCGATGTAAGGGAACGTGTGCGCCCCGCAGCGGTCACCGAGAAGCAGCGAGTCGCACTGAGAATAGTTGCGGGCGTTCTCCGCGCCGGGGTTAATCTTGACCAGGCCCCGATAGGTGTTCTGGCCGCGCCCTGCCGAAATGCCTTTCGAGACAATCGTTGAGCGCGTGTTCTTGCCCAAATGGATCATCTTCGTGCCGGTGTCCGCCTGCTGCTTGTTGTTGGTCAGCGCGACCGAGTAGAACTCGCCGACGGAGTTGTCGCCCTGCAAGATGCACGACGGGTACTTCCAGGTGATCGCCGAGCCGGTCTCTACCTGGGTCCAGGAGATCTTGGCATTGTCACCCTTGCAGATGCCGCGCTTGGTGACAAAGTTGTAGATGCCGCCGTTGCCGTCCTTGTCGCCGGGGTACCAGTTCTGGACCGTGGAATACTTGATGGTGGCGTCCTTCATGGCAACAAGCTCAACGCAGGCCGCATGGAGCTGGTTCTCGTCGCGCATCGGCGCGGTGCAGCCTTCGAGATATGAGACGTAGCCGCCCTCGTCGCAGATGATCAGAGTCCGCTCAAACTGGCCGGTATTCGCGGCGTTGATGCGGAAGTAGGTGGACAGCTCCATCGGGCAGCGGACGCCCTTCGGGATGTAGCAGAACGAGCCGTCGGTGAAGACCGCCGAGTTCAGGGTCGCGAAGAAGTTATCCGAATAGGGAATGACCGAGCCGAGATACTCACGCACCAGCTCCGGGTGGTCGGTGACGGCCTCTGAGAACGAGCAGAAGATAATCCCCTGCCGGGCCAGCTCGCCCTTGAACGTCGTGGCGACCGAAACGCTGTCAAAGACGGCGTCCACGGCGACGTTCGAGAGCCGCTGCTGCTCGGCGAGCGAGATGCCCAGCTTGTCGAACATTGCCAGCATCTCCGGGTCCACTTCGTCGAGTGAGTTTAGGACCTTCTTCGGCTTCGGCGCGGAGAAGTAGGCGATCTTCTGGTAGTCCACGGGCTTGACCGCGACATTGTGCCAGAGCGGGTCGCTCATGGTCAGCCAGTGCTTATAGGCTTTGAGGCGGAACTCCAAAAGCCACTCCGGCTCGTTCTTCTTCGCGGAGATCGTCCGAATCACGTCTTCGCTCAGGCCGACCGGGATCGTGTCGCTTTCGATCTCGCTGACGAAGCCGTATTTGTATTCTTTGCTTGCAAACTCTTCAATCGTGTCTGTTGCTGCGCTCATGGGGGGTTACTCGCCATTCTAAATAGTCTAAAGTCTGAATTGCCGACTTCTTTGGTCGGATATAGTATACCCGTCTATGACGCGGATTGTCAACGCCGCGCCTGGTCTTTCTTGCCTGTAGACTGCCGACCGCAACAATACCGGATTATGCCCCTCGGCCTGCTTTAGCCCTCTAAAACCCGTGCGTTTCCCCGAAGATAAAAGCATCACTTTGATGTTGGTATCGGAAAGGTCAACGCGACATGCTGGGGTCACTTCTGCTGGCGGGATTAGTTTGGGCTTCGGCGACAACCGCGCCGCTTTCGCCGGTTGCGCTTCCGGCTCCCTCGGTTCGCCTGGCCGCCGCCGCGCGCCCGGCGCCTAGAGTTTTGCAGGTCTCGCCCGCCGAGACCGCCGAAGCGCAGGAAGCGGCCTTTGTCGTACTCATCAATGCCGAGCGAGAAGGGCGCGGCCTTTCTACACTTTCGCTTGACCCGATGCTGACCCAGACGGCCCGCGCCCATTCGGAAGAGATGTGTTCGGCGGACTACTTCGACCACCACTCGCCAACGCCCGGTTTGGGTTCGCCGATGGACCGTTACCTCAGCGCGTCCCGGCAGATCGGCCTGCCCCAGCCGGAGTATCTGCTGGTCGGCGAGAACATTTTCTATTGCAGCGTGTGTAACGACATCTACAACGTGGACTACGCGCACCGGGCGCTGATGGCAAGTCCCGGCCACCGGGCAAACATTTTGGAGCCCCGCTTCTCGAAGATCGGTGTCGGCGTCTACCGCAATGCAAAAGGGGAGTTTTGGGTGACGGAAATGTTCAGCCGGGACCGGAACCCGTAACCCCTCCCGCTCGTTCCTGGCACTTGCGGCATCCTGCCTCAGTGTCGCTCCCTCAGCACTGGCTCCCTGGAAGGCCCCTGTTAGGGAAGGGCTACAAAATTGCTTATGACGAAAGCCCCAGCCTCTTATCAAGAGGCTGGGGCTTTATCTGTTTCTAAAGCCCTTCCCTAACAGGGGCCTTCCAGGGAGCCAGTGCTGAGGGAGCGACACTGAGGCAGGATGCCGCAAGTGCCAGGAACGAGCGGGAGGGGTTCCTACATTGCCGCGTTCAGCGTGTCCGCGAGGCGCAGGCCCGCAAGCGCAATCTGCTGGTCGGCGACTTTGTGGGCCACCGTCAGATACCCCGCTGGCAGGGTGACTTCCGCCTTTTCGGTGCCGGTCGGCGTCATTGGTAGCGTCTCGTTGACGTAGACATGCTTCTGGGCCAGGCCGCTCCCCTCCACCACCCATTCATGAACGGTCTTGTGCGCGGCGATCTGCGGGAACGCGCTTCGGCCATACGCCGGGGTCTCTAAAGAAGCCGCGAGCGTCTGGATTTCGGCAGGGTCTTTCGCCGCGCCGAGCAGATCGTCCCAAAGCGCATGGAGCCGGTGCGGGTTTGCGGCAAGTTCCAGCGGGTCTTTGTCCACGCTGCCCGCGGCCAGCGACTCATCGTTGCCGCCTTTGTCGCCGCGCGGGAACTGGGCAGAAAACAGCGAGACCGTATGCAGGGGCTGATGCACATCCCCAATCAGATGCTCCACCCAGCAGAGGGCGACGGCCCGGTCCGGGTCAGCCGCGCTTTTGGTCGTCAGCAGCGCCGTTTCCGCCGTGATCTGCGTTTCGGCGTTCGGGGTCACTACCATGATGGCCGCCGGGTCGGGCGTATAGCCGGGCGCGACCACCGGCAGGTCAACATAGTGCCAGATGGGCCGGTCGTCGGGCGTCTTCCGAATGTCGTCCGGCCAGGTCGCGGCCTTCATAAACGCAAAGCGCCCTTTGTCCGTGTACCCCGCCGGCATCTCCGACATCCAGAGCTTGTAATCCTGCTGCTTTTGGAGCAGCGCATCCACAGCGGCTTTCGTCTTCGGTGTCAGGTTGTCATAAGCAATATCCGCCACCACCATATGCCCCGTCCCATTCCAGGCATGGGTGCGGGGCGTAGCGAAACCGAGCAAAGTCAAACCGGCCAGTGCCGGAAGCAGTCGTTTGATGTTCTTCATGGTGCTTGGTTCGCCAGCGCCTGCACGAAATCCTGTTTAGCGTTAGGGTTGGGTTTGCGGTACAGGTGTTTGCGTCAGTGGTGCAACTTGCGGCTTCACCATGATGTTTACGCTGGGCGCGTTCGGTTGCAAGTACATTGTCTTGCCAAGAAAATCAATCAGTACTCGGTAGCCACGGAAAGCATCCAGCCCAAAAACGGAGGTGCTTTCAATATGTGGGTCTCTCTGATATTCGACAGGGAAGTTTGACAGCGTTAGGTCCCCGATGTGAACGGAACTGACGTTAGCAACATTTAGCGTCGCTAAACCGCCATAGGTCACAACTTGACTGCTGCTTTTTGCCTCAAGATGGAGTTGTTTCGCAAGCGTCCCATTTATGATCGTGCTGTCAGAGCCAGTATCTATTTTAAGGCGATCTTCGCCCTTTGCCGATACATTGTCAAACTTGAGCGTAGCGTACCAGGCCGCGTTGAGTTTGTCCTGCGCTATTGGCAAACTATAGGGACTACTCAGCCCGATTTGCTTCAGCTGATCCGATGAGAAAACCCCCGGATAAAGCAGAAACAAAGTGTGATCCTGAACATTGACTAGCAGCGCAGTATGCTCCAAGAGGTTCGAACCAAGAATGCCGTCAATGTGAGTAAAAGAACCAAACTTGCTTCTGAGTGAGTTATGATTGAGTGTTCTGTCCTCTGCGACAAGGAGAAGTTGATCGCGGTAAGTCACCTCGGCACCAGCGACATCTCCTACTGCCAAAGAAGAGACGCGACCCATCAGCATCTTCTTTGTAAAGATGCTGACGGGTTCACCGTTGTCAGCGACGGCAGGTTCCAGATTCATCCCCAATCTCTTTGCAAGGGTATCACTGATGATGCTTGTTCCCGCGCCAGTATCCAGCAAAAATGTTGCCTCAGTGGTCTTGTTGATCCTCACCTTGACAAGCGGTTGTCCTTTCTCTATGCCTCCGATTACCAGTGGGACGTAGTTGACCTTGACCATCTTTTGTCCGTGCGGCGGCAAGTTCGAGTCGGCCTCCACCACGACCGGTATTAGGCATAGTAAAGCCACGGCCAAGTGCAGCAAACTGAAGCCACTGTTTCGAAGTGTTGTAGAGCGCGTTTGCATAGTCAGCCTCCATTATGTCTGTGTGTCTTTAACCCTTAAAGCGCGACTCCGTAGCGTCAGCAAGGTTTTTTCAGTGAAATGAGTCGAAGCGGCTCCCGTAAAGCAACCGCCTCGACCTATCAAAACGACATTTGCCTTTCGGACTCTTTTGATCTTTCAGCGAATAAGACAAGTCTTAAGGCTTTTTAGGGCCTGTGCTGTAAACAATTGTGAACATTCCGCCAGAACCCAACCCAACAGTGACATTCCCAGAGGAAAAGCTCAGTCCTCCGTCATAGCTTGGTCCTGATCCTGGGGTGCCTGTCGCGCTGGCAGTTGCATTAAAACCACCTGAGGTAATACTCTCAGACACGCTAACTCCTGGAGTGCCCGTGCCACCCAAGCCAGTTACGCTGAACGTAGAAGAGCCGAAAGTGACTCCCAACTTTCCGCTGGATACATCCGGGGTAACGAATTTAATGGTACTGTTCCTCTCGGCTTCAAGTGCCGCTATGTAATCCTCTAGCACCTTGATAGCCGCCTTGATAGCATCATCCTCCTCGTCATGGCCCGTCGGGTCGCTGAAGTTGACGGGATCGCCGCCGCAGTAGGCATACGGGGACTGAGACAAGTCTGTGTCGCGCGTGATGAAGCGCCCGAACGTGGCGTCGTAGTACCGCGCCCCGACCTTCTGGTACGGCTCTAGGCCCGCCGGCCCGTCTCCGTCCGAGCGGTAGCCGTCCGCGCCGCGAAAGCCGAACGGACTGCCCGTGCTGCCCGTCGTGCCAATCGTGCGCCCGAATGCTTCCGTTTCCTGCGTGGAAGTCACCGTCTGGCTCGCGTTCGTTGTCAGCTTGGTCGTTCCCTGCCCATCTGTCATGGGGTATTCACTGCCCCGGCGGATGAGGCCGTTGCCCCAAGTGTACTGGGTCGTGCCGCTTGGTCCCTTTTCCTCCAAGATCTGGCTGCCATCCAAGTAGTAGCCGGTCACTGCTCCGTTTACCGCGCGGCTGACCTGACGCCCTAGCCCATCGTACCGGAACGTCGTCGTGCTGCCCGACTTCATAATGCTGACAAGCTGGTCGTCGTAGTCGTACCCGTAGGTCGTCAACTGTCCGTTGATCAGGCTGCTGATCTGGTCGCCGTTGGCGTTGTAGGTGTAGCCGTAAGCGCCCGTGCCGGAACAGGAGTTCAACTCGTCGTCGGCATCTTCTGAGAGCATCGTCACTTGCCCGTTCTCGTTCATGCTGAGGCGGTTGCCCACGCCGTCTACCGAGTACGTCTTGGCGTAGGCATAGCTGCCTGTGCGTGTATCGCTGGTCAGGTGGCCCAGCGGGTCGTAGCCGTAGGAGATGTAGTTTGCGTTTGCGATGCCGTGGACGTTGCTGCTGGTGCCTTCATTGTACCCGGTCATCTGGCGGTCGGCGTTGTAGGAGTAGCCGTAGGACTGGTAGATAGTGCTGCCGCCGTCCCAGTTGTAGAAGCTGTCCAGGCTGCCGTCGGGGTTGTAGTACTGGTCGGTTCTGAGGCCGTTCGGCAGGTAGCGGTGAAGCTCATTGCCGTTGGCATCATAGGCGTAGGTCTCGGTTCCCGATGCTTCGGCAACGCTGGTCAGCTCGTTGCGGGCGGAGTAGGCATAGGAGATGACGCGCCCGTCGTTGTCGGTCGTCGTAGAAAGCAGCCCGTTTTGTCCAGTAGCATCGTAGGTATGGCTCACAATACGGGTCGTGCCGCCGATGTACTCGCCGAGCAGGCGGTTATCGGCGTCGTAAGCGCGTGTCCAGTTGGACGTGTAGTTGTTGAACGCCGTGAGGTTGGAGTTGGCATCGTAGCCGTAGGTGTTGGTCGTACCATCCGGGTAGGCCGTCGTGATGTTGCGCTCCCAGGCATCGGGCGTATAGGTCGTGGTGCGGCCCATCGCGTCGATGCGGCTGGTCCCGAAGCCGAGGGCGTCATGCGTCCACTGGGTTTTGTTGCCGAGCGGCGTAGTGACGGAAGCCAGATAGCCGTTGGCGTCGTAAGTGTAGCCGGTGTGGTGACCGTTAGCATCGTACTTGTCCGATACGAGGCCGTAGCTGCCGATGGTGCCGCGCGTCGTCGCCAAGACAGCGCCTGCGGCGTCTTTCTGCTGAACCTGCGTCGGGTTGTCGTTCCCATCGTAAGTAATGGCAACGCTGCGGCCCGACGGGGCAGTCACAGTAAGCGGTTTGTTATGAGCGTTATAGGTATAGATCGTCGTGTGGCTGAGGGGGTCTTTCGCAGTGAGAGCATTGCCCATACCGTCAAAGGTGTAGTTCCAGTATTGGCTGTTGCGATCCTCCCGCTGCGTGAGGTTGTTGTCCGTGTCATAGGAGTAGTACTCGGTGTAGCCGAGTGCATCGGAGATCAGGGCCAGCCGTCCATTGGAGTAGGCGTGAATTGTTTTGTTCCCATTGGAATCGGTGATGGTTGTATCATAGGAATAGGGACTGCCGTAGGTAAATGTTGTCTGATTACCAACGGCATCTTTTGCCCAAGCCAAGCTTTTGTCCGAGTTGTAGAAAAACGTGAATGGGTTGCCGCGCAGGTCTTTGATGCTGGTGACATCGTGGTTTGCATCGTAGCCTAGCGTGGTGCTGTAGGATGTCCCGTTTATCGCCGGATACCCGACTTGCGAAAGATTTCCGCTCGCATCGTAGCTTAGGCTGATGACGCGGCCCAGAGGATCGGTGATAGAATTGTACTTGCCTGCGGTCGGGCCGTTGTAGCCGAACATCGCGGTTCGGCCGCTTGAATCGCTAACGCTGATCAAGCCGCCGTTCGCTCCATTATTAACTGTAATCTGGCTACCATTTTCGTCTGTGACAGTGCTCAAGACAAAGACGCCCCCGTAGTTGGCGAAGTGAAATCTGGTTTGGTTCTTCTCGATAATGTCATAACTGCTGATGGGACTGCCGTTAGCGACCAGCCGTTCATGGATGCCGGGCGGCGGCGAATAGGTGCCTGAGTTGTTGCCAAATGTATACTTTCGACCGTCTCCCCAGATGGCTTTGACATTCCCACTGCCGTCGACCTTGACCTGACTTTCGTAGAACGAAAGCCATTTGTACCCGAAGGGACTGGCAAAGTCGGTTTGGCTGTTGTGGTACAAGGTCAAATCCACAGTCATGCCGCCCCGCGAAACCCAGCTTACTGTCGGGATGGCTGTGGTTTTGTTGCCTGTTCCTGTGTTTGTGCTATCCACGGTACCGACCCAAGGATAGGCGGAAGACGGGCCAGGAGCAGAAGCGGCATTGCCGCCGACACCCCCTCCGTCACCCGACCCAGGGTTGATAGGCGTCGCGCAGAAACAAGGCAGCGAGAAGCCGAAAAGAGAAGCAATCGCTATGAAGTTGAAGAGACGAGACAACCTAAGTCGCCTTACAAGTGACAGAACGGTTTGAGTGTTCAAAGTTTTTCTTCTTCCAATAGTGACGAACTAGTAGAAGAGAAGGTACAATGCTATACCTTCTCGCAAGAGTTGGACCGAGATGCCTGTTCCTTTTCTCCGCCAAGAGTAGAGAGGAATGGGCATCTTCTGTTTTTAGGTCTTTGTTGTTTGTTCAGTAAGCATCAGCATGATGCTGAACAAGTCGTTCGGGCGGCCTCCTTCACGATTTATATAGTCGAAATTTGGGTAGTGGCTCAATTAGATTTGATTGGGGTAAGCTGAACCTATGCTTACCCGAACCCTACGCTGCTCTGATTGTGGCAGCGAACGCCTGATCAAGAACGGACACGCCAAAAACGGCAAACAGTG
>JAABUQ010000408.1_pt1 | contig 99747 bp, 86 predicted proteins | sample 5560001 | NCBI WGS metagenome assembly JAABUQ01 (sample SAMN10711888, study PRJNA513371) | rock metagenome | isolation source: Antarctica rocks | place: Antarctica: Victoria Land, Finger Mt nord | collected 2015-12-18
CAGCTCGGCATGCGACAACGCCCCGACCACTTCCCGCAGCAGCGCCACGCCCCGCAGCGTACCCGGCCGCTTCCTGTTCCGGTAGTCCCCCCTTAGCTCACCCCGCGTGAGTCTGAGTTGTTACCTTGACGCACCGCCGCCCCGTGTATATGCTCGTCCACGGGTCGGGTGTTCGGGTGTAGGCGCGGCCCACGGGGTGATGGGCAATGCTGACAGCGCTCGGTACGTTGAGCGCTCGTTGTCGAGAAGGAGCGGATGCGCGATCAGCGCCTCTGTGGCCAGCGGCATTGCAGTGGGCGGAGCAGAGGAGGAGCGATGGCCAACGCCATCAGCGGGGAAACGCACGATCCACAGGGTCCGGCCGGGTGGCACGACCACATTAAGCAGTACGGCTACGTAATCGTTCACGATGCGCTGCCGGAGGAGAATCTCGCGGCGACTATCGACGACATCTGGCGCCATACTGGGGCCGACCCGAACGATCCGGATACTTGGTACCGTCCGGAGGTCATCCGCCCCGTCGGCATGGTCGAGATGTACCACTACCAGTCGATGTGGAACAACCGCCAGCATCCCCACCTCTATGAGATCTTTCGTGCCATCCACGGAACCGATCAACTGGCGGTGTCGATCGATCGGGTCGGGCTCAAGCCGCCGGCGAATCCCGACCACCCCGACTATGATCACCGGGGAATGATCCATTGGGACACCGATATGGCGAGATACCCGGATATTCCGTTCCACGTCCAAGGCGTGCTCGCCCTGACCGACACAGAACCCGACATGGGGGGATTCCAGTGTATTCCGGAGACCTATCAACATCTGGAGGAGTTCCTGGCAACCCAAACCCCAGAGAAGATCGCGTCAAGAAATCCCGATTACAGCGGCTACTCCATCACCAAACCGCGACTTGCCGCCGGAGACCTGCTGGTCTGGACATCGCTGCTGCTGCACGGGAACGGGCACAACACCTCAGACCGGCCGCGGCTGTGTCAATACGTCAGTATGAACCTGGCCGCGCGGCAGAGCGAGGAAATCCGCCAGTCGCGGATCACCTGCTGGAGGAACAACACCCATCCGGCGGGAAAGCCCTTCCCTGGCGACCCGCGGCGGATTGAGGAACAGCGCCCCGCTCCCGCCGAACTGACCGATTTGGGTAGGAGGCTCCTCGGGATCGATCTCTGGGATTGAAGCTGTCGTACACGGCGGGCTCCCCGGCCACTGGCATATGGGGAGTTGGCCGACTGGTCGTCCACTGTGCAGGAGGTAAGGGAGTGTGAACGGCGGGGAGCGACAGCGCCACCGCGTGGTGGCATCCGCGCTGGGGCAGAGGGGGTGACATGACTACCAAGCCAGGGACGGTGGCGGTCGCCCAGCCGCGCGTGCGTCCATCGACGGGAGCCCACCGGCTATCTCAGTCCTCGGTCTGGTCGAAGATCCGGCGGGAAGGCTGGATGTACGCCTTTGTCCTTCCAGGATTCCTCTTTTTCGTCATCTTTCGCTACCTCCCTCTCCTCGGCAATGTGGTCGCCTTTGAGGACTATTCCCCCTACCTGGGCTTCTTCGACAGTCCGTGGGTGGGCTTTGACAACTTCACCGCGCTGTTTACCAATCCCAATGTCCGTACCGCCCTGATCAACACGGTCATCATCAACGGTCTCCAGATCATCTTCTACTTCCCGGCGACGATCTCCCTAGCCTTGCTGCTCAATAGTCTCATGTCTCCGGGGGTGAAGCGGATCGTTCAGTCCATCGCCTACCTCCCCTATTTCATCGGTTGGGTGGTCCTGGTCAGCGTCTGGCAGTCGGTGTTGGGTGGTGACGGGCTCTTGAACCAGGCGCTGAGTAGCCATGGTCATGAGACGGTCAACCTCATGCGGAATCCGGCGCTCTTCAAACCCATGATGGTGGTCCAGTACGTGTGGAAGAATGTTGGGTGGGGGGCGATCATCTTTCTCGCCGCGATCAGCAAGGTGGAGCCGCACCTCTACGAAGCAGCCGTGGTCGATGGCGCGGGTCCGTGGGGGCGCATGTGGCACGTCACGCTGCCGGGCATCCGGGGCATCGCAGTGCTGCTCCTGATCCTGAACCTTGGCAACATCCTGACAACCGGCTTCGAGCAAATCCTGCTTCAGGAGCCGGCAGTTGGCGCGCCGGCTGGTCAGGTGCTCGACACCTTCGTGTACTTTGAGGGCATTCTGGGCGGCAACTGGGGCCTGAGCACGGCCGTTGGTCTGTTCAAGGGGGTGGTCGGGACGATCCTGATCATATTGGCCAATAAGGCGGCCCACATGTTGGGCGAGCAGGGGGTGTTTTGATGGCTGTGCGCGCCAGCTCCGGGCCTTTCTGGATGGAGCGCCCGAGTCTCACGGCCCGAGTGATCAAGGCGGTGAGTCTGGCCGCCATTGTTGTCGTGATGCTGTTCCCATTCGTTTACGTGCTCTCGGTGAGCCTTTCCAGCGAACGGGACCTGCAGGGCGCCAACGCTGCGCTCATCCCACTCCACCCCACACTGGGGGCGTATGCAACCATCCTTCAGGGTGGCATCGTCACCAGCGCGCTGGAGGTCAGCATTGGCGTGACCGTGGTCGGAACCCTGGTCTGTATGCTGATGACGACCACGCTCGCCTACGGGCTCTCTCGGACCAGCCAGGTGCCCGGGACGAAGTTCGTGCTGCTCCTGGTGCTGGCGACGCTGCTTTTCAATCCCGGCATTATCCCGAACTACCTTCTGGTCCGCTATCTGGGCATGCTCAACACGTACGCGTCGCTGATCGTGCCGGGGATGATCAGCGCCTTCAATCTGATAGTGGTGCGGCAGTTCTTCATGAACATTCCGGACGATCTGATCGATGCGGCCATGATCGACGGCGCGAACCACTTGCAGATCTTCTGGCGGGTTATCCTGCCCCTCTCGAAGGCCGTCCTGGCGGTGGTAGCCCTCTTCTATGGGGTAGCGCTGTGGTCAGACTACTTCAACCCCTTGCTCTACCTCAACGACACGGCGATGTGGCCCATCCCGCTCGTCCTTCGGCTCTACGTGCTGCAAGGCCAAGCGCTCACTGGCGCCGAGCAGGTGGGGCAACCCTTGCCGCCGGCCGCGACGATCCAGATGGCAGTGGTGGTGATCGCCACGGTGCCGATCCTGATCGTCTATCCGTTCCTCCAGCGGTACTTCGCACAGGGGGTGCTGTCGGGCGCCATCAAGGGATAGATCGAGGGTCCTCTTGGAGTAGCGGGTGTGCCGAGCGCGGGCCGATTGGCACAGAAGGTTTTGTAGGTAAGGAGGTTGCCTAGTATGCGTTCCGTGAGTGACGCACATGGTCGGCAGGACGAGTTGTTATCCCGAGGGCTCGGGCGCCGGGCGTTGCTCCAGGGCGCGCTCGGCGTGGTCGGTATGGGGGTGTTGGCGGCGTGTAGCGGCAATCAGACTACCAATGCCACCGCCGCTTGCGTCTCCAACCTGCACTTTCCTCCCAACGCACCACCGGCTCGGCCTGGGCAGATCGTGTCCAAGGTCCCCAACGTGCCGCTGGCCTGGACCGAATACCCGAAGCCGTACGTTGCCATGCCCGACCCGCCCGGCAAGGGCGGCACGGTTACCACCTTCCAAATCCTGTTCAGCTCGCCGCCGCCCGCGCTCAATGACAATCCGTGGTGGCAGCAGCTCAACAAGCGGCTCGGCGTGACTATCCAGCCCACGCTCGCCGATTCCCCCGACTACGCGGCCAAGCTGAACACTCTCGCCGCGAGTGGCAACTTCCCGGACATCACATACGTCAACTTCAACCAGAATGGGCAGAATAACGGAGCGGCGTTCCAGAAGTTCGTCGCGCAGGGGGCCTTCCACGACCTCACCTCGTATCTCAGCGGCGACGGGCTGAAGGCGTTCCCCAACCTGCAGCTGCTGCCAGCCGTCACCTGGATTGGGTCGTCCTTCCAGGGCAAGCTCTACGGCGTGCCCTATCCCATCCAACCGGTGAACGGCCAGCTCGGCATGTACCGCAAGGATTGGGCAGAAAAGCTCAAGGTGGACAATCCCAAGAACGCGGAGGAGGTGATGCGGATGTTCGTCGCCTTCTCGCAGGAGGACCCGGACGGCAACGGCACCAAGGACACCTGGGGCCTTGACACCCTGCACCCGAGTATCTGGAACGCGATGTTCCGCGTACCCAACAACTGGCGGCTCAACAGCGACGGCTCGCTAACCAAGGATCTGGAGACTGACGAGTTCAAAGCGGCGCTCACCTTCGCGCAGACCATGTGGACCAAGGGCGCGTTCCATCCGGATGCGCTCACACTGACCCTCAACCAGAACCAGAGTCTCATCGAGTCGGGCAAGACCGGCTTCTTCACGCAAGGAGGTTGGGGCTTTTTTGGGAACCAGCCCGGGACGATGACGACGCTGACCAAGCAGAACAACCCGGCGGCCAACCCCGCCCCCTGGATTCCCCCCGGCCACGACGGCGGCAAGCCGACCATCCCGCTGGGTACCGCCGCTTACGGGTTCGGGGCGATCCCGAGCAGTATCAAGGACGAGAGCAAGATCGTGGAGCTGCTACACATCATGGAGTACATCGCCGCGCCGTTCGGCAGCGATGAGTTCAACTTCATCTACTACGGGATCGAAGGCGACATGTTCCACTGGGACAACGGCGCCCCGGTGCACGTAACCAATGGCAACCAGAACTGGGCGAACGGACTCAATTATCTCTGCGGCACGACGGAGATCAACTACTTCTACGCGAACCAGCCCGGCGAGGCCGAGCTGATGCAGCAGCTGCAAGAGCAGCAGATCCAGTCCTCGATTCCCGATCCTTCGCAGGGGCTCTACTCACCCACGTGGGTTGCCCAGGGTGGCAATCTGATCAAGCTGCAGCAAGACGCCTACAACAGCATGGTCGTTGGCAACCGGCCGCTGTCTGAGCTGGACCAGGTGATCAGCGACTGGAAGAAGCAGGGCGGCGACCAGGCGCGCAAGGAGTTCCAGCAATCCCTGGAGAAGTGCAAGTAATCACGACAGCGCTCTCGCGGCGCGGCTGCCCTGACGGCGCATGACGACACCTGGCGAGCTGAAACAGGTCGACACCTCCGTTCTACGGGTTGCCTACGAGGAGGCTGGCCCCGCGGCCGGCGAGCCCGTGTTCTTGCTGCACGGGTTCCCTTACGACCCGCGCGCCTATGACGGCGTCGTGCCCGAGCTCGTCGCGGCCGGCTACCGCACCATCACGCCCTACCTGCGTGGCTACGGCCCGACGCGGTTCCTGGAGTCAGGTACGCCGCGCTCGGGCCAGCAAGCGGCGCTGGGCCACGACCTGCGCGAGCTGATGGATGCGCTCGGCGTCTCGCGCGCGACGCTCGTCGGCTACGACTGGGGTGGCCGCGCCGCCTGCATCGTGGCCGCGCTGTGGCCCGAGCGTGTCCGTGGCCTGGTCAGCGTCGACGGCTACAACGTCCAGAACATCCCTGCCGCCGGCAATCCGCTGTCCCCCGAGCAAGAGCATCGGCTGTGGTACCAGTACTACTTCCACAGCGAGCGCGGCCGCGCCGGACTGGCCGCCAACCGGCGCGCCTTGTGCCAGCTGCTCTGGCGGCTCTGGTCCCCTACCTGGGCCTTCGACGAGGCCACGTACGCCCGCACCGCGGCCGCCTTCGACAATCCCGACTTCGTGGACGTGGTCATCCACTCGTACCGCCACCGCTTCGGCTATGCGCCAGGCGACCCAGCTTTGGAGGACATCGAGCAGCGGCTCGCGACCCAACCGCGCATCACCGTGCCAACCGTGGTCTTGCAGGGCGCCGACGACGGCGTGACGCCGCCAGAGTCGCCAGCGGGCCACGCGGCCCACTTCAGCGGCCCGTACCAGCACCGTCTGGTGCCCGGCGTCGGCCACAACCTGCCCCAGGAAGCGCCGCGCCCTATCCTCGACGCGGTTCGCGGGCTGCTGATCCCATAGGCTCCCGGCAGGCGGCAGGTGCCCGCCACAAGCTGGCTGGCAAGCAACTTGCTAAACGAAAGTCATCCGCGGGCGCCCGCCCGTGAACGGGGCCAGCCGCGGCACCCGAGTCCCCGCACGTCAGAGAAGAAGGAGCAGCGATGCTCAACGCGACCGTCAAACCCCATCGCCCCTACCTGCGCGCAAACTCGGGTGCGCAGAAGCTTTTCGTCATGCTCAAGCTGGAGCCGACCACGGAGGCGGGACAGGTCCGTCCTCACGTAGACCTGGCCCTCGTTCTGGACACCAGCGGCTCCATGCGCGAGCCCGCGCCCGGCGTCCAGGCCGAGGCCCAGCGCGTCGAGCCGTTCGTCATGGACGGCAAGACCTACAACGCCACCTTCACCGGCCGGACCAAGCTCGACGTCATGATGGATACGGCCCGCGACCTGCTCGGAAGTCCCCAGCTCCAGCCCGACGACCGGCTGGCGCTGGTCCAGTTCGACGACCACTCGGAGGTGGTCGCCACAGGGCGGGCCGGTGCCGACCGCGAAGCCCTGCGCGCGGCCATCGATCGCCTGAGCCAGTACAGCGGCGGGACGCAGATGGCCTCCGGCCTGCGCAACGCCGAGGTGGAGCTCCGCCAGGAGCGGGAGGCCACCCGCACCGTCTTCCTGCTCACCGACGGGCGCGCCGTGGACGAGGACGAGTGCCGCCAGGCGGCGACCGCGCTGGCCGCGCTACCCGCCCGCATCATCGCGCTCGGCGTCGGCGACGAATACAACGAGAATCTGCTAGCGGAGCTGTGCAGCACCACGCGCGGCAAGCCTTACGACTTCCGCGACATGACAGCGCTGCCTGGGATCCTGGAGGCGGAGCTCGGCTCCGCTACCAGGCAGGTCGTCTCGGACGTGCAGGTGACAGTGAAGACCGTGCGCGAGGTGCACCTGGCGTCGGCCACGCGCGTCTACCCGAGCCTGGCCGACCTCGACGTGACCGTGACGCCCCTCCAGCTCGGCAGCCTCGAGGCGGGCGACCACACGGTGTTCATCCTGGAGCTGGACCTGCCGGAGCGCGCGCCAGTCCGGGCGCGCCTGGCGCAGGTGGGCATCACCTACTGGGTGCCGGCGCAGGGCTACCGGGGCGAGGTGCCGCCAGTCGACCTGGTGGTAGAGTTCACCAGCGACGAGGCCCTGGCAGGCTCCGTGGACCCCGAGGTCATGGGGTACGTGCAGCAGCGCAATGTGGACAACCTCGTGCGCGAGGCCGCCGACCAGGCGACCACCAACCCCCAGCAGGCCGCGCGGACGCTCCAGCTGGCCCGCGCCATGACCCAGCGCCTGGGCAATCGCGGCATGACTGTCGCGCTCGGCAAGGCGGAGGAAGAGCTGCGCGACCAGGGGGTGCTCTCGGAAGGCACCCGCAAGACCATCAAGCTGGGGGCCCGCACCCAGACCATGAAGGTGGACGGCCCCGACGGGACCCCACAGAACGTGCCGTCGCCGGACGAGATCCGTCGACTCACCGGTGCCTGAGACGGCGCCGGGGCTGTGGGCGGCCGCCATCGGTGCGCCCGGCTATCACGCCAACGCGAAGAGTTAGAGGAGTTTTTGATGCAGATGCAGACCTGCCAGGTGTGCCAGAAGCAGAACCCGTTGGGCGCCGAGTATTGCGAAGACTGCGGGGCGGCGCTCGGCGGCGCGACCGCGGCACCGGCTAGCCCGCGCGTGGGTGCCGAGGCTGTGCCCCAGGCCAGCGATCCCAGCGGCGGAACCCACGAGCTTGGCCTCGACGCCGCCCCGTTGGCACCGCCGCCGGCTGGTGCGGCCACCCCGCCCCCGGCCGCGGACGGCGCGGCGCCACCTGCCCCAACGGCGGGTGGCCAGAAGCCGCGGCTCGCGGTGAAGCGCTTCGGCGCGCTCACGGACGAGCAGATCCCGCTCATGGGCGAGCGGGTGGTGGTCGGCCGGTTCGACCCGGAGACGGGCCCGGTCGACCTGGACCTGTCGTCGTCGCCGGAGGCGCAGCACGTCTCGCGCCACCACGGCGAGCTGTACCGCGAGGCTGACGGCCGGTGGTTCATCCGCGACCTCGGCTCCACCAATGGGGTGTTCGTCAAAGGCGCCAATGACTCGTCGTTCGGCCCGCGCATCACGGCGCCACGCGCGATCGCCAGCGGCGACGAGCTGGCCTTCGGGAACGCGCGCTTCGTGTTCCAGACCGATTGACGCCGGATGAGTGAAGAGCCCACAGCGCCGGCCGACTCCGGGTCCGAGCCCACCCCGCCAATGGGGATACCGACGCCGGTACCAGTAGACGAACAGCCCGGCGACGCCGCCGCGCCAGCTGACGCGCCCCCGGCGGCTGACGTCGATCCGAGTCGGCAGGCCGCCGCCGAGGTGGCGGAGCCGGAGGAGCTGGAGGAATTAACGCTCCCGGCCACGGTCCAGGCGCCGCCGCCGCTGGCCCCCGACACGTCGCTCGGTCCAGACGGCCGCCTGCGCGTCGCCACGCTCCTGGGCACGCTGGGCCGCATCAATCGCTACGCTGCCGTCTGGCAAGGCGACGACGGGCAGTCCGTGGACGTGGAGCTGCGTGAGGGGCCAGCCGACCACGACGAGCTGGGGCGTGAGGCCGAGGTGCTCGAAGCGGTGCGCTACGCCATGCTGCCCCGGTGGTACGCCACCTTCACCCAGGGCGACCGGCAGTATCTGGTGCTGGCACGGGCGGACGGGTCGCCCCTGGAGGAGATTTTAACCGCCACCGCCACCGCCACCGCCACCGCCACCGCCACCACCACCGCCGCCGCCGGCCTGGATCGAGACAGCGCAGTCTCCGTGGCGATCCAGCTGGCCCAGGTGCTGCGGCGCCTCCACGCGGCCGGGTGGGCGCTGCCGGGCCTGTCGCCGGCGGACGTGCTGCTCGGGCACCCGCTCCGGCTAATTGGGCTGGGCGGCGCCCGGCGCATCGGCGAGACGCCCCAGCCCCTGCACATACCGGGGTATTCGGCACCCGAGCTGGCCCAGCCCGCGCCGCTCACCGGCAAAGAGGACGTCTACGCGCTTGGCGCGATCCTGTACCACGCCCTGGTCGGCCAGCCGCTGCCTGAAAGTGGCGCGGAGCTGACCGCGCTCGCCAATGCGGTCCGGATCCCGGGCGGCCCGCAGCTCCTGGCCCTGGCTCTGGCGCCATCTGACGAGCGGGCGGACCTGGAGAGCTTCTACCAGCAGCTGCTCCAGTTCAAGGAGCGCCTGGCACGCGTCGCGGTTATCCTCGACGTCGCCAGCGCGACGAGCCTCGGTCTCAACCCGACACGCTCCGTCAACGAGGACGCCTGCGGCTACGCAACCTGGAGCGTGTCGATGGCAGGGAGCGTCGAGCAGCGCGCGCTGCTCTGTGTCGCGGACGGCATGGGCGGTATGGAAGCCGGCGAGGTGGCCAGCAGCGCCGCGCTCGGAGCCGTCATGAATGCCCTGCCCCCGTCATCCCTCGATCCGGTCGCGCTGGTGCGGACGGCGGCGCCAGTGGTCCACGCGGCCAGCGAAGGACGGCAGATGGGGACCACCATCACGCTCGTCGTGGTCCAGGGGGACGAGCTCAGCTTGGCCCACGTCGGCGATACGCGCGCCTACCACTGGCGCGCGGGCGCGCTGACCCAGCTGACCAACGACCATTCGCTCGTCGCGGCGATGGTAGCCAGTGGGGTGCTGACGAAGCAGGAGGCCCGCGGCCACCCGGACAGCAACAAGGTGCTGCGCTCGCTTGGCGGCCAGCGCGACCTGCCCGACGGCTACGTCGACACGCTGGCAGCGGCCTACGGCCAGCCGAGCCTGCGGCTACAGCCGGGGGATTGGGTCATGGTGTGCTCGGACGGCGTCTGGGGCCCTGTGGACGACGAGCAGATCGGCGACGTGCTCGGGGAAGCCTTGGACGGCCCGGCGGCCGCGCGGGCGCTGGTGGACCGGGCCCTGGCCGCGGGTGCGCCCGACAACGCGACGGCGGTCGTCGCGCGCTGTCTGCGGACGGCGGACCTGTGACCCCGTGATCCGCTGTCTCGTCTGCAACTCGGACAACCCCGCGGGCGCGCAGACGTGCACGACGTGCGGCGCGTCGTTGAGCGGTGATCCGGCCAGCGGCATCACCAACGCCCTGCCGCTCAGCACGCGGTTGCACCACGGCCTGTACACGATTGGCAAGGTCCTGGGACAGGGCGGGTTCGGGATCACGTACCTGGGCAGCGACTCCCAGGCGCGCCGACCCGTGGCAGTGAAGGAGTTCTTCCCCTACGGCTCAGTGCGCCGCGGGTTGGAGGTCCACCCGTCGAGCGCCCTGGCGAGCGCCGACTTCGACGGGGCGCGGAGCAAGTTCCTGGACGAAGCGCGCGTCCTCGCCCAGTTCCGCCACCCCGGCATCGTGGGCGTGTACGGCGCATTCGCCGAGAACCACACCGCGTACATGGCCATGGAGTTCCTGCGCGGCCGGTCGCTGCAAGCGCTGCTCGACGAGCGCGGCCCGCTGCCGGAGCGCGAAGCCGTGGCCGACATCACCCGGGCAGGTGAGGCGCTGGAGGTCGTCCACCGGGCCAACCTGCTGCACCGCGACCTCAAGCCTGACAACATCATGGTCACCGACGACGGCCGCGTGGTGCTGATCGACTTCGGCAACGCGCGGACCTTCGCCGCCGGCAAGACGGGGCGCATGACCACCATGCTCACGCCCGGCTATGCCCCCTTGGAGCAGTACGGCCAGTACGTGCGCTTTGGCCCGTTCACCGACATCTATGCCCTGGCGGCGACGCTCTACCACGTGGTCACCGGCCACATGCCCACCGACGCCACCGACCGCGCGACCGGCGCCCCGTTGCCCCCGCCGCGGGATCTGAACCCCGCCGTCAGCCAGGGCGTGAGCGACGCCATCCTGTGGGCGATGGCGATCCGGGTCGATCGCCGGCCACAGACGGCCAGCGCCTTCGTCGCGGCGCTGCGGGCGGCGTTGCCGGTGGACGCGCCCATGGCGCTCCGTCGGCCGCGCGAGCCGGACCGCTCGCCGCCGCCCGCGCCGCCCAGGCGTGCCGTGCCCCGCGACGGCGCGGCGACGGGCGCGTCGGATGACCAGCCGCCGTACCGGGTGGCGGTGGCCGGGGAGCGTCTGACGTGGCCCATGCGCTGCGCCTGCTGTTTCGAGCCGGCCGGCGCCAGCTTCAACGCCGAGCACACGGGCGGCGAAGGGCCCTTCTCCCTGTTCCAGACCACGCGCATCTGGGAGGTGCCCTACTGCGCGCAATGCCTGGAGCACGTGCGCCTGGCCGCGGAGTCGCCCGTCCCGAGCGTGGGCCGGCTCGCCGCGGCACCCCTGGTGGGCGCGGCGCTGGGCGGCCCGATAGGTCTTCTGGTTGGGCTCGGCGGAGCCGCGGCGGCTGGGATCATGGGTGCCGCGCAGCGCAGCTCGACCCTGGCAGCGCTGGTCAAGCCGACGTGCGTGGCTTCCGGGCCAGCGGTCGCTTACCTGGCCTGGGATCACGGCGCCCACACGTTCGTCTTTCTCAATAGGGACTACGTGGCGGCGTTCCGGGCGGAGAACGCCGCCCGCCTGGTGGCCGAGCGCGGCTAGCCCTCGCGGATTTGCGGCGCGATCTCGCGCTCGAAGCGCTGAACGCCCTCCAGACGCGGGAAGTCGGCGAAGCGCAGGATGAAGTCGCGGACGCCAAGATCGACGAAGGCCTGCAGCTTCGCGGCCACCTGCTCCGGCGTCCCGACAATGGCGGCGTCCTTGCTGTGCGCGTAGAGGGGGCTCAGACGCGCGACGGCTTGCGCTTCGGCTTCGGAGTCGCCAATCGCGACCACCTGGCACTGCCAGTTGACCAGGATGTCCTCGACGTCGCGCCCGACTTTCCGACAATGTTCGGCAAGCACGCCGAGCTTGCGGCCCAGCTCGCTCGGGGTGGGCGACGTGTTGTTCCACCAGTCCGCGTAGCGGGCGACGATACGTAGGCCAAGCTGCTCGCCGGAGGCGCCAATCATCAGAATGGGCAGCTGGGCCGGGCGCGGCTCGGCCAGCGCACGATCAATGCTGAAGTGCTTGCCGGCGAACGTCGCCGGGCTCTCGGTCCAGATGGCGCGCATGATCTGCACCGCGTCCTCGAGCTGCTCCATGCGGACCCTGGGCGTGGGGTACGGGTAGCCGTACATCCGGTACTCGCTCTCCATCCAGCCGGCGCCGATGCCCAGGATGACGCGCGCGCCGGTGAGCGCGGTGAGGGTCGAGATCGACTTGGCCAGCAGCGCCGGCGGGCGGAACGAGTTGCCCAGGACGATCTGCCCGTACCGGTAGCGCGGGTAGAGCGAGGCGAAGTGGGTCAGGGCGGTAATGCACTCCAGCGTGTCCCACTCCGGTGGCGCCCAGGTGGTCCCGGGCACCAGGTGGTCGGACATCCACACCGATTCGTAGAGCGAGCCCTGAAGGGCGCGCAGATGGTCGTGCACGTGTGGCAACCACGCCTGAAGCTTCTCGCCGGCGGGGTCCCACATCGGCATGCGCCAGCCGTATGTGACCCGGCCAGGTCGGCCTCGGGGGTTGGCCATCTAGTACGCCCTTTCCAGGAGCGCGAACACCTCGTCGAGGCTCCGGAAGGCCCGCGGACCACCAACCGAGCGCGGGGTGTGCTGCGAGAAGACCCGCTCCGCGCAGGTGCGCAGAGTCTCCTTGTCCACATCGTGCGAGCGCAATGATTCGGTCATCTCGACCTCGGCGCACAGGCGGCGGACGGCGTGCAACGCGCGCTCGGCGCCGGCCCGGGTGGACAGCCCGTCGACGTTCTCGCCGAGGGCGCGCGCGATCACGACGAGCTTCTCGGGACACCCAATGGCGCTCCACTCGAGAACATGCGGCAACATCAGGCCGATGAGCCGCCCGTGGGGCAGGTGCGTCAGGTCGCCGAGCACTTCGGCATAGGTGTGGACGTGCATCAAGCCGCCAAAAGGAAACGCCGTGCCGACCATGGTCGCGGCGCCGAGCATTGCCGCGCGGGCCTCGAGGTTGGCGCCGTTGGCGAATGCTTTCGGCAGGTACTGGCCGATCGTCTCGACCGCCTTCAACAGAAGCGCGTCGGCGTACGGATTGACCTGGAGGGTGACGATCGCCTCGATCGCCTGGGACAAGGCGTCAAAGCCCGTGTCGGCCGTGACGCGTGGGGGCATCGACGTGGTCAGGACCGGGTCGCCGAGCGACACGGTGGGGCGCACATTCGGACCACCGGCCCAGCCCTTGATGCCTGTGTCCGGGTCGAAGACGCCGCAGCCGGCGGTGACGTCCGCGCCGGTGCCGGCGGTGGTCGGAACGGTGATGACATGGGGGCCCTTCTTGGCGATCGGACGGCCGCGTTTCCACTCCGTGCCGACGCGGCGCTCGGTGTACTCGTGGAACTTGCCGCCATTGCCGATCAGCAGGGACACGGCCTTGGCGCTGTCCATCGAGCTGCCACCGCCGACCGCGATGATCAGGTCACAGGAACGCTCGCGGAACATGTCGACGGCCGCCTCGACGGATGCCAGGGTCGGCTCGGTCGCGACGTCGTGGAACACCTCACCGCGGACACCCGCGCTCTTCAAAGACGTTTCTATCGTCTCCGTCAGCCCGAGGCGGTGGAGCACGGGGTCGGTCATCACAAGCGCGGCGGTGCCGTCGAGCTCGCGAGCGATCTGCCCGGCTTCCTGGGCTCGGCCGGCTCCGAACACGACCCGGGCCATGGGCCCGAATTGAAAGTCACTCGACCAGTTCACGCGTCCCTGCCTTTTCTCCGTCGAGGGAGCAACCCCCTCGCGGTCATCAGAAGCGTACCCCGTGGCGGCGGAAACGAACGCAGCGCTCGAAGATCAGCCAGCCCGGTTGCTAGGCTTCAACAACCAGCTTACCGCGACAAGCCCTGACGCTTGGCCAGGGGGTGGAGGTGGCATGCGTGAGCCGCTGACGATCGTTGTTGCCCAGCCGCTGTGCGTGCCTTACGACGTTGCAGTGAACGCGGTGAGGCACGCGGCGACGGTTCGCGCAGCGGGCGCCCGGGTGGTGGTCTTTCCCGAGCTGTCGCTGACGGGATACGAGCTGGATGCCCCAGCGATCACTGTCGACGATCCGCGACTAACGCCCCTCGTGGAGGCGTGTGCCGCGGCGGGGTCGTTGGCGCTGGTGGGTGCCCCGGTGCCTGGCGAGGCGGGCCGGTCGCACATCGCGATGGTGGCTGTCGCAGGTACCGGGACCACCGTGGCCTACCACAAGGTGTGGTTGTCGTCGACCGAGTCGAGGCGGTTTACGCCGGGTAGCAAGCCAGCGGTCCTCGACGTTGACGGCTGGCGGCTCGGCCTCGCCATCTGCAAGGACACCGGCATCCCGCGGCACGCGTCGGACACCGCCGCCCTAGGTATCGACGCCTACGTCGCTGCCACCCTGATGTCCACCGAAGAGGCAGCCTGCCAGGATGAGCGAGCCCGTCGCATTGCTGCCGACCACCAGGTCTGGGTCGCCGTGGCCAGCTTCGCCGGGTCGACCGGCGGCGGCTACGCCCATGCCGCCGGCGGTTCAGGCATCTGGGCGCCCGGTGGGGTGGCGATAGCTAGGGTGGGGCCCGAGACCAGCATGATGGCACACGCGACGCTCAGTTGAACACGAGCGTCGCCCACCAGCGCAGGCTTCGGACTGATTCAGCCAGGGGCGACGCCGTTGCCGCGGGCCGGTTTGCCGATCTCACGAGCGCACGGTGACGTTTCACGTCGCACGTTTAACCACTAACCCACGCGGCGCGCTGAGGAGTGGTAGATTGCGCGAAGTCCCGGCCGGGTTGGCGCGCCAGGTCGCCCCGGGCCAGCACCTGTCCGTGGGCCCTCATGCCACCGTCCGCACGCCGGCAGGGTGCCCGAGACCTCCGCGGCACGGCGCTGGACGCTCTCTTCACCCCGGCGCAATGTCCGGCACACCGCCGCCGGGTACACCTGGGTACCTATGCAGCAGCAGCGCGTACGCTTAGTGGGGCCAGCCCCTTCCACCGCGACAGGCCCCCGATGAGGCCCCACACTGCCGCGCTCGGCCACGCGCCGGACGCCAGGCCGGACGCCGAGCATCCGTCGCTCGGAGTGTCGCGCTGGTACCCGTCGAGTTGGTGGCTGGTTGGTACCCTCGGGCTGGGCGTGGGTGTGACGGTGGGCGGCCTGGCCATGGGTGGCGAGGCCCGCCAACTGGGCGGGGACGGCCTCCTGTTCCTGCCGCTGCTGCTGCTGTGCGGGTTCGCCGAGCTCGGGACCCGGCACCGCTGGGCCCGACGGGTGGGCTGGGCCTGCGGACGGCGATCGCCACCGATGGGCTCTGGGCCCGGGCGGGCTGGTCGCGCACCGACGGTGAGCTCGTCCGGCGGCTCTTCGGTGCACCCATCACGTCTCCCCTGGGCATCGCGGCCGGCGTGGGCGAGGAGCTGATCGTGCGCGGGCTGCTCCAGCCCAGGCTGGGCTGGCTGCTGCCGAACGTCGCTTTCGCCGCCGCCCACGCCTTCCAGTACGGCCCGGACGGGTTGCTTGGTCGTCTTCGTCATCGGCGCGGCGCAGGCCGGCGCAGCGCGGTGAACTGGGCCTCGATGCGGTTGAGCCAGCCGGCGTAGTGCGGGGTGTAGGCGAGCTCGACGTTGTTGGCTCTCGCCCACTCGCCTACCCGGGCGTCGGTCTTCGTCGACAGATGGGGCTGAAGTTGTCGAGCACGACGGCGATGCGGACCCCAGGAGGATGGAGCGATCGCACGTAGCGCAGAAAGGCCAGGAACTCGGTCCTGCCCTTCTTCACCTTGATGTGCCCATAGAGCCTGTTGGTGGAGAGGTCGTAGGCGGCAAGGAGGTGACGCACGGAGCCACTCGCCCCTGTCGAACACGCCCCTTTCCCGGTTCACTGGGACGAGTCGAAACAGGTGAAAGAACTCGTCTCACGGTGTCCGCGAGGGCCTCGGTCAGGTGCCGACGTAGGCCGCGAGGTGCTCGCCGGTGAGGGTGGAGCGGGCGGCGACGAGGTCGGCGGGTGTGCCCTCGAAGACGATCCGGCCGCCGTCGTGGCCGGCGCCGGGGCCGAGGTCGATGATCCAGTCGGCGTGCGCCATGACCGCCTGGTGGTGCTCGATGACGATGACCGACTTGCCGGCGTCGACGAGCCGGTCGAGCGGGCCGAGCAGCTGCTCGACGTCGGCGAGGTGGAGGCCGTTGGTCGGCTCGTCGAGGACGTAGACGCTGCCCTTCTCGGCCATGTGGGTGGCCAGCTTGAGCCGCTGTCGCTCGCCCCCGGACAGCGTCGTGAGCGGCTGGCCGAGGCTGAGGTAGCCGAGCCCGACGTCGGCGAGCCGGTCGAGGATGGCGTGCGCGGCCGGCGTGCGCGCCTCGCCGGCGCCGAAGAACTCCTCGGCCTCGGCCACCGACATCGCGAGCACCTCGCTGATGTCGCGGCCGCCGAGGTGGTGGTCCAGCACCGATGCCTGGAACCGCGTCCCCTCGCACTCCTCGCAGGTGGTGGCGACGCCGGCCATCATCGCCAGGTCGATGTAGATGACGCCGGCGCCGTTGCAGTTGGGGCAGGCGCCCTCGGAGTTGGCGCTGAACAGCGCCGGTTTCACGCCGTTGGCCTTCGCGAACGCGGTGCGGATCGGGTCGAGCAGTCCGGTGTACGTCGCCGGGTTGCTCCGTCGCGAGCCGCGGATCGGGCCCTGGTCCATCAACACCACACCTGCGCCGGCAGGGATCGACCCGCGCACGAGCGAGCTCTTGCCAGAGCCGGCGACACCGGTGACGACGACAAGCACCCCGAGCGGGATGTCAACGTCGACGTCGCGCAGGTTGTGCGCTGTCGCGCCGCGGATCTCCAGCGTGCCGGTGGGCGTCCGCACCGTCTCCTTCAGGGCGGCCCGGTCGTCGAGATGGCGGCCGGTGATAGTGCCGCTGGCGCGCAGCCCCTCGACGGTGCCCTCGAAGCAGACGCTGCCACCCGCCGTACCGGCGCCGGGGCCGAGGTCGACGACGTGGTCGGCGATCGCGATCGTCTCCGGTTCGTGTTCCACGACGAGCACCGTGTTGCCCTTGTCCCGCAGCCGCAGCAGCAGGTCGTTCATCCGCTGGACGTCATGCGGGTGCAAGCCCGCGGTGGGCTCATCGAAGACGTAGGTGACGTCGGTGAGCGAGGAGCCGAGGTGGCGGATCATCTTGACGCGCTGCGCCTCGCCGCCCGACAGCGTGCCTGACGGCCTGTCGAGCGCAAGGTAGCCCAGCCCGATCTCCACGAACGAGTCGAGGGTCTGCAGCAGCGCGGCGAGCAACGGCGCGACCGACGGCTTGTCGAGGCCACGGACCCATTCGGCCAGGTCACTGATCTGCATCACGCACGCCTCGGCGATGTTGATCCCGCCGAGCCGCGAGGAGCGGGCTGCCTCGCTGAGCCGGGTGCCGCCGCACTCGGGACACGCGGTGAAGGTGACTGCCCGTTCCACGAACACCCGGATGTGCGGCTGCAGCGCGTCAGGGTCCTTGGAGAGCATCGACTTCTGCACCTTGGGGACCAGTCCCTCGTAGGTGAGGTTGACGCCCTTGATCTTCACCTTAGTCGGCTCCTTGTACAGGAAGTCGTCGAGCTCCTTTTTGGTGTACTTGCGGATCGGCTTGTTCGGATCGAGGAAGCCCGACTCGATGAAAATCCCCGTTGTCCACCAGCTGTCCGTCTTGTAGCCGGGGATGGTGATCGCGCCCTCGGCCAGCGACTTGGAGTCATCGAAGAACTGGGTCAGGTCCATATCGAAGACCGTGCCCCGGCCTTCGCAGCGCGGACACATGCCGCCGGTGATGGAGAAGCTCCGTTTCTCCGCCTTGCTGGACCCACGCTGGACGGTAATCGCCCCCGTACCGTGGGCCGAGGCGACATTGAAGGAGAACGCCTGGGGCGAGCCGATGTGCGGCTGCCCGAGTCGGCTGAAGAGGATACGCAGCATCGCGTTGGCGTCGGTGGCGGTGCCGACCGTGGAGCGGGGGTCGGCACCCATCCGCTGCTGGTCGACGATGATCGCGGTGGTCAGCCCTTCGAGTAGGTCGACCTCCGGCCGCGCCAGCGTCGGCATGAAGCCCTGCACAAAGGCGCTGTACGTCTCATTGATCAGCCGCTGCGACTCCGCGGCGATCGTGTCGAACACCAGCGAGCTCTTGCCCGAGCCGGAGACGCCGGTGAACACCGTCAGCCGGCGCTTCGGGATCTCGACGCTGACGTCCTTGAGGTTGTTCTCGCGCGCGCCGTGCACGCGGATCAAATCGTGAATGTCGGCAACGTGCAGCGCAGGCGACTGCGTGTCCGTCCTCGTGGCCGTGCTCATCGTGTCTCCATCATGTTAGGCGGAGCCGCCTTCGCTCTCTCCGGCGCTCAGTTGATCGAGCAGCTCACGAGCCCCAGCGATCGAGCGCGACAATCTGGATCAGGTTGCCGCAGGTGTCGTCCACCATGGCGATGGTTGACCCGGTCACTTTGGTGGGGGGCATGGTGAACTTCGCGCCAAGGCCCTTCATGCGGTCGTACTCCGCTTGCACGTCATCCGCATAGAACATCGCCGCGGGCTGCCCCTGTTGATACATGGCCTGCTGAAAAGCCTTGGCCGCGGGGTTGCTGTTCAGCGCGAGCTGCAGCTCGGTGCCGTCCGGCTCCTCCGGCGACGCCACAGTCAGCCAGCGATAGGGTCCTTGCGAGAAGTCCGTTCTCTTCCCGAAGTCTAGCACCTCGGTGTAGAACCGCAGTGCCTTGTCCTGATCGTCCACGTACACGTTGGTTAGCTTGATTTTCATGTGTGTTCCTCCTTGTTTTTGTCACAATCAACGCTTGTCATCGTGGCTACCAGATGACATTCCACGATGTTACGAACGTCGCGGCATTTCTGGCAGCATTCACGATACCGACCAGCGCCGTAGTCGACGCGCGCTTTATCGACAAAGTCGACGACCTCGCCAGTCAGCGGTCCTCCGGCCCGAGGCAGAACTCCCTCAAGCATCCGAATATGGTCAAGCGCGAGCCCAGGCAAGACGCGGTCAATCCAAGCTGATGCGCCCAATCATGCCTGAGGCGCCGTCTTTACGCCTGACGTCATGTCGTACTCCTTATGTCTATGGTGTTACTTCGACGTCGTTTGGATCGTCAGTGGTATGACGGACAGCAAGGGAGAAAGGTATCAGTGAACGAGCACGGCTGGCTGGCAGAGCGATTCGAGGCACACCGCCCTCATTTACGAGCGGTCGCCTACCGCATGCTTGGTTCACAGAGCGAAGTGGACGATGCCGTCCAGGAATCCTGGATCCGGCTCAGCCGGTCCGATACCAGCGGCGTGGAGAACCTGGGCGGATGGCTGACCACGGTCGTCGCCAGGGTGTCGCTGGACATGCTGCGCTCGCGTGCGTCACGCCGCGAGGAGCCCATGGACGATGACCTGCCCGAGCAGATCGTGAGCCCCGCCGAGGGGATTGACCCCGAACGTGAAGCGCTCCTGGCGGACTCGATCGGTCCCGCGCTGCTGGTGGTCCTCGACACGCTGGCGCCCGCCGAACGGCTCGCGTTCGTGCTGCACGACATGTTCGCCGTGCCCTTTGATGAGGTCGCGCCGATCCTGGGGCGCTCGCCCAACGCGGCCAAGCAATTGGCGAGCCGCGCCCGCCGCCGGGTTCAGGGAGTGGAGCCAGGTCCCGATGCGGATCTCAGCCGTCAGCGCCAAATTGTCGACGCGTTCCTGGCCGCCTCGCGCAACGGTGACTTCGACGCGCTGCTCGCCTTGCTCGACCCTGACGTTGTGCTGCGGGCCGATGCCCGGGCCACGCCAGCGCTCAGACGCCTTGACTCCGCAACACCTATTGTTATGATCCCGGGCGGATCGAGCGAAACCCGCGGTGCGCCGGCGGTGGCGGGCACCTTCGCCCGTCGTGGCAATACCGCCCAACTCGCACTCATCAACGGCGTCGCCGGTAGCGTCTGGGCGCCGGGCGGACGACCTCGTGTCGCATTCAGCTTCACCATCGCCGGCGGCAAGATCGTCGGCATCGACATGATCGGCGAGCCCGAACACCTGCAGGGGCTCGACGTGACGATCCTCGACAAATGACCCCGGGCGGACAGTGCTCACGCGTAGTTCCCCGGAGGGGTCCCCTCTAGGGTCGCCACGGCCAAGGCATAACCCCCTGGAGGGGTCCCCTCTAGGGTCGGCGCGGCCGAGGCATCGTTCCCCACGGGGTCCCCTCTGGGGCATCGTATGAGTACCTGGGGTCAGCTCGAACAGGCGCATCCGACCCTGGCCGCCTTCGGTGCCGCTGACGGCGACCGACGAATTGCCGCCGACACTTTGCGCTCACAAGTTGTCGCGAAGCTTCGGCTTCGCCCCAGGCCTGAACTGGCGGTCAGCCCGCACGTCGCGCCATTACCCAGGGGTCGACGGCGGGGCCGCCTGCGCGGGCGCGCCCGTCAGGCGCGGGCGGCGCGGATCGCCTCCGCGAGCAGGCGACCCCCGGCCTCGCATCTCTCGGCCGGCTCGTAGCTGTACGCCAGCCGGATGTACTCGTCGCCACCGCCGTTCGGGTAGCACACGGCCCCAGGGACGTACCTGACACTGGCGGCTTCGGCGAGCTGGGCCAGCTTAGAACCATCGGTCCCGGCCGGCAGCTTGAGCCACAGAAAGAAGCCCCCCTCGGGCCGGCTGACTGTCGCGTCCGTCTCCTGAAGCAGGGCCGCCAGACCGCGCAGCATCGCGTCGCGTTTGGACCGGTACAGGTCCGTGAGCATCGCGACGTGCTCAGTCATGTGGTCGCGCAGGAAGTAGACAGCTATACGCGAGGCGAAAGGGCTGACGCCGCCGCTGAAGTTGAAGCCCTGGAGGAAGGGAATCATCGGCTCAGGCGCGCACAACCAGCCGAGCCTGACACCAGGTCCCAGGATCTTGGACAGCGTGCCAGCCCGGATCACGCAAGCGCCGTCGTCGAGCGCGTAGAGTGAGGGCAACGGGTCGCCCTCGAAGCGAAGGTCGCCGTAGGCGTCGTCCTCCAGGATGAGCGTTTCGTGCGCCCGGGCAAGCTCGATGAGCCGCTTGCGCCGGCGCAGCGACATCGTGGGTCCGGCAGGGTTGTGGAAGTTGACCTGCGTGTAGATCAGCTTGCAGCGCCGCCCTTCGCGCGCCAGCGTCTCCAAACGTCGCTGGACGGCCTCGGTGTCGATCCCGTCATCATCGACCGGGACGTCGAGGATGTCGGCTCCGTGGCGGCGGATGGCGTTCAAGGTCCCACCGAAGGTTGGCGCCTCGCAGATCAGGGCGTCGCCGACGTCGACGAAGGTGCTGATCGCCAGCGAGAGCGCGTGTCCTGAGCCGTTGGCCACGATGACGTTGTCGCGCCGGACGTCCAGGCCCTCGTACAGGCGGTACTTCTGGCAGACCAGGTCGCGCAGGCCGGCGTAGCCCAACGGATCCCCGTATGTGAGCGCATCAGCACCCTCCGCCTCCATGACGCGGGCTGTTGCCTCGATCAGGGCTGCGTACGGGTAGCCGGCAGGGTCAGGGCGTCCGCCCGAGAAATCGTACAGGGGTGTCTGGACGCCGGACGCCAGCCGAGCGGCCGGGCCGATGCTCGCCCGCTGAGACAGGAGATCGCGGAATCGGACGGCGGTCGCGGTGCTCACTGCTCGTGGTCCTCCTTGAAGACGGGCGCACAGGTTGTCGGCTCGGCGGCGGGAATGAGGGCGCAAGCGGCAGCAGGCGCCTGCCGCCACCGATCACCCGCGCCTCATGATAAGCGGTCCCGCCCAGCTCCCAGAGCGGCGCCGACTGACCCAGAGCTGCCAGCCCCGGCTCGTGGGTGGGCCGGAATGGGGCGCGCCGGGGCGGCGCGTGACATGGTGTGGCTCCTGGCACCTGTCACGATTCGTGGCGATCCGCTCCTATATTTGCCACACACACGTTTTCGGCCCCGGTACGACCGGGAGCCAACGCTCACCATCCCCGCCGCCGCCGCCCGGGAGGTGTACGACTTGCTGTCGGCTGCCCGCCGCTACCTGGGGACGTCTGGCGGTTGGACCCAGCGCGCCCGAGCTCGCACGGACCGTGGCGAAGCAGTCCCGCCGACCCATGCCGAGGCGGCCCGGTACAGCCTCCTGGGGGCGCTAGACCGGGCGTGGGCAGAATCACATCCCTTCGCGAGCGTGAGCCCATATCTGACCTACCAGCTGGCGAAGGGGGTTCTGGCGGTGGTGGCTTTTCGGGTGGCTCGCGATGGGACGGCTCTCCTCCAGGAGGAGAACGACCACCGCGACGTCACCTCTCGGCACGTCGACGCGTGGCTCGAGGCTGCGCTCGCCCAGCTCGCCAACGGGCTGGCTAACGAGGAGTAGGCACGTGCGCCCGGCTCGACTCCCTGATTAGCTGGGCTCCACCTGCTTTCTGCTGAGACTTTGCGCCTACTTTCTCCTTTGCTCGCGCCAGACGCCTAGGCTCGGTCCTCGGAAGCCGGGCAAACGCCCGCTTCACGGGCGACCTTTGGGACCGCGGGCGGCAGCTCCTGGTCGCCTGGCTCGTCGCCGACGAGGTACTCGGCTGCCTGCGTCCCGGGCGAGCCGGCGTTCTGCGAGGTGGCGCGCGCCTCGGGGTCGGCGGGGGCTACGTCCGAGTCGGGAACCATGCGGTCGCGGCCGTCGTCGTCGGCCGGGCCGCGTGGGTTGACGCTGTCCTGCCGGCCCTGGCCGTCGGACCGAGTTTTATCCATATCCAAGTCCATGAGCTGCTCCTGGCCACACACGGTGGCACCCTGTTTGGGGCAGAAGAGGAGCAGAACTGGTGCCAGGGATCGTCTACTCGTGGCGCCGCCGGCGCTCGATCCACGCTGGTCTACGGCGTAGAGTACATCGTAGACCGTCAGGTGTCGAGCGCCTGGCGGGCCAGCAGCTCCAGCGCGGCGTCCTCCTGCGGCGGGTGGTGCAGCCCGCCGCGCACGTCCCGGAAGTGCCGCTCCAGCGGCTGCAACCGGTCCAGCGACGAGCCGCCCACCAGGCGCATCGCCGCCTCTGCCACGCGCACCGCCGTGTCCGCCGCGGTGGTCTTTGCTGCTACCAGCGCGCCCTCCATGTCGCGCCGGGCCTCGACGGTGGCGTCACCGTCCCAGGCGCGGGCCGCGCCAACCAGCAGCCCGCGCGCCTGGTAGAGCTGGAGGTCGATGTCGCCGGTGCGCCGGCGGATGTGCGGCACGCTCGCGATGCTCTTCCCGCCCAGGGCGGTCGGCTTGCGCTCGCGCGCGAACGTGACAGCGTAGTCTCTGGCGGCTTCGGCGACGCCGAGGTAGACGGCCGCCACCGTCAGCGACCAGGCGACGTCCAACGGGACCGTACCGTCCGCCGCCCCCGCGGCGCCGCGCACTATCTCGGTATCGACCGGTACGTGGACGTCGTCGAAGACCACCGTGTCGCTGCCGGTGGCGCGCATCCCGAGGGTATCCCAGCTGCGCTCGATGCGCACGCCGGGCGCTTGCAGCGGTACCAGGAAGCTCGCCGACCGCGTCTCGGCGGCACCGTCGACCGCCGCCGCCGAGACGACGGCCCAGGCCAGGACGGGCGAGCCCGTCGAGAACGACTTGCGCCCACTGATCTGCCAGCCGTCGGAGACGCGCTCGGCGCGCGTCCGCGGCATGCCGCCACGACTGGGGCTGCCCATCTCAGGCTCGGTGGCCAGACTGTTGACGAGGGCGCCGCGGCCGCCACGAGCCGCCACCACCGACCGCGCCAGGCGGTCGAAGAGCGCCGCGGGCCACTGCCGCGCGTCGCGAGCCTTCCCGATGAGGACGCCGTGCATCGCCACCACCAGGCCCAGCGACGCGTCGCCCTTGGCGAGCTCCAGGTTCCCGAGGGCCATCTCGGCAATCGTGGCGCCCTCGCCGCCCAGTTCGGTCGGCACAGCCAAGGCTAGATAGCCGGACTCGGCCAGCGCCGCCAGACCCTCCTCTGGAAACGTCAGGTCGCGGTCGTGCTGGGCGGCGTGCTCAGCGGCGATACGCGCCGCGGCGCGGGCGCGCTCGACGATCGAAAACTCACGCTCTGTCCGCGGGACGAAAGGTGCTGGGTAGGCCACACGGGGGATGGTACAGCGAGCCGCGGCCGGCGCCGGCGCGGCCAGGCGTGCGTTCGCCTGCTTCAGGCAGGGGCCCTGATACTCCGGGCCGCTCGCCCAGCGCTGGCCCGAGCCAGGGCGACCCAGCGTTCGGGGTCGCTGCCCAGCCGATCGAGGGCCTCCGTCTGGGACGACCCAGCCTCGGTCAGGGCGCGGCCTTCGGCCCGGACGGCGAGCAGCACCTCGTGGATCACCCCACCGTAGGCGCGACCGAGCGCGCCGCGCCGGTCCAGGACGCTGCGCGGCGCGCCAGCCTGGAGGAGGTCGGCGCGGAATTGGCCGAACGTGTACGCGGCCCGCGGCAGCTGCGCCAACCGCTCCTCGAGCGCTTTGCGGGCCGCCAGCTGGCGCTCCAGGTCCAACAGCAGGCCGTTCAAGCTCGTGGCAGCGCGGCTAGCGCGGGCGGTGTCCACGATCGCGGGCGCGTCCACCGGAACCCGCGGCACCTCCTCGAAGAGGCCAGTCCGCAAGCGAGCGTAGGCGCCGGCGATGCCGGCGCCCAGTCTGTAGTAGCGCTCCACGGCCTCTACGCCACGCAAGCGCCCAACGTCGCAGCCCTCGAACCGGGCCAGCGCCACCGCCGTATCCCATGCGGGCAGGGCACGGAAAAAGGCCTGAGCGTCGACCGGGAGCAGAAGCGACGGTAGCTCCGGGTCAAGGCGGAGCGCGACGTCGTTGGCCGGATGCTCGGGAGCCACGAAGCGGCCGTCGCGTGGCTCGAGGGGATACTCCGGGTCCAGGTCCAGACGGGCTCGGACAGTGGCGAGCTCGCCCCGAAGCTCGGGCAGGTCCTCCTCCAGCAAGCGCGCCAGAGTTTCCGCGCTCACCTGGCTGGTGGACGCGGTGGTAAGGGACCATTTGAAGTCCAGCGGTTCCAGAGCGAGGTGGCCATCATCTCGCCAGGCGCGCACGGCGTCCGCATGGGGCAGCCCGCTCGCGAGAACCTGCGCCATCAGCTCGGGACGGGACGCCAGGAGGACTAGGGCATCGCCACCACCGAGGTGCTCGCGCGCCAGCGTGCCGGCGACCTCTTCCCATCGCCCGCCGATATGCTCGCTGGCGCGGCCCCAGTCGCCGATGTGCCAGACCAGACGGCCCGAGAGCGGGCTCGTCGCGGTCAAGCGGGGTGGCGGGCCGTAGAGCGCGCGCCGCCGTCGGCGCGACCCCGCCGCCGCTGCCGGGTCGCGTGGCAGGTTGTCTCCTGGCTCGTCCACACTGCAGTCTACTGTCAGCCAGCGGCGGGACGAGAATTGTTCCTGCCGCGCGCTGTGGCACCATGCAGTGGTGCTGAACTACCTTGACTGGGAGCTGGCTCCCGAGCAGCGGATGATCCAGGGCGTCCTTCGGGAGTTCGTGGAGCAGGAGGCGCTGCCGGTTATCCCGGCCTGCTTCGAGCAGGGCGATTTCCCGCGGGCGCTCATCCCCAGGCTGGGAGAGCTGGGGGTGCTGGGGCCGACGATCCCGACGTACGGCGCGGGTCTCGACTACACCAGCTATGGGTTGATCTGCCAGGAGCTGGAGCGGGGCGACTCTGGGCTGCGCTCGTTCGTGTCGGTGCAGGGCTCGTTGTGCATGTTCCCGCTATCGGCTTTTGGCTCGGACGAGCAGAGGGAGCGCTACCTGCCGGGGATGCACCGAGGCGAGATCATTGGCTGTTTCGGGCTCACCGAGCACGAGCACGGCAGCGACCCGGGCAGCATGGAGACGCGCGCAGTCCGCGACGGCGACGGCGGCTGGGTGCTGAACGGCGGGAAGATGTGGATCACCAACGGCAACATTGCCGACCTGGCGATCGTGTGGGCCAAGGCGCGCGAGGACGACACCGAGACGATCCGCGGCTTCCTGGTGGAAACGGACAGCCCGGGCTTCACCGCCAACCAGGTGCACCACAAGTTGTCGCTGCGGGCGTCGGTGACGTCGGAGCTCGTGCTGCAGGACTGCCGGGTCCCGGCCACCGCCGTGTTGCCCGGTGTGCGTGGGCTGCGGGGGCCTCTGTCGTGCCTCAACGAGGCGCGGTTCGGGATTGCTTTCGGCGCGGTCGGCGCCGCCATGGCCTGCTACGAATCCGCCCTGGGCTACAGCAAAGTGCGCGAGCAGTGGGGGCGCCCGATTGGCGGGTTCCAGCTGACCCAGGCCAAGCTGGTGGACGCGCTCCAGGCCATCACCCAGGGGCAACTTCTGGCGTACCAGCTCGGCCGGCTGAAGGATAGCGGGCGCCTCCGGCCGCAGCAGGTGAGCCTGGGCAAGCGGGCCAACTGTGCCATGGCGCTCGCTGTAGCCCGCAGCATGCGCAGCGTCCTGGGCGGGAACGGCATCAGTCTCGAGCACCCGGTGTTCCGGCACATGGTCAACCTCGAGTCGGTCTACACGTACGAGGGGACACACGAGATCCACACGCTCGTGATCGGCGCCGACATAACGGGTCTGGACGCCTACAGAGGTTAGTCGGTCTAGGTCAGTTCTAGTTCGCGCGGCCCGCCTGGCTGGCCGCGCGCTTCGCCACCAGGACCCAGTACGACAGCACGTCGACGACTGTGTCGCGCAAGGCCTCCAGAAACAGACGGTCGTCGACTGGCGGCTTGGCGCCGGGCACCCAGATGCTCAGGCCGATGACGACGGCGAGAGCGCAATCGCTGTCGGCGAGGTCCAGCGGCACCATGTCTGGCCGCGGGCCCCAGCAGCCCAACCGCGGGTTCAGCTCCCCCGTAGGCCGGGGCGTTGGCGCGTAGAACTGCACAACTGTCTCGGTCAGGCGGTTCGTCAGGTAGGCCCAGACGTTGGCGCACGCCTCGGGCGAGCGCAGGCCGAGATCGCGCGGCGTGAGAGGCTGGTCCTGGTAGAAGACGCCGAGCTGCACGAGGTGGGTATCCGGCTCCCCAGGCACAACCCGCTGCACCGGCGAGACGTCGACGTGGAACAGGTTGTCGCCTATGCGGATGCGCTGCCTGATGGCCGCCCGTGAGAAGTCTGGCAGGGGCGCCGCCCAGGTGTCTGCCATCAGGATTAGACGCGCCTATGGAACCAGAACCACTCGAACAGCAGTAGCAGGAGCGCAACCGCGGCGAGCAGCGCCCAGAGCTCTTTCTGGAGCAGGGTCGTCTCGGAGCCGGTCGCCGCGGAGCTGTCGAGCCCGGACAGTCGAGGGCGGACGTCGCTGGCGTCGCGGCTCGCCAGGTTGGCGGCGAACAGGTCCTCGTCCACCGTCTGGCCGCCGCCGGAGACGAGCTGCTGCACGTGGTAGAGCCCGGGTACGTCGGTAGCGCCGTAGACGAGCGATCCCGAACCGGCCTTCAGGTTGGCGGCGGCATCGTCCGGGCCGGTGACCCGCACGACCTCGACCTGGGGCAGCGGAGCCAGGGACTCGGGCTCGCCGGTATGGATCTCTGGGTTCTGCACCACGCTCGGAGGCGCCAGGTAGGCAAAGATGTTGGACATGAGGATGGGAAATGCCGGCGACAGCGGCAGGTTCGACTGACGGATGTCAAATGGGACGATGGCGACGCGCCGGTCGCCGTCCAGACCGGCGGCTAGTAGCGCGCTTCCGTCCGGTGTGGTGACGAGAGGCTTGGCCCAGCGCGGCAGATCGAGCTTGCTGACGCGCGTCACCGAGAGATCGCGGATGTCGACAAAGGCGAGCAAGGGGTCTTCGTGGTCCCATCCCCCGAGCTGCGGCCGGCGGATCTCGCCGACGGTGCGGATCGGGCCGCGATCCGGTGGGTTGACGACGAGGAGGTTGCCCCGCGGCAGGAGGGGCGGCTGGTAGTTGTCGAAAACAACCACGTCGAAGCGGTCGGCCTCGACGGCGAGGTACCGGCTGGCGTCGATGCGGAAGAGGTCCACGTTCGGTAGCAGGGACAGCACCTTCTCGAGAAACTGATTGCCTGAACTGACCAGCAGCACCTGGGCCTGCTTGCGCTGCACCAGAACGGCGAAGGCCGTCTTGTCCAGGGCCAGCGCATCCGCGCCGCTGGGCGCGGCGACGCTGACGCTAGCCGCCCGAGCTCCCGCTGGCAGCTCCTCGAAGACCTGATCGGCCGAGCCATTGGCGTCAATGTCGAGGGTGCGCTGGTCGGTCGCCTGGCCGTCCACAGCCATCGTCAGGGTTGTGTGAACTGCCCGCGACGAGAAGTTCTCGACCCTGGTGAACAGCTGCTGGCGACGATTGTCCTGAGGATCTGGCCGCACCGAGATGGCAGTTATGGCAAGATTGCCCGCGTCGGCTGACCCCACCTGGCTTACCTGGACCGTACCGAGGTCGTCCGGCAGATCGTCCGGCCGGGTGAAGGCGCCGTCGGTGAACAGGTAGATGCGCCGCGATACTGGGTCGCCGCCGAGCGACCGCGCCAGGAGCAGCGCCTCCCGCATGTCGCCCGCCGCCCCCGACGGCCGGGCCGCGGCCAGAACACGGTCTACCTGGCGCCGGTCGCTCGCGGCGTTGATCAGCACCTGCGGGTGGGAGGTCGCCAGGATCACCGTGGCCACTGAGTTGTCGGGCAGCGCAGTCAGCTTCTGGCGCGCCGCCTCCACCGCCTGCGCGAAGCGCGACGGCGGCACGTCGGTCGCCTGCATGCTGGCCGTCCCGTCGAGCAGCAGCACCGCGTGGACGGGCTGCTGCCCGGTCTGCTGCGAGAAGGGCCTGGCCAGCGCCAGGGTGGCCAGGGCAAGGGCCAGCAGCTGCAGGGCCATCAGGATGTTCCACTTCAACCGTTGGAGCGGCTCGTGCGCCGCGAGATCGCGAATCAGGTCGTTCCAGAGGAATGTCGAGGAGATCTCCTCGTCGTGCCGCCGAACCTTGAGCAGATAGAAGATGACGACAATAGGCAGGGTGGCGCCCAACGCCAGGCCGAGGGGGAGGAGCAGGTTCACCGAACCACCTTCCGACGGCGGAGCGTGTCAAAGATGAGCGCTTCCAGCGGCTCGGCGGTGTTGACGGGGACGTAGGTCAGGCCGTGCCTGGAACAGAAGGAGTCCACGCGCCCCCGCCACTCTGCCAGGCGCTGGGCGTAGATACGGATGGCATCGTTGTTCAGCGTCAGCGGCACCCGAGCGCCTGACTCGCGGTCGATGAGCCGGACATCGCCTCCCAGGGCTGGCGCCAGCTCCTGCGGGGACAACGTGTGCAGGACGACCACTTCCCCGGGTCGGCTGGCGAGGCGGAACAGAGCCTTCTCCCAGGTAGGCGACAGGAGGTCCGACAGGAGAACAGTCAGGCCGGAGGCACGGCTGGTGTAGGCGCTCGCCAGGGACTGGTCGATGTCCGGGGGGGCGGGCGTCTGGAGGTGCGCCTCGGGAGTCGCGGATTGGGCTGGCTTGACGCCGTCCAGAAAGGTGATGAGCGAGCCAGCGCGGCGCCGCCCCCAGGCGGGTCCGAAGGAGGTCCCGGCCGCGGTGAGCGGCCACACGAACAGGCGGTTGGACGCATTGAGCGCCACGTACCCGAGCGCGGCAGCGACGCGCTGCACGTAGCGCAGCTTGTTTGGCTCGCCCCAATCCATGCTGCGGCTGGCGTCGACGACGAGGTGGAGGTTCAGAACCTCCTCTTCCTCGTACACCCGCACGAAGAGGGCGTCGGTACGTCCGTAGATGTTCCAGTCGACGCGGCTGGGGTCGTCGCCCTCGACGTAGTGGCGGTAGTCGGCGAACTCCAGGCTGGAGCCTTTGCGCAGCGACCGCCTATCGCCCTGGCCCTGGCCGATGAGGCGCCGTCGACTGACGAGGTTCAGGCGCTCCAGGCGGCGCGCTAGCGGCGCATCGATGAGGGCGTGCTGCGCGGGCACCCGGTTACTCCTCGGGGGTGGTAGCGATGACGTCGCGCAGCAGCTTCTCGGTGGTGATGCCTTCGGCGTCCGCTTCGAAGCCGAGGATGACGCGGTGCCTCAGCGCGGACGGGGCGACGGCGCGCACGTCCTCGAAGGCGACGTTGTAGCGGCCCTCGAGCAGCGCGCGGACCTTGGCGCCGAGCGCCAGCGCTTGCAGCCCCCGTGGGCTGGAGCCGTAGCGGGCGAAGCGCCGCACCTCGGCCGGCGACTCCGCCGTCTCCGGGTTCGTGCGCCGGACGATCCGGACGGCGTACCGCATGACCGGTTCTGCCACCGGCACCTGGCGAGCGAACTGCATCAGATCGAGCAGCACCTCTCCATCCGCGACGCGCGTGGGGTGCGGCATCCCGGCGCCGGTGGTGAGCTGCGCGATCCGCAGCAGGTCATCTTCGCTCGGGTACGGCACCGTCAGCTTGAACAGGAAGCGGTCGAGCTGTGCCTCGGGCAACGGGTACGTGCCTTCCATCTCGATGGGGTTCTGCGTGGCCAGGACGAAGAACGGCTCAGGCAGCGTGTGCGTGGCGCGGCCGGCGGTCACGTGGCGCTCCTGCATCGCCTCGAGCAACGCGGACTGCGTCTTCGGGGTCGCGCGGTTGATCTCGTCGGCGAGCACGAGGTTGGCGAACAGAGGGCCCTGTTGAAACTCGAAGCTGCGGCTGCCGTCGCCGCCGTCGCGGAGGATGCTTGTCCCGGTGATGTCGGCGGGCATGAGGTCTGGGGTGAACTGGACGCGACTGAACGAGAGATCGAGAGACTCGCCGATGGTGCGGACCAGGAGCGTCTTGCCCAGACCCGGCACCCCCTCCAGGAGCGCGTGGCCACCCGCGAGGAGGCAGGTGAGAACGCCGCGCACCACCTCTGGCTGGCCGACGATCACGCGGCCCACCTCGGCCTCGATGGCGCGGGCGGTCTCGATGAAGCGGTACGGGGTGGGGTTCGGCGCCGCGACGACGGCGGCAGCTGTCGGGACGTTGGCGGAAAGAACCATGAAGGTCTCCAGACTACTTGGCGACTGACACTTGACTGCTGACTGCTGACTGCTGACTACTTGTGGTCGAGCGAGCTGAAGTAGTCCTTCACCAGGTCGCGCAGACCAAGGGGGATGGTCGCATTGTCGTTGCCCTGGGTAGACCGGCGCTGGTACGACGGGTTGACCTGCTCGTCGGTCACCTGAGATTGGCCGGAGCTCGGGTTGCTCAGATTCGGGTTAGCGCTGCTGTAGTCTGGCGGGGCCGACCCGTCGGACGGCACTTGCTGGGGGCGCGTCACGCTGTCGAGGCTCGTGCTGTCGCCGGTCTTGTTCATGTTCTGGCCGCCCGTCGAGTAGCCGCCACCTGGCTGGCCATTGTTGTCGTTGGCGCCACCGGACGAACCGCCCGGCTGACCCTGGTCGGCGCCGACGCCCTGGTTCTGGGACGCGCCCTGCCCCGGGTTGCCGCCATTCTGGCCGGTCCCCTGGCCCTGATTCTGGCCCTGGCTCTGCCCTTGCCCCTGGCTCTGGCTCTGGCCTTGCCCCTGGCTCGCCGCCGAGCTCGAGCTAGACACCGACCGACTCTCGGTCCGCCCGAGGGCACGCTCGAGGGCGTTGCGGCTGGATTGGAGCCCGTTCTGCGCGCTCTGCCGCTCGCCCGCCGCCGTGGCGCTCTGGCTCAGGTCGTTGAGCGCCTGCTGGGCCGAGGCTGCCGACGCGTCGCCGTTGGCGCCCTGCTGGCCAGCAGCGCCACTCTGGAGAGCATCGGCGGCTTTCGCGAGGTCGCGGGCAACAGGATCGGTGCCGCTTCCTGCCTGGGCCGAAGCATCACGCAGCACTTTGGCCACCCGCTGTTGTTCCTGACTGTCCATCTTGGCGGTACGCTGGGCCAGGTCCTTGGCCGCCTGTGAGATCTGGTGCATGTCGCCAGTGTTGATCGCCGCCGCCAGGTCCTTCGTTGCCGCGTCGCCGGCCAGCGCGCTCGCGATGGCGGCCAGGGAGGCGGCCAGCTGGCCGTCGCCAGCGCTCATGTCACGGACCTTCTGCTCGAGGTCCTCCAAGGCGGTGAGGGCCTGCTCAGGGTCGCTGCTGCGGGCGTCGATGGTCTTCGCCCCCTTGCTGAGCAGGTCCCGCAGCTGGTTCAGCTCGGCGGTGTTGTCAGCGGGCAGGCTGTTGGCCAGCCGCTCCACCTTCTGCGCCTGTTCCTGGGCAGCGGTGACCTTCGGGTTGGCGACGCGCGCGCTGAGCAGCCACGGGTTCGGGCTCACGGCAAGGAGCGCCGCGGTGGCGGCGACGGCCGCGGCGAAGATGAGCTCGCGCTTGGGTGCCCGCGGCGGGAAGGTATCGAGCGGCTCCAGGCGCTTGAGATGTTCGACGGCATCGCGCATCTGCGCGACGGCGAGCGGGTGCTCGAGCCCGCGACTGCCGAGCTCGAGCGCGGTCACCGCGCGCTCCTGCAGCCCCGCCGCCTGGTCCACGCGCCGCGCCAGGTCCGCCGGGCTGTGCCGGCGGAGCAGCTGGCCCAGGCCGGTGAGCAGAGCGAGCGCGACTGGAATGCCGACGAGGAGCGGCAGCGGGATACTGCCGACCGCCTCCCGTGTCCAGGCCCAGCCGACGACGCCGAGGTCGACGATGAGACCCAGGGCGAGCCCGCGAACGAGCCAGGTCAGAGCGCGCTGGAGGGCGAGCGCGCGGCCGACTAACCCGAGCTGCTCGCGTAGCTCGGCGCCGTAGACGGCAGTTGGCGACAGCAGGCTCACGTGGACGTGCGTCCTTTCAAAGGATGGCAGGGGTCGATTGCTACCGCTGCCCCGAATACGAGGGTGATAGCAAGGGCGACCCAGGCGATGCTGCCAATAAGCCAGGCCGGCACCAGCATGCCCGGGACCCAGCCCGCGGCTGGCAGGAACAGCGCTCCTCTGTAGGCAGCGGGGGCACCCCGGGCGAACTGGTCGGTCACCGGGCCACCGCCGGAGAGGACGCCGAGGAACGGGTTCAGCCACAGCAGCGGCTTGAGAGCGTCGGTCCCGCCAAGGACGGCGAACGCCAGGTACAGCCCGAGGGTGCCGAACAGCAGGAACAGCGCGGCCGCCTGGGCCACGAGCGTTGCTTGCAGCGGGCCGCGCAAGACGGCCGCAAAGAAGACGCCCAGCGCGGAGAACAGCATAGTGGCGGTCACGAGCACGCTGACGAAAGCGATCACCGCGTCCGGCTGGACGCCACCATAGCTCCAGGCGGGAGTAAAGAACGGGGCGGCCATAGCCAGCAGGAGCAGGGAGAACAGGAGGGCGGCCAGAACCTTTCCCAGCACGACGCGCGCCGAGCTGGGTCCCTGGAGCAGCATGAGGTCCATGGTGCCGCGCTCGCGCTCGACGGCGAAGGCAGATCCGGCGACGGCGGGCGCGACGACCGCGGCCGCCAGGACGACGCACAGGCCGATGGCGCCAAACAGGAAGAGCGCGCGGTTGGCCACCAGGAGGTTGGTCCCCGTGGTGGACGTGGTCGAGAAGAGCGCGGGCGCCGCGTTGGCGTCGGGGGCCAGGATGAGAAGTCCCATGAGCAGGAAGAGGACGGCGACCACGGCGACGAGCAGCGTGAACAGCGCGAACGTCAGCCGCCCCCGCAGCCAGGTCTGGAACTCTTTGACGACGAGCGCTCCTATCAGTGGCATCGGTAGCGAGTCTCCACCTCTAGCTCTAGCTCTAGCTCCGGAACAAGTTGGCGACGGCGGTCGCAGGCGAGCGCTGCTCGACGCCGAAATGGGCGACGACGCAGCCAGCCCGAACGAGCTGGGGCAGGAGGGCGGCGAAGGCGTCGCGGTCGCCGCGGTACAGGAACCAGACGGTGCGCCGATCGTCGTCCACGTCGAGCTCGGCCACGTCACGGCACTGGTCAAGCAGGACCAGGGCGGCGTCGAGGTTGTCGAGGATCTCGACGCGGGCCCGGACAGCGTCGGCGTGCTCTGGCTCGGCGAGCGCGGCAGCATCGGCGGCGGTGCCGGTCCAGACAAGCTCGCCTGCCCGCAGGACGGCCAGCTGGTCGGAAAAATCCAGCAGATCTTCGGGGCGGGTGGCGGCGACGACAGCTGTCGTCCCGAGTCGTCTGAGCTCGCGCAGCACTTCGAGCTGCTCCAGGCGAGCGTAGCCATCGAGGCCACGGAGGGGATCGTCCAGGAGGAGGACGTCGGGCTCATGGACGAGCGCGCCAGCCAGGGCCAGGCGGCGCCGTTCGCCCGGAGACAGCAGGCGAATGTCGCGGTTGCGCCGGTCGTCCAGCCCGACCACCTGGAGCAGGGTGTCCACGGAGACTGACCGCACCTGCTTGCCGAGCCCGCGCGCGCGGCCGACGAACTGGAGGTACTGGTCGGCGCTCAGGCCATCGTAGAGCATCGGCTCCTCGGACACGTAGCCAACGCGTGAGCGCACAGCCAGGGCGCGTTGGACGGTGTCGAAGCCGTGGATGCTGGCGCGCCCGCCACTGGGGCGATCGAGGCTGGCGAGCAGGCGCAGCAGGACTGTCTTTCCCGAGCCGTTGGCGCCGGCGATCCCGAGGGCGGTGCCGGCAGGGACGCGGAACGACACGTCGACGAGGATAGGCCGTGCGCCGAAACGGCGCGCCAGGTGCTCGACGACCACGGCGAAGGTCGGCGGAAGCGCGCCACCGCTCGGACTGGGCGCGCCGGTGTCGGCCGCGCGCTCGGTCCCCGGCAGGCTCATCAGCATCAGTGGACGCTCCCCACAGGAGTAACGTCCAGGCGGGTGAGCCGAGCCTCGCGAACGGTCTGGCCCATGGCCGAGTCGAGCGCATAGCGCAACCGCACCTCACCAGCGGCCGAAAGGTAGCGGTCGCCATCGGGCACGATGCTCGAACCAGCGGCGACCTCCCACGATTGCCACTCGGCCTGCCGCCAATTGAACAGCTGCACTGTGAACGGGACCTGCTGCGACCGCGTGCGGCCGGCGATAGTGCCTTCCAGGTTGAGCCGGAGCTGATGGAGATCGAAGCGACCCTGGGCCGGTGGCAGGGCGAAGGCCAGGGTCACAGCCTCGCCTGGGGCCACCGTGTAGTACTCGTGGTCCGAGGGAGCGCCCGAGCCGATGCCGAGGTCACGGCGGCTCATGGCGCCGGCCGGGACTTCGCCGTCGAACCCGCGCGGGAGGGGGGCCTGGAGCCGTTGGACCAGGAGCGCCATGTCGGTCTTGGTCATGTGGAATGCAGGAGCTCCGAGTGGGCTTGGCGATTTGTCCAGCCAGCCGACGATCGTTGGGCCGCGCAGCTCCAGGCGGGAGAACAGGAAGCGCGCCGTGAACAGGGATTCGATGAAGTCACGCCGCGCGGCGGCGCCGGGCTGGCCAGCTGTTCCGGAGGGGGTCAGCCTCTCGGCCATGGCCGTGGCCGCGAGGTTGCCAGCCGCCGCCCGCTGCGCCAGCACGACGTCGATCGAGCGCTGCTGGTCGGATTCGAAGGTGCCGAGCGGTCGAGTGTCCCCGTCCACCACGAGGAACGCATCGGTGAGGCGGCCGCCGGTCTTGTTGGTGACCGTCCCGGACAGGGCGCCTTTGTCGATGCGGAGGTCGGACTGCACGGATGGCGCCTGCCGCAGCTGGCCGTCGATCTGGACAGTTGCCAGCTGCCCTTGCTTGAGGGACAGCTTGTCGATAGTTGGCGCCGTCCCCTCGCTGATGCGCAGCGGCCAGTTGGCATCGGACTCGTCGCTGGGTCGCGGGAACGGGTAGTACCACCCGCGGGCCAGGGTGCTGCTGGGCAGCGCCAGGTCGAAGCTGCCGTCGTGGCGCGCCAGGAGAGCGAGGGACTCGTGGGTGTACGCGGCGGTGCCCTCGCTGCTGTCGATTGGGCGAACGACGGTGAGCCGGTTGACGGCGAGGTCGGGCTGGGCGCGCTGCACCGCCAAGCCCAGTCCCGCGGCGGTCGCGAGACCGGCCAGGCCGAGCGCCGTCACGACGGTAAGCCCGACGTGCCCGCGCCGTCCGAGGAAGAGCACGCTGCCGCTGAGCGCCACGGCGAACACGCCGACCAAGGCCCAGAGCCAGTCCAGGCTGGGCCGTGGCTGCGTCGAGAAGTCGGCCAGCGCGAGGCGCGGCGGCCGCTGGCCCCAGCGGCTGTATGGCCGTACCAGCGCCGAGCCAACGCCGTTGTCGATCGAGGCGTGGGAGATCAGGTAGCGCCAGAGCTGCTCGTTGCCCGTCCAGCTGCGCAGCCCACGAGCGGTCGGCTCGAACGCCAGGTAGATGAGCGTGCCGTCGCCGCGCTTGGAGGCCACGACCAGGGGGATGCCGTCCTGGCTGGCGACCACGCGAGCGCCACTATCCGTGCGCGGGCGGGACTGCGTCACGAGCCACGGGCCACCAGCGTCCAGCGGCGTCCCGGCCAGATCGCCGAGGCTGCTCAATGAGTCGGCCTGGGTGAGGCCGGTGGGCTCGACGGGTAACAGCTCGGGTGGCAGCGGTCCCAGGGTGCTCTGCCAGGTGGCACCACCGACGGCGATGAGCAGCCCACCTGTCCCGACCCACACGTTCAAGGCATCGAGCTGCTCCTGGCGCAGCTGCGTCGTGGCGGCGTTGTCGACGATGATGCAGTCGAAGCTGCCAAGCAGCTGGGCGTTCTCGGGAACGGTCGCCGGTTCCAGGGGGGCGGTGCGGGCGCGGCGGATGGGGGGCGGCAGGTCGAGCGCTGACAGGAAGTCGTAGGAGGACGGGTCCCGCGCCAGGACGCCGCAGAAGTAGTCGCCCAGGGGCACGCGGGACAGCGCGATGTCCTGCTCGGTGATGAGCTCGCCGCCGGGCACATGCACCAGGCGGGCGGTGAAGCGGCCGTTCACGTTGGGCAGGTTCACCTCCATGGTGAACCGTTTGTGGCTCAACCGCGGCAGGACGACCGGCAGGGCGAACGTTGTCGGCACGGGCATGTACATGCTTCGTCCCGTGCCGCCCTGAACGACGACCTGGACCTCGGCGCGTACCTCGCCGCCCTGGTTGACGAGCTCGACGGTGAGGGGGAGCCAGCCACCGACGCGACCAGCGCCATCGAAGCCCGCCCGAACGTCCATCCGCACGGCGTCCGGGTTGGGCGGGGCGCTGGCGTCAGAGCTACTGGATGGTGTCCCGTCGGGAGCGGCCTGGTCGTTGGGCGCGGACGCGACAGGGTTCGCCCCACCAAGGACGGTCACAAAGACTAGGAGAGCCGCGACGATCAGCCGCACCGTCGTGCCGAGCCTTCCCACGGCGTGGCGGACGCGGGCCGGGTGGGCCCAGGGTCAGCGCGCCGAACGGATGGCAGCCAGTGTAGCAAGCACCGGCTCGAAGATTGACAAAAAAACTGGCCTCGCCGCGTGTCGCGCGGGAGTACCGCTAGCGCGTGAGAAACCACCAGAGCACGAGGATCAACAGCACCAGGCGATCAGAGCCAGGATAGGATTGGACGCTGCCGCCGCCGCGCCGCCGCCGCCACCGCCTGTTTGGACGCCCATACCCCTGCCTGTTCCTCCCTCACACCATTCTCCGCGCCGGCGGACCCGGGATGTCAAGACTCTCGTGGAGTTGTGGAGTTTGGGCCCGTGGCGGTGGGGGGCGTAGCAGGCCGGCCACCAGCGCCGTCCACCCGGTCTGGTGGCTGGCGCCAGCCCCGCGGCCCGTGTCGCCGTGGAAGTACTCGTAGAACGGCACGAGGTCACGCCAGCGCGGGTCACTCTGGAACAGCTCTGTCTCGCCGAAGACCGGCCGTCTGCCACGCGCGTCGCGTAGAAAGATGCGGGTGAGCCGGGTCGAGAGCGCGTCCGCGATCTGTCGCAACGTCTGGAGCTCGCCGGAGCCGGTGGGGTACTCCACGAGGAAGTCGTCGCCGTAGTAGTGGTGGAACTCCCCCAGCGCCTCGATGATCAGGAAATTGGCGGGGAGCCAGATGGGTCCGCGCCAATTGGAGTTGCCCCCGAAGAGCCCGGTGGTCGACTCCGCCGGCTCGTAGCGCACCTCGTAGGTGGCGCCGTCCACGCCGAGCCGGTACGGGTGGTCCGCGTGGTAGCGGCTCAGCGACCGGATGCCGTAGTCGCTCAGGAACTCGGCGGGGTCGAGCGCGCGTTTGAGCACCTGCTTCATGCGGTGGCCGCGCACCAGGGCCAGGAGGCGCGTCTCGCCTCGGCCGGGCTCCTGCCAGCGCGATACGAGGCTGGCGAGCCCGGGGCGATGCTCCAGGAACCACTCCATGCGGCTCCGAAAGGCCGGCAGCGCGTCGAGCACTTCCGGCTCGATCGTCTCCACGGCCAAGAGGGGGATCAAGCCAACCAGAGACCGGACCTTGAGCGGGAGGTTCACGCCGGACGGGAGGCGCAGGACGTCGTAGAAGAACTGCTCCTCCTCATTCCAGAGCGGGATACCGGCGTCGCCAATGTCGTTCAGGGCGCCGGCGATGTACAGGAAGTGCTCGAAGAACTTGCTGGCGACGTCGGCGTACACCGGGTCGTGGTGGGCCAGCTCGAGCGCGATAGCCAGCATGTTCAGGCAGAACATGCCCATCCACGCGGTGCCGTCGGCCTGCTCGAGGTATCCGCCCAGAGGCAGGCTGGCATTGCGGTCGAACACGCCGATGTTGTCGAGCCCGAGGAAGCCGCCCTGAAACACGTTGCGGCCGTCGCGGTCCTTGCGGTTGACCCACCAGGTGAAGTTGAGCAGCAGCTTGTGGAAGACGCGCTCGAGGAAGGGGAGGTCGGCCTGGCCGGTGGCCTGTTTGTCGGCGACGTAGACGCGCCAGGCGGCCCAGGCGTGGACCGGTGGGTTGACGTCGGAGAAGGCCCACTCGTACGCGGGGAGCTGGCCGTTCGGGTGCATGTACCACTCGCGCAGCAGCAGGATGAGCTGGCGCTTCGCCAGGCCCGGGTCCACCAGGGAGAGGGGTATGCAGTGGAAGGCGAGGTCCCAGGCCGCGTACCAGGGGTACTCCCAGGTGTCTGGCATGGAGATGACGTCGGCGTTGGCGAGGTGGCGCCACTGGCTGTTGCGTTCGCTCTGGCGCTGCGGGGGTGGCGGTGGCCCGGCCGGGTCACCATCGAGCCACTTGTCGACGTCGTAGTGGTAGAATTGCTTGTTCCAGAGCAGGCCGGCAAAGGCCTGGCGCTGGACGAGCCGGGCATCGTCGGACATCTCGGCGGCGCCCGCGTAAAGGGCCCCCGCGTAAAAGGCGTCCGCCTCGGCCTGGCGCCGAGCGAAGATGTCGGCCGCGCCCGCGAAAGGGTCGTCCTGGCGGCGGGCTGACAGACGCAGCTGGACTGCCCGCGTCTCCCCTGGCGCGAGCACCCAGTGGTAGTGGGCTGCTGCTTTGGTGCCCACCCCGGCCGGGTTCACCGCGTCCCACCGACCGTGGACCACGGCGTCGTCGATGCCGTCCTTGACGTACGGCGTGTGGTTGGCGGCTCCCCAGAGACGCTGGGCGTTCGTCTCGTTCTCGGTGAACAGCAGCTGAGGCGCCGCGTCACACGCGAGCCAGTAGTCCCCCATGGCCTCGTGCCAGAGGTGGACCGTGTTGGCATCGACGCCGCGCAGCTCGGGCTTGGGTCCGGAGTCGCTGCGACCCCAGGCCCACGTGTTTCGGAACCAGACGGTGGGCAGCAGATGGAGCGGAGCCGGCTCCGGCCCGACGTTCGTGGCCGAGACGCGGACGAAGAGATCGGTCGGGTCGACCTTGGCGTACTCGACGACCACGTCGAAGTACCGGTTCCCGGCAAAGATCCCCGTATCGACGAGCTCGTACTCGGGCTGGAAGCGATCTCGGGCGTGATTGGTGTTCACGAGGTCGGCGTACGGGAAAGGGCGCTGGGGGTACTTGTACAGCGCCTTCATGAACGCGTGAGACGGCGTGTTGTCGAGGAAGAAGTAGTACTCCTTGACGTCTTCGCCGTGGTTGCCTTCGGGCCCGGTGAGGCCGAAGAGGCGCTCCTTCAGGATGGGGTCGGCCTCATTCCAGAGCGCCAGGGCAAAGCAGATGAAGCCGTGGTTGTCGGAGATGCCGAGCAAGCCGTCCTCGCCCCAGCGGTAGGTGCGCGAGCGGGCGTGGTCGTGGGGGAAGAAGCGCCAGGCGTCGCCGTCGGGCGAGTAGTCTTCGCGGACCGTTCCCCACTGGCGCTCGGAGAGATACGGGCCCCAGCGCCACCAGGGCACTGTCTGTTCACGAAGCTGCGCCAACCGGGCGCGCTCGGCGCCGTCCACGGGATCCACGGCGGCTCAGCCGGCGTAGCTGATGCGGTACAGGACGCCAGCCGCGTCGTCGGACACGACCAGGCCGCCGTCGGGGGCGACGACGATGCCGGTGGGTCGACCCCAGCGGCTGCCATCGCCAGTCTGCCAGCCGGTGGCGAAGTCCTGCACGCGCGACGGCAGGGCGCCGTCGAAGTGGATGCGCATGATCTTGGGCGGCGCCGGCGGCTGCCGGTTCCAGGAGCCGTGCTGCACGACGAACAGGTCGCCAGCGTAGTCGGACGGAAACGGGAGCTGTGGCCCCTGGTAGAAGGCAAGGCCGAGGGGCGCGCCGTGCGCCTGGATGCCGACGGTTGGCGGCGTGACGCCTGAGCAGTCGTTGCCCGGGTCCTGGGGAGTCGCGTTGGGCGGCTGGCACGCCGGCCAGCCGAAGTTCTGACCCTGGGCCACGATGGTCACGAGGTCGGGCGGGATCTCGTTCCCCTGGTTGTCGCGCTCGTTCACGGTGGCCCAGAGCAGCCCCGTCCCGGGCTGAATGGCCAGCCCCACGGGGTTCCGCAGGCCCCAGGCGAACCGCTCGTAGCCGCTGCCGTCGGGGGCGTAGCGGAGGACGGCGGCGCGCCGCTCGTCGCGCTCGTCGCAGATGTTGCAGGACGAGCCAACGCCGACGAACATCCTGCCGTCCGGGCCGAACGCGACGGTCCTGGTGCCATGGCCGCCGGTCGGCAGGTCCGGCACAACTGTCTCGCGACGGCCCACGGCGCCGGCGGCATCGTAGGGATACCGAGTCACAGCGTTCGTTTCGCCGACGTACACGAAGCCGTCGTGCAGCGCGACGTTCGACGGCGCGTTCAACCCGGACAGGAGGGCGTCTGGTGGCTGAGCCGTGGGCGCGATGGCGCCGTTGGCGGCGGGGTAGCGGTAGACCCGGCCCGCGCCGGCGTCGGCGACGAGGAGGCTGCCGGCGTCGTCAAAGGCCATGAAGCGCGGGCTCTTGAGCCCGCTGGCGAGGACAGAGATGGCGAACCCGGGCGGCAGAGAGACGGCCTTGCCACTCAGCGACGAGGGTGCGCCCAGCCCGTTGGCGACAAGAGGTCCCGCGTTGGCCGCGGCCGCGGCGTTGTCGGCGACGAGGGTGGGGCCGGCCACGTCCTGCGCGCTGGCGAGACGGCCACCGACCATTGCCAGCGCGACGCCGGCGGCCGTGAGCACGAGGCGGAGCTGTCGGGGAGTCCGCATGGGCGATCAAGAGTGTAGTCCTGGCACCGCGGGCCGCGGGCCGTTCTCGCGGTCGCGCTGGACGACGCCGACGAGTCGCTCCGGGCTACCGACACGGCGCCGGTGGGTCGGGGGCAGCGTTGGCGGCCGGCTCGATTGTGCACAGAAAGCGCACCGCGTCTTCGAACCGGTCGACGGGCTCGATACGGAGCGACGTCTTCCACTTCTGGGCGTCATCGTAGTTGGCGCGCGGTACCAGGAAGATCTGGGCGCCGTCCTTCTCCGCGGCGAGCACCTTTTCGGCGGCGCCCGAGATGGGGCCGACAGCCCCATCGTCGGCGATGGTGCCAGTGCCGGCCACGTAGTAGCCGCGCATCAAGTCCCCGTCTGTCACGGCGTCGAGGATGCCGAGCGCCAGCATGAGGCCCGCGGACGGGCCGCCGACGTCGGCGGTGTCCACTTCCACGGGGAACGGCAGCTTCACGTCGAACTGGTACGTGCTGATGGTGACGCCGATGATCGGCCGTCCCGGCTCGGTGGGAGAGGCCATAGTGCGCAGGGCCACCTCCTGGGGTTGGTCGCCCCGTACCACGGTGAGCCGAAGCTCGTCGCCAACGTCGACCGCGCGAACGCGGCCGATGAGTGTCGCGGTCGTCTCGATTGGCTGGTCGTCGACCGCCACGATGACGTCGTCCTTCTGCAGGACGCCGTCGGCCGGACTTCCGGGGAGGACGCTCTCAACCTGGGCGCCATGGCCGGTGACGCCGGCGTCGAACCCCGCGGCGCGCAGGCCGACGATGGCGGCGACCGGCTTGCTCTCGTCGATCAGCCGCTTGTTGGTCTCGTTCACCTGCTGCTGGCTGGTCCCGGGGGGTCGCACGTCGTCCGCCGGCACGAGCTCGGCCTGGCCGAAGGCTTTGACGCGGGCCACTTCGAGCCAGGTGGCGGGCTGGGCGTAGACGGCGGTGAAGGCGCTGCGTCCCATCTGCCGCCGGTGATCGTCGCCGATCTTGAGACGGGGGCCGATCTGGTACGCGCCGCCGGGGGTGATGGCGTAATACGCGCTCGGCGCACCGAGCGGCGCCGCCAGCAGCACTCCCAGCAGGAGCGCGATGCCGAAGATGTGTCTCACTGCGCGCTGGGATGGTAGCGCGCAGTGAGACGAAGCTATCGGCTATCAGCTGTCAGCTGCCAGCCAGGAGACGGTACACTCGGGGCGACTTATGGCCGCTGAATCGTCGTTCGACGTCGTCTCGCAATTCGACCGCCAGGAGCTGGTGAATGCGATCGACCAGGCATCACGCGAGCTCGCCACGCGCTACGACCTGAAGAATTCTGGGTCCTCCATCGAGCTGGAGCCGACGGCCATCAAGCTGGCGAGTGGCAGCGAGATGTCCCTGGAGGCCGTGCGCGACCTGCTGCTGCAGAAGGCCGTGAGACGCAACCTGTCGCCTAAGGTGTTCGACTACGGCAAGGTGGAGGAGGCCAGCCGGGGTACCGTACGCCAGACCGTGACGCTGCGCCAGGGGCTGAACCAGGAGCTGGCGCGCGAGGTGGTCAAGCTGGTCCGGGACAAGCTGCCGAAGCTGAAGACGCAGATCCAGGGTGACGCGGTGCGTGTCACGGGGAAGAATAAGGACGAGCTGCAAGCAGCGATCAAGGTGTTGCGGACGGCGGAGCAGGAGCGCAACTGGCCCGTGCCGCTGCAGTTCGTCAATTATCGGTAGCGAGCTGTCGGCTATCAGCTATCAGCACCGAATGGTCGTGGCTTAGAGTAGAGGCGGCTCAGGACGAGCGGTTCAATTTACCGCTGACACCTGACGGCTCAGCTACTCCGGGTCCCGGATCGGGGCTACCAACGACGTGCCATTCACCGTGCGCGGCGGTCTGGTGTCGATCTTCTGCAGGCGATCCATCAGGTCGCTCACCTTCATCCCGGTCAGCGTCTCGAAGATCTCCGGCACCTGGGCCACCATCTTGGCCACCTCGCCCGTCACGGCGCTGGCGCTGCCACCGTGGCCGTCGCCGGTGGAGATGACAGTGATCTTGTCCACGCTTGCCAGGGACTGGGACAGCGCTCGGGCAACCTCCGGCATGCTGCTGATCAGCCTGTCGAGGACGGCCGCCTGGTTGTACTCCTGGTACGCCTCGGCCTTCACGTGCATAGCCTGGGCTTCCGCCTGCCCTTTGGCGCGCACGATCTCCGCTTCCGCCGTCCCCTGGAGTCGGGTCGCCTCAGCCTGGCCCGAGGCCTCGGTCGACAGCTTGGAGCGCTGGGCCTCGGCGAGAATCTGGATGCGCCGCCCCTCGGCCTCGGCCTGCTTGGTCACGGTCGCCTCGAGCTCCCGCTCGCGGCGCTGGACCTCCAGCTCCTGGACCTTGATCTGCTCCTGGCGCTGCACCTGGTCGATGCGCACCAGCTCCGCAACCACCTTCTGCTGCGCCTGGTTGGCCGAGATGTCGTAGGCCTTCTCGGCCAGCGCCCGCTGTGTGCGCACAGTAGCCTCGTACTCCGCGCGCTTGACGTCCAGGTCGCGCGTGGCCTCCGCCTGCCGCGTCTCCGACGCTGTCTGGGCGACGACCCGCTCCTGGTCCGCCTGGGCCTGGGCGATGGCCGACTCGCGCGTCGCCATCGCCCGTCTGATGGCGGTGTCGCGCTCGGCCTCCGCCTGGGCGATATCGGCCTCGCGCTTGATCCGCGCCACGTCTGGGCGGCCCATGTTCGCGATGTACTGCTGCTCGTCCATGACCTTCTTGATCGTGAACGAGACGACCTCGAGGCCCATCTTGGCGAGGTCGGCGGCGACGGTCTCGCGGAACCGGCTGGCGACCATCTCCGGCTCCTTGACGATCTGCTCGACCGTCAGCAGGCCGACGATCCCGCGCAGGTGGCCCTCCATCACCAGGCGGAACAGCCCCTCGCGCTGCTCGGGCGTCTTGGTGAGCAGCTGCTCGGACGCGGTGCGGATGCTCTCGGGGTCGGACCGCACTTTGAGCTGGGCGACCGCCTCCACGTTCACGGCCACGCCCTGCGAGGTGTAGAGGTCCTGCTCGGGCGCGACGTCGAACGACATGAGCTCGAGCGAGAGCTCGCGGTAGCTCTGCACCAGCGGCCAGACCACCTTGCCGCCCCCGGTCAGGATGTGGGTGCCGCCCCAGCCGAAGACGATGAGGGCGCGGTTCGGCCCGACGCGCCTGAAGAGCGTGCCGATGGTCACCGTGAGGAACAGGAGGACCAGGACAACGGCAACGATGAGGACGAACAACAACAGGTCCATGCGCTGACTCTCTTTCAGCCGCCGGCTCCGCGAGCTTCGGACGGCCGCTCCTGGCGCGTCGACGGTTCTCTCGCTTGTGGAGCGAGCTCGTTCGACGCGATGAACTCGCCCCAGGGCTGCACGGTGGCGAAGCCGCGGGCGTAGCTGGTCACCACCACCTCCGTGCCGCGCGCGATCGACCGACCGTCCAGCCCCCGTGCCGCCTCACTCCGCGTCGACCCAGCCTTGGTGTAGACGATCTCGCCGGCGCCCGCGGCGGGGATGCTGACGGTCACCTGCCCGATGGTGCCCTCCAGGCGGTACTCGTCCGGGTCCATCTCGCGGCCCCCGGCGAGCACCTGGCGCAGCAGGAGCGCGATCAGCAGCCAGCCCGCCACGCCGGCCAGAACCGCCCCGACGAGCGTCGGCACGAGCAGCAATGCGGCGTAGCGCGACAGGATGTAGCCGACGGCGCCAAACAGGGTGAGGAAGGCGAGCAGCGACGACGCGTTGGCCAGAGGCAGGTCCTGCTGGCCGTTGCCCCCGTGGCCGCCAACATGCCCGTGTGGCGCCGCGGCGCCGTGGTGGAGCGCCCCAGCGCCGTGCGCGCCCCCGAATCCCAGGAGGAAGGACGCCGCGGTAAACAGGGCGCCGAACACGAAGCAGGCGAGAAAGAGTGTCTCCATGGTGTCGCGTCTCCCCAGCTCCCACGTTATAAGACGCGGCTCGTGGCACAAGGGTTGCATTCGCGCATGGCCACACAAGTGTGGCACCTGGGCCGCCCGCGGGCGACAATCACGGGCCATGCCGCCGTGGCTCCCCGGCTTCGCCCGTGCCCGTCTGTGGCAGGTTGGCCGCTGGCTCGTGCTTGGGGTGGGCGCCGCGCTCGTCGAGCTGGCCCTTCTCGACGTCCTGATAAACGCGCTCCGCGTGCCGTTTTGGGCCGCCTCGGCGCTGGCCGCCGAGGCGCTCATCCTGACGCGGTTCGCCGTTGCCGACCGCTGGGTGTTCCACCATCCTCGACCAACCCGGCAGCGGCTCCTGCGCTACCAAGGCGCGAGCATGGGCGCACTGGTCGTGTACCTGGCGCTGTTCAACGCCCTGACCCTGGGACTGGGGACCGGCTACACGGTGGCGTTCGTGTGTGGCACGGGTGCGTCATTCGTCTGGAGCCTGCTCACCAACTTTCTGTGGGTATGGCGGACGAGCCATCAGCCGACGAGCTATCAGCCGTCAGCCGTCGGCAGCGAGCTGATAGCTGATAGCTGACGGCTCGCCTCACACCCCGAACTTGCGCCACTGGCGGCCGTCGCGCTCGATGAACGCGTCGGCCCACGTGGGGCCCCAAGTGCCGCCCTGGTAGAAGTGCACGTTGTTCGGCCGGTCGGCCCAACCGTGGAGGATGTCGGCCGCCCAGATCCACGCCTCCTCCACCTCGTCCGCCCGGGTGAAGAGCGTGCGATCGCCCAGCATCGCGTCCAGCAGCAGCCGCTCGTACGCGTCGGCCTGCTCGCTCTCTTTCGGCCCGAACGAGCTGCCGTACAGGAAGTTCATCTCGACCTCCTGCAGGCGCATGGTCGGGCCTGGCACCTTGGCCGCGAAGCGCAGGCTGATGCCTTCGTCTGGCTGGATGCGCATCGCCAGCACGTTCGGCTCGAGGCGCTCCTCGCCAGCGAAGAACATCTGCGGCGCCCGCTTGAACTGGATGGCGATCTCGGTGACCCGCTTGGGCAGCCGCTTGCCGTGGCGCAGAAAGAACGGCGTGCCGGCCCAGCGCCAGTTGTCCACGTACACCTTCGCGACCACGAACGTTTCGGTCCACGAGTTGGGCGCGACCTTCTCCTCGCCGCGGTAGCCGGACACGGCCGAGCCGTCCACCTGCCCCGCCGTGTACTGGCCGCGCAGGGTGTACTCGCCGACCTGCTCAGGCGGGATCCGTCGCAAAGCCTTCAGCACTTTGAGCTTCTCGTCCCGGACCGGCTCGGCCTCGAACGTGACCGGCGGCTCCATGGCGATGATCGCCAGTAGCTGCAGCATGTGGTTCTCGACCACGTCGCGGAAGGCGCCGGTGTCCTCGTAGTAGCCGCCGCGGCGATCCACGCCGATGTTCTCGGCCACGGTGAGCTGGACGTGGTCGATGTAGTTGCGGTTCCAGATGGGCTCGAAGATGCCGTTGGCGAGCCGGAAGGCGAGGATATTCTGGACCGTCTCTTTGCCGAGGTAGTGGTCGATCCGGTAGACCTGCGATTCGCGGAAGACGCTGAGGATGTCCTTGTTGAGCGCCCGCGCCGTGTCCAGGCTGGTGCCGAACGGCTTTTCGATGACCATCCGCACGAAGCTGGAGTCGTGGCGCGGCCGATTCGTGCCGGCCTCACCCAGCTGGCGGGTGATGACGGGGAACAGCTCGGGCGGGGTGGCCAGGTAGAAGAGACGGTTGCCGCCAGTGCCGCGGTCGTGGTCGAGGGTTGCCAGCTCCTCCTTCAGCTGGCGGTAGCTGGCGGGATCGTCGAACTGGCCGTGCCGGTAGTGAAGCAGCGCGCTGAAGTCGGACCAGACCTTGTCCGACACGGGTGGGTTGCGGGAGTAGCGCTGGATGCCTTTGTGAGCCAGGTCGCGGAATTCGTCGTCGGTCAGCGGCGAGCGGGCGAAGCCGAAGACGGCCGAGTTCTTGGACAGCAGGCCTGCCTGGAACAGGTCGAAGAGGGCGGGCAGCAGCTTGCGGTGGGTCAGGTCGCCCGAGGCGCCAAAGATGACGAGAGCAACCGGAGGCGCCGGCCGCAGGAGCGGCGCGGCCACCGCGCCGTCGCGGGGAGCAACCGAGATGTCAAGAGCCATGGGAGGCACCTCCAGCGCCACTTGCCGCCGCCGTGGCGTCGCCACCGGTGGCCTTGACCGCGTGGCCGCCGAACTCGTTGCGCAGGGCCGCGAGCACGCGCCACGAGAAGGAGTTGGCGTCGCGCGAGTAGAAGCGGCTGAACAGGGAGAAGGCGATGACCGGAGCCGGGACGTCCTCGTCGATGGCGGCCTCGATGGTCCAGCGCCCCTCGCCGGAATCCGAGACGTAGCCTTCGAGCTGATCGAGCTCGGGGTCCTTGTCGAAGGCGCGGACCGCCAGATCCAGCAGCCAGGAGCGGACGACGCTACCGTGGCGCCAGATCTCGCCGCACTGGCGCAGGTCCACGCCGTACGCCGAGCGCTTCAGGATCTCGAAGCCCTCGGCGTAGGCCTGCATCATGCCGTACTCGATGCCGTTGTGCACCATCTTCACGAAGTGCCCGGCTCCGTTCGTGCCGACCAGGCCGTAGCCGTCCTCGGGCGCGAGGGTCTTGACGGCGGGCTCGACGCGGGCGAAGGCTTCGGGCGAGCCGCCAGCCATGATGGAGTAGCCGTTCTCGAGGCCCCAGACGCCACCGCTGGTGCCGCAGTCGACGAACTCGAAGCCGCGCGCTTTGGTCCTCTCGGCTCGTCGTATGGTGTCCTTCCACTTCGAGTTGGCGCCGTCGACAAACAGGTCGCCCGGCTGGCAGATGTCCATCAAGCGCTCGATGTACTGGTCGGTCACGTCGCCGGCTGGCAGCATGAGCCAGATGGTCCGCGGCGCCCGCACCTGCTCAACGAGATCCTCCAGGGACGCGGCTCCCCGAGCGCCGTGGCTGACGGCCAGCTGCACCGGTCCAGGGCTACGGTTGAAAGCCACGACGTCATGCCCGCCCAGGGCAAGCCGGTGGACCATGTTGCCCCCCATTCGGCCGAGGCCAACGAAACCAATCTGCATAAGGCTGCTCCCGCGTGCGCTTTACTCGCCCGCTAGTCTAGTCCGTGTGACGCTCGACGCTCGGCCCAGCCCGCTGCCCGCTGGGCGAGACTCCCAGCTCCCGCTGCTGCGGCCGCGACGAGCCAGCGGTTGCCGCCACCGGCAGACGGGCCAGACCGTAGTCTGGATTGTCGCCCAGGTCCACGCGCACCACCGGCAGGCCGCGCCCATGGAGCGACTGTAGGTCGCCGAGCGCCGCCGCTGCCGTCAGCGCGCCGAAGGAGTACGTCTGACCGGGGACGGGCAGGTCCCGGGTTGGGGGGTAGGTCAGCTGCACGAACACCCCTCGCGGCGGGCCTCCCTTGTGAAGCTGGCCGGTCGAGTGGAGAAAGCGCGGCCCGTAGCCGAGCGTCGTCGCCACATGGAGGCTGTCTCGGATAAAGGCGCGCAGGGATTGCAGCGACCGCTCCGTTTCGTAGGTCGGCGTCAAGTACGCGTGGAGGGCCACGTAGTCGCCTGGGCGGGCCTGGCGTAGGAAGGACCGCAGCGCCTCGGTGTCGGTGATGCGCAGGGTCAGCCCCAGCGGCACGGCCACCACTGTGCCGTCTGGAGCCGCCTCGGCCAGGAAGCGGTTCGTGCGGTCCTTGGTCTCCTGGACATCTGGTTGGTCGAAGGCATTGACCCTGAGCAGCGCCGCGGCGAGCGCCGTCGCCACTTGCCAACGGTACATCTCGGCGCCCAGCTCGTAGCGGTCACGCAGGTGGGAGACGACCAGCGGCTGCCGCCCCGCGAACGCGGTGACCTGCCGGTCGATCGCGTCATTGACGTCGCCGTCGAGGCGGAGCACGACAAAGGCGCGGTCGTCGCCGTACACGTCTGGAGCTCCGACGGGCTCGCCGACGACGGTGACGATGCCCGTGCCGTCCTTGCCGGTGCTCTCGGAGAGGAGCTGCTCGAGCCAGAGGCCCAGGCTGGCGATACCGGGTGACGCCAGGATGGTGAGCTTGTCGCGACCGGAGCGGGCGGCGCCGCCAATGTACGCGCCCAGCCAGGCGCCCGGATTTGCCTGGGGGTCATCGGGCTCGCACAGCTGGCGCTCGCGGTCGGCTGCCTGGAGGAGGCGGCGGACGTCGATACCGATGAGGGTGGCTGGTACCAGACCAAACAGGGACAGGGCGGAGTAGCGGCCGCCGACGTCGTGGGGGTTGAGGAAGACGCGTCGGAAGTGGCGCTCGCGGGCCAGCGCCTCGAGGCCCGTGCCGGCGTCGGTGATGGCGCAGAAGCGCATCCCGTCCGCCTGGGCGGTGTCCCAGAAGTGCGCCAGGAACGCCAGAACCTCGATCGTGCTGCCCGACTTGCTGGCGACCACGAACAGGGTTCTGGTGGCATCGATCGCGTCGTCGACGCCGCGGACGGCGGCTGGGTCCGTGGAGTCCAGGACGATGAGCTGGGGGAAGCCAGGCGCGCTGCCGAACGTCTGGCGGAACACCTCCGCCGCCAGCGAGCTGCCACCCATGCCGCACAGCACCACGTGCTCCGTGCCCTCGCCGCGCACCTCCTGCGCGAACTGTTCGAGCTCGGGCACCACCTCACGCATGGCCTGGGGCAACGTGAGCCAACCGAGGCGCTCGGCGATCTCGCGCCGCTGGGCCGGCTTGGCCGCCCAGAGGGCTGGGTCGTGCGCCCAGAGCCGACCGATGGCGCGCTCGCTGGCCAGCTCAGTCAGCGCAGCCTGGACCGCCGCCTCCGCCTGTACGAGATCGACCCGGCGGTCGGGCGCGAAAGCCACGGGTGCATCATTGCGCTCCCACGGCGGCGGCGCAAGGGCCGGGCCGCCTCACACCGCGAGCGCGGCCGCAGACGTGGCCAGCCGAACCATCGCGTACGGGTTCTGACACGGCGGCCCGTCCGTGGCCCACAGCACCCGATCGCTCAGGTCCATCACCACGGAGGCGAGTGTGCAGCCCTGCTCCTGTGGCGGCTCGGCCGGGTCCGGGTGGCAACAGACCCCGTTGGGGTAGCCCTGGTGGTCGCGCAGGGCTGCCTGGAGGTCGGCCACCCCCAGCAGCGCCCGCGACCGCAGCAGCGCGCTCATGCGGTCCAGGCGTGGGCAGGAGTACCAGCTCTCCGTCAGCGGCTCCACAACGCCGAGGGCCGCGCCGTCGAGGAAGTGGTTCGTGTGCACCAAGACGCCGTCCTTCGGCTCCAGGAGGCTCGCCCCGGCCGGCGCGGCCTCAACGTCGATCGCGCGATCGGGCGCCTGAGCGATCAGGAAGTTTGCCGAGCCGGCCCGCGCCCCGTCGAGGACGACACGCACGGCCGATTCGAGGTCAGGCGAGCGCAGGATCTCGTAGCACCGCACGTGGAAGGGCTCGGCGCGCCGCGACCAGTCGTCAGCAGTCGTCACCAGGCCGTTGATCACCAGGCCCAGGCCCGCCGAGCTGAGCCCGACCTTGCCGCCGAAGATGCCCGCCTCGGTCAGGGACAGCGTTTCGCACCCGTCCCGTTCGCGCGTACGGAGCAGCGCGCTCTGCACGCCGGGGACCCAGTCCCAATTCTCGCCGAGCAGCAGGTGGCCGTTGGCCGAGGCCGCCGGCTGGACGACGAAGGACGTGCACTCTCTGGCCCCGCGTCGCCGGCGCTCTGGCGCCTGGATCCCGAGCTGTTGGTACAGGATCTCGTACCGCACGTTCACGGCCAGGATCTCGAGCAGGTCGAACCGGGAGCCGGCGGCGACACCTCGGACGCCCTGCTCGTAGGAATCCGATCCCAGGTGCCTCAGGTAGCGACGAGCCCGGCTGAGCACCTCGTCCCGCCTCAGACGACCTTCGCGCTCGAAACGGTCGAAGTAGACCCGCACGTTGTGGGCAATCCGGTCGCGCAGGGCGGTGCCGTGCCGTACCCCCTGCTCGTAGGGGCTGCCACTGAGCTCGACGATTGGCAGGGTCATCCTGTCGGTATCTCGGTGAGCGGCTGACGGCTGAAACTGCTTAAAGCGAAAGGCCGACGCGTTGGGGGGAGGGGTGCGTCGGCCTCTCTAGAACGGGGGCAGTCTGGGGGGAGACTGTGGCCCCGCCGAAACTTCGTCGCGCCTTCGGGGGGAGAACGGCACAACGACTACCGTGAGAATACTTAACGCTACTCGGGGCGGGGACGGTCGCACGAACCGTATGGACGTGGGGTTTCTCCCCACGAAATGCCTGCCCCTGTCCCCCACAGCGTCCCCGTTCGGCCACAAGCTCGACGCTCGACGCTCGACGCCCCGGTCTAGAGCTCACGTCTGATAGCGGCGCCGAGCTGGCGGGTGGTGGCGCGGCCGCCCAGGTCGCCCGTGCGAACGTCGCCGGCGGCGAGCACCGCGCCGATGGCCCGCTCGACACGCCGCGCCGCCTCCCGCTCACCCAGAAAGTCGAGCATCATGGCCGCCGACCAGATCTCGCCGATGGGGTTGGCTATCCCCCGGCCGGCGATGTCCGGGGCGGAGCCGTGGATCGCCTGGAAGAGGCTCGGGTAGCGACGCTCTGGGTTCAGGTTCGCGCTGGGCGCCAGCCCCATGCTGCCCGAGATGGCCGCGCCCAGGTCGGTGAGGATGTCCCCGAACAGGTTCGACGCCACGACCACGTCCAGGGTCTCCGGCTTGCTCACGAACCGCGCCGCCAGGGAGTCGACGAGCTGCTGCTCGTGCCCGATGTCCGGGTACTCGGCCGCGACCTCTGCGAAGACGTCGTCCCAGAAGACGCAGTTGTGCTGCATCGAGTTGGACTTCGTCGCGCTGGTGACCTTCCTCCTGCCCTGCCCGCGCGCGTACTCGAAGGCGAAGCGGATGATCCGCTCGGTGCCTTTGCGAGTGAACACGATGGTCTGGATGGCGACCTCATCCGGAGTACCGCGACGCATGCGCCCGCCGACGCCGGAGTACTCGCCCTCGGTATTTTCGCGCACGCACACCATGTCGATCTCGGCCGGGCCCTTGCCGGCCAGTGGGCCGGGAACACCCGGGAGCAGACGCATGGGGCGCAGATTGACGTACTGGTCGAAGCCCTGGCGCAGCGGCAGCAGCAAGCCCCACAGGCTGACGTGGTCAGGCACCCGTGGATCGCCCACCGGCCCGAGCAGGATTGCCTGGAAGCCGCCGCGCTCGAGCGTGGCGAGGCCGTCGTCGGCCATCATCGTGCCCTGGCGGCGGTAGCGCTCGGAGCCCCAGTCGAAGCTCTCGTAGTGGCAGCGGAAGCCACCGTCTTTCTCCGCGACGGTGTCGAGCACCGCCAGCGCCTCGGGCATGACCTCCAGACCGATGCCGTCCGCCGGGATGACCGCGACGTGGTACTCGCGCATGGGGACGATGCTACCCGCCGCCGGCGATCGGCGGCAGGAGCTCGAAGGGCGCCAGGCCATGACACATGACGCATGGCGCAGCCGCCTAAGCAGGTGGTCATAAGTCTTGCTCCATTCTGATCATGTGAGCTCCACCTGCTTAGGCGCTTGCCTTTGTTCGCGCGACGCGCTTAGTCGCGCGTCCGTCGGTACAATCCCGCCCCTATGCGCCGCGCTCCCCTCTGGCTCGTCGTGGTGGTCGGCCTGCTCATCGTCGGTCTCATCGTGTACGGGTACTTCACAGCCCCGCTTCCGTTTGGCCTGTCCTCGCTCGTGCGCGGCCCGTTCGGCGGCACGGCCACGGGCGGCTCCGGCGTCGTCGCGGCGCCACCCGGTGCCCGAGCCAGCGCCGGCCAGCCCCTCCTGCTCGGGGCCGTCACGATAGTGGTCGAGAGCGTCCAGCGGAGCCAGGAGCTCGCGCAGACGCCCGCCCGCGGCCCGGCTGGAGCGTTCGCGATCGTGCGAGTGCAGATCCAGAACGGCGGCAGCGAGCCCCTGGTGCTCCAGCCGACCAGCTTCCGCCTGCTCGACGACCGCGGCCGCGCCTACGCCGTCGACCCGGAAGCCACGCGGGCCGCGGCCCAGGTGGACAGGCGGCGCGACCCGTTCGAAGCCTCCGTCTCGCCAGGCACAGGGCTGGCGACCACGCTGGCATTTGAACCGGCAGCCGACGCCCAGACGTTCGTGCTGCGGGCGAGCCTGGGCTACGGCGAGCTCGAGCTGCCGCGGTAAGGCAGCGCGTCCCCGGCGCCGCTACCCGCTACCCTCGATCCTGGTTAACTGGTTAAATATGGCCCACGCCGAGCACCCGATCGTTGGGTCGATCCAGCTGCGCGGAGTGCGCTGCCCGAGAGGCGAGACGACGCTGCTGTTGGCCGACGTCTCGGTGCAGGTGGACCTGCGCGCGGTGGCCGAGCACGACGTCCTGGACGCCGCCCTCGACTTCGCGGCGCTCGCGGCGGCGCTCAAGGACGTCGTCGCGAGCGAGCCGCGCGAGCTGCTGGAAGCGGTCGCCGTGAGCGCCGCCGACGAGGTTCTGCGGCGGTTCCGGTCGGCCGAGGTGGTCTGGCTGCGCCTGGCGAAGCCGAATCCGGCGGGCCTCGACGCGGCCGAGGAGGCGGTCGAGCTGCGGGCCGCTCGGACGCCGGGTGGCTAAAGCCAGGAGCGGGTCGCGGCTAGCGTGGCAGCCCAGCCGTCGCCACCGCGGCCGGGGTAGCCAGGCGGGTGCGGGCCCGTTCCGCTCGCGCCAGGCGCCACTGTTGGATGGCGACCGCGAGCACGAGGAGCAGTCCTTTGGCAACCAGCTGGTAGAAGGTGGCGATACCCAGGAGCGACATACCGTTGCTCAGCGTACCGATGAGGAACACCGCCAGCATGGTGCCGGCTACCGTACCCTTGCCGCCCTGCAGGGCACAGCCTCCGAGGAATGCCGCGGTGATTGCCTCGAGCTCGAGACCGCTCGTGCCTGACTCGGGCTGGCCGGAAAACGTGCGGGCTGTCACGACAATTCCCGCCATCCCGGCCACAGCGCCACTCAGCGCGTAGACGCCAACCCGCATGCGGGTCAGGTTGATGCCCGAGAGGCGGGCCGCGATGGGGTTGCCGCCCATGGCGTAGACGGCGCGGCCCAGGTCCGAGTACCGCAGGAAGACGTGCACCACCAGCGCCACGACGAGCAGGATCACCAGCGAGACTGGGATGGCGCTCGTGCCGACGCCGAGCCGGCCGGAGCCGATGTAGTTGAAGCTTGGATTGATCACCCCAACCGGCTTACCTTCTGGCGCAATCAGGAACGCGATGCCGCGGAACGCGGAGAGCGTGGCCAGTGTGGCGATGACGGCGTTGACGCGGCCCACGGTGATGACCAGGCCGTTGACGATGCCCGCGAGGAGCCCGGCCATCACGCCCGCCACCAGGCCGGCGACGGGTAAGCCGGTGTTGACCACGGCGAGGGCCGCGGCGACCGACGCGATCCCAGCCACTGAGCCAACCGAGATGTCCAAGCCGCCGCCGACGATGACGACGGTCTCGACAACCGCCACCAGGCCAACCACCGAGACGTTCTGGCCAATGTTGAGCAGGTTCTGCGGCAGAAAGAACTTGCTGTTCTGCGAGGCGATGAGCACGACGACGATGAGCAGTGCGATAACCAGACTCAGATTCTGCACGCCGACGACCTCGATGAATGCCCGCAGTGGCATGCGGGGGGACCGGGCCGCTTCACGCTCGTCTCTCACCTGGCCCCCTGTCGCGCTGGCTCGCTCTCTTGACTGGGGCTCGTGGCGGTAAGATGGTCGGCCATCGCCAAAGCCATGACGCGTTCTTCGGTGGCATCCGCGCCGCGCAGCGCGCCAGTGATGCGACCATTCTGCATGACGAGGATGCGGTCGGCGAGGCCCATGATCTCGGGCAGCTCTGACGAGATGAGAAGAATGGCGATGCCCTCGTTCGCCAGCTCGTCGACAAGTCGGTAGATCTCTGACTTGGCGCCAACGTCGATGCCCCGCGTCGGCTCGTCCAGGATGAGCACTTTTGGCCGCCGCGCCAGCCAGCGCGCTAGCACGACCTTTTGTTGATTGCCACCCGAGAGCTTGCTGACCTCCTGGTCGAGGGACGGGGTCCGCACGCGGAGCCGCGCCACGTAGTCGCGGACGACCCGCCGTTCGAGCGCGCCGTTCACCAGGCGGAACCGGGTGAGGCGTCTGAGCACGGCAAGCGAGACGTTCTCCATGACGCTCCGCAGCATGAGCAGCGCCTCGCCTTTGCGATCCTCTGGTGCAAAGCCGATGCCAGCGGCAATGGCCTGGCTAGGGTGGTCCGCAGTCATCTCTTTGCCGTCGACAAAGACCCGCCCGCCAGCGCGCGGCAGCTCGCCGAAGATGACTTTGGCGAGCTCGGTGCGACCCGCGCCCACGAGGCCCGCGAGACCGACGACCTCGCCGGCCCTGATTTCCAGACCGACACCGTGATGCCAGTCGCTCCGGATGTCTTCGACGTTCAGGACGATCCGGTCCTGCGCGGCGCGGCGCCGTGCAAAGACATCCTGCAGCTCGCGGCCAACCATCAGCCGCACGATCTCCTCGCCTGATGTTTCCGCTGCCGGCCGGATCGCCACGAGACGCCCATCGCGCAAGACAGCGACGCGGTTGGCAAGCTGGAGGATCTCGCGGATCCGGTGCGACACGTACATAAGAGCGACGCCCTGGTCGCGCAGCCGACGTACCAGGGTGAACAACCGCTCCACTTCTTGATCGGTCAGGGACGAGGTCGGCTCATCGAGCGCCAGTACTCGGACACCCGCCTTGAGGGCGCGCAAGATTTCGACGAGTTGGCGCTGCGCTGGCGAGAGCTGCTCACCGAGGAGGTGCGGAGGCAGGATGGCCCCGAAGCCGTAGCGCTCGATGTCACGGGTGACCAGCTCGTTCAGGCGCCGGCGGTCTACCATGCCACGGCGCCTGGGCAGCTCACCAAGGTAGATGTTCTCGGCGACATCGACCCCGGGGACAATCTCCGGCTCCTGGTAGATGACCCGAACGCCGGAGCGTCGCGCATCGCGCGGCGTGGGGAAGTGGATAGGCGCGCCGTCCAGGAAGACGCCCCCGCTATCGGGCTGGTAGTCGCCGCTAAGGATCCTTAGGAGGGTCGACTTGCCGGCGCCGTTCTCGCCCATGAGCGCCAGGATCTCGCCTGATTGCACCGCAAGCGAAACATCTTGGAGTGCCTGGACGTTGGCGAAGCTCTTGCCAATACCGCGGAGCTCTAGGGCGACCGGAGCTAGCACTTCACTCCGACATCGACATAGTTGGTGGGGTCTACCATCGTCGTCTTCGCGATCGTCTTCGGTGGCAGCGGGGTACCGTTGACGACGTTGTTGTAGAGCGCCTCCGCCGCGGAGTTTCCGACGTCGATGCCACTGATGTACAGCGCCGCCTTGAATCCGGTGGGGTTGCCAGCCTTCCATTCTGGGCACGCCTCATAGGCGCCGAGGCCGACGCCGAGGACCTGGTCTGGGGAGACGCCGGCGCTGTCCAGGGCGCGCAGCGTACCTTTGACGCCCTCGTCGTTGCAGGCGAACACAACCCAGTTCGTCACGTCCGGGTGGGCGGTGATCACGGGCCCCGCGGCCTGGAGCGCGTTGTCGGTCTCACCCGTGTATGGCACGGTGATGATCTGGTCCGCGGTGAGCCCCGCGACGTTGGTGAGCATCTCATTCTTGGCGGCGGTGGTGCGGTCGGTGCAAACGGAGAGGGTCTGGACCTCCACACTCAGAACGCCGACGGTCTTGCCGGTATCGCCAACCCAGGCGGAGCCGTTGAGGAGATCGGCCGCCTTGTCGCCGACCTTCGTTCCCATGTCCGTGCCGTCGAAGCCGACGAAGGGAGCGTCAGCCCCAGAAACATCCTTGATACTGTCGTCCGTGGCCACCAGCGGGACGTTGGCATTCTTGGCCGCCTGAATGACCGCGGGACCGATCTTCTGGTCGGGGACCGTGATCCCAATGCCTTTGGCGCCGCTGGTGAGGGCGTTGTTGACCTCGTTGATAGCCAGGTTGGCGTCGAGCTCGACGTTCACGGTCTTCGCGTCGGCGCCAAGCTGCGCCGCCTTCTGTTTGAAGCCGTTGGCCTGGTCAATGAAGTACTGCTGGGTTCCGCTCTTATAGATGGCCACCAACAGCGGCCTCTGCTGGGCAGAGGCACCGGCCACCGTGGGTCCCGCGGTGACGGCACCAGCCACCAGCACGGCGGCGAGCGGCCGCAAAGCCTTGCGGCAACGTCCAAGTGTGTCGCTCATTGACGTTTCTCCTCTGACTCCGACGGACGGCAGAGTACCGCCTCCCAGATCAGATGGCAACGGCCCGCGCGCGGGCCGGCCTACAATCGGCGCCATGGACGGCCCCGCATGACGAGCTACTTTTCGCCCCGCAACGCTGGCTGCCGCGTGACCGAGGTCCAGCTGCGCGGCTTGACGACCCTGTTCCTCGAGAACGACGTGGTCCGCGTCGGCGTCCTGGTCGACAAGGGCACCGACATTTTCCAGTTCGTCCACAAGCCCACTGACACGGACTTCATGGTCCAGTCGCCCACGGGGATACGCGACCCGCGCGTCTTCGTGCCGACGCGGCCAAGCGCGACCCAGGGCGCCTTCCTCGACTACTGGGAGGGTGGCTGGCCGGAGATGTTCCCGAACGCGGGCTACATCTGCACGTACAAGGGGGCCGACCTCGGGCTCCACGGGGACGTCTCCCTCATGCCGTGGAACTGGCAGGTGGTCGCTGACACGGCGGACACGGTCTCGGTCGCGTTTTCGGTGCGGGCGTACCGGCTGCCGCTCCGGTTGGAGAAGTCCCTGACGCTGCGGCGCGGCTCGGGCGCCCTGGTGGTGCGGGAGCGCGTGACGAACGAGGGGGGCGAGACTGTCGACTTCAGCTGGGGCCACCATCCGACATTGGGTGGCGAGTTCCTGAGCGCCGACTGCGTTCTGGACGTCCCGGCCGCTGAGCTGGTGCTGCCCGACTGGCAGGTGGACCCGACCAGCCGCCTGGCGCGCGGCGGGACGGGGCGCTGGCCGCACGCGCCCGGGGTGGACGGCAGCACGGTGGATCTGAGCCGCGTCGCGCCGGCCGCGACCGGGTCGCACGACCTCGCCTTCCTGCGGGGCTTCACGGAGGGGTGGTACGCGCTGACGAACCAGGCGCGCGGCGTAGGCTTCGGGATGCGCTGGGATCCGGGGGTCTTCAAGTGGCTCTGGTTCTGGCAGGTGTGGGGCGGCGGCGCGGGGTGGCCGTGGTTTCGCAGCTGGTACTGCTGCGGGATCGAGCCGAGCTCGTCGTTCCCGCCGTCGGGCCTGACGGACCAGATCGCCCGCGGCGACCAGCTCACGCTGGAGCCGGGGGCCGCGCTCGACACAGAGCTGCTGGCTGTGGCGTACGCCGGCTCAGAACGCGTGTCCCGCATCGCGCCGGATGGAGAGGTACAAAGAGTGTGAAGATCGCGCAGATCGAGTCCCTGCACGCCGACGTCGGCTGGCGCACCTACGACTTCGTCAAGCTCACCGCCGACAACGGCCTGGTCGGCTGGAGCGAGTACAACGAGTCCTTCGGCGGCCTGGGCGTCAGCGACGTCATCGCCAGTCTGGCGCCCGGGCTCATCGGCAAAGACGCCCGCGCCTACGAGGCGCACGTCGCGCTCATGCAGGCGCTGCGCCGGACCGCCGCCGGCGGCCTGAACCAGCAGGCCATCGCCGCCATCGAGAACGCGCTCCTCGACGTCAAGGCGCGCGCCCTCGGCATCCCCGTGTACGAGATGCTGGGCGGACCGGTGCGCGACCGCATCCGCGTCTACTGGTCGCACTGCGCCACCTACCGTGTGCAGCACGCGGCTCAGATGCAGCTGCCGCCGGTGCGGACGCTCGACGACGTCGTCCAGCTTGGCAAAGAGGTCGTGGCCAGAGGCTACTCGGCGCTCAAGACAAACGTGCTGCTGCTGGGGGACAACCCGCGCGGGCACGTGCCCGGCTTTGCCCGCGGCGACAGCTTCCCCGAGCTCAATCCTGAGCGGTACGCGATTGATGCCATCAGGGACCAGCTGGCGGCGTTCCGCGAGGGCGCCGGGCCCGACATGGACATCCTGGTAGACCTGAACTTCAACTACAAGACCGAGGGGTTCCTGAAGATGGCGCGCGCCATGGAGCCCTTCAACCTCTTCTGGGTGGAGATGGACATGCGCGACCCACGGGCGCTCCACTACATACGGAGTGAGACGACCATACCCGTCGCGTCCTGCGAGTGCCTCTTCCACCGCCGCGACTACCGCCCGTTCTTCGAGAACCAGTCGGTTGACGTGGCCATCATCGACGCTCCGTGGAACGGCGTCGCGGAGTCGGTGAAGATCGCCAACATGGCAGATAGCTACGAGGTCAACGTCGCCCCGCACAACTTCTACGGGCACCTGGCCACGATGATGAGCGCCAACTTCGCCGCCGTCACGCCGAATCTGCGCATCATGGAGACCGACCCTGACTACGTCCCGTGGCAGGACGACCTCGTGACAGTGAAGCCGACGATCAAGGATGGCTATCTGGAGCTGCCGACCGGTCCGGGCTGGGGCACCGAGGTGAACGAGGACGCCGTCCGTGCCCACCCGCCGAAGCCGAGCTACCACCGCGGCGCCTGAGCTTAGAGGCGGGCTTGCATGCCGGACTTTCCCATCGTCGACGCTCACGTCCACCTGTGGGACCCGACGCGGTTCCGCATGCCGTGGCTGGAGGGCAACGCGGTCCTCGACCGCCCCTATGGCCTGGCCGACTACCGCGAGCACACCGCGGGTATCACCGTCGCGGCCATGGTGTACCTCAACGTGGAGGTCGCGCCCGTCTACGCCCTCCTGGAGGCCCAGTGGGTTGCCGAGCGGGCCCGCGACGACCCGCGCTTGCAGGGCATGGTCGCCTGGGCACCGCTCGAGGACGGCGAGCGCGTCCGCGCCGTCCTCGAGGCGCTGCAGGTCCACAAGCCGCTGCTCAAAGGGGTGCGGCGCGTGGTCGACGGCGAGCCGGATCCCACGTTCTCGGCGCGGCCGGACTTCGTCCGCGCCGTCCAGATCCTGCCCGAGTACGGGCTGACGTGCGACCTGTGCGCCAAGCAGTGGCAGCTCGCCAGTGTGATCGCGCTCGTCCGCCAGTGCCCGAATACGACCTTCATGCTGGACCACGTCGGCAAGCCAAACATCCGCGACCACGTGCTGGACCCGTGGCGGGACCAAGTCCGCGAGCTGGCCGCTTTCCCGAACGTCACCTGCAAGCTCAGCGGCATGGTGGACGAGGCGGACTACCAGAGATGGTCCGCGGACGATCTGCGGCCGTACGTCCGCCACATTCTCGAGGTCTTCGGCGAGGACCGCGTGGTCTTCGGGGGCGATTGGCCGGTGGTGCTCAAAGCGTCCTCGTACCAGCGCTGGGTGGACACGCTGGACGAGCTCACCGCCGACCTCTCGGCCGAGGCGAAGCGGAAGCTCTGGTCGGGCAACGCCCGTCGCTTGTACCGACTCCCGTAATGCACGCGTAACCCCGACGCGCCACCATGCGCCGCCCCGGCCAGCAGCCCGCGGGTAGACTACAGATGGCCGAACCACACCGGGCGGGGAGCCCACTTTCTACGTTCAGGGCGAACGGCGCTTGGTGCCAGAGCCCGAAACCCACAACCGACAAGCCCCCGAGCTTTGCCGAACACGGCCGCGGAGTCTGCTATGCTGAGCCCTTAATCGGCTCGGGAGGGCATTCCGGCCAGGCGGAGCGTCCACCCGAAGAGACTCTTCGGCGTCCGCTCGTATTCTTCGCACGAGACCAGGGGAGCGTGCATGGCGGTTCTCCAAACGGCGGCCCAGCGTGCCGCGGTAGCAGTCCCAAGGACAGCACTGCTCGGTCGCGAGTGGCGCCTCGCCTACATCATGACGCTGCCCGTCGTGCTCGTCATCGTCGGGCTCATCGCCTACCCGCTCGGCTACGCGGTCTGGCTCAGCGTCCAGGACATCAAGATCGGCGGGCAGGGCACGTTCATCGGGCTCGGCAACTACGCCAAGCTCCTGTTCGATGGCGCGGCGCGCGTCCACGCCGAGTTTCTGAACTCGGCAAGGGTCACGCTCCTCTATACCGGCGGCGCGATGGTCGGCAAGTTCATCCTCGGGATGACCATGGCGATGATCCTGCACGCCCGGATCAAGGGGCGCAACTTCTTCCGGGCGCTGCTCTTCCTGCCGTGGGCCATCCCGGCCATCGTGAGCGCGTACTCCTGGAAGTGGATCTACAACGACATCAATGGCGTGCTGAACACGCTCCTGCAGCAGCTCGGGTTCATCGATCGTCCCATCCTGTTCCTGGCGGACCCCGACATCGCCATCTGGGCGCTGCTGGCCGCCGTCGTCTGGCAGGGGACACCCTTCTGGACGATGACGTTCCTGGCGGGTCTGTCGTCTATTCCGGGGGAGATGTACGAGGCCGCGGAGATCGACGGGGCTTCCACGTTCAGGAGCTTCTGGGCGATCACCCTGCCGAATCTGGCCAGCGTGATCGTGGTGACGCTGATGCTGTCGGCGATCTGGACGACGAATGCGATCCAGTTCCCGTACATCCTGACCAACGGCGGCCCGGGCAACGCCACGACGACATTCCCGCTCCTGGCGCTCACGCAGGGCCTGCGCGCGTACGATCTCGGCATCGCGGCCACGATCACCCTCATCTTCTTCCCCCTGTTCGCCGTGATGATCTACTTCCTGACGCGGCGGATGCTCAGCGCGGAGGCCTCGTAGGCATGGCGGTCGTCACTCAGACGGCGCGGGCGACCACGCGCCCCCGCTCGACCTCGCTGGTGGGGTGGCTCTCGAAGAAGAACCACGGCTGGTACGTGCTCGCCTACGTGCTGCTGGCCATTCTGTCCATCTGGACGATCTTTCCCTTCTACTGGCAGCTGGCGACCTCGCTGCGCCAGGATGTCGACCTCTACAGCACGAGCATGGCGCTGTTCCCGAAGGAGTTCACCCTCGCGCACTACCTGAAGGTGCTCGGGCCCGGCTCGCCGTTCTCGACGCAGTTCCTCAACAGCGCCCTGGTCGGCATTGGGGTCACGTTCGTCGCCGTCCTGTTCGGGTCACTGGCGGCGTACGCCTTGAGCCGACTGCGCTTCTTCGGCCGCGGCGGCCTGGCGCGCGTCCTGGTGTACGCCTACCTGGCGCCAGGCACCATGCTGTTCATCCCGCTGTTCATGATGATGAACAACTTTGGTCTGCGCGACAACCTGTTCGGCCTGGCGCTCACGCACCTGACCTTCTCGGTGCCCTTCGCGACCTGGCTCCTGATGGGCTACTTCAAAGGGATCCCGCTCGAGCTGGAAGAGGCCGCGATGGTGGACGGCGCCAGCCGATTGACAGCGCTGTGGCGGATCATCCTGCCGCTGTCGGGGCCGGCGATCGTCGTGGTGGCGGTGTTTGCGTTCACGCTGTCGTGGAACGAGTTCCTGTACGCCTTCGTGCTGATCCAGAGCCCGGGCAAGATGACGGCGCCGGTCGGGCTGTTCTCGTACCTCAACGGCGACACCACCTACTGGGGCCAGATGATGGCCGCGGCCACCATCATGTCCCTGCCGCCGCTGCTGCTCTACTTCTTCGGGCAGCGCTGGGTCATCTCAGGCTGGACGGCGGGCGCGGTCAAGGGCTAATACACCACGGACTTTTGACAGGAACGGGGAGCTTGCATGGCGACCGATCGATCCTTCTCGCGGCGGAACTTTCTAGCCGTGCTGGCCGGGGCGGCCGGCGCCTCGGTGCTGGCCGGCTGCAGCGGCGGAGGCAGCGGTACGGGCGCCGCGGCCCAGCCTACCCAGGCGCCCGCTCCGGCCGCCGGTGGCGCTGCCGCGCCGACGACGTCTGGAGCCGCGGCGACGACGCCCGCCGCCCAGGCCCAGCCGGCCGCGAGCGGGACCGTGCTCGTCTGGCAGACCCTCGACTACATCCCACAGACCACCCAGTTCGTCCACGAGCGCTTCGACGCGGTCGCCAAGGACAAGGGCCTCACGCTCCAGTTCGAGGAGCTGCCGAACAATTCGTCCAGCGACGACCGCTTCAACGCCGCCGTCCAGGCCGGCACACCGCCCGACATCTTCCGCGTCTTCGACTACCAGGTCCAGTACTGGCGCACCCAGAACCAGACCATCGAGATCACGGACCTGGTCAAGCCGTACACCACGCAGCAGGGCGGCTTCTGGCAGCCGGCCGTCCTGACAAGCTCGTACCAGGACAAGTGGTGGGCCGTCCCATTCGTCGTCAACTGCTGGCCGTTCCACACCCGCCAGGACATCCTGGACCAGAACAACCTGAAGTGGCCCTCCAACTGGGACGAGCTGCGGGCTCAGGGAAAGCAGCTCACCAAGCCGCCCTTCTACTACTGGGGCGAGACTCTGGGCCGCACGAACGACGCCAACAACCACTTCATCGGCCTGCTGTGGACCTTCGGCGGCAAACTCCAGAACGAGGACGGCTCGCTCGGCGTGAAAGCCGGCGACGAGTCGTGGGTCAACGCGCTGACTCTGCTCGGCGGGATGTTCAACGACGACAAGATCATCCCGCCTGGCTCGGTGAACTGGGGGGACCCGGGCAACAACGACGCCTACCAGAGCGAGCAGGTGCTGACGACGTCCAACCCGACCAGCGTCTACAACTGGCTGCTCCAGAACAAGCCGGACCTGGCCAAGAGGACCCGCTTCTACAGCTACCCGGGCGGCCCGGCCGGCTCGTTTGGCCAGGTGGACTCGTGGGGCGAGATCCTGATGAAGAACGGCAAGAACGCCGAAGGCGCCAAGGTCTTGCTGAACAGCCTCCTGGACCCCACCTGGTACGCGGACTACATCAACAAGAAGCTCCAGGGCCGCTTCGTCCCGGTCTACAAGGACATGATCAAGGACGACCTGTGGCAGAAGAACCCTACCTACACCGAGTACCAGAAGATCATCGAGACGGGGCGCACGATGGCCTACGCCGCGTCGCCGCTGAGCCCGTACTCGGAGATCACGACCAAGTACATCATCGGCGACATGATCCAGGACGTCGTCATCCGCAAGATGAAGCCGGCGGACGCCGTGGCCAACTTCGTGAAGGCCGCCGAGGAGATCTACAACAAGCCCGAGAACAAGCCGAAGTAGCCCGCCCCGATCAGGTCAGTCGAAGTCGAAGGGAGTACCGGCCCCGCGAGCCTGTGCCGTCTCGTACGCCCATCTGGTGAGCGGGCCATCCCAGGCGAATGCGCCGAACTGGGTGTACAGAAGAGTCTCCGCAGGATCGCGACGCGGGGGTGCGCCGCGCAGCACGTCGGCCAGCGTCAGGATGTCGGCGGGGCGAGTCCAGCCGCCCGTCGGCCAGGGGTCCCAGCCTGACGGGCGCGTCTCCGGGCCGTTCTGATCTGGTATGACTGGTCGCGCCGGGAGGTCCCGGGGCACACCCTGGGCGACGATGGACGCCACGACGGCGCCCGGCCGGACTGCCTGCGCCTCGAAGAGGGGCGCCGGGGCTGATGCCGTCACGCATACCACGTCAGCGCCCGCCACAGCCTCACGCGGGTCTTCCACGGCGCTGACAGGAAGAGACGTGGTCGTCATCTCGTCGGCGAAGCGCCTCCGGTTCTCCGGCGTTCGGCTGTAGACGCGCACGTCGCCTAGGCCAGACATGGCCGCCCGCAGCGCACGCAGCATAACGTGGGCTTCACGGCCACTCCCCAGCATCGCCGCCACCCGCGCGCCGGCCGGAGCGAGCGCCGCGCACGCCACGGCGGCCGGGGCCGACGTGCGCCAGGAACCGAGGCCGTGCAGGTCCATGATGGCGACCAGCCGGCCTTCCTCGTCGTACAGGAGGCCCACGGAGTCGCCAGTGGCCACCGTGGGCCCGGCCGCGGGCGGGAACAGCTTCAATGAGGTGCCCGCGGCCGAGGCGAGCACGTTGATGTGGAGCCTGGTGTCGGTGGCCAGGCCGAGCGGGTACGCGAGGAAGGAGGTGTGCTCGGGCGGGTTGCCGGCGGACGTTCGCAGCGCCTGGCGGATGACGTCGAGGCTCTCGTCGATGAGGGCTGGCTCGTGGAAGAGCGGGGCGAGGTCAGCCCGCTTCAGCAGGAGCGTCATCGCGTGTCGCTCTTCCTCGTGCTTGTGCGGGCGCGAGCCTGGTGGTGCTCCAAGGCCATCATGGTAGCAAGCGCGCCCGGCCCGGTGTCCGCCAGGCCGTGGGTCGTACCCGTTTTCGTTTGGAGTGCGCTTGGAGTTGAAACGGTACGGGGAAGGGGCGTACTCTTGGCCGGCGGGGCGAAGCAGATCTACTGGCTAGAGATATGCGCACCGTTCCGACATATAGATGGCCTTTGAGGCACAAGGGGAGCCACGTTGATCGAAGAATCGACCCCTCGACACGAGGGCAGTAGCCCGACATCGCGGCGTGTATTCATCCGGGCGGCGGCAGCCATTGCTGGCGCGGCGGCGTTGGTCCCGACCATCGCGCGGGCCCAGGCGAACCCGAACGGTCCGGTCGCGCCGCCAAGCACAGTGACGAACCCGCCGCGCGACTTCAGCCCTCAGGGAGCGCCGAGCACCTACTTCAACGACCCTGACATTCTCACCATTGACCCGGCATTCAACGGCCTGGTCCAGGGCAACACGACCATTGAGCGGCTCTGGCACGGGCCGGTGGATGGCAAAGAGATCCTGTGGGCGGAGGGGCCCGCCTGGAACTCCCAGGGGCGTTATCTGCTCTGGAGCGACATCCCGAACAACCGGCAGCTCCGCTGGCTCGACGAGGACGGTCACGTCAGCGTCTTCCGCCAGCCGACCAACAACAGCAACGGCAACACGTTCGACTTCCAGGGCCGCCAGGTCTCGTGCGAGCATCTCACCCGACGCGTCACGCGGTACGAGCTCGACGGCTCGATCACGGTGATCGCGGACTCGTACAACGGCAAGCGGCTCAACTCACCCAACGACGTCGTGCCCCACCCCGACGGGAGCCTCTGGTTCACCGACCCGCCCTATGGCGGCCAGCTCTACGAGGGCACGCCGGACGCACCCAACGGGCCGAGCAACCCCACCGGGAAGCTCAACAACCGGGCGGGTCAGCCAACGGGGGTGTCTGACACCAAGCGCGAGCTGCCGACCCAGTGCTACCGGTGGGACCCGAGCGGCAAACTGGACGTCGTGGTCACCGAGGACCAGGTGCCGGATCCCAACGGCATCCACTTCTCCCCGGACTACAAGAAGCTGTACGTGATCAGCACGGGCAAGGGTCCTGGCGACCAGGGACCAGGGGGCCAGGGCAACATCTACGTCTTCGACGTCGGTGCGGACAACAAGCTGTCGAACCAGAAGCTGTTCACCGACTGCGTCGTGGATGGCGTGAAGTGCGGGCCCGATGGGATGCGCGCCGACGTCTTCGGCAACATGTGGGTCTCGAGCAACGCCGGCCGATCCGTTGGCTACAGCGGGGTGACGTGCTGGGATCCCAGCGGCAAGCTGCTGGGGCGCATCCGGACGCCCGAGATCATTGGCAACATCGCCTTCGGCGGACCGAAGCGCAACCGCATCTTCATGGCTGGTAGCACGTCGCTGTACGCCGTGTTCGTTGGCTCGCAGGGAGCAGCTCCAGGCTGATCGGGAGCAAGAGCGCCGTTCGCGGTGCCTGGTGGCAGCCAGACGCCCGGCACCGCGGCGCGGCCTCACGTCTCTGCGCGGAGAACGAGGGCACGCGTCGATGAGATGGCGCGGCCGTGTTGCGCGCGGGCTGACGACGGCTGTCGGCGCGCTCGCGCTGACAGCCGTCGTTGCCACTGGTGCTAGCGCCCAGGCTGGGCTGTGGCGGGTGGTTCAGGCCAGCGATGGCAGCCTGTACCTGCTGACAGGTGGTCTGCGCTTCGCACTCCAGCCCGACCCTATCTCAGACGACGAGCTTGCCAATATCCCGGACGGCGGGCTGATCGTCAACCCGGCGTCCGGGACGGAGCGGAGCACGTCTGAGCCGACCGTCGTCCCAACGCCCTCCGCCACCGCGACGCCCGAAGGAGCTGCCGGCCCGACGGTTGGGACGCGGGCGAACCCCGTCCCGCTTGGGACGGCGGGAGCGCTCGCTGGCGGCTGGCGTCTCGTCGTCCAGAGCGTCGATCCGAAAGGAACGGACACCATCCGTGCGCAGAGTCCGGCCCGCGCCGGGCCGACGGCTGGTTTTGGATACTTCCTGGCGCGGATCCAGGCGACGAACGGGGGGTCGGCGGCGGCATCTTTCCAAGCGAGCTCGCGGCTGAGGGCCGTGGGACCATCGTCGGTGCCTTACCTGACTTTCGTGAGCTCGTGCGGGGCCATCCCCGACCCTCTCCCCGAGGCGGCGGTCGGTCCGGGTGGTTCGGTCACAGGCAACGTCTGCTGGACGGTTCGGACGAGTGACGCGGCGGCGCTGGTCCTGTACGACGTCCCGCCCGTACAAGGCTCCGACCCAGTCCGCCTCTATTTCGCTCTCCATCCGTAGGGAGCGGGCGCCCCGGCCTGAGCAGGTGGTCATAGTCTTAAAGTCTTGCTTGTTTCTGATCACCTGAGCTCCACCTGCTGAGGCCCTTGCCTTTGTTCGCGCTACGCGCTCAGGGGAGATGCTGGCCGCAGGTGGGGCAGGTGTGGGTGCCGCCGACGTCGGCGCCCTCGCCAACCGGCGGCTGCGCGGTCGCCTGGTGGCCGCTCGGCGCCCCGCACTTCGGGCAGGATTCCGGCGCCGCGGCGCCGCGCTCGTGGTCGCCGCAGATCTGGCAGACCCAGGTGAGGGCCAGCTCGTGGACGAGGTCCGCCCGGCTCACGATGCCTACCAGCTTCTGGCCCCGCAACACTGGCACCCGCCTGATCTTGCGGCGCACGAACAGGAAGCGGACCTCGTCGACGCTGGTGTCTTCCATGACGCTGATGACGTCGCGGGACATGACCCCGCCCACGCTGCGCGCGTCGGGGTTGGCGATCAGGTCGTATTCGCTGACGACCCCGACGATGTGGCCAGCGTCGTCGCAGACCGGCAGACCGCTGATGCGGTAGCGGTTGAGCGTCTGGGCCACCTCCTGCAGGGGGGTCCCCTCGCGGACGCTGACCACGTCAGAGGTCATGATGTCGCGGACCTTCATGGTTCGCCTCCTGCCGCCTCATCGCGGCCGACACGAGAAGCGTACCATTGGGCGAGCCCGGTTTACTTCCTGGCCTCCAGGGGCACGAAGGGCCGCTCCGCGGGGCCCGTGTACTCGCCCCGGGGTCGGATCAGCCGCCCGCCGCGCAGCTGCTCCTCGATGTGGGCCACGTACCCCGCCGTCCGGGCGATCGCGAAGATGCTCGTGAACAGGTCGCTCGGGATCCCCAGGGCGTGGTACAGCCCGGCCGAGTAGTAGTCCACGTTCGGGTTGATGCCGAGCGCCTCCGTCACGATCGCGCGCACCGCCTCCTGGATCTCCGCGATGTCGCGCACGCCGCGGGCTTCGGCGACCTGCGCCGCCAGCGAGCGCAGCTGCCGCGCCCGAGGGTCCCAGGTCTTGTAGACGGCGTGGCCCATACCGGGAAACCTGAGCTTCGGGTCCGCCCGCTCATCGCGCGTCGCCGCGGAGTAGCGCGCCAGCCGCTCGCGCGCCCATGGCGCAGCCCGGCCCGCGTCGCCGATCTCTTCGACCATCTCGATGACGTCCTGGTTGGCGCCACCGTGGCGCGGCCCTTTCAGCGCCGCCAGCGCGGCCACGATGGCGGCGTGCAGGTCGACGTACGTGCCCGCGGCCACACGCGCCACGAAGCTCGACGCGTTGAACTCGTGCTCGGCCTGCAAGGTGAACGCGACGTCCATGGCGTGCGCCGCCAGGTCGTCCGGCTCCTCGCCGGTCAGCATCCACAGGAAGTTTGCCGCGGTGTTCAGGTCCGCGCGCGGGCTCACCGGCTCCCTGGCGTCCCGCAGCCGGGCCCATGCGGCGACCAGCGCGGCCACCTGGCCGAGGAGACGCTCGGCCTTGCCGCGCGTCGCGGCCGGGGCCATGGATTCGGCGTCGGCGTCGTAGTGCGACAGGAGCGAGACGCCGCTGCGCAGCACCGCGAGCGGGTGGGCCTGGCGGGGGATCAGCCGCAGGTGCTCGATCAAGACCGGCGGCAGGGCGCGGCCGGCGGCGAGGCGGTCGCGGAACGCGGCCAGCTGGGCCGCTGTCGGCAGCTCACCCTCCCAGAGCAGGTACGTGGTCTCTTCGAAGGTGGCGCCGGCGGCGAGCTCCTCGATCGAGTAGCCGCGGTAGATCAGTCGACCGGAACCACCGTCGATCGTGGAGATCGCCGTTGGGGCGGCCACGACCCCCTTGAGCGTGCCGCTGGCCGGGGCGCCGGCCGACCCAGACGTGGCAGGCGCGGCTGAGGTTACAGACATCGTCGTACGAACCTCCCGTGTGGGAAAAAAGATGCGAGCGAACAGAACGTCCCACTGGTAACCGTACCGCCCGCGACACAGGCGCGCCTATCACCTGGCTGCCAGTTTTGAACGCCTGGGCGCCCTGGAGCGCGCCCATCAGGCGCGGAACTTGCTTTGTGCGCTATGCACTTCTGCGGATTGACACATGCGTATCGCCCAGGTAGCCCCGCCTTTCGAAAGCGTGCCACCGTCCCGCTACGGCGGCACCGAGCGCGTCGTGGCAACGCTCACCGACGAGCTGGTGCGCCGCGGCCACGACGTCACCCTCTTCGCGTCTGGCGACTCCAGGACCGCGGCCCGCCTCATCCCCACCGTCGATCGCGCCCTGTGGGGCCGTCGGCCCGTCATCGAGAGCTTCGAGCCGTACTGGGCGATCACGCTCGGCAAGGTGCTGCGCGAGCTCGGCTCTTTCGACGTCGTGCACAGCCACCTGGACTACTACGGGTTCCCGCTGGCCCGACTCGAGCAGCCGCCGGTGGTCACGACGCTCCACGGACGGCTGGATCTGCCGGACCTGCAGCCGCTGTACGCCGAGTTCTCGGATGTGCCCCTGATCTCCATCTCGGATGCGCAGCGCAAGCCCGTGGCGCAGGCCAACTGGCTCGCGACTATCTACCACGGTATCCAGCTAGACGAGTACACGGCCAACATGCACGCCGGACGCTACCTGGCGTTCCTGGGGCGCATCTCCTCCGAGAAGGGGGTCGACACGGCTATCCGCGTGGCCCAGGCTGCCGGCATGCCGATCCGCATCGCCGCCAGGCTCCCCTTGCCGTACAAGAAGGACCCGAACGTTGCCCGCGACTGGGAGTACTACGAGAACGAGGTGCAGCCGCTGCTCCAGGGTCCAGACGTGGAGCTGATCGGCCAGGTGGGCGGGCTCCAGAAGAACAACTTCCTGCGCAACGCGGCGGCTCTGCTGTTCCCGATCCGCTGGCCGGAGCCGTTCGGTCTGGTCATGGCGGAGGCTCTGGCGTGCGGCACACCCGTGCTCGGCCTCAATCAGGGCAGCGTACCGGAGGTGATCCAGGACGGCGTCACGGGTTTCATCCGCGACACCGAGGAGGAGCTGATGGAGGCAGTGGCCCGCATCGGCGAGATCGACCGCGCCACCTGTCGCGCCGAAGCGGAACGCCGCTTCTCACCGGAGACCATGGCCAGCGCGTACGAGGAGGTCTACGGGACGCTCCTCGGCCAGAAGCGGGCGGACCGCGGCCCAAAGCTGCGCGCTGTCAGCTGATGATCCTCGATACTGTGGGGTAGGTGCTCCGAAGCGTTACGCCCGGTCAACCGAACGACAACGTCCAGGGCGTTTGCTAAGAGGAGCACATCTAGCGCTGGTGCGTCGACGCCGTCGACAGCGATAGCGACATCGGGATGGCCCTGTGACGGGCCTGGTGTCGGCGCCCCAGCTCCATCGCTGTACCGTCGATCATCGATCCCCTGGAGTTCCATGCCGCCCTTCCCCGCCGCTGCATCCGCGCCGCACGCTGCTCCGGCTCCCCGCCGCTGGGGGCGCCAGACGCCCATCCGGGCGGTCGATCGTGGCGCTCTCATCGCGACTCTGTGCGACCTGGGCCAGGTTGGGCGCCTGGAGGACCTGGGCACCAACGGGCCGCTCCTGGCCTCCGCGGGCAGCACCAGCCTGTTCCACTGCCTGTTCGGACGCGACGCTCTCCGTATGGCGATGGACCTTCTCGACGACTTCCCGGCCCTGGCCCGCGCCACCCTGCTGGAGCTAGCCCGGCTGCAAGGCGTCCTCGACAACCCGCGCGCCGAGGAGGAGCGGGGGCGCATCCTGCACGAGCACCGGCATCCTGACGACCCCCATAGGGAGATCCTGGCCCAGCGGTGGGACTTCCCGTACTACGGCGCTGTCGACACCACGCCCCAGTGGATCAACCTGCTCGGCCGATACTGCGCAGGGCACGGCACCGCCATCCTGGACCAGGCGGTCACCAATCGGGCCGGGCAACGCACCACGGTTCGCGACAGTCTGCTGGCCGGGCTGAGCTGGATCGTTCGTCGTCTGGAGGACCCCGCGGGCGCTGGATTTCTGTGGGTCCGCCGCGCCTCACCGCTCGGCATCCGCAACCAGGTGTGGGAGGACTCGAACGACTCGTACTACTACGAGGATGGAGCGCTCGTCGATGGCGAGGCGGCCTTCGCGCCGGTGGCCATCCAGGGCTACACGTACGACGCGCTGCTGCATGCCGCCGCGTTGCTGTGGCGCTCGCCCGGCCCGGGCGTCGTCGCGGCCGAGGCGATGAGCGACCTCCAGCGGCGCGCCGCGGTGCTCCGGGCGCGGGTCCTGGCGTCGTTCTGGCAGCCGGACCTGGACACGTTTGCGCACGCGCTGGCGTTCGACAGCGGCCGCGGGGCACGGCCCGCCCGCGTCGTGGCCTCGGGCGCCGGCCACCTGCTCGACAGCCGCCTGCTCGACGGGTGCGACGCGGCGCACTACCGGGAGCGGCTCATCGCCCGTTTGCGGGCCCGCGATCTGCTGGCCGGCGCCGGCGTGCGCACCAAGTCGACGGCGGCGCCGCGCTTCGGACCCGGCACCTACCACAACGGCTCGACATGGCCGATGGACACCGGGGTGATCGCCGACGGCCTGCGGCGCCACGGCTGCGACAGGCAAGCTGACGACCTCGACAGGCGGATCGTGAACAGCTGCGCCCGCGTTGGCGGCTTCCCCGAGTTCTTCCGCGGCGACGTGGACGGTCGGGTCAGGGTCAATCGGGCGACCATCGACGCCGTGGTGGACGGCGTGTCGAACCGGGTCGAGCAGCCCCCCCAGCACCGCCAGGGGTGGACCACCACACGGGTGTGGCGCATCCTCCGCCAGCGCGGCGGGCTCTAGCCTCTTTCCCGAGTAAGAGTAATCGTCGCGGACGCCGGCGGAGCGGACCGTCGCGTGGTACGAAGATGTAGCACCGAACTGAATCGCCTCCACCTCGGCCATAGGTAGTATCAGTGGACTCTGAGTCTGCTAGTCAGCGAAAAGGAGTCATGGGCCAAACTGAGGAGGGTGCTATCTTGCCGTGCCACTGGACCACGTTGTTGGTGCCCAAGACATGCTGCTCCGCCTGGCAGGGATCTACCGAGGCTGCGACTGCGGGCAGCGGCGGGTCACGCAGCCCTGCTCGTTCCGGAACGTACGATGAGGCGGTCGGCCATGAAATTGGTGGTCGGTCTGCGATACGGGACGGTGAGTGAATGGCCGTTCATAGCCAATCGCTCTTTCCGGAGATCCCTTCCGGCAACGGTGCCGGCGAGGACTACTCAACAGGCATCCTACCATCGCAGAGGATCCGGTGGCTCATTGCCGCCCGCCACCTGACCGCCGCCACCCCCTTTGACGACGACCAAGTCCAGCCAGCTAGCATCGACCTGCGACTCGGACCTGTAGGCTACCGCGTACACGCCAGTTTTCTGCCAAACCGCTCATCAGTACGGAAACGACTGGAGGATCTCTCGGCGCACGAGATTGACCTGACCAAGCCTATGCTCTTGGAGCGCGGGTGTATCTATATTGTTCCGCTGCTGGAGGAAGTCAACCTGCCAGACCAATACTGGGCCAAGGCCAACCCCAAAAGCACGACGGGGCGCCTCGACATCTTCACGCGACTTCTCACCGACTCCGGCACGAGGTTTGATTACGTGCCCCCCGGCCACAAGGGCAACCTCTACCTCGAAATCGCCCCGCAGACATTCAGCATTCTGATCTCGCAGGGTATGCGGCTCAGTCAACTGCGGTTCTGGAGAGGCACTCCACTTCCATCAGACGCGAAGCTGCTCCAACTCCACGAGAACGAGGTGCTCGTCTACGCCGGCGGGGAAACGCCTGCTGAAGCTGTCATAGCGAAAGGGCTGTGGATCTCGGTTGACCTGGCGGGATCTGGCCCTTCGGGGATTATCGGCTACCGGGCAAAACGCTACACTCCCGCGATAGATCTGTCCAAAGTCAACTTCTACGACCCAGCCGAATTCTGGGATCCCATCGTCCCAAACGGGCGGCGATACATCATCCTCGACCCGGACGAGTTTCACGTCCTAGTATCGCGGGAACGTGTGAGGATACCGCCCAGCTTCGCCGCAGAGATGGTGGGCTACGAGCCCGCCCTAGGCGAATTTCGCGTGCACTACGCTGGGTTCTTCGACCCCGGATTTGGGTACGGGGAAGCAGACCTTAAAGGTACTCCCGCCGTACTTGAGGTACGATCGCATGAAGTACCGTACGTTCTAGAGGATGGTCAGCGGGTCGCTCGCCTGATCTTCGAGCGACTGCAGAGCACTCCCGACCGGATCTACGGCCCCGGAATAGGATCCCACTATCAGTTCCAAGAACTAGCTCTGAGCAAACAGTTTCGCCAGCCGTAGGTGAGGAGTTATTGAGACGGTAGCAAGGGGATCCATACGTTCGCATCAGGCGACGCGCTTCAGGGCCGTCCTCATTGCGCACCGCCCTCAATCTCGACCATCTGGACAAACGCCACACCGCGCTCATTCTCGATGAATTTGGCAGCAGCCGATGACGCAAGCGTGTGGACGCACGCGTGATGTACGCTGAGCACCGCGTTCTGTCTGTAGCCGTTGGTCATCTTCGAGTGCAATGACTTTCACACCTGATTTTTGCGCGCTGTCAATCGAGATGTGCCGTGCGTGGGACTTAGTGAGTGCGTGGTCTCCAAAATCAGCGACGATTCGCTCAGCTTTCACGACTGCACTTGGATCACCATTGAACATGCCACTGATGAGCCATTGTTTTACCATCTCGTTGGCCCAATCAACCGCCTTCTCACACTCTCCCACAAACGCAGGGCGGTAGTTCGCAATGATTGGCTGCCAGATTGGGATGCGTGAGGGATCCTTCTTGATCTCATCCGCTGCCTTGCGGAACTCTTCGATGACGCCGTGCGCAGGAGTGCTGCCGATCTGCGGGTCGATGGGGCCGAGACTGGAATGTTTACCCATCACCACCTAACGGCAGGAAAGAGCCATCATTGTGCCGGCCGACATCGCCAGTTGAGGGATGATGGCCCGGATATTTGTGCCAAACATCTTCCGTAGGTAGTCAACGAGCGACTCGGTGGCCGCAATGTCACCACCCGGCGTGTGAAGGACTCCTCCTTTTCCGCGGTCCGTGCTAGCCGCGACGGGAAACGCCGCTTAATACGACAGCCTCACTTCCGCCCCGCGGCGGCCAGCCCGATCTCAGACCGTCCCGCGCCGGGGCGGATGGCTGGACTCGACTTGATCTCGCGCTCGGGCAGACTGCTGCCAAGTGAGGCTGTCGTATTAGGGTGGCACACCAGACCACTTCATTGTCGTTCAGTGCCAGACACTGGGTCAATGACGATTGACGAGCTGGGCTTGCAGTTTGCTGAGATTCGGTGGCACGCGCCTACGACCGGCCAGCCACAAGCGGCTTGCGGGCCGAGTGGCGCGAGAGATGATGGTAGTATCCCCGCTCCGGGCTGCATTCGGCGTCGCAGCGAGCCCACAGGTGCTCGTGTCCACGGCTACAGGGGTGCGCCGTCATCTAGGGGATACTGCGCAAGCACTCGGCGGAACCTGTGCGCATCCAGCGCGCCCATCGGCAAAGGCACCGTACAGACTGCCCCAGCCGCGCCGATGGTGGGCAGTCAGGCTGAGATGACGACCGACGGCACGAGCCCCGCCCCTATCACCGCGTCCAGCAGCTCCAACAACGCGCCCTGTCGGGTAGTAAAGGTCGCGTACACCTGCTCGCGTAGCGTCCACAGTGCCTCGCGCGTGCTCCGGTCGGTCATGCCAAAGCCTACCGGCTTGCCCTCGGCCGTGTCCCGGATCTCCTACCCTTACATTGGCGGGCTTAAATCATAAGCTTAGGGCTGGGGCGTCTGGGGGAGCGTTTCGCCGCGGCGGGTCACGGCCTGCTCGACCTGCGCCAGCAGGTCGGCCAGGTCGAACGGTTTCTGGATCACGCCGTCGGCGCGCCGGGCATCGCTGCCCATCATGAGCATGGCGTAGGCGCTCACCACGATGACTGGGATGTCGTGCGTGGGCTGGCTGCTCTTCAGCTCGTGCAGGACGTCGAGACCAGACTTCTCGGGCATCGCCAGGTCGAGAAGGATCACGTCCGGGTCGTGGCCGGCCGCCATGTCAAGGCCGGCCTTGCCGTCTGACGCCTGAATGACTTCGTAGCCTTCGCCCGTGAGAAGGTCCGCGATCAACGAGCGGATCCACGCGTCGTCCTCGACCACCAGGATGGTCCCTTGCACTTTCGTGGTCGCGCTCATGGTCATGAACCGGTGACCTCTTCTCCGGTGGCTCGCGACCGAACAGTAGGCTCGTGGTCCGCCACCTTGACACATAGTGTACCAAGGGGGGTGCGGCCATTCCCGGTTGGGCCTCAGGTTAGGCGAACGAGCTCCCGCTGCGGTGGCGTCGTCACCCGCAGCGCGCCGTCGGACGTGATGGCCAGGTTGATCTCCGAGCGAACACCGAACGTCGGCAGGTAGACGCCAGGCTCGATGGAGAACGCCGCGCCTGGCCGCAACAGCCGCGTGTCGCGGGTCTCGAAGTCGTCGATATTGACGCCGTCGCCGTGGGCGCCCTGCCAGCCGAGGGAATGGCCCGTGCGGTGTGTGAACGCGTCCCCGTACCCGGCGTCGGCGATGACACGGCGCGCCGCGCGGTCGACGTCGGCGCCCTGCACCGGCGACCCCGTCTCCAGGCGCTGGGCGACAAGGCGCACGGCGCTGTCCCTGGCCTCGCGCACGATCTCCCAGACCCGGACCTGCTCCGTGGGCGGCGTCTCGGCGGCAGTCGCCATCCACGTGATGTCGGCGTAGGCGCCCTGCTCCCCGTCTGGCCGCTCCACCTCGCGCGCCCACAGGTCGATCAACACGAGGTCGCCCGGCGCGATCGGCAGGGCGACAGACGGATCCGGCGCGTAGTGGGGGTCGCCCGCGTGGGCGTTCACGGCGACGATGGGCGGGTGGTCGTACTCCAGCCCGTCGGTCGCCATGATGCCAGCCAGGTGATGCTGCGCGTCTACCTCGGTCCACCGCTCTCCCCGGCGAAGCCGCTCGCGCATCGCCGACAAAACCGCGTCCTTGGCGCGCTCCAGCGCGGCGGCCGCCCGCTCATGGCTGGCGAGGTCGGCGGCGTCCCAGGCGGCCACGACTCCGGCGAGGGCGTCGGCCGACGACAGCGTCTCTATGCCGAGCGACCGCACGAGCTCCAGGGTGCCGCCGTCGACCCGGCTGACGTACGGGATGGCGTTGCCTGGCGAGTACTCCATGAGCACCTGCCGGGCGTCACCGACGAGAGTCCGCAGGCCGGCGAGCATGTCGTCGCGGCTGCCGTAACGCTGGACCTCGAGCCCAAGCCGGGCAAAGTTGCCGGCGTCCACGTGGTGGATGAGCAGGCGCGCGGCGCCACGGCGCGGTAGAAACAGGAAAGCTCGGCGCGTCGACTGCGGCAGCGCTGAGCCGAGCAGGCGGCCGAAGGCGGGATTCGAGCCACGGAAGTCGTAGATGAGCCAGCCGTCGGCGCCGGCTCGGTCGAGCTCGTGGGCGACGCGGTCCTGGCGGCGTAGGCGCAGCCCGGATCCAGATCCCCATCCCGCCGACGACTGTGTCTCCCCGGGTACCGTCACGAGCAGGCCACCTCCGCCGCAGAGTGTAAAGTAGCCACCATGCAAGGGATCTCCCAACTCCGCCGCGGTCGCGGCCTGGTCAGTCGCGCTAAACGCCTCCGCCTGCGTCGCAAGCAGCCACGCTTTGCCGGCCAGAGCATCCGCTCGGCATTCAGAGCCGCCCCCACCAAGCCACGCGCGAAGCAGGCATACCTGGGGTCGGGCGCCGACCTGGCCCAGATTCTGGGCTAACCCGGATTCTTCACGCCCGCTGGTCTATGACTCATGCAGGCTAGCGGCAGCCGCCTGCGAAAATTTCTCAATGACCCGGACCACGCGGTCGGCGAGTCGCTGGCTGGGTTGGCGGCGGCGCACGGCGACCTCCTCCGGTATGACCGGGAGGCAGGCTTCGTCGTTCGTGTCGACGCCCCTGTCCCTGGCAAGGTAGGCATCGTCTCCGGTGGTGGCTCGGGCCACGAGCCCCTCCACAGCGGGTTCGTGGGCCGCGGCATGCTCGACGCCGCGTGTCCTGGGGCAGTGTTCACCTCACCCGTCCCGGACCAGATCCTGGCGGCGACCCGGGCAGTGGACGGGGGCGCCGGCGTCCTGCACATCGTCAAGAACTACACCGGCGACGTCATGAACTTCAAACTGGCGGCCGAGGACACCGAGGACGCCGGCATCCAGGTCGTCTCCGTGCTCATGGACGACGACGTTGCCGTGCAGGACTCGCTCTATACAGCGGGCCGGCGTGGCGTTGGCGCCACGGTCCTGGCGGAGAAGATCGCGGGCGCCGCGGCCGAGCGGGGCGAGCCGCTGGACGTGGTGGCCGGCCACGCCCGCCGCGTGAACGACCGCGCCCGCTCGTTCGGGATCGCCCTGTCGTCCTGCACGCCGCCAGCGGCGGGCACGCCGCTGTTCGACCTGCCCGCTGGCGAGATGGAGGTCGGCATCGGCATCCACGGCGAGCCGGGCCGGCGGCGCGCCCCCACCGGGACCGCCCGCGACGTGGCCCGGCTGCTGGCCGAGGCGGTCGTCCCGGACCTCGAGCCGCGCGCCGGCGCCGAGGTGCTCCTGCTTCTGAACGGCATGGGCGGCACCCCGCTGCTGGAGCTGTACCTGCTCTACGGCGAGGTCGAGCGGGCGCTGCGCGAGGCGGGGCTCGCCCCGGCCCGGCGGCTCGTCGGCAGCTACATCACGTCGCTGGAGATGGCCGGTGCGTCGCTCACCCTGCTGGAGCTGGACGCCGAGCTGACGGCGCTGTGGGACGCGCCGGTGCACACCCCGGCGCTTCGCTGGGGCGTCTGACCGCACCAGGATCCGGGGCGTGGACACGAGCACGATCGTCGCCTGGATGCGGCTGGCTGACGCGGCGATCAAGGCGGAGCGCGACCACCTCGGCGCGCTCGACGCGGCCATTGGCGACGGCGACCACGGGACGAACATGGCGCGCGGCTTCAACGCGGTGGTCGCGGCCCTGGCCGATGGCGCCGACGCCACGCCCGGCCAGGCGCTCACGCGCGCTGGCCGGACGCTCGTCTCGACGGTTGGTGGGGCCAGTGGGCCCCTCTGGGGCACGGCGTTCAGGCGAGCGGGCCGCGACCTGGGAGACGCGCCGACGTTCGACGGCGCCCGCCTGGCCGATGCTCTCGATGAGGCGGTCGCGGGCGTGGTCGCCATTGGCGGCGCGGGCGTCGGCGACAAGACCATGCTCGACGCGTTGGCGCCGGCCGTTGCCGCCTTGCGCCTGGAGATCGCGGCCAGCGGGTCGCTGGCGGCGGCGTTGCGGGCGGCGACGGAGGCGGCGGAGGCCGGGGCCCGGGCGACAGTGCCGCTGCCAGCCCGCAAGGGCCGCGCCTCGTACCTGGGCGAGCGGTCCATCGGCCACCAGGATCCAGGCGCGACGTCGACTGTGTTGGTCATCCGCGCGCTGGCGCAGGCGGCCGCCGGCTGAGCCGGGCGACGATGGCGCAGCTGGCGCTGCGCGGCGTCCCGGCCGGGCCCGGGCGAGCAGCGGGCAGAGCCTCTTTTGCCCGGGCAGCGACCCCTCTCGCCGCACACCCGCCCATCCCGCCGGCCCAGCGCGGCGCCGAGCTCGACCGCGCGGCACGGGCGCTCCGGCGCGCGGCCGCCGAGCTCACCACCATGGCGGACCGTCTGCGAGCCAACGGTCGCGCGGCCGAGGCGGAGATCGTCGACACGAGCGCCTTGATGGCCGCCGACCCAGCCCTCGAGCAAGCCGTCAACGGCGCCATCCAGGAGCAGGGTGCCACCGCCGCACAGGCCATCGTCGCGGCGGCCGAGGCCCACGCCAATCTTCTGGCCGCGCTCGACGACCCGGCCCTGGCCGCGCGGGCGGCCGACGTGCGGAGCCTCGGGCAGAGGGCAGCAGCGCTAGCCGGCGGGAGGGCCGGGAGGCGCAACCCGGGGCATGCCCACCTTGTCCTGGTGGCGGACGACCTTGGGCCAGCGGACGTGCTCGACGCTGGGCCAGAGATCCGGGCCATCGTCCTGGCTCAGGGGAACGCGACGACTCACGCCGCCATCCTGGCCCGCTCCCTGGGCATCCCGATGGTCGTCGGGCTGGGCGACGGGCTACGGGCGATCCGCGACGGGGAGCTCCTCCTTGTGGATGGCACCAGCGGCGTTGTGCTGGTCGGACCGGACGCCCAGGACGTGGCGGGGCAGAACGCGACGCCTCGGCTTCGAGCCGCGCGGTTTCAGCCCCCTGCCGAAACCCGCGACGGCTGGCCGATCAGTGTTCTCGCCAACGTTGCCACGGGCCGCGAGCTGGCCATTGCCCTGGCCAGCGGCGCCGAGGGCGTCGGCCTCCTGCGCACCGAGCTCGCATTCATGGCCGCCCAGGGCTGGCCCAACGAGGCCGCCCACCGCCAGGCGCTCGCCCCGGTCCTGGCCGGCCTTGACGGACGCCCGGCGACCGTGCGCCTGCTCGACCTTGGCGGCGACAAGACGCCGCCTTTCCTGGCTGGGAGCCACGAGCGCGGCGTCCGGCTCCTCCTGGCCTCGCCCGATGCCGCACGTGCCCAGCTGCGCGCCGTGCTCGACCTGGGCCGCCGCACCAGGCTCCGCCTGCTGCTGCCCATGGTGGTCGACCCGGACGACGTCCGCGCGGTCCGGTCCCTACTGATCGAGGCGGCCGACGAGCTCCGGATCGGCGCCCTGCCCCCGCTCGGGGCAATGGTAGAGGTGCCCGCGGCAGTAGCCATGATGGACCGGCTCATCCCGGAGGTCGAGTTCTTCAGCATTGGGACGAACGACCTGAGCCGACTCCAGCTGGGCCTCACGGACAGGGCGGCCCCCGGCGCGGCGCCCGCGCACCACCCGGCGGTGCTGGCGCTCGTCGCCGCCACCGTCACGGCGGCGCACGCGGCGGGCCGGCCGGTCGCGGTCTGCGGCGAAGCGGCCTCGGACGCCATCGCGCTGCCGCTCCTGCTCGGCCTCCAGGTGCGCGAGCTCAGCGTGGGCGCCGCCCGCGTCGCGGCGACGTGCTCGTGGGTGCGCGCGCTCGACACCTCGGCCCTGGCCGGGATGGCCCGCCGAGCGCTGGCGGCCGGCAGCGCGGCGGAGGTGGCGGCGATCGTGCAGCCAGTCGCCGATCTACTTCTGGAGGCTGCCGATACAGGCGGTGAGAGCCGCGATGGCCGCGGCGGCGTCGTCCCCGTCCGCCCGGAGACGCAGGGTGGCACCGGCAGCGGCGCCTAGCGCCATCACGTTGAGGACGCTCCTGGCGTCTGCCGAGCGGCCACTGGACTCGAGCGTGATGGTGACGCGGGCCCCGAAACGCATGGCTGCCCTGACGAGCGCACCCGCCGGCCGGGCGTGGAGGGCGACGTCGGACGGGAGCTGAACGAGCGCCTCAGAGCTTGGCGGCACCACGGGCCTGTTCGGCGGCGCGCGCCACGTCGTCGAGCGAGGCGCCGGCGGACGCGACGACGGCTGCCGCCACCGCCCCCTCGACGAAGGGCGCATCCACCAGCCGAACGCGCTCCGAGCCGCCGCGCTCCTCGAGCACACCGCGAAGGATCAGGAAGGCGCTGCCCAGGTCGCCAAGGGCGACGACACCGTCGCCAGTATCGGCGCGGTCGAGAGCGGCGCTGACGAGGTCGCCGCTGGTCCCGAGCCCACCCGCGGGGTCGCCGCCGGCTGGCTCGATGCGCACCTCGGCTCCCGCCACCCCTGCCGCCAGACGGGCCAGGCCGCGCGCCAGCTCGGCGCTGTGTGAGACCAGAACGATGCCCACCATCTCGTCGCGGAGGGGTTGGCGAGGGCGCGGCGCGCTACGCCGGTGTCTCGTCGGGGAGGGACGTCAACGCGCCGTCCGGCGCGTCCTGCACGGCGCGCCGGAGCAGGGGCGCCAGGACGTCCGTGGCGCTCTCCTCGAAATGGCGCGGGAGCCCAGGATCGAGCGACCAGTAGAACGCCTCGCCGCGCGGATCGGCCAGCAGTAGGCCGGGTGTCTGGAAGAGCGGGATGCGCGCCACGCTCCACATCCAGCCGATGCGGCAGGCGGCCAGCGCGATGAGATGGCGGGTAACGGCTTCGCGGCGTCCGACCGCGCAGGCCACCTGGGTAGCAACCGCGCGCGCCTCCTGGACGATGGCGCGCGGCACGCCGAGATCCTCGGGGAGCCAGGTCGTCGAGCGCCGCAGCAGCACTGTGTAGTCGCTGGGCGGGAGTACGGGGGGGACACGCTGCACGATCAGGAGCAGCCCGGGCAGGCTCATTCAAGCGTACCCGAGACACGCGGCCCGATGCACCAACGACGGACTGCCAGCGCGGCCGCGAGCCAGAGGACGCCCAGGCAGCCGGCGCGCGTGTGCGCGGTGGCGGTGAGAGAGTGGCGCACGCGCTGAGCTTCAAGCTCGGCCTCGTCGATGGGCGCCAGGCCCTCTCGCCGCCGCAGAGCGTTCTCCAGCTCCAGCTGCTCGCGCCGAGTCCGCTGGAGCGCCTGGTCGATGCCGGCCCGGCCAGGGTCGTCCGCGGCTTTGGCGGCCAGCAGCTGCTCCCACAGCTGGCGCTCCTCCTCGTACATGTTGCGCCAGTCGGCAGCATGCTCGTCCAGGTCGGCCTCCCAGACGGCGTGATCGACCGGCTCAGGGGGCGCGGCAGCCGGCCGCGGGGTCGGCATGCCCTGGACGCGGGCCGCGTCGTACTGGCGCCGCCGCTCGGCGTTGCCGAGGAGAGCGTAGGCGCGGTTGAGCGCGGCCATCTGCTCGGCGGAGCCACCCGCGACGTCCGGGTGGTGCTGGCGCGCGAGCCGGCGGTACGCCGACCGAATCTCGTCCGGCCCAACGTCCTGGCCCACGCCCAGAACGGCGTACGGGTCCTCGCCACTCACGACTCTGGGATACTAAAGGCGCCCGCCGCCGAGGCGGAGAACGAGGGCATCCTGATGGACTTCGTCAAGCGCTTCGTCCTCTCCTGGTACGACTTCATCGCCCTGCCAGCCGTCCAGCCGGCGGTATGATCGGCGTGGTCATTGATCCAGGGGTCACATAGTCAGACGATGCGCACGCAGGTCGCCATTCTGGGGGCCGGGCCAGCGGGGCTCGTGCTGTCCCACCTGCTCGCCCAGCAGGGCATCGAATCGGTCGTGCTCGAGCTGCGCGCCCGCGCCTACGTGGAGCAGCGCATCCGGGCCGGCGTCCTCGAGCAGGGAACTGTCGATCTGCTCTGCGCCGCGGGCGTGGGCGACCGACTCAAACGGGAAGGGCTGGTGCACCACGGCATCGAGCTCCGGTTCGAAGGCGAGGGCCATCGCATCGCGCTGAGCGAGCTGACGGGTGGGCGAGCGATCACCGTCTACGGCCAGACCGAGGTCGTCAAGGACCTGATCCGCGCCCGGCTGGCGGCCGGCGGGCAGGTCCTGTTCGAGGCAGGCGCCGTCAGCGTCCATGACCTGGACTCGGCCACGCCCACCGTGCGCTTTTTTAACCACGATGGTGGAGCGCACCAGCTGCGCTGCGACATTGTCGCCGGCTGCGACGGCTTCCACGGCGTCTCGCGCGGGTCCATCCCGGAGGGGGTGCTCTCGGTGTACGAGCGGGAGTACCCGTTTGCCTGGCTCGGCGTGCTCGCCGCGGCGCGCCCGTCGAGCGACGAGCTGATCTACGCCTACCACGATCGCGGCTTCGCGCTGCACAGCATGCGCTCGCCGGAGCTGAGCCGCCTGTACCTCCAGTGTCGACCGGACGAGCGCCTCGACGAGTGGCCGGACGACCGCATCTGGCGCGAGCTGCAGGCCCGGTTCGCCACCCACCGGGGCTTCCAGCTAACCGAAGGCCCCATTTGGGAGCGGGGCGTCACCACCATGCGCAGCTTCGTGGTCGAGCCCATGCAGTACGGGCGGCTGTTCCTGGCGGGGGACGCGGCCCACATCGTGCCACCAACGGGCGCCAAGGGGATGAACTTGGCCGTCAACGACGTGCGGGTTCTGGCCCAGGCGCTGGTCGAGTGGTACCGCGACGGCCGGACGGAGGGGCTGGAGAGCTACTCGGCCACGTGCCTGCGGCGCGTCTGGCGGGCCGAGCACTTCTCGTGGTGGATGACGTCGATGCTGCACCGCTTCGTCGACGGCGACGGCGGTGGCTTTGAGCAGCGCCTCCAGCTGTCGCAGCTGCGCTACGTGTGCAGCTCGACCGCGGCGGCAACGACACTGGCCGAGAACTACGTCGGACTGGAGAACCTGTAACTTGAACCACCTGGACGAGCGGGCCCGGCACCAGCAGATCCTCGATCAGTACAACGCCCGGATGGAAGATGTCCTGCGCCAGCCCGGCGAGTCGGCCAGCTCAGTCGTACTCGGGCACGCTGAGAAGGCAACCAGCTGGCGACAGGAACTGGCGCTGTCGGAAGTCAGCGCCGCCGAGGCACTGGCTGACGAGCCAGCTTACCCGCTGTCGTGACCAACAACCCCTGCGAAGCGCGGCGAGGTGTGGATGAACGACCCGGCCTCGCGCGCAACGTTCCGCCAGGTCGGGGACCGTCTGCGCGTCGTGCTAGACCTCAACCAGTATCAGTGACCTAATTTAGGCGCGGGAGGAGTGGAGCGTGATCGCGACGACCATCGGCCAGATCGTTCGGGGAGACGCCGAGATCTTCCCACCCTATCTGTACGAGGCGTACCAGTCCACGCGGCGGCGCGCCCCAACGCTGCCACTCATCGACGTGCCAGTCACGCTGTCGGAGCTCACCGGGCCTGGCCCAGCGATCAGCGCGGTGACCCCCGAGGACGCCGACCTGACCCGCAACGCGGGCACGGGGGGCGAAGCCGTTGGCCAGCGGATCATCGTGACCGGCCGCGTGCTCGACGATGCGGGGCTGCCCCAGGTGGACACGCTGATCGAGGTCTGGCAGGCGAACGCGTCCGGGCGCTACCTGCACAAGCGCGACGGGTGGCCGGGAGCGCTAGACCCGAACTTCCTTGGGATGGGGCGCTGCCTGACCGACTCCGAGGGCGTCTACCGCTTCCTCACAGTGCGGCCCGGAGCCTACCCCTGGGGTAACCATCCGAACGCGTGGCGGCCGGCGCACATCCATTTCTCCCTGTGGGGGCCCACCACCCTGTCGCGCCTGGTGACCCAGATGTACTTCCCCGACGACCCGCTGCACGCCCTCGACCCGATCATGGGCTCGGTGCCCGCGGGGGCGGCGCGGGACGCGCTCGTGGCGGCGTACGACCACGGCGTCACCGAGCCGGAGTTGGCCCTCGGTTACCGGTGGGACATCGTGGTGCGCGGCCCGCATGCCACCCCGTTCGAGACAGCCCGGGTCGCCGCCCCATGAGCCGCCCCCCGCTGGCGCTCACGCTCACCGCGTCGCAGACGGTTGGCCCATTCTTCGGCCCAGCCATGCTCCGCCCGGACGCCGCGCGCAACGTTCTCACCGATGGCGCCGATCCAGCGGGCGAGCGCATCCGTATCGAAGGGCGCGTGTACGACGGCGACCGCCTGCCCGTCCCGGACGCGCTGGTAGAGATCTGGCAGGCGAACGCCCACGGCCGCTACAACCACCCCGCCGACAGCCGTCCGTTGCCACTGGAGCCCAACTTTCTGGGCTTCGGCCGGTCCGGCACGGACGGGGACGGCGGCTTCTGGTTCGACACTGTCAAGCCTGGGCCCGTGCCAGCGGGGGACGGCGCCATGCAGGCCCCACACATCGTCGTCAGCGTGTTTGCCCGCGGCCTGCTCAACCACGTGGTGACGCGGCTGTACTTCGCGGACGAGCCGAGCAACGCGGCCGACCCGGTGCTGGCGCGGGTGCCGCCGGAGCGGCGGGCCACGCTGCTGGCAGCGCCGATCCGGGCCGGCGGCTCGACGATCTACCGCTTCGACATCGTCCTCCAGGGCGAGGGCGAGACCGCGTTCTTCAACCTGTGACCCGATAAACCAGTGACAGCCTTCCTTTCGCTGAGCCAGGCCATCGAGGAGCACGTGCGCGACGGCGACAGCGTTGCCCTGGAAGGCTTCACCCACCTGATCCCTTTCGCCGCCGGCCACGAGATCATTCGGCAGCGCAAGCGGGACCTGACCCTCGTCCGCATGACGCCTGACCTGGTCTACGATCAGCTTATTGGCATGGGCTGCGCCCGGAAGCTGGTGTTCTCCTGGGGTGGCAACCCGGGGGTCGGCTCGCTCCACCGATTCCGCGACGCGGTCGAGCACGACTGGCCTCGCCCGCTGGAGCTGGACGAGCACAGCCACGCGGCGATGGCCCACGCCTACGCGGCCGGCGCTGCCGGCCTGCCCTGCGCCATCTTCCGCGGCTACCTCGGCTCCGACCTCGTCGGCAACAACAACCCCCACATCAAGGCGGTGGCGTGCCCCTTCACGGGCGAGCACCTCGCCGCGGTGCCGGCGCTCCGGCCCGACGTGGGCGTCATCCACGCCCAGCGGGCGAACCGGGCGGGCGACGTGCTCATCGAAGGGATCGTGGGCGTGCAGAAGGAGGTCGTGTTGGCCTCGGCCCGCGCCATCGCCACCGTGGAAGAGGTCGTCGACGACCTTGGCGCGCCCAGCGTGAACGCCACCATCCTGCCGAGCTGGACCGTCGCCGCCGTGGTCGCCGCTCCTGGGGGCGCGCGCCCGTCGTACACCCACGGCTACTACGGGCGGGACAACGCTTTCTACACGGCCTGGGACGCCATTGCGCGTGAGCGCGAGACGTTCCTTGCCTGGATGGGGGAGTACGTCCTCGCCAACGCCGGGGCCGCGCGCCTGGGGACCTCATGACCTCATGACCTCATGACCTCGGAGGGGGCCGGGGAGTACTCGGCAGCGGAGATGATGACAGTGGCCGCGTCGCGAGCGCTGCGGAACGACGACGTCTGTTTCGTCGGCATCGGAGCGCCCTCGGTCGCCTGCAACCTGGCTCGGCTCACCCATGCGCCGGGCATCACCCTCATCTACGAGTCTGGCACGATCGCCACCAGGCCGGACGTGCTGCCGCTCTCCATCGGCGACCCCGAGCTGTGCGACACCGCGCTCTGCACGGTGTCCGTGCCGGAGATGTTCGCCTACTGGCTCCAGGGTGGGCGCATCTCCGTGGGCTTCCTGGGCGGCGCGCAGATAGACCGTTTCGCCAACATCAACTCGACAGTGATCGGCGGCTACGCGCGCCCGAAGACCCGCCTGCCGGGCGCTGGCGGCGCGCCCGAGATCGCCAGCGCCTGCGGCCAGATCTTCGTCATCATGGCCCAGACGCGCCGTTCATTCGTCTCGGAGGTCGACTTCATCACCTCGTTCGGGCACGGCACCGGTGGCGACCACCGACAGCGCCTGGGCATCCGCACCGCGGGGCCAACGCTGGTGGTCACCGACCTGTGCCTGCTGCGGCCGGACCCGGAGTCGAAAGAGCTGACTGTCGTCTCGCTGCACGAGGGGGTCGCCCGCGACGAGGTCGTCGAACGCACTGGCTGGCCGGTCAAGTTCGCGGACAGCGCGGACAGGGAGAGAACTCCGCGACCAACCGAGACCGAGCTCGCGGCGCTGCGCGACCTGCACGCCCGAACCGCGCGCGCCCATGGCCCGCGGACCGCGGGGGCGGGCAACGACCCTGGCTGACTCCCCTGGGCTTCCTTTCTCGTTATTCAGTACGCCAGAGATGGTGGCGGCCTTCTCTGGGGAGGCGCTCGTGCGGCACATGCTCGCCTTCGAGGCCGCGCTTGGACACGCCGAGGCGCGCGCCGGCGTCATCCCGCTGGACGCGGCCGCGGCCATCGCGGCCGCGTGCCAGGTGGAGGCGTTCGACGTGCCCGCCCTCTACCGCGACGCCGTGGCGGCCGGCACGCTCGCCATTCCCCTGGTGCGCAGGCTCACCAAGCTTGTCCAGGGGGAGGGGCGGAACTTTGTCCACTGGGGCGCCACGAGCCAGGACGCCCTCGATACTGCCCTGGTCCTCCAGGTACGGGATGGGCTGGGCCTGCTCGAGACAGGGCTGCTCGCGGTGGGCGCCGCCTGCGCATCGCTGGCGGCCCGGTACCGTCGCACGCCCATGGCCGGGCGGACGCTCCTGCAGCAAGCGCTACCCATGACGTTCGGGCTCAAGGCGGCCCGCTGGCTGTCTCTTGTCACGCGCCAGGCCGCGGCGCTGCGCGGCCTGCGCGGCCGCGTGCTCGTGGTGCAGCTTGGCGGCGCCGCCGGGACGCTGGCGTCTCTCGGCGCCAGCGGCGGCGAGGTGACGCGGCTGCTGGCCGAGGAGCTGGATCTTGCCGCCCCGGAGATGCCGTGGCACACGGAGCGCGACCGGGTCGGGGAGCTGGCCGGCCAGCTCGGCGTGCTGGCTGGCGGCATGGGGAAGATTGCCACGGACATCGTGCTCATGGCGCAGACGGAGATCGGCGAGGTCACGGAGGCGGCGGCGCCGGGCAAGGGCGGCTCGTCCACGCTGCCCCAGAAGCGCAACCCCGTGGACGCGGTCGAGGCGGTGGCGTCGGCGCGTCTGGCCATCGGCCTGGTGCCCGTTGTGCTGGGCGCGATGCTCCAGGAGCACGAGCGCGCGGCCGGCGCCTGGCAGGCGGAGTGGGCGGCCGTCCCCGACCTGTTCCGCTACACCGCGGGTGCGGTCGGGCGGGTGCGGAGCGCGGTTGCCGGGCTCGAGGTCGACACCGACCGTCTGCGGGCCAACGTGGAGCTCACGGACGGACTCATCATGGCCGAGGCGCTGAGCATGGCGCTCGCCCGCCAGCTGGGCAAGGAGGGGGCGCATCGTATCGTCCAGGATGTGTCGCGGCGAGCCGCGGCGACCAGCGGGGGTGGCGGCCTGCGCCGGGCGGCGCTCGATGACGAGCGGGTGCGGGCGATCCTGTCCGCGGAGGCGCTCGACGGTCTGCTCGAGCCGAGCGGGTACCTGGGCAGCGCCGACCTGTTCATCGACCGTGCCCTGGCAGGCTACCAGGCGCTGCGGCGCTCCGCGGCCGCATTTTTGGACACTAACCACTGAACACTGAACACTTGACAGCGCCCCGCGCTGACGGCGATGCTTCGGGGAGAAGAGCGAGTTAGACGACAAACGCATAACGGGCTCCGCTGGGGGAGCGAGTAGCTGAGAGGCGGTATCAAGACCACCAACCCCTGGAACCTGATCTCGGTAGCACGAGCGTAGGGAAAGCGGACAGAGGCGTTCGAACCAGGGGCGGCCAGACCGGCGTCCTGTTGGTCAGCGATGTCTCCGCCGACGCGGCCTTGCGCGTGGCGTGCCAGTGGGAGACACCGCGATGACACCCGGCCGCATGGCAGTGGCCCGCTATTACGGTCCAGGCCAGGACCTGAAGCTGGAGGACGCGCCTCTGCCGCGCCTGGAGCAGGGCGAGGTGCTGCTGCGGGTCCGCGCAGCCGGGGTGTGCCACACCGAGCTGCACCTGCTCGACGGGGTGCTGAACCCTGGGGTCACACCGCTGGTCCCGGGCCACGAGGTGGTTGGCGAGGTCGTCGCCGCCCGTGGTGCCGGTCAGCGCCACCCGGGCGAGCGCGTTCTCCTGTACTACTTCGCGCCCTGCGGCGCCTGCCGCTACTGCCGGAGCGGACACGAGCAGCTGTGTCCTTTCATGGCGCGCCAGTTCGGCTTTACCGCCGATGGCGGCTACGCCGAGTACATGGCGGCGCCGGCCCCATCGCTCCTGCCACTGCCGGACGGGCTCGCCGACCAGGACGCGGTGGGCCTGGCCTGCGGCGGGGCGACGGCGCTCCACGCGTCCAGCGTCGCCGGGGTGCGCCTCGGCGAGACGGTCGTGGTCTACGGCATCGGCGGCGTCGGCCTGTACCTGGTCCAGCTGTGCCGACTGATGGGGGCGCGGGTCATCGCGGTTGGCCGGACGCCGGAGAAACTGGCGCTCGCCGCCGACCTGGGCGCTGAGCTGTGCCTCGACGCGCGTGAGAACGACCCCGTGGCGGCCGTGCGCGAGGCCACGAAGGGGGACGGGGCCGACGTGGTCTTCGACCTCGTGGCCAGCCGGGAGACGATGCAGAACGGCGTGCGGATGCTGGCCCGTCGCGGCCGGCTCGTGTTCACCGGCTACGGACGGGATGCCCTGGCGCTCAACCCGCTGCTCCTGGTGCTGCGGGAGATCCAGCTGCGGGGCGCAATGGGGAATACTCTTGCCGAGCTGGCGGCGACGATCGACCTGGCTGCCCGGGGCGAGCTGCGCAGCGCGGCCAGCGCCCTCTACCCGCTCGACGCGGTGAACGAGGCGGTGGCGGCGCTGCGAGCGGGCCGCGTGGTGGGGCGGGCAGTCCTCGTCCCCCAGCCGACCGGCAGCGTCCGCGACGCACTGGCGCACCGTGCCCCACGTGAGACGGCCACTCGCCCGGACCGCGACGCGCCTTACACCCGGGCTCCTGTGGCCGACGTGCCCAAGAAGACTCAGCGCCAGCAGGCCTCTGACGCTCGGGCGACCCCCCTGGCGCCCCGACCAGGTCCGCGTCCGTTCGAGAGCGAACTGCTCGCGGTGATCGCCCGGGGGATCGACCAGCCCCTGTCCGACGACGAGTTCGACAGCCTGGCTCTCGGCCTCTTCGCCTACCAGTACGCCACCAACGAGCCGTACCGCCTGTTCTGCCAGAGCCAGGCCCGGACGCCGGCCGACGTCGCGCGCTGGACCGAGATTCCGGCCGTCCCCATCGCCGCGTTCAAGGAGGTGGTCCTGGCGTGCGAGGGGACTGAGCAGGCCGCCGCGCTGTTCATGTCCAGTGGCACGACGCGACCCGAGGAGCGCAGCCGGCACTACCACCCGGACCTCACGGTCTACGGCGCCGGCATCCGCGCCAACTTCGCCCCCCACGTGGTGCCGGACGGGGCCAGCCTGCCGTTCCTGGTGCTCAACCCGCCGCCCGCCGCCCAGCCCCACTCGTCCCTGGCCTACTACCTGGGCGCCATGCTCGACACGTACGGAGCGCCTGGCAGCGATTACTTCATCGACGACACAGGCCTCCAGCGCCCGCGCCTGCTGGAACGGCTCGCTACCGCCACCGAGCCCGTCTGCCTGCTGGGTACGACGTTCGCCTTCGTGCACCTGCTCGATTCTCTGGCCGAGGCGGAGGTACGCCTCACTCTGCCCGCCGGCAGCCGGGCGTTCGACACGGGCGGCATCAAAGGGAGGTCGCGCGAGGTGGGCCGCGAGGAGCTCGAACGGAGTATCACCAGCCACCTCGGCATCCCGCTGGAGTACCAGGTGAACATGTACGGGCTGACCGAGCTGTCGACGCAGTTCATCGACGCGAACCTGCGCCGCCTGGTGAGGCGCCTGCCGCCGCGGCGGTACAAGACGGTTGCCCCATGGGCGCGGACGCGGGTCCTCGACCCGGTGAGCCTCGACCCGCTGCCGCCCGGGGAGCTGGGGGTGCTGTGCCACACCGACCTCGCCAACCGCGCGTCCGTCTGCACGGTCCTGACCGAGGACCTGGGCGTGCTGCGGGATGAGGGGTTCGAGATGGTGGGGCGCGCGCAGGGCTCGCAAGCGCGCGGCTGCTCCATCGCCATGGACGAGCTGCTGGCGGCGACGGGTCGGACGCGATGATCGCCGGGAGCGTCCGGACGGGAGCGACGTTCGACGCGTGGTGGCTCCCGGGGTTCTCGCCCACGGCCGACACGCCCTGGTGGACGCTGGCTGGCGGGACCTGTCAAGTCCGGGCGCCGCGGCTAACAGCGAGGCAGCTCGCCGACGTCCTGGAGCAGCTGCGGGCCACGCGCGCCAGCTACCTGCGGGTGCTGACGGTCGACCAGATCGCCCAGACGATCGGCGCCGCCGTGCACCGTTGGCTCGACCCGTTCTCGCCCTACCTCGACGAGGCCGAGCAGCGTATCGCCGCGTTCACCGGGTTCCCCGAGGCGGCGGTCCGCAAGGGGCTGGCGGGATTCCTGGGGACGCTGCGTACGGAGACCCTGCGCCGCCTGCTGTGCGACGAGCTTGGCGATCCGGAGCTGCTGGACGGCTTTCGGCCGCGCCTGGCCGCGCCCGGGCTCAGCCGCGCCACTGGCCCGGAGCTTGTCGTGCACAGCTTCGCGGGGAACGTTCCCGGCCTCCCGGCCCAGAGCCTGGTCGCCGCGACTCTGTGCAAGGCGGCCAGCCTGGGCAAGGTGGCCTCAGCCGAGCCGATCTTCGCCTCTCTGTTCCTCCGCTCCCTGGCGGACGTCGACCCACGCCTGGCCGCATGCCTGGCAGCGACGTACTGGCCCGGGGAGGACGCCGACCTGGCCGCCGCGGCTTTTGGTGGCGCCGACGTCGTCGTGGCCTACGGCTCCGAGGACACAGTGGCGGCCGTGGCGCGGCAGGTCCCACCTGGTCGGCGGCTGATCGCGTACAGCCACAAGCTCAGCTTCGGCGTGGTGGGGCGGGAGCGCCTCCAGCCCGGGACGCTGGACGACCTGGCGGATCGGGCCGCCTACGACGTGGCCCGGTTCGATCAGCAGGGCTGCCTGTCGCCACACCTGTTCTACGTGGAGGAGGGGGGCGAGAGCACGCCGCGCGACTTCGCCCGCGCGCTGGCCGGGGCGCTCGACCGCTGGAGCGCCATCGTCCCACGCGGCCGCCTCGGTGAGCCGGAGCTCGCCCGCGCGGCCGCCGTGCGACGTGACCACCAGTTCCGCGCGGCGACGACTGGCGGCGCGGTCTTCGGCGGCGGACCGAGCCAGGCGTGGTGCGTGCTGTTCGACACCGGCCGGGACTTCGCCGCCAGCTGCCTCAATCGCACCGCCTGGGTCAAACCGTTGCGCGATGCTGCCGACCTGCCCCAGCTGCTGGCGCCCGTGCGGCGCTACGCCCAGACGGCGGGGATCGCCTTCGCCGGCCCACGCCTGGGCGAGGTCGCCGACATCCTGGCCGACGTTGGCCTGGACCGCGTCTGTCCACTCGGGCAGATGGGCGATCCACCGGTGACGTGGCACCACGACGGGCGGTTTGTCCTGCTCGATTTCTTGCGCTTCACGGACGTGGAACCGGAATCGTCCGCCGGCCGCTGGGAGTTCGGCCACCCCGCCGACGGGCTCCTGCGCGTCTGGCGCTGACAGAGAGCTGACAGAGAAGAGGAGGGCAGGAGAGGCATGAACGCCGAAACGGGGCTCGTCCGGCCGGTCGGCCTGACGCTCGGACTCGAGGAGCAGCCGCCGCTGCCGCAGGCGGTGGCTCTGGGGCTGCAGCACGTGCTGGTGTCGAACGTGTGGCTGGACCCCGTGTTCGTCGCCGCCGCGGCGGGCCTGGCCGCCCCCCTCGCCGCCAACTTGGTCAACGCCATCTTCCTGGCAGCGGGCATCACCACGCTGATCCAATCCACCCGTCTGGTGCGCTTGCCCGTCGTCGAAGGCCCGTCGGCGGCGTTCGACGGTCTGCTGATCGGCTTCGGCAAGAGCGGCCAGCTCGCCATGGCGACGACCGGCCTGCTGGTTGGCGGCGTCATCGTGTTCCTGATCGCGGCGACCGGGCTGCTCGGACGTGTCCGGCGCCTGTTCTCACCGGCGGTGACCGGCGCGGTGATCCTGCTGGTCGGCATCGCCCTGGCGGGCTTCACGTTGATCGAGTTCTTCGGGGGCAACCCGTCCAGCGACAGCTTTGGCGCGCCCAGTACGCTGCTGATCGCCACCGCGACGCTGCTGACGGTGGTGCTGCTGAGCTGCTTCGGCAGCGGCCCGTGGCGCTCATACGCGTTCATCTGGGGTCTGCTGGTGGGCGATGGTGTGGCCGCGGCCCTCGGGCAGCTGAGCTTCGCTGCCGCTGGCAGCGCCGCCTGGATTGGTATTCCGCAGCTTCTACCGTACGGGCCGCTGCAGCTGGATCTCGGCATCACGCTGGCGCTGACCATCGCCTTCTTCATCGCCGTCATCGAGGCCATCGGGGTGTACTACGCCGCTGGCGAGATCGTTGCTACCGAGATCACCACGCACCGGATCAACGCCGGAGTGGCTGGCGCATCGTTCGGGTCGGTGCTCTCGGCGCTGTTCGGCGGCTTCGCCACCACTGCCTACGCGCAGAACGTTGGGCTGCTGAAGCTGACGGGCGTGGGCAGCCGCTACGCCGTGACGGTGGCCGGCGTGCTCTTCCTGGTGCTAGCGTTCATCCCCAAGCTGGGGGCCGTGCTCGTGGCGACGCCGGACCCTGTGGTGGGTGGCGTGTTCCTGCCGGCGGCTGGCTCGCTCATCCTGACGGGGGTGATGACGCTAGCGCGGACCCCGGACACGGCGCGCCACGCCACCGTGGCGGGGCTCGCGGTGATCATGGGCACGGGCATCCCGCCGATCAGCGCGTCCCTCGCCACGCGGCTGCCGGTGATCGCGCTCGAGCTGCTGAATCAGCCAGTGGTGGTTGGCGCGGTCGTGGCGCTGGCGCTCGAGCTCGTCCTGGTGCAACTACCCGGCAGGCTGGCTAAGCGTGTAGCGCGAACCAAGGCAGGGACCTAAGCAGGTGGAGCTCAGATGATCAGAAACAAGCAAGACTCAAGACCACCTGCTTAGGGACCCTGGCTGAGGATGATGGCGACAGTCGTGCCGGCGGGACGAATCGCGCCTACCCCGGGGTTGCTGCCCAACGCGAGCCCCTGAGGCACCTTGTCACTGCGTCGCCGGGTCGTGGTGGTGTGAAAGCCGCTCGCGCCGAGAATCCTGGCGGCTTCGTCTTCGGTCCGTCCCGCCACATCGGGCACTTCTACCCGGCCAGTGGCGACGAGCAGGCTTACGGTGCCGCCCGAGGGCAGGGTGGTACCCGGCCCGGGTGTCTGGCCAACGACTGTGCCAACCGGCCCGTAGATATCGGCGGGGCGTGTGGTGGAGCGGAGGCCACGAGCGGACAGCGTCGCCTGGGCGCTCTCGGCAGACTTGCCAGCGAGATTCGGGACACCGACCCCTGACGGCCCCGGCGGTGGTGCCACAGCCGGCGTCGGCATGGGCTCAACTGGCGGCGGCGGCGTGGCCGGAGCCGGCGGTGGTGGAGTCGGCGCTGACGCTGGGGCTTGCGGGGCTTGCAAGGCCAGATCCAGTCGGTAGGGCTGATCGGGATCCGGCTGGACCGACGGGTCGGCTACGACGTAGATGAAGAAGAGGCCCGCTGTCGGCAGGTCGGCGTCGATGAGCTCGGGCGTCAACCCATCCTGGACAGAGCTGGCGACCAGGTTCGAGGTAGCGTCGCCCAGGTACAGGTCGTAGTCGGCCGGGAGCTCGCTCACCGTGATCCGCGCGTGCGTGGCGGGTACGTCCGTGGTGAAGGTGAAGAACTCGACGCGGCTGCTATCGGTAAGGACGCCATGGACGACTGCCCCGTCGCTCAGTGGGCAAGCAGTCGCCGGAGTGTTGTACGCGTCCGGACACGGCACGTCTTCGGCTGCCCGCGCTCGTGGGGCATGCGCATGCACCACGAAGCCCATGACGACAGCGCTGGCCAGAAAGACCCCGGCCAGCCGGGAAATCACAGAGGTGCTGCGTCCGCCATCATGCCGCCAAGAGTGTGGCGGCTTCGGCCAGCATGCCGCGGCGCGTCTTGATAGTGATGTGCTTGCAGCCCGGGCAGAACAGCATGGCGCCCTGGTGGGCGCGCTCGCGGGGCGTTAGCCACTGCACGCTCGGGGAGGCGCACCGCTCGCAGGGGAGGCGGTCCAGAGCGCATTGGGGTCCGTTCAACCGGGCCATGGGGGCGGTCATAGGGAGGGTCTCCTCGTGTGGTCAGTGGTCAGTGGTCTCTAGGGGACGCGCCTCTTGGTAAAGCGCCCCGGATGTTTTGAGCCCTAACCGCCCGCTCATAGTGAGCCTGCCCTTCGACAGGCTCAGGGTGAGCGGGGCGCATGGTGAGCTTGTCGAACCACAGGCTCAGGACGAGCGGTCAGTCAGTAGCGCACTACTTGAGCTTCACGTTTTGAATCTTGAGAGGAGCGCCCTGGCGACGCTGCCGGCGCCGCTCCTGCTCGTGCCTGACAACAGCCCCGTGGCGGCCTTGCTTCCTTTTCTCGCCGGAATGAACGCGCCGGGCACGTCTTTTCGGGCAGGAGGCCCGTGGCCGCGGCCACCGTGGGCCGCTACCGGAAGACAGAGAACTCGATCTCCTTGCTGGTGATGAACTCCAGGAGGGCCGGGGTTCCTTCGCGGGTCTTCTCGATGCCGCGCTTGATGGCCGGCACGATCTCGCCCGGCTCGGTGACCCGCTCGCCGTACCCGCCGAAGGCGCACGCCATGTTGGCGTAGTGCCCGGAGATGTCGGTGCTCCGGTATTTGGCAGTTGCCGCCTTCATGATCGGCAGCTCGATGGCCATGGAGAAGTTGTTCAGCAGGATCGACAGGATCGGCAGACGTTCGCGCACCGCCGTCTCGAAGTCCATCCCGGTGAACCCGATGGCGGCGTCGCCCCACACGTTGATGCACAGCTTGTCCGGCTGGGCCAGCTTGGCGCCCATGGCCAGACCCAGCCCGTAGCCGAGCTGGGTCGTCTTTCCCCAGCCGATGTACGAGAGCGGCCGGGTCGTCTCCCAGAAGGGCGACAGCTGGTCGCGCGGGCTGCCGGCGTCGTGGGTGATGATCGTGTTCGCCACGTCGACCGTGTGGAGAAGGTCCCACAGCACGCGGTACGGCGACAGGGGGGTGGACTCGGAGGTCAGCTTCGGCAGCCACTTCTGCATCCAGCGCGAGCGCACCTCGACGATCTCGGCGGCCACGGCGTCGGCGCGGCCGCGCGGCTTCCCTTTCAGCCGCTCCTTGAGCTCGCTGTTCAGCGCTTCGAGGGTCAGCGCGGCGTCGCCGACGAGCGCATGCTCGACCGGGATGTCCTTGTTGAGGTCGGCCGCGTCGAGGGTCGCCTGGATGTAGGCTGGGCCCTTGGGCATGCTGATGCCGTAGTTCGTGATGGAGAAGCTGCAGCCGATGCCGAAGACGACGTCCGCCTTCGTGAGGAAGTGGTGCACGGGCTCCGGCATGGAGCGGCCGCCGGAGCCCAGGGACAGGCGGTGCGTCTCCGGGAAGGCGCTCTTGCCCTGGAGGCTGGTGGTGACCGGAGCCTCGAGGAGCTCGGCGAGCTCGACCAGCTGCTGCCAACCGCGGGCGTAGTGGACGCCCTGGCCGGCGTAGATGACGGGCCGCTGAGCTTTCAGGAGGGCCTCGGCAACCTCGGCCACTGCCCTGGGGTCCGGGCCGCTGCGGGTCCTCGGGGCGGGCTTGTAGGCGAGGGGTTCGGAGACCTGCTCGCCCATCATGTCGGTGGGGATCTCCACGAGCGCCGGCCGGGGGCGGCCGTTCCGCACCTGGGTGAACGCCCGGCGCAGCGCATCGGGGACGGCGTCTGGCACGGTGACCTGCTCGCACGACTTGGTGACGTGCTGGAAGTTCAGCAGCGCGCTGAAGTTGGGCGGCACGTTGGCCAACCGCCGCGGGAAGCCGCCCGGGAGGACCACGATGGGGCTGGAATCGGCGTAGGCCTGGGCCACACCGCCAAAGGCGTTCTCGGTGCCCGGGCCGTGCTGCATGGCGAAGACGCCGATCCGCTGGCCCGAGGACAGGCGGCTGACCGCGTCGGCCATGTGCAGCCCGGTGCGCTCCTGGCGGACGATGATGGTGCGGATGTCCGCCGCGGCGGCGGCCTCGATGATGTGGTTGACGGGATACGCGATCAGGAACGTGACTCCTTCGCGCTTCAGGATCTCCGCGGCGGCATCGGCAACCTTCATGGCTCGTGTCCTCCTCAATGCTGTCAGGCTGTAAGGCTGTCGCCAGCGTACCGCAGCCCGCCGTGGTCACGCCGGCCGAGACTGTTAGCATGGTGGGGCACACCCCGGAGCGCTAGGTTTTACGAGAGAAGAGGAGTACGCAATGCACCAGCAGGGGCTCTCAACCTGGATTGGCGCGCGTCGTCTGCGCGCGCTTACGACGGCTGGTCTCGTGGCAGTCGGCACCGCCATCGTCACGGCGCTGGCTATCGGGTCGCCGGTGGCGGCCGCCGAGACGTCCGTCACCGGTCAGGCGGCCGCGACACCCACGCCCTTGCGCCTCACGCTGGCGACGCCAACACCTTTCCGCTCCACGACCACGACGACCACCACGACCACGGCGCCCAGGGCGGGCGAGCTGCCGACCGACATCGCGCTCCCACTGCTGGTCGGTGGGGCGGCATTCCTGGGCGGGGGCACCTACCTGCTGCGGCGCAAACCGCGCACCTAAACACTTAAACCAGAAGCGGGATCGGCACCGCATGGGCGACCTGGAGCGCAGAGGCGCCGCCGCTGTGCTCCTGCTGGTGGGCGCGGCCAGTGTCCTGTTCGGCGGGGGCCTCTGGGCGCAGTCCTGGTACGCCCGCTGGATCTGGTCTCAGTCTCCGGACGCGCAGCGCGCGGACCGTCAACTCAACGCTGAGAGGCCCGTCTGGTTGTCCGACCCCGAGGTACGACCGACAGTGGTCGTGGTGCGCCCGACACTGGGAGTGACCCCACCGGCGCAGCCCACGGAACAACCGGCCCCAGCAGCGGCACCAGCACCAGTGGTGCCGGCGCCTGCCAGGGCGACCGCCGACCAGATCGACGTGGTCGACGTGAGCTTCGCATTCCTCGAGCCACCCGAGCCCGGTGCGTCCGCGCGCCTGGCGATCGTGCTGCGCAACCGCGCGGACAGTCCCAGTGGTCCCGTCGCCGTCGCGATCCCGGCCACGTGGTTCACGTCGTACGCGGACTTCAGCATGGTCCCGACCGCGCGCGCCGACCGTACCGACCAGGACGGGACGCGCGTGCTGGAGTTCGACGGCCCGGCCGCCGCAGCCGTCCAAACTATCGAGCTGGGTGTCGCGGCTAAGGGCGAGACCACTGAGCCGCCGGACGTTCGGCTCAGCCTCGTGGGCGGCGGCGCGATCGGCGAGGCCAAGCCGAAGACAGTAGCGCCGCGCCCGCGGCCAGGGCCGGCGATGGCACTCTCCGTGCCGCGCCTGAACCTCGACGTCGGCGTCCTGCCCGTGGATTGGGAGCCGCCGCCGTTCGTCATCGGGCAGATCAAGAACAGCGCCAACGTGGGGCAGGGCAACACGGTCCTCGTTGGGCACCTCACCGGTGCCGCTGGCAACGTGTTCGCCCACCTGGACCGGTTGAAGCCCGGCGACCCGATCACCGCCACGTCTCGCGGCCTGGACTACTCTTTCATCGTGAGCGACCGCTTGGAGCGGCCGAACACCGATACGGCGCCGCTAGCCCCGACCGACTCCCCGCGATTGACTCTTATGACGTGCACGGGGACGTGGAACCCGTTCACGCACGACTACAGCGGCCGCCTGTGGGTGATCGCCGAGCCGCCGGACCAGGCCGCGGTCACGATCGCCGAGCGCGCCGCCGAGGCGGCGGACCAGGCGACGGCCACGGCGATCGCCAACGCGACCGCGACGGCCGCGGCCACCCCGGAGCCCAGCCCCACGCCCGAGAGTACGGCGACCGTGGCGCCGGAGCCGACCGCGACGCCGTTCGCCGCCGAGATCGCGCCGGCCGGTGGGCTAGGCAACACACGCGCCGCCATCGATGGCGCCGTTGGTCCCCCCACGGGCGAGACGTCCGGGCGGCTGGTGGTGTACCGGAAAGGGTCGAGCGAGGTGCGGGTGAAGTACACCCCTGACCCGCCGCGGTCGCTGCTGGTGGTGCAGATCCCGCCAGCGAACGCTCCGCTGACGTTCGAGGCGGCGGTTGGCCAGTCGCGGGCGCTCTTGCCGAAAGACAGCGCGCCGCGGACGTCGGGGCCCGAGGGGAACGAGGCATTCGTGGTGGAGCGGTTCACGAGCCCGACTCTTGCCCGGGCGCTGCCGGCGGCCCTGTTCGAGGAGAGGCATGGCCAGCCGGGCGACCTTCTGGTGGTGTACCAGAAGGTCCGGTCCGGCCACGTCGCGCGCGTCCTGGTAGGGGCCGGCGACGACCCGGACCTCCTGATCGAGCAGGCAGCGAAATAGCCATCAGCTGTCAGCTAAAGAAGCGTACCGCCGTGTCGGACCCAGGCGCAGCGGG